>Ga0102595_100264_pt1 | contig 44843 bp, 46 predicted proteins | sample Araplaol_mTSA_r2_2_FD_76864 | JGI IMG/M metagenome (GOLD analysis project Ga0102595, IMG submission 76864) | Arabidopsis root microbial communities from North Carolina, USA - plate scrape MF_Col_mTSA_r2 (SPADES assembly) (version 2) | ecosystem: Host-associated > Plants > Roots > Endosphere... | reverse complement strand
GCTGCTGGAGAACAACGCCTATATCGACGCCGAGTCGCCCAACGGCACGACGCCGCTGATGATGGCCGCCATGTACGGCACGCCGGCGGCCGTCAAGCTGCTGCTGGAGGAAGGCGCCGACCCCCAGCTCAAGAACCAGCAAGGCTTGACCGCCTTGCAGTTCGCCGAACGCGCCAACCGCCCGGATGCCGTCGAAGCGATCGCCACCGCGATCCGGAAGAAGCGGCCGGCTGGGCAATGGTAAGCATCCGGTGAGGTGGCGGCAGTCCCTGGCAATGCTGGGCGATTTGCTCGCGCTTGCATTGGTACTCTGGCTGGGCTACGCATGCCTGAACTCGCTGCTGACCGCGGAGATCCGTTTTGGCCGCGCTACCAGGATCATCCGGCTCGCCGACGACCCCGGCTGGTTCTGGTTCGCTTTCTGGTTTCAGTTCATTCTCGCCGTGCTGGGCGTTTTGGCATGCCGGCATTCCATCCGTAAGCGGGTTGCGGCGATTCGTGCGGCCAGGCGAGGCAGCGCCCAGCCAGCCAGACCAGAGCGCCCATCAGGTCCCTGACCCGGTCTTCTGGATTTCAAATACATTCCACGATGTATATTCCGGGCTCGTTATGAAAACTCTGTCTCATAAAACCCGTTGATAAAACACCACGATCTTTGTGATGTTAAGCAAACCCTCCCCTAATCGGAGGGTTTTTTTATGCCCGAGCGATTAATCCGATGAGTAATTCGGAGGAGGGCAGAGAATCAAGTCTAATAGCCAACGGCCGCTTTCGGTCAAAAGCAGCCCACTCGCGCAATCTACTTGAAGCAGTCTCCGCTACAAGCCAACACGTTTTATATATGAAAGGGATCTGTAATGGATTGGGTGAAAGAAATCGCTATTGCCGTTCTCGTAAAGCGAAAAGTAGCCGACGCGGATGTCGAGCATGTATGGGATCACGCTTTCCCGGGCGTTGCAGCAACTGAGCAAGAAATTGGCGATATTGAGGCCCGCCTCGGATTCTCCCTCGATGCAGAGCATCGTGCATTTCTTTTACACGCAAATGGATGGGACTGGTTCTTTCAATCAGTCGATGTGTTTGGCACGTCAGACTTGTTGGGAGGACCTCGGTGTCAGCGAGCTGAGGAGCTATTGAAGAGCTTGGAGAGTTTGAGTGATCTTTGTGGATTCAGTAGGGATGAATTGCTTCCTATTGCAGTCTCTAGGTTCAATACAGATGTCTTCGCAATATCGACATCGCGATCTCAATCACCTGGCACAGTTCTTTGGTTTGCTGGGCAAGTGATCGACACGTTTCCGAACTTTAGCGAGTGGTTTCTCTCGTTGGTGGACTACAACCGGAGCGAGTATCAAGCTTTAATTGAGGGGAAATAGGCGCGAGAGTGTGTTTATCGTTTCAGGTGTCGTCACGGCTTCTGGTACAGGCTCTTCGAGATCACAAAGCTAAAACGAAATAGCCTCAGTGTTCCACGATATGTATTCCGGACTCGTTATTACAACTATGTAGTTAGAGTCTCGTTGTCATAACACCACGATCTTTGTGATGTTAAGCAAACCCTCCCCTAATTGGAGGGTTTTTTTATGCCCGAGCGATCCATCCGATGAGTAATTTGGAGGAGGGCAGAGAATCAAGTCTAATAGCTAACGGCGCTTTCGGCCAAAACCGGACATATACATCCAAGCATGCTCATGATTCAAAGTGAAACTCTGAATTTCGCCTTCGGGTTGTTCGTTTTTGAAGCGACGATGCTGGGAATCATGCTGTTGATCGAGTGGCGAGTCCGCGTGATAACAAAAGACGGCGTGGTTAGTTTCGCTGATCGTGGGCCTTGGTGGAGTGTCTGCTTCCATCGTGTCTTCATTGCGACTCACTTACCTGCCTTGTTCATCCAAATAGCTACAGACAAGATAACGAGTCCAATGCGTAAGCCTCCGGCCGCGCAACTCACATTTCCGATCTGGACCTTCGTCGGTGTGAACTTCATTGCCGTATTTGCGTATTGGATTTACAGATAGCCAGATGTCCGCTATGGGCCCAAAGCGGACATGATGAAATATTCCACGATATGTATTCCGGACTCGTTATTACAACTATGTAGTTAGAGTCTCGTTGTCATAACACCACGATCTTTGTGATGTTAAGCAAACCCTCCCCTAATCGGAGGGTTTTTTTATGCCCGAGCGATTCATCCGATGAGTAAATCGGAGGAGGGCAGAGCAATCCAAGTCTAACCGGCTACCACGAAGGTTTTCTGCCGTTGCGGTTTCGTGTCGAGTGACCATTAGCTTGCATTGTCGTGCCCAGTTTTCCCGTTTTTTTTGAACAGGCGCTGGAGGGGAAACAAGGCCCAAATCACGAGCAACAAAGGGGATAACAAAAAGAGTGAGACGAAGTCGCTGCGTCCACCATACGGCACAGCTGAGAGGACAGCCAGAACTCCCAAAATCACACAGCCAATCCCGCCAATGAATAGCCGTAGAAGCACTTCGCCGAAGGGATTCATCGGGCCGGCAGGCGCATGAACTTCCTTCGCTTTGGGCTCAACGCGCTTGAATCTGCGAAACTCTCCAACGGGCGCGTCGGTAGGACGCCAAGCGGAAGCTGGCCCGAAACTGGCTTGGCAGTTCGGACAGAAAGACACCGATGCCTGATCGTCAAGTTCCGCCGAACAATTGGGACAGTACTTCATGCAGCTAGCCTTTCTTCGGCGTTGAGTTTACTCGGCAGCTATCAAGTTCAACCATATCTTCCACGATGTATATTATGTTAAATACTATTTGCACTTCAGCCAGGGCCTCCAAGATGGCCGTGTCTCTTGACAGGACGGCTAGCCTGATCGCTATCTGCGCTGTGCTCGTTGCCGGTTGCGCCTCTGATCGCCCCACCCCAGTCAACACGCGCTGCGGTGATCTTCAGCTAAGCCAGAACGACCGTCTCGTGGAGTCCAACGGAGCGTCAGTCACGATCCGCCGCATGCCATTCACCGTGAGCTATGCCGGAAAGGCACAGGGCGTGTTCAGGCTGCACGCGGCCTCGCCGAATTCCCTGACCAACGTCTTGCGCGATGCGCCCAAGGATCTCTGGCTTGTGGATTCCAGGCCGCTGATGCGCGAGCCTGGCGATCTGCGCCTCGCCGGACATCTTCTGGAGCACGGACGCTCGTCCAGCTACGATGCAGGCCCTGACAGGAGCATGCCTCGGCAACTCCGGCGCCCGGCAGGCCCGTCTTCGGATTCCCGCGCCGTTGGCCGCTTGGACTACAACGAAACGACTGCTGGCGACGACCTCGGCAAGCGATGGATGCGGGTGACAAAGCTACACGGGCAGGCGCTTCCCGGCTCGAAGTGGCCTGTGTTGCATCTGACTTCATTGGTCAGCACGCCGGCGCCGGGCTCCTCCGCCCCGGCCTCTGCCCCGGAAGTGGTGAACTGGTCGGTCTGCACCGTGTTCTTCGAGTGAGCGGGCCCCGCTACCCCGTCCTCACAGCTCACAGCATCAGCTTGACGCCGAAGGCCGCCATCAGCGCCGCGCAGGCCCGGTCTATAGGCCGGCGCAGCGTCATATAACCTTCGATCACGCGCGGCGTCGAGAACAGGCAGGCGGCCAGGCCGTACCAGAGCAAGGCGTCGAAAAGCACCAGCCCGACCGCCGCGGCGCGAAGCGGCCAGCCGGCATCGGCTGGCACCAGCAGCACAAAGATGCTTCCGAAGTAAGCCAGCGATTTGGGGTTCAGCAGGCCGGTGGCCAGGCCGCGCAGCAGCGCCTGGCGCGCCGGCTGCGCCGCCCGTTCGGAGACGGCTACCGTGGGCTTGGGCCCCGCATGTGAGCGCCACAGGCGAACGGCAATGTACAAAAGATAGGCCGCGCCGGCGATGCGGATCGCCGTCTGCAGCGAAGGCATGAGCTCAAAAACCGCCGTCAGGCCGGTGACCGCGATCAGTGCCCACATGGCGCCGGCGGCGGCCAGCCCCACGGCAATCAGCAAGGCACCGCGCCGGTCTCGCTCGGCGGCCGCATGCACCACCAGCAAAATGTTGGGGCCCGGGCTGACGATGGCCAGGCTGTCGATCAGGAACAGCGAGAGCAGGACGAGTGCGGTATCCATGGGGGCATCACCCTTTGTTTCAGGTTTTATTTCATGTTTCCGGCCCGCAGGATGGCATGCCATCTGGTACCTTTGAAGCTCCACAATTTGCTAATTCATAAGGGCCATAACCGGCATGGAATTTCATATCGACATGCCCGCGGCCGGCTCGCGGGAGCGCTTCGCCGCCCTGCATCGCCAGATCCGGGCGGCGATCATCGACGGGCGCCTGGCCGCGGGAGTGCGGCTGCCGACCACGCGTGAACTCGCGGACAGGCTGGGTGTTTCGCGCAACACCGTGCTGGCCGCGTATGACCACCTGGCGGCCGAAGGCTATCTGCTGCCGCGCCAGCGCGCCGGCACTTTTGTCGCGGCGACCCTGCCGCCGCGCGGCCCTGCGGCGGCGCCATCAAGCCCAGCCGGCCCGCCACGCGTCGACCTGCCCGACGCATGGCGGCGCGTGGCGCCCTGGTCCGCCGAGGCCATGCGGCCGGGGCCGCATTTTGACTTTCGGGTCGGCCTGCCGGACCACGCCCAGTTTCCCTGGGATAGCTGGCGGCGCCTGTGCGCCCGCGCCCAGCACGACTTCGCGCGCGCGCCCAGGGCCTATACCGATCCCGCCGGCGACCCCCTGCTGCGCGAAGCGATTGCCGGCCATGTGTCCCTGTCACGCGCGGTGGCCTGCAGCGCCAGCGACGTGTTCATCACCTCGGGCGCGCAGCACGCCTTTGCCCTGCTGGCCGAGCTGCTGGTCACGCCGCAGGCCACGGTGGTGGCCGTCGAGGACCCGGGTTATGCGCCCTTGCACGCGGCCTTGGCGTTTCGCGGCGCGCAACTGCATCGTGTGCCGCTCGACAAGGAAGGCCTGCGCGTGGACCGCCTGCCGCCAGAGGCCAAGGTGATCTGCGTGACGCCCTCGCACCAGTTCCCGGTCGGCACGGCAATGTCCTTGAACCGCCGCTCGCAGCTGCTGGAATTCGCGCGGCAACACCAGGCCGTCGTGATCGAGGACGACTACGACGGCGAGTTCCGTTACGGCGGCGGTCCGCTGGACGCGCTGCATTCGCTGGACGACAGCGGCCTGGTGTTTTATGTCGGCACTTTTTCGAAGGTGATGTTCCCTGCCCTGCGCGCCGGCTTTGTGGTGGCACCGGCCTGGGCGCGCGAGCGGCTCGCGGCGGCGCTGCATGCCACCCACGGTGCGCCGCCCCTGTTGACGCAATTGGCGCTGGCCGCCTTTATCCGCGAAGGGCATCTCGCCCGCCATGTGCGGCGCATGCGCCGTGTCTATGCGGGGCGGCGCGAGGCCCTGCTGCAGGCGATGGAGCAGCACGCGGAAGGGCTGCTGATACCGCTGCCGTCGGCCGCCGGGCTGCATGTGAGCGCCATGCTGGCGCCGCAGTTCGAGGCGTACAAGGTGGCGCGCGCGGCCGCCGAGGCGGGTATCGCGGTGGAGGCGCTGGACCGCTCCGGGCTGCGGCGGCTGCGCTACAACGGCCTGACCTTTGGGCTGGGCTTGATCGGTGACGACGAGGTGACGGCGGGTTTGCGGGCCCTGGTCAAACTATTGGGCTGAGCCCGCCCTGCCCTGCGGCATGTCCGGCATGACGCCCACATACCGCCCGCGTGGCCGGATCACCTGGGCAACGCCCAGCTGCTCCAGGCTGTGCGCCAGCAGGCCCACGCTGCGGGCTGTCGCGAACAGGGCAAAGGCCGCGTCGGCCGGCAGCTGGTGGTGGGCGACCAGCGCGGCCAGGGCCACGTCGATATTGGGCTGCAGGCCGGTCAGCTGCGTGGCCTGTTCGATAAAACGCGTGATCATTTTTGAGGGCTCAAACAAGGCCAGCAGCGCGGCCGCGCGCGGGTCGCCGTCCGGGTAGATATGGTGGCCAAACCCCGGCAAGGCCAGGCCGGTCGACAGGTAATGGTCTATGGCCTTGTCTTCACCGAGCCGCTCCACCTCGCCAAACAGGGCCTGGACACGGCCGGAGGCATCGCCGTGCAGCGGGCCCGAGAGCGTGGTCAATCCCGCCAGCAGGCAGGCCGGCAATGAGGCGCCTGTCGAGGCCGCAATGCGCGCGGCGAAAGCCGAGCCGGTGAGTTCGTGGTCGGCCAGCAAGACCATGGCCGTGCGCAGCAGCCCGGCCACCTCGGGTGGCTGTTTCCAGCCTTGCGCGAGGCGCACATGCAGCGGCTTGCTCCCTTGCCGGGCGCCAAAGGCATTGGCCACCAAGCCCACCAGGCGCTGCCCCTCGCCGTGCAGCACCCGCGTCAGGCGCCCGCGCGTCGAATGCCCTTCGGCCGCCAGGCCGGCCAGGGCGGTGAAGGCCAGGGCCCTCCCCGGCTTGCCGGGAGCCGCTTCAGGTGACGAAAAATCAACCGCCTGTTCGGCATTCCACAAGAGCTGCGCCACCTCCTCCAGGGTGGCGGAGGCCGACAGGCTGATCACGTCCCGCCCCCGGTAATACGGGCGCCCGCGGAAGAAGGCTGTCAGGGCTGTCGGGATGCTGGGCTCCGCGCCGAACAGCGTGTTGGCGGCCACGGTCTCGTGCTTGCGGCCGGCCTGTTTGCGTTTGGCCAGGGCCGCCACGTCTTCGGCGCGGTACAGGCTGCGCCGCGTGTCGGCCGGGTCGGGCGCGACCTCGAGCTTGCCGCGGCTGACATAGGCGTAAATCGTCTGCGGCCGCACACCGAGAAGCTCGCAAGCCTCGTTCATTGAAATCCAGGAAGCCATGGTGATGGGAAGAGTGAATTTATATTGATTTTATACATCAATATTGACGATATCATCAATTCATTCATACCATGCGCTTCACCTCGCTCCATGAACTGAACCCTCTCCATGAAACCCCGGATCCTCCAACTCAACCCCATCCTGATTCCCGCCATCAACGACAAGCTGGCCTCCCTTTACACCGTGCACAAGCTGTTTGAGCTGGCCGACCCGCAAGCCTGGCTGCGGGAACATGGCGCGTCCATGGACGCCGCCATCACCGGCGGGCATACCGGCATTTCGCGGGCCATGCTCGAGCAGCTGCCCGGGCTCAAGGTGGTGGCCGTCAACGGCGTCGGCACCGACGCGGTCGACCTGGCCTACTGCCGGGCCCGCGGCCTGCCCGTCACCGCGACCCTGGGCGCGCTGACCGAAGACGTCGCCGACCTGGCCATAGGCCTGCTGATCGCCACTTGCCGCAAGCTGTGCGCGGGCGACCGCTTTGTGCGCGAAGGCCAATGGGAGCTGCATCCCCAGCCCAGCGCCCTGCCGCTGGCCCGCCGCTTCAGCGGCATGCGTGTGGGCATTGTCGGCATGGGCCGGGTCGGGCGCGCCGTCGCGCAGCGGGCCGCGGCCTTTGCCTGCCCTGTCAGCTATACCGACCTGCAGCCCATCAACGGCGTTGCCCATCCTTATGAGCCGGACCTGCTGGCGCTGGCGCGCGGCTCCGATGCGCTGGTGCTCTGCGCCGCGGCCGACAAGGCCGAAGGCATCGTCAACGCCGCCGTGCTCGATGCGCTGGGTCCGCGCGGCTTCCTGGTCAATATCGCGCGCGGCCGGCTGGTCAACGAAGCCGACCTGACAGAAGCCCTGGCCGCCGGCCGCATCGCCGGCGCAGGCCTGGATGTCTTTGTCGACGAACCCCGCGTGCCCCTGGCACTGCGCCAATCCGACGCCGTGACGCTGCAGGCCCACCGCGCCAGCGCCACCTGGGAAACCCGGACCGCCATGGGCGAGATGGTGCTGGACAGCATCGCCCAGGCCCTGGCGGGGCAGCGGCCGGCCATGAGCCTGACGACCTAGGCCCCGCATTCGCCTTCTGCAGACCTAAGCTAAAAACAAATGATGGAGACAACAAATGATCAACAGACCCCTCGCCCTTGCCATGGCTTTCGCCGTGGCCGCCCTCGCCTGCACCGGCGCCGGCGCGCAGAGCTTTCCCACACGGCCGGTCACGCTGGTGGTGCCCTTCCCGCCCGGCGGCGGCAGCGACACGGGCGGCCGCATCATTGCCGAGCAACTGGCCAAACGCTGGGGCCAGCCCGTGATCGTCGACAACAAGGGCGGCGCGGCCGGGCAGATTGGCGCCGACTTCGTGGCCAAGGCGCCACGCGACGGCTACACCTTGCTGCTGGGCAATATCGGCACCCAGGCCATCAACCCCTCGCTGTACCCCAAGCTGCCCTATGACCCGGACAGCGCCTTTGCCCCGGTGTCGCTGGTGGCCGAACTGCCGCTGGCCATGATGGTCAACCCGGCGGTGCCCGCGAAGACGGCCGCCGAATTCATTGCGCAGGCCAAGTCCAGGCCCGGCCAGCTGACCTACAGCAGCTCAGGCGCCGGCGGCGCACCCCACCTCGCGGCCGAGATGTTCAAGGACCAGACCGGCACTTTCATCCTGCACGTGCCCTACCGCGGCGGCGGGCCGGCTATCGCCGACCTCATCGCGGGCCATGTGCAGCTGTCTTTTATGACCGTGCTGGAAGCTTCGGGCCACATCAAGGCCGGCAAACTTCGCGCCCTGGCCGTGACCGGCGACAAGCGCGTCGCCGCCCTGCCCGATGTGCCCACCCTTGCCGAAAGCGCGCTCCCGGGCTTTAACGCGATTTCATGGATAGGTTTGCTGGCGCCCGCGGGCACGCCGCCCGATCTGGTGGAGAAGATCGCCGCCGACGTGCGCGCCGTCATGGCCGACGAAGCGGTCAAGGCGCGTTTCGCCTCGCTGGGGGCCGTGCCGCGCACCACCTCGCCGCAGGAATTCTCCAAACTGATTGCAGCGGACAAAAGCCGCTACGCCCAGATCATCCGCAGCCGCAAGATCACCACGCAATAAGGTGAAGGCTGAGCGGATGCCCCCCACATACAAGGAGACAAACATGCAACGCACGACACTCATCAAGGCCTTTGCCGTTTCGGCCTCGCTGGCGCTGGTCCCGGCCCTGGCCATCGCCCAGGCCTACCCCACGCGCGCCATCAAGATCATCGTGCCCGCGCCGCCCGGCGGCGCCATAGACACCATTGCCCGGGTCGTCGGCGACAAGATGGCGGCCTCCATGGGGCAGCCGGTGATCGTCGACAACCGGCCCGGCGCCTCCAACAACCTGGGCACCGAAGTCCTCGCCAAGTCAGCGCCAGACGGCTACACCATAGGCATCGTGGGCGGCAGCCACAACACCAACAAATTCCTGTTCAAAAACCTCGGCTGGGACCCGGAAAAAAGCTTTGAGCCCATCGTCTACACCCACGAGGTTCCGCTGGTGTTTGCCATGTACCCGCAGATTCCGGCCAGGACCCTGCCCGAGTTCGTCGCCTGGATGAAAGCCAACCCCGAGCAGGCCAAGGTGGCCACCTCGGGCCGCGGCAGCGCCCAGGAAATGGCGGCCGAGATGTTCCGCATGGCCAGTGGCGCGCAGATGCTGCTGGTGCCCTACAAAGGTTCTTCGGCCGCCCACCCGGATTTGCTGGCGGGCCGCACCGCGCTGTACATAGACACCATCAGCGCCATCCAGTCGCAGGTCAAGGCCGGCAACGTCCGGGCGCTCGCCGTGTCGACACGCAAGCGAGCCTTGTCGCTGCCGGACGTCCCGACGGCCGACGAGCAGGGACTCAAGGGCTATGACGCCAACACCAACGGCGGTTTCCTCGCGCCGGCCGGCACGCCGCCGGCCGTCGTCACCCGGCTCAATGCCGAGATCAACGCGGCGCTCAAATTGCCCGACGTCAAAGCCAAGCTCGAGGCCGCCGGCATAGAAATCCAGGGCGGCACACCCCAGGAATACGCCGCATTGATCAAGTCCGACCTCGCCAAATGGGCCAAGGTTGTCAAGGCCGCGAACATTCAGGCGGATTGAGCACGGCCCGCTGAATTTCTCCCGGTTGTCTCTCCTGTCACTTTGGTGGTGACAACTTCATCCCGCATGAGAACTGCGGGATTTTTTTGTCCGGCTCGTCTCGCGGCGGTGTTCGCAGGGGGCTGCTCTCAGGGGTTGGGGACGACGGGAGGGTCTGCGGGAATCTGCAGAATACGCTGGATGGTGCTTAACAGCTCCATGCTGGAGGTACGGGCCTTGAGCAGGACCGCCTCGGCCCGCTTATCTTCCGTCAGCTCCGTGTCGCTGGGCGAAAACACAATCACCGGGGGCCGCGGATCGAGCGCGTCAATATCCTCGACCAGGTCCCAGCTTGACTCCTTGCCCGGCCCCAGGTCCAGCAGCACCAGGTCAAAGGGCTGCTCCCGCAGCAGGGCGCGGGCTTCGTGCAGCGTGGCGGCAGATGTGAAGTTGGCGAAATCCTGGGCCACCGCGGCCACGATGCGCTGGATATCGAGATCGGCTTGCACATGCAGTATGCGCGGCTTGCCGGCCTGTATGCCGGCGACGGCCCGGCGTACGCTGAGGACCAGCAGATCTTCATCAATCGGCTTTTGCAGCCAGTCCGAAACCGTGAGGGGTTTGTGGTTGAACTCCAGCCGCCCTTCCTCGGCCAGGGCTGAGACCACCACGACCGGCAGCTTGCGAGTGCTTTCGTTGTCGCGCAGCGCACTGATGAAGGCGATACCGTTCTGGCCGGGCAGCTTCAGGTCCACGGTCACGGCATCGTAGCTGCCCTGCGCGAGGCAGGCCAAAGCCTGTTCAGCGCTGTAGGCCATCTCGGCCTCAAATCCCGCCTTGGCCAGCATCATGCTGATGAGCCTGGCCACGTCGGGGTCGTCCTCGCAAACCAGGATGCGCGGCTGGAAAGAATCAGCCTTGGCCCGGAACGGCTGCAGCTGCGGCACCGGACTCTGCCATTCGGGTATCTCGAAGAAGAAGGTGGTGCCCGTGCCCAGCGTACTGTTAAAGCCTATGCTGCCGCCCATCTTCTCGATGAGCGCCTTGGAAATGTTGAGACCGAGACCGGTCCCGCCTTTTTGCCGGGTGTCGGAAGAATCCGCTTGCGAAAATTTCTGGAAGATGCGGCCGCGAAACTCCTGCGGAATACCGGGGCCGCTGTCCACCACTTCGACTCGCACACCCTGGGCCACGCGCGACACCCGCACCTCCACGACCCCGCCCGCTGGCGTAAATTTCACCGCATTGGACAGCAGGTTGGTCAGCACCTGGATCATGCGGTCCCCGTCAATGCGCACCTGCAGCGGCGCATCGGGCGCCTGCAGCCGCAAGGTCGCGCCGTATTGGCCCGCGAAACCCTCGTTGGCGGCCAGCACCTGCTGGATCAGCGGCCTGAGATCGATGACCTGCAGGTCCAGGCGCATCTTGCCGGACTCGATCTTCTCGCTGTCCAGCATGTCGTTGATCAGCCGGATCAGGCGCTCACAGTTGCTCTTGGCGATGCCCACCAGGTTCTTCACGGCCTCGGGCAACTCGCCGCCCACGCCGCCGAAGATCAGCCCGAGCGAGCCGCGAATGGAGGTGAGCGGGGTCCTCAATTCGTGCGAGACCGTCGAAATGAATTCATTTTTCATGTTTTCGACCCTCTTGCGCTCTATCAGGTCGTAGGCAACGCAAAGAAAACCCGTCAGCGCGAGCTGCTCATCCCTCAGCGCTGTGACCGATACCATGACAGGTAAACGGCTGCCGTCCTTGCGGATATAAGTCCATTCCCGCTCGTCCGCCAAGCCGCCGCGCGCCCTGGCAACGAGCGCTTCAAAACCGGCTTTGACCGGTTGTCCCAGTTCAAGGCTTAGCTGCCGCGCGCGCTCTGCCATTTCGGTTTCGTCGTGCAGCAAGTCGGGTGTATGCCGGGCGAAGAGCTCGCTGGCTGAATAACCCAGCATGCGATGCGCCCCATTGTTGAACAGGCGGATCACTCCGTTGATATCCGTCGAGATGATGGAGAAATTGGCGCTATCCAGGATGGCCTGCTGCAGTTCCGTGCTTTCCGACAGCTGGTGGTTCAGCGAGCGCTCAACCTCCCTGGAGCGTTTGTGCGCCACCAGCCAGAACAGCAGCGCCAGGACGAACGCGATGGACGTGGAGACCGCAACAATGAATCGCGCCCGTTCCGATTGCGCATTGTTGCTCGCGACCAGTTCCTGCATATGCGCGACCTGCTCGTCGGACAGCTGTTGCACCGCGGCCTGAAAGCTGTTCTGCGCATACATCAGTTCCTGCTCGATGATGCGGCTGACTTCGCGCTCGTCGCCGGCCTTTTTGGCCTGGAATGCGTCGGCGCGGATCTTCTGGTATTGCAGGCGCCGCTCGGTTGCCGCGGAAAAGGTTTCCACAATCGGGTCATCGTGCAAGGCCGCATCCAGTTTGCGCAGGATGCCGTTGACTTTTTTGACCGTTTCGTCGATCTCGACGCGAACTTCCTTTTCCAGTACCGGGTCATTGGTTTTGAGCAAAAGCAGCGTCCGCAAGGTATTGGCCCGCGTCAAGCGGTGCCATTCCTTGATCTGCCGCTCCACCGTCAGTCCCGCGTCAACCGCCTCGTCGTTGACGCGCTCCAGCTTCATGATCCACCACACGCCCGTGATGGCGACCAAGGCGGTGAATCCCAGCATGGAACCCAGGCCAACGAGGAGTTTTCCTTTGATGCCGCCGAATTGCCAATGTTTCATCGAAGTCTTTTCGTTCCGTATGCAATTTCGCCACGTTCGCTATTGAAAAATTTCACGCCATGCGAGCCGCATCGCCTGCGTTACCTGCGTTGCCCGCAACGGCCATCGGCAAATCGTCCAGGCGATTGCGTACCTGCTGCAGGTAGTCTGACCGGAAACGGCGCAAAATGAAATCCCGGTAATCGCCCTGCTCCAGATCCTGCCAGGCGCGCCGCTTCGCTATCTCGGAACGTTCGCGGGAGCGCGCCATCATGCTGTCGCTGATCTCTGCCTGCGCATCCGTCATCAGTTCATAGCCATAAAGCGCCATGTAGTCGCGCGCCAAGGTCTCGATCACTTCGATTTCTTTCAGCGAAAGCTGCGTTTTGAACTTGTCCGTGTTGGCGGCTATCGGCGCGAAACAATTCGAAGCCCAGAGCGCCGACATATGGGAGAGCTGCTGCGCCTCGTGCGAACGCGTGACATCCAGCATTTGCGGCAGGTACTCGATGCCGAAGAAGCGGCAGATCTGGCGTAAGGTGCTCTCCTGATCGGCAAGAAAGTCCTCATAACGCACGGTAAGCACCCGTTCCGGGTAGCGCTCCGCCAGTGACCGCGCCACACGATACGCATCAACCCATGCCTTCGCGTTCAGGGCGGCATCGAAATCGTGGATGATGGCGCGGGTCATGGATGCCACCTGCGCGCGCGGATCCCGCACGACATTGAGGAACAGCAGTTGCGGAAACAGGCTCATCAGCTCGTCCGCGTAGTGCACGCTGTCAAGTGATTTATCCATGACGATGCTCGCACCATGCAGCTCCCCGGCGCGCAGCAGCAATTCCCAGACGACGCGATGCACGCTGCGCCTCTCGAGGCGTATCGCCTCAAATACCTGCCTCGGATCAAACACCACGTTTGACCACTTGACCGGGCTTGCCGCCTGCAAACCCACCACGTCCACCACCAGGCGGAAATACGCCCGGTCATCGGAAAGATCGCCATAGAGCGGCACCAAGGGCATGAAATCCACGATGTGCAAGGGATAGGGCGAGTAAAAGTCTGGATTGAAGCTCAGGCGCAAGCGCAGCGCATGGCTGCCGCAGCGCCGCAGCGGGATCATCAGCACGGGCCGTGGGCGAGAGCGCACAAGGGCGCCGGCATCCTTTGCTTCCGCTACCTCCATAGGCCTGCTCCTGTTGTTGCTTACATTGAGTCAGCTGAAATATTCAGCGCACAAGGGCTAAAGAAATTTTCGGCCCGTCGGTCATGAGGGCCGCTTTGTGTTGCGGCTCATTTGAAGCAACGTTCCGCAACAAGGTCGAGCAAGGTCTGGGTCGAATCTTTCAAGGGCAATGCGCCGGTGTCGAGCACCAAATCAGGTATGAGCGGTATTTCGTAGGGAGACGAGATGCCGGTGAATTCCGCTAGCTGTCCGGCGCGTGCCCGCACATACAGCCCTTTCGGGTCGCGCTGTTCACAGACGGTTGCCAGCGTGCTGACATGGACTTCAACAAATCGCGCATCGCCGATGATGGCTCGCGCCATTTTCCGGTCGTCCCGGAACGGCGAAATCAAGGCTGTGATCACGATCAATCCGGCTTCATTCATGATGCGCGCGACTTCGGCCGTGCGTCGAATATTCTCACGCCGGTCTGGCGCAGAAAATCCCAGGTCTTTGCTCAGTCCATGCCGGAGGTTGTCCCCGTCCAGAACGAAACAAGGGTGGGCGAGATCCAGCAGCATGGCTTCCAGTGCGTACGCGAGCGTGGACTTTCCCGCACCGCTCAATCCGGTCAACCAAATCGTGGCCGGGGCGTGCCCGAGCAAGGCTTGCCGGCATTGCTCGGTGACCGCACCGGCATGGTAGAAAACATCTGTGCCAGGCAAGCTGCCGCCCCGCTCAGAAGGCTGTACGACCACTGCGGCAATGTCAGTCGCGGAGTCCTTCGCCACATCGAGCATACGCATAGACGTTCTCATGCTGGGAGTTCCTCGCTTGGATGCGCTCATCCACCAGTCTGGATGTTGCGCAAGCGTAGTATCGGCAGGTCAGTATCAGGCAGAAGCGCGCAAAGCGCACAAAAGGCAAAGCACAAGATACTCTGCGGGGACTATTAGTCAATACTACCTTCGTCTATATGGACGTTATTGGGCAATATTACCTTCGCGCTGAAGGCCCAGTCCTGATTCAAACGCCCATGTTTACTGCGAGCCTGAAGGCCGCGCCGTCGCGGCGTCACCCGCATAAAACATCCTGCCCGACCTGACAAAATTGCCGCCGCCCAGGTGGTGAATGGTCTGCAGCGCGCGGTTGTCGTCACCGAAGCGCCAGTGCCCATTCTGGAACACACGTTCATCGGCGGCCGCGGCCACGACTTCCGCGAAGCAGGTGTCGTAGGCGTCCTCGGTGTGCGGCTCGGGGATCAGCCGGCACTCCAGCCAGGCCGCGCAGCCCTCTTCCAGCAAGGGAAGGCCCAGGACCGGACCGCTGCGGGCCTTCAGGCCGTAGTGCGCGAACTTGTCGATATCGCGCCCGGACTCGCTGCCCACCGCATGCGTCAAGGCGGCCAGGGTGCTGCCCGGGATGCAGATGCCGAAGCCGCCGCTGGCCATGATGAGCTCACGCGTGTAGGTTTTCTTGTCGATCACCACGGAAATGCGCGGTGGCACGAACTCCACCGGCATGGACCAGGCGGCGGCCATCACATTGCGGGCTCCGCCGTGCGCGCTGGTCACCAGCACCGTGGGGCCGTGGTTGATCAGCCGGCTCGCGTGCTGCAGGGCGACTTCCCTGAAATGGCCCATGTCACTTGGCAAAAAGATTGTCCAGGCTGGCGAAGGCCTTGAACTCGATGGCGTTGCCGGAGGGGTCCAGGAAAAACATGGTGGCCTGCTCGCCCGGCTCGCCCTTGAAGCGGACATAAGGCTCGATGACGAATTTCGTGCCGCCCGCCTTCAGGCGTGCGGCCAGCGCGTCCCACTCGGGCAGCGACAGAATCGCGCCGAAATGGCGGACCGGAACGTTGTGGCCGTCCACCGCGCTGGTCTGGCGGTGTCCGCATTCTTCGGGCGCCAGGTGGGCCACGATCTGGTGGCCGTAGAAATTGAAATCCACCCATTCATTGGAGCTGCGGCCTTCGGAGCAGCCCAGCAGCTCGCCATAAAACCGGCGCGCCACGGCCAGGTCGTGGACGGGGAAGGCCAGGTGGAACGGCGGAAGAACTTTGGCGGGGGCGGCGGTGTGGGGTGCGGTCATCGTGAGCCTTGAGGAATCGTGAAAGCCTTACTTTAGGGCGATTCATGGAGTTTGAAAAACGATATATATTCAGCCTGAGAATCGGTATTTTCGATGAATTAAAACCCTCCCCCATGATCACCGAGCTCAAAACCCTGATCGCGGTCGTGCGCCACGGCGGTTTTTCCGCGGCCGGCGAACAGATAGGCCTGACCCAGTCCGCCGTGAGCAGCCAGATCCAGCGGCTGGAAGAATCGCTGGGCTTCGCGCTTTTCGACCGCACGCGGCGTTCCGCCGCGCTCAATGAAGCCGGCGCCAGGGTGCTCGCGCGCGCCGAAGAGATTGTGGCGCTGTACTCAAAACTGGGCGATGCGGGCGGCGATGAAGAGCTCGCCGGCACCTTGCGCATAGGCGCCATTGCCTCCGTGCAATCCTCGGTGTTGCCGCGCGCGTTGGCTTCGCTGCGCAAAGACAATCCCAGGCTGCTCGTCAACATCATCCCCGGTGTTTCGATGAAGCTGATGGACCAACTCGACAGCGCCGAGATCGACGCGGCCATCATGATCCGGCCGCCCTTCGGCATCCTGCCCGAGATGAGCTGGCAGCCTCTGATGCGCGAGCCCTTCAAGCTGCTGGCCCCCAAAGACAGCAAGGGCCGGGACTGGCGCAAACTGCTCGAAACCCAGCCCTTTTTGCGCTATGAGCGCACCTCTTTTGGCGGGAGGCTGGTGACGCGCTTCCTGCGCGACAACAAGCTCAGCGTGCAGGACGCCATCGAACTCGACGAAATCGCCGGCCTCATGAAGCTGGTCGCCGAAGGCCTGGGGGTCGCGCTGGTGCCCATGGTCGAGGCCTACCTGCCCCTGCCGCCGGGCGTGCGCGCGATTGACCTGGGCGACAAGACTTTTTACCGCGAGATCGGCATCCTGCGCAAAGGCCTAGGCTCGCGGCGGCCCGTTGTGCTGGCCCTGGAAAAGCATCTGCGCGAGGCGATACCGCCCTTGCCGGCCTAGCAGCCCATGCAGGGCCTGTGCTTCAGAACTGGTCGAGAAGTTCTCTCAGCACGGGCGCGATGAGGAGCACCGCGTAGCCCGCCAGATGCACCGCCGCGAGCGCGCAGACACCGAGCGCCAGGCCGAACAGGAGCTCGGTGGTGCTGGACGCTTCTTCTTGCTCTTCCCCGGGCGTGGGGGCCTCGATCACAGGGGGGTGGATGAAGGTGTTCATGCCGCATCATCCGCAAACAAAATCATTCAGGGGGTCGGGTGATGCCGTGTCTCGGGCTCGGTGGAAAACCTACAGGGAAACCCTCAGTCCTCCAGCAATTCCGGCGTTTCCTTGCGGCGGCGGAAATAACGGCGGACCTGCTCAGGATCGCTGCCCACGGCGTAAACGGCCGCGCGCAGTTCGTGCTCGGTGCATTGCAGTTCAGTGCACCAAGTCTGCACGACCTGCGGGTCTAGCAGGGTGATGCGGTCAATCGCCTCGGCGGTTGGGGGCGCTCGCGAAGCCATCATGGTTCTCCCTTCAGGTGGGACATTTCATGGAGACGGAAGATGCCCAGGCCGTTTCCGGCCCGGATACATCCTGCTACATGACTCTGCTACCTTTTGGGCTATAGCGCATCCCCCAATTAGGGGAGATATGTGGATACGCGAGCTTACGAATTCAGGAGATTCAGGCCGGGCCGGCCAGGGCGCAGAAGTCCCGCACAGCCGTGCCTGCCTGTCGCAGGGAGGCCTCATCGATCGCATAGGCGAAGCGCAGGTGATGCGCCAGGCCGAAAGCCGAGCCATGCACCACACCCACGTTCGCTTCCTCGAGCAGCGCGACCGCCACGGCTTCGTCGGAATCGAGCAGCGCGCCGCCCGCGCTACGCCTGCCTATCAGTCCGGCACAGGAAGCAAACGCATAAAACGCGCCGGCGGGCGTCTCGCAGCGCAGTCCCGGGGCCTGGTTCAGTTGCCCGACCAGCAGGTCGCGCCGCCGCTGGAACTGGGCGCGGCTTTGCGCGATGAAATCCTTGGGGCCGTTGAGCGCCGCGAGGGCGGCATGTTGCGAGATCGAGCAGGCGCCCGAGGTCTGCTGCCCCTGAAGTTTTTCCATGGCCTCCAGCAGCCAGCGGGGCCCGGTGCCAAAGCCTATGCGCCAGCCCGTCATCGCGTAGGCCTTGGACACGCCGTTCATGGTCAGCGTGCGTTCCCGCAGTTCCGGCACGGCCTGGGCCAGGGTGCAAAACGCCGCGCCGTCGAAGATCAGGTGCTCGTAGATATCGTCGGACAGGATGAGCACATGCGGGTGCGCCAGCAGCGTGCGCCCGAGTGCCACCAGCTCTTCGCGGCTATAGACCGCGCCTGTGGGGTTTGACGGGGAGTTCAGGATCAGCCACCTGGTCCTGGGCGTGATCGCGGCTTCGAGGGCGGCGGGCGTCAGCTTGAAGCCGGTTGCCGCAGTGCACGGCACGATGACCGACAGGCCGCCGCAAATCTGCACCATCTCCGGGTAGCTGACCCAGTATGGCGACGGAATGACCACCTCATCGCCCTCGTTGAGCGTGGCGGCCAGGGCGTTGTACAGCACCTGCTTGCCGCCCGAGCAAACGATGGTGTCCTGCCACGCTACGTCGAGCCCGTTCTCGCGCTGGTACTTCGCGGCCACCGCCTCGCGCAAGGCCCGCAAGCCGGCCACCGGTGTGTAGCGTGTGTGCCCCGCCCCAATGGCGGTGATGCCCGCCTCGCGCACATGGGGCGGCGTGTCGAAGTCGGGCTCCCCGGCGGTCAGCGAGACCACCGGGTGCCCGGCCGCCTTGCGCAGCGCGGCGCGGTCCATCATGCGGTAGGTCGCGGAGGGCTGCGCGGCGGCGAGGCGGGTGTTCAGCAGGCTGTGGGCGCGCGTCATTTGCGCTCCACGGCAATGGCTTCAAACTCCTTGTCGTGCATCACGTCGGCGACGGAGCGCCCTGCCCTGACCGCGGCGACCATGCCCTCCTGGCGGCGGTTGATCTTTTCCCCCAGGGCCAGCACTTCCTCTATCTTTTCTTGCGGGATAAAGACGGTGCCGCAGCGGTCCGCGATGACGTAGTCGTTTTCGCGCACGGTCACACCGGCCATTTGCACCGGTTTGCCGGCGTCGAGCTGGACCACGCGGTTGCGCGCGCTGACCATGGTGATGCCCTTGCCGTACACCGGGTAGGCGATGGACTCGCTGCCCTCGATGTCGCGGCTGCAGCCGTCAATCACCGTGCCGCGGACTTTTTTGGCCGCGGCCGCATTGGCCAGGATGTCGCCCCAGCACGAAATGCCATCTATGCCACCCGAGATTACGAGCACCCTGTCGTCCGTCGTGACCGCGTCGATCACGGGCGAGATCAGGTGGACCGTGGGCTTGGCTTCGGTCTTGGGCCCCAGCAGCACCGTGCTGGCCCGGCCCACAATCCTGGGGCAGTCCCAGAGCGGCCGCAGCCCGTAGGTGGCGCCGGGCAGCCCCAGGAAATCCAGCGCGTCGGAAACGGTGTTGCTGTCCAGCGCCGCGAGGCGCTGCAAAGTCGGCTTGTCCATGGTGTCAAACGCCTTTCTGGCTCAGGGTGGCATCCACCCAGGCCGATGAGTATGTACCCGCGAGGATCGCGGCGATGGTGGCCTGCTCGTCCCGCACCTTGGCACGGGCTTTTTCCGCGACCTCAGCCGCGAGCGCGACGGGCACCGCTACAAGGCCGTCCGAGTCGCCAACAATGACGTCGCCCGGCTGGACCCGCATGCCGCCCACGGCGACGGGCACATTGATGCTCCCCGGGCCGTCCTTGTAAGGGCCGCGCAGGCTCACGCCCCTGGCCCAGCACGGAAAGCGCTGCGCCTCGAAGGCGTCGACGTCTCGGATGGCACCGTCCATCACAAAGGCCGCGGCACCGCGCATGCGCGCCGTCGTCATCATGATCTCGCCCACCAGCGCGCGAGAGATGTCCCCCTCCCCGTCCACCACCAGCACATCGCCGGCCCGCAGCATGTCCAGGGCCTTGTGGATCAGCAGGTTGTCGCCGGCCCGCACCCGCACCGTGAAGGCGTTGCCGCAGCAACTGACCAGGGAGCGGTTGACGGGCCGCAGCGCGGTGGTGCCGACGAGGCGCCCGCCCATGACATCGCCGATCACCGAGCTGGGCAGGCCGCGCAGGGCGTCCAGCGCGGCGGCGTCTTCTTTCACCCGGGGGTGGATCTCGATTCCATTGAATGCCGTCATGCTCAATCCACTTTCGCGCCCGAGCGCTTGACCACGGACTCCCACAGGGGCAGCTCCGAGGCGATGAATTTGGCGAAGGCTTCGGGTGTGCCCTTGACGTCGGCCGATCCCATTTTGTCCAGGCTTATGCGCGCCTCCTTGGAGTCGAGCACGGTGTTGAGCGCGCCGTTCAGCCGCTTCACCAGCGCCGCGGGCGTGCCGGCCGGCGCGAACAGGCCGTACCAGTTCTCGGTCACAAAGCCGGGCATGCCCTGCTCCTTCATGGTCGGTACATTCGGCAAGCCGGCTGAGCGGGCCGCGCCCGTCGTGGCGAGGGCACGTATGCGGCCCGACGCGAGCTGCGGCACGATCACGCTCATGGCCTCGAAAGACATTTCCACCTGCCCCGCCACCACATCCTGGATCGCCGGCCCCGAGCCTTTGTAGGGGATGTGGGCCAGGGATATCTTTTGCTCCAACTTGAGCAACTCGCCCATCAAATGCTGCGGGCTGCCGCTGCCGGCCGATGCATAGCTGAGCTTGCCCGGGTTCTTTTTGGCGAGTTCCACCAATTGGGCAAGGCTGGTGGCCGGCACGCCCGCGCTGACATACAGCACCAGGGGCACGGAGGCGACCTGGCCGATCGGCGCAAGTCCCTTGACCGGGTCCACGCGCAGCTTGTAGAGGTTCCGGTTGATCACGATGCCGGTGTTGCTGCCCAGCAAAAGCGTGCATCCGTCCGGCGCGGCGGTGGCCACAAACTCAATGCCGATATTGCTGCTGGCGCCGGCCTTGTTCTCGACGATGACGGGGGTCCCGAGTTCCTTCATCAAGCCGGGCTGGATCAGGCGTGCCAGCAGATCGGTGGTGCCGCCGGGCGGATAGGGCGACACGAGCTTGACCGCGGGGCAAGGGTAGGCGGCTTGCGCGCAGGCCGCGCCCGATGCGATGGCGAGGGCCGTGAATGCGGCAAGGGTGGAAAGAAGGCGTTTGGGATTCATGGTGTTTGTCTCCGGAAATCAGGGCTTCAGGCCGCCAGCGGCGAATCGGCCGCGCGCTGCAGCGTGTGGTAGTTGAACTGCTTGCGGGCCTCGGCCAGCGGCATGCCGGCCAGGGCGGCGGCGAGGATTTGCTCTTCAACGACCCGGGTTTCGAGTGCCTTGGCCAGCACGTCCTGCAGGCGGGCTCGCGGCACCACCACAATGCCGTCCGCATCCCCGACGACCAAGTCGCCCGGGCAGACCCGCACGTCGCCCAGCGTCACCGGCTGCTCATAGGCCTCGACCTGCACGCGGTCCTTGCCGGTGCGCATGAAGCGACCGTGGGCATACAGCGGGTAGGCCACTTCATCGGCCTCCGCCGTGTCGCGGCAGACGCCATGGATGACCGTGCCGGCCAGTCCCTTGTGCGCGGCGAGCCGGCTAAGGATGCCGCCCCACACCGTGCAGTCCAGGCGGCCGCCGTTGTCGAGGACGGCGACGATGCCGGGTTTGAGCGTGTCGATGAAGTCGCCCACGGTTCCGGGCGAAGACCGGTCAATGGGCGCAAAGCGCACGGTGAAGGCGAAGCCGAACAGCTTGGCCGGGCCGGCCACAGGGCGTATGCCCAAAGCGCTGCCGGGCAGCTTCAGCGCGTCCAGCGCATCGGAAATTTCGGCGGTGGACAGGGCTTTGGCCTGCTGGAACCAGGCAGCCTGGCTGATGTCTTGGGAGGTGTCGTTGCTCATGGATCGCATCATCAAGCAGTGAATATCTGAATGCAATCGCCGATTTTTGAATTAATATTCAAAAATAATGAACTTAAAGCAAGTCAGATACTTTTGCGAAACCGTGGACGCCGGAAATGCCCGCGCCGCGGCCGACAAACTGTTCGTCGCGCCGACGGCCATCAGCATGCAGATCAGCCAGCTGGAGGCCTTGCTGGGTGGCGCCCTGTTTGACAGGGCAACCCGGCCCATGGGCCTGACGCCGCTGGGCCAGTTTGTTTACTCCAAGGGCACGGAACTGCTGTCGGCCAGCGGCCGGCTGGAAGTCGAGGCCAAAGGCATGGCTGCGGGCAGGTTGGGCTGGCTGGGCATAGGTTTTACGCGCTCCACGATTTTTTCCATCCTGCCCGAGGCCGTGCGCGCCATGCAGTCGGCCTTGCCCGACGTGCGCATCGACCTGGAGGAAATCCTTACCGAGGAACAACCGGCCGCCTTGCGCAGCGGCGCCATCCACCTGGCCATCGCGCGCACCCTGGGGGCGTTCACGCGCGAACCCGACCTGCACTACACCGAACTCTTCGACGACCCGCTGGTCGTCGCCCTTCCCGCGCAGCATCCGCTGGCGGCGCAGGCCAGCCTGCGGGCCGCGGAGCTGAACGCCCTGCCCTATGTGAGTTATCCCAAGGTGGCCAACGCGCACTTTTCCCGACAGGTGCTGAACATCCTCGAGCAGGCCGGCGCAAAGGTCCAGGTCGGCCATGAGGCCAAAGAAATCAACACGGCGCTGGGACTGGTGGCCGCGGGCCTGGGCGCGACGGTGGTGGGCCGCAGTGTCGCCACGAACAACCGCGGCGACATCCGCTTTGTGCCGATTGCCGACCTGTCCGTCGGCAGCAAGGTTCTCGCGGTCCGCAAAGCCGGTCCCGTAAATGCGCTGGTAGAAGCCTTTCTGGACAAGCTGCGCGAGCAGGTGCCAGGCCGCGACTAAGCCTTGCTGTTCAGCGCCGCGGCGGTGCGCACCAGTGCCTTCAAGGCTTTTTCATCGATTTTGTCGCCCTCATGGATATCGATGGCGCGGCGGGTGTTGCCTTCGAGGCTGGAGTTAAAGAGGCCTGACGGGTCCTCAAGCTTGGCGCCCTTGGCGAAGGTCATTTTCACGGCGCTCTTGTAGGTCTCGCCGGTGCAGATGATGCCGCCGTGCGACCAGACCGGGACGCCGCGCCACTTGATCTCCTCCACCACCTCGGGAACTGCTTGCTGGATGATCTTGCGGATGCGGGCCAATGTCTCGCCGCGCCAGTCACCGAGCTCGCGGATCTTCAGGTCTATCTGCGCGGAGGCGGAGCCGCCTTCACTGGCTTTCGCGTCGCTGCTTGCTGCTTTTTTCATGGTGGATGCTGCTTTCTCTTAAGGTGTTCGCCGCTCACATTTTTTCGCCGGGCAGTTCGCTGGCCTGCCGGATCCAGGCGGCCAACTGGGCCTCGTCGAACCGGCCGTCCTCCAGGATGTGGACATAACGCGTGTCCTGGCTTTTGGATTCAACCGGTGGCACGGGGCTTAGTGACAAGCCGCGAAAGAAGGCTAGCTTGACGTAGTGCGTGAAGCAATGAAAGCTCAGGAACCAGCCCTGGCCCGCCACACCGTAAAACGGCGAGTTCCACTTGACGGCCTTGTGCACACCGGGCACGGTGCGTGTGACCAGCGCGTCCAGGCGCCGACCCACATCGCTTTTCCAGCCCGGCATGGCCGCGATATAGGCTTGCACCGGGGCATCGCCCTCGCCTTTGGGGATTTGCGGGTTGCCGCCCGCGAGCAGCGCCGGCTTCGCGCGGGTCTTGTTGTCCGTTGTTTTCATCTCCGGGCCTTCTTGCGAAGAATGCGGGCCTCAATCCGCCCGCGCCAGCACCTGCTCCAGCTGGCCAAAGAACTGCTGCCAGCCGTGTTTCGCGCCCTGGTAAGCCTGTTCCTGGTCGGTGCGAAAGCCCGCCTGTTCCATGCGCAAACGCGTGCCTGTGCCTGTGGGCGTGAGCGTCCAGGTGACCACGCTTTCCAGGCCGTAGGCGGCCCAGGTGTAGGACAGGGTTTTCTCGGCTTCGACGGTCTTCACCTCGCAGTCGACGGAGCCCCAGTCGGCGCTGAGCTTGAAGCCGCGGCCCACGACGGGCTGGAAGTCATTCTTCATGAGCCATTCGGCGATCAGGTGCGGCTGCGTGAGCGCGCGCCAGATTTTTGCCGGCGGGTGGGGGATCTCGCGCTCGACAACAACGGAGCGGGTTTCGGTAACGGCTTGGGCTTGGGTCATTGGTCCATCCTTTTTAACAGTGATTCAAGGTCATCAAAGCGTTCATTCCAGAACGCGCCATAGGTGCTCACCCAGTCGCGCAGCGGCGCGAGTGCCAGCGGCTGGGCGCTGTAATGCGTCTCGCGGCCCTGCTGCCTGTCGTTCACCAGTTTTGCCTGTTTGAGCACGCGCAGGTGTTTGGACACCGCGGGCTGCGACACACCGGCGCGGTCGGTCAAGGCGCGCACGGTCTGCTCCCCGTCGCGCGCCAGGCGCTCAAAGATCGCCCGGCGCGTCGGGTCGGCCAGGGCTTTAAAAACTTCGTTTGCGAGGGCTTGCATGGCCGGAATCATAACCCGATGGTTATTGATTCGTCAAGCGCTGCCCTGGCCGCTTCCATGCCGGCGGTGTGCAAGGGGGCCAGGGAAAGGTAAAAGAGAAAGGCGGCCGGCGCCTCAGGCCAGGCCGCACCACTGGGCGATGCGGTGGGTCATGTCGCCCCACAAACCCAAGAGGGCGGCCAGCACCAGCACGGCACCGCCCGCGCGCACGCCAAGCTGCCCGCCCAGGCGGTTGCCGGCCTGCCGCAGTCCGGCGAGCATGCGCGGCGCGAGCCACAAGGAGACGCCGCTGCCCAGCGCAAAAGCCGCCATGGCGAGCGCGCCCTGCAGCGGCCCGCCACCCAGCGAGGCCACCAGCAGCGCCGAATACAGCAGGCTGCAGGGCATAAAAGCCCAGAGCACGCCCACCGAGAACATGCCGCCCCGCGATGCGGCCACCGCGCCCACCCGGGACCAGGCCGAGCGCCCTGCCCGGTCCGCCCAGGCCGGCTGGCTGGCATTGACCACCAGCACCAGGCCCCAGCCCAGCACGGCCAGGTGAAACAGCATCCATACCGGCTTGAACGCGGCGGCGTGTTCCGCCATCCAGGCCAGGCTTTGCACCGCCGCGGCGGCGGCAGCACCCGCGGCGGAATAACCGAGCAGCCGACCCGCCTGGAAGAGCAGCGGCGAGGGCGGCCGCCGCTTTGGGTCCATGCGCCGCAAGCCGCCGCAGGCCGCGCCGCACATCACGGCGCAATGCGGGCCGCCGGCCAGGCCCATCAGCAAGGCGGTGGTGGCAAGCGCGTAGCTCATGGGCGCCTAAATAATGCGCGAGAAGCGGCTGCGGTTGAGGTCGGACTGCAGGTAGCGGTCAAACACCATGGCCACCGCCCTCAACACGAAGCGGCCTTCAGGCGTGACGCGAAAGCCGCTGTCCGACAGCACGACCAGGCCGGCGTCTTCGAGTTCGCGCAGGCGCTCGAGTTCGGCGGCGAAATAGCGCTTGAAGTCCAGCATCCAGGCCAGTTCCACCGACTCGAACCACACCTGGCCCTGGCACATGATGGCCATGATCACCGCGCGCCGCGCCAGGTCGTCCCGGCTCAGCGCCAGGCCGCGCGTGACGGGGAAACGCCCCTGGTCCAGCAGGTCGCAGTACTCCTCCATGGTTTTGGCGTTCTGGCTGTACGTGGCGCCCACCGCGCCTATGGCCGACACGCCCAGGCCCACCAGGTCGCGGTCGGGCTGGGTGCTGTAACCCTGGAAGTTTCGGTGCAGCCGGCCCTCGCGGCCGGCCACGGCCAGGGCGTCGCCGGCCAGCGCGAAATGGTCCATGCCGATGTACTGGTAGCCCGCGCCCTGCAAACGCGCCATGGCCTCGGCCAGCATGGCGGCCTTGTCCTCGGCCGCCGGCAGTAGCGTCACCGGGATGTGGCGCTGCGGCTTGAAGCGCTCCGGCAAATGGGCATAGGCATAAAGCGCGATGCGGTCCGGCCTGAGTTCCTCAATCTGGCCAATGGTGCGCGCAAACGAGGTCTGCGTCTGCCGCGGCAGGCCATAGATCAGGTCCACATTGATGGATTCAAAACCGAGCAAGCGCGCCTCGGCCACCAGCGCGAACACCTGCGCGGCCGGCTGAACCCGGTGCACGGCTTTCTGCACGTCGGGATCGAAGTCCTGCACGCCAAAGCTCAGGCGGTTAAAACCCAGGGCAGCCAGGGCGGCCAGCCGGGCCTTGTCCACGGTGCGCGGGTCCACCTCTATGGACATCTCCGCGCCGGCCACGATGTCGAAATTGCGCCTGAGCATGCCCATCAGCTGGGCCAGTTCGGCATCGGAGAAAAAGGTCGGCGTGCCACCGCCCAGGTGCAGCTGGCTGACGGGCTGGCCGTGGCCCAAGCGCGCCGTATACAGCGCAACTTCGCGCTCCAGGTAGCCCAGGTAGGCGGCCGAGCGCGCATGCTGCTTGGTGATGATCTTGTTGCAGGCGCAGTAGTAGCACAGCGATTCGCAAAACGGGATGTGCACATACAGCGACAGCGGCGCGGCCGATGCCTCGGCCCGCGAGCGCCTGTCGTCCAGCGCGCGGCCGTGGTCGGCGGCACTGAAGGCCTCGACAAAACGGTCCGCTGTGGGAAAGGAGGTGTAGCGCGGACCCGAGATATCAAAACGCTTGAGGGCCTGGGGTAATACAGCGGACATGGGATGCTTCAGGAAGTGAGGCCTCCACTGTGCCGCCGGCGCGCCCCGGCCGCGTTGATGTGGATCAACGGCGGTCATGGTTCGCACCGGCACGCAGGCGGTATGTGGGGTGCTTGACCTGCGTCAAAGCGCGGGCAAGGAGGGCACCCTAAGCTGCGGACTTCCCCGTTGCCCGTGGCCGAACAGTCTTTGCGCCACACCTTCATCCCTCATGCCCACCACCCAAACCCTCTCACCGCCCCCCGCAACGCCCCTCCCCCACCGAAAAATCCTGCGTTCCTGGCTGGCCCCCATCTCGGCCAAAAACACCGGCATCGCCCTGGCGCTGTCCGTGGCGGACTTTGCCCTGTTCGCCGCCTGCATGGCCGGCGCGGTGCTCGCGCGCCACCCTGTGCTGCAAGTGCTCATGGGCCTGGCGGCCGGCTTCATGATCGCCAGGCTGTTTATCCTGGGCCACGACGCCTGCCACCAGAGCTTCACGCCGCACCGCCGGCTCAACCGCTGGCTGGGCCGGCTGCTGTTCCTGCCCTCGCTCACGCCCTACAGCCTGTGGGACGTGGGGCACAACGTCGTGCACCACGGCTATACCAACCTCAGCGGTTTTGACTTCGTCTGGCAGCCCGCGACGCTTGAGGCCTATGAGCGCATGCCCACCTGGAAACAAGGGCTGGAGCGCGCCTACCGCAGCGGCTGGGCGCCCTGGTTGTATTACGCGGTGGAGATCTGGTGGAAGCGGCTTTACTTTCCGTCCAAGGCCGTGATGCCCACCCGGCGCGGCATTTTTGTCGCAGACAGCTTGCTGGTTACCGCCGTCGCCGCGGCCTGGGTCGCCGGCCTGGTGATGGCTGCGCCGGCCACCGGCCAATCCGCCGCCTGGTTGCTCGCCGTCGGTTTTTTCCTGCCCTTGCTGGTGTGGAAGGCCTTGATGGGGTTTGTGGTCTATGTGCACCACACGCACACCCGCATCGCCTGGTACGACAACAAGAAGGACTGGTCGGCCGCCAACCCCTTTGTCTCGACCACCGTGCACCTGCGCTTCAACGGCTTTTTCGGCGCGGCGCTGCACCACATCATGGAGCACACCGCCCACCACGTGGACATGGGTGTGCCGCTGTACCGCTTGAAACAGGCCCAGGCCGTGCTGGAAGAAAAGCTGCCGGGCCACATCGTGGTGCAGCCCTTTTCCTGGCGCTGGTACTTCGGCACGGCGCGCCGCTGCAAGCTCTATGACTTCGAGCGGCGGCAGTGGACGGATTTTTCCGGCAGGCCGACTTCAGAGGCCATGGCCGGCGCCGCTTAAACCGGGAACAGCCGCTTAGTGAACGCGCGTCTCGAAGATGCGCTTGAGCGCCTCGGCATCGAGGATGCGGATGTGGCGCTTGTCGACTTCGAGGATGCCTTGCTGCTGGAAGGCCGAGAAGGTGCGGCTCACGGTCTCCAGCTTCATGCCCAGGTAGCTGCCGATTTCGGCGCGCGACATGCGCAAATGGAATTCACTGGCCGAGTAGCCGCGCAGCTTGAGCCGCTGCGACAGGTTCAGCAAAAAGGCGGCCAGCCGCTCCTCGGCATTCATGCTGCCCAGCAGCATCATCAAGCTGTGTTCCCTGACGATTTCGCGGCTCATGAGGCGGCTCACGGCCTGCTGCATGCTGGCGCTGGCCGCGGCCAGGCTGCTGATCTGGTCGTAGGGAATGGTGCAGACCTCGGTGTCTTCAAGCGCGGTGGAGTTGCTGGCATAGGCGCCGTTGGCGATGCCGTCCAGGCCCATCAGTTCACCGGCCATCTGGAAGCCGCTGACTTGTTCGCGGCCGTCGGCCATCGTGAGGCTGGATTTGAAGGTGCCCATGCGCACCGCGTAAATGTTGCGGAAGGGTTGTCCCTCATGGTAGAGCGCCTGCCCCGCCTTGACCTTGGTGCGGGTGAAGTGGAGCTCGTCCAGCCCGCCCACGTCGGAGGGTTTCATGCCGCAGGGCAGGCACAGGTCGCGCAGGTTGCAATTCGAGCAGTGGGTCTTCAGTGGCGGGATGGCGGTCGTTGAAGCGTCACTGGCGGATGAACAGGCTAAGGACATGATGACTCCTTGGGTTAAAGGGAAGAAACGGGTTGAGCAGCAAGCCCGGCCAGGGCTTTCACCTGGCCGGCGAGCTGGTAGAACTCGGTGTGTTTGTCGAGAAAGCAGGCGGCGCCCTCGGCGAGGTAGCGCGCGCGGTAAGCCGGCTCGGCATGGTTGCTCAGGATGATGAAGGGGATGCCCGGCGCGGCCTTGAGCACGGCCCGCAGCACCTGCAGGCCGGTGCCTTTTTCGAATTGCACATCGAGCACCACCGCGTCGGGCCGCACGGCCAGGATGCCGGATATCGCCGACTCCGGCGTATCAGCCTCGCCCGCGACCACCATGCCCTGGGCCGTGAGCATCTCGGCCACGCGGCGCCGGCTCAGCGCGGAGTCGTCAGCCAGGAAAACCTGGGTGGGGGAAGTGCTGTCTTGCATGCTCCTACTGTCGCGCAGGCGGTGCATTCAGGACATCGGGCTTTGCTGAAAGCCCGGCTCGGATAAAGCTGGTTTGCCGGCGCCGGCCCTCCTAGCCCGGCTCGGAATTTTCCTAGTGGGCCATCAGCACTGGCAGCGTCATGCTCTTGAGCACGGTGCGGGACGCGCCGCCCAGCACCCATTCATGGGCGCGGGTATGGCCGTAACAGCCCATCACCAGCAGGTCCGCCTGCAGGTCGAAGGCACGCGACAGCAGCAACTCGCCCAGTTTGTCGGGCTCAACCGCTTCGTGCTGCCATTGCGCCTGCACGCCGTGGGCCTGCAGGTAGGAAAGGATATTCGAGCCTTCACCGGCGGCTGCCGCAGCGTCGGCCCCCCAGCTCAGCACATGCACCGAGCCGGCCTTGCGCAGCAAGGGCAGCGCCGCCGCCACGGCGCGCGCCGACCCGCGGGTGGGTTTCCAGGCGATCACCACCTTGCCCGGCAAGCCGGGCCTGGCCGAGGTATAGGGCAGCACCAGCGCCGGCCGCCCGCTGAGCGCGATCACGGTTTCGGGGAAATCCGCGGGCATCAAGGTGGACCAGCCTTCGCCCGGTCCGTGCTGGCCCAGCACCAGCAGGTCGGCATACAGCGCCTGCTGCGCAAAAGCCGGGGCCAGCGGAAACTCATGGACTTCCGCCCAGCTTGCCCGCAATCCCGCGGGCTTGAGCTGCTCGAACACCGAGCGCGCCCGCGCCAGTTCGGTGTCCTGTGTGTTGTCGCGCTGCACGGCCAGGCCGGGAATGCCGGCGGCCACCGGAAGCGCCTCCGAAGCCGAAGGCGAGGCATACAGCGCCGTGATGCCGGCGCCGTGCCGGGCCGCAAGCCGGCCGGCAAATTCAAGGCGCTGCGCGAATTGCGGCGAGGCATCGGCATGGACCAGCAGCTGTTTGAGTTCATCACTCATGGAACACCCCCAGGCTCAGAGTTTCAATACCCCGACTGTAGGTAGTTGCACCCCGGGCTGTGTTGATCCCGGTCAACACGCCGTTATTTGATCGCAGGCCCTTAGGAGCATCGGCAGGCGTTCACCTGCAGATGAACGGGAATACGATAGCGTCATTCACTCCTGGACCCTTATGGAACTCCGCCAACTCCGCTATTTCGTGAAAGTCTGCGAACTGCGCAGCATGGGCCGAGCCGCCATCGAACTCGGCGTGGTGACATCTGCGCTGAGTCAGCAGATAAGCCGTTTAGAGAGCGAGCTCAGCACCCGATTGCTTCAGCGTGGCAGTACCGGCGTGAGTCCCACCGACGCGGGCGTGGCGTTCTTGCAGCAGGCCCAGCTTACGCTGCGCCACGCGGAAGAGGCGGTGCGCGCGGCCCAGCAGGCGCGCCTTTCGGGCCATGTGAGCGTGGGCCTGGCGCCGACCACGGCCTCGGTGCTCGGCCTGCCGCTGATGCAGGCCATGCGTGCGCGTTACCCCGATGTACGGCTGCACCTGGTGGAGTCGCTGTCGGGCCACCTGGCCAGCATGCTGCAGGCGCGCCAACTCGATCTGGCCGTGCTGTTCGAGCCCACCACGCCGCGCCGCTGGAGCATCGAGCCCCTGCTCGACGAAAAGCTGTTCGTCCTGGCCGCCGCCGGTTTGGTTCAGCGCCCTTCCGGCCTCAAGGTGCGGCTGGCCCAGCTTGCCGACGTGCCGCTGATCATGCCCAGCGCCGGCCACGGCCTGCGCGCCACCCTCACCGCCGCCTTTGCCCGCGCGCGCATCGAGCCCGACGTGGTGGCCGAGATCGACGGCCTGGCGCTGCTGATGGATGCGGTCCGCGCCGGCCTGGGTGCCACCATCCAACCGGGCGCCGCCGTTGCGCGGCAGTCAACGAAGGACGTGCTCAGCAGCCAGATCACCGACGCGCATGTGAGCCGGCGCAACCTGCTGGTTAGCCTGTCGGACGACGAACTATCGCCAGCCGCGCTGGCCACGCGGGTGGTAATGGCCGACACGGCGCGCACCTTGGTGCGCGAAGGCCGCTGGGCCGGCGCAAGCCTTCTCGAAAACTGAACACCTGTTGCCCGATCCGGCCTTTCGCAGGAAGGGCCGCCCGCCTAAAGTCTCCTGACCCACAAGGAGACAAGAAGTGAGCGATGAGCAGGTAGATGTACTGGTCATAGGTGGCGGCAATGCCGCACTCTGCGCCGCGCTGATGGCGCGTGAGGCCGGCGCCAGTGTGCTGCTTCTCGAAGCCGCGCCCAAGGCCTGGCGTGGCGGCAATTCGCAGCACACGCGCAACCTGCGCTGCATGCACGACGCGCCGCAGGACGTGCTGGTAGAAGCCTACCCTGAGGAAGAATACTGGCAGGACCTGCTGAAAGTGACCGGCGGCCTGACCGACGAACACCTGGCCCGGCTCGTCATCCGCGCCTCGTCGAACTGTCGCGACTGGATGCGCCGCCACGGGGTGCACTTCCAGCCGCCGCTCTCGGGGGCACTGCATGTAGCGCGCACCAACGCATTCTTCATGGGCGGCGGCAAGGCGCTGGTGAACGCCTATTACCGCAGCGCCGAACGACTGGGCGTGCAAATCCGCTACGAGACGCCGGTGGCTTCGGTGGAGCTCGACGGCGAGCGCTTCACCGCGGTACACACCGAAGCCGGCGAACGCATCACCGCCAGAAGCTGCGTGCTCGCCGCCGGCGGCTTCGAGTCCAACCGCGCCTGGCTGCGCGAGGCCTGGGGCCAGAACGAGCGCGGCGAATGGCCGGCCGACAACTTCCTGATCCGCGGCACCCGCTTCAACCAGGGCGTGCTGCTCAAGCAGATGATCAAGGCCGGTGCTGACGCCATCGGCGACCCCTCGCAGGGCCACATGGTGGCTATCGACGCCCGCGCCCCGCTCTTTGATGGCGGTATCTGCACCCGCATCGACTGTGTGTCGCTGGGCGTGGTGGTCAACCGCGAGGCCCGGCGTTTCTACGACGAGGGCGAGGACTTCTGGCCCAAGCGTTACGCCATCTGGGGCCGGCTGGTAGCCCAGCAGCCCGCCCAGGTCGCCTATTCCATCATCGACCAGAAGGCCGTGGGCCGCTTCATGCCGCCGGTGTTTCCCGGCACCACCGCCGACACGCTGCAAGGGCTGGCGCGGCAGCTCGGCCTGGACGAGCCCAGCTTCCTGCGCACCATTGCCGACTACAACGCCGCCTGCCGCGTCGGCCGCTTCGACCACACCGCGCTGGACGACTGCCGCACCGAAGGCCTGGCGCCCGCCAAGACCCACTGGGCCCGGCCCATTGACACCGCGCCCTTCTACGCCTACCCGCTGCGCCCCGGCATCACCTTCACCTACCTGGGCCTGAAGGTGGACGACACCGCCGCCGTGCGCTTCGGCGGACGGCCCAGTCCCAACCTCTTCGTGGCTGGCGAAATGATGGCCGGCAACGTGCTCGGCAAAGGCTACACCGCCGGTGTCGGCATGAGCATCGGCACCGCCTTCGGACGCATCGCAGGCACCCAGGCCGCAGCCGCCGCCCTGAAGCAGAAAGACTCCCACCATGCAAACGCTTGAAGCCCTCGCCCGCGAAGCCGTTTCGCTCGCGGACGGCCCGCGCCGTGTCATTCCCATTCTTTCCACCGCCGAGACCGAGGTCGGCCGGCAGATGCAGATCTGCAATGCCTGCCGCTATTGCGAGGGCTTCTGCGCCGTGTTCCCGGCCATGACCCGACGGCTCGAATTCGGCAAGGCCGACATCCACTTTTTGGCGAACCTCTGCCACAACTGCGGCGCCTGCCTGCACGCCTGCCAATACGCGCCGCCGCATGAGTTTGCCGTGAACGTGCCTCAGGCCATGGCGCAGGTACGCGGCCAAACCTATGTGGACTACGCCTGGCCGCCCGCGCTCGGCGTGCTCTACCAGCGCAACGGGCTCACGCTGTCGCTGGCCCTGGCCGCAGCGCTGGTGCTGTTCCTGGCAATGGCCGTGGCGATGAAGGGCAGCCTGTGGGGTGCCGCGCCAGGCGGCACCTTCTACAGTGTGTTTCCACACAAGCTGCTGGTGAGCCTGTTCGCCCCCGTGTTCCTGTTTGCCACATTGGCGCTGGCCATGGGCGTGCGGCGCTTCTGGCGCGACATCACGCCCGCCACCAGCGGCGCACCGCTGAACGCGCCCGCCGCCGCCGAAGCCGTCGATGCGGTGCTGCGCCTCAAATACCTCGATGGCGGCCACGGCGACGGCTGCCACAACGAAGACGATGCCTACACGCTGTCGCGCCGGCGCTTTCATCACCTCACCTTCTACGGCTTCATGCTGTGCTTCGCCGCCACCAGCGTCGCCACGCTCTACCACTACGCCTTCGGCTGGGTGGCACCCTACGCCCTGCCCAGCCTGCCCAAGCTGCTCGGCGTCGCCGGTGGCATCAGCCTGGTGCTCGGCACCGCCGGCCTGTGGCACTTGAACCGCAAGCGCCATCCCATGCATGGCGACCCGGCGCAAAAACCAATGGACCTGGGCTTCATCGCCCTGTTGTTCCTCACCAGTGCCAGCGGCCTGGCCCTGTGGCTAGGGCGTGGCACACCCGCCCTGGCCCTGCTGCTGTGCCTGCACCTGGGCGCCGTCATGGCCCTGTTCGCCACCCTGCCCTACGGCAAGTTCGGCCACGGCATCTTCCGCGGCGCCGCGCTGCTGCGCCATGCCGTCGAGAAACGCCTTCCCAATCCGATTGGCCTTGGCGCCGATTGAGAGCCGCAAGACACAAGCACCCCAAGGAGACCCCCCATGAACAAACGAAAATTTCTGCGCACCACCACGATGGCGGTGGCTGCGCTTTGCGCAACCGGCCATGTACCGGCTCAAGACTTCCCTCCCAAGAAATCCATCACGCTTGTGGTGGGCTTTGCCCCTGGCGGGGCAGCCGATGCCGCGGCGCGCCTGATCGCAAGGAAACTTGGCGAGGACATCGGCCAAACAGTGATCGTGGACAACAAGGCCGGTGCTGGCGGAAACATCGCTCACCAGTATGTGGCGAACGGGCCAACCGACGGCTCGATGCTGTTGTTCGGCTCCATCGGACCGCTGACCATTGCACCTCATGTCATGAAGGTCAGCTACGACCCCTTCAAGGACCTGGCCGCGATCTCTGGCGGGGTGAGCTTCCCTAATATGCTGGTGGTGCACAAGGGCCTGGGCGTGAAGACCCTGGCCGAATTCGTTGCGCTGGCCAAAAAGAAGCCCGGCAGCATCGACTTCGCCTCTACCGGCGCCGGTTCGGCTTCACACCTGGCCGGGGAGCTGTTTAACCAGCGCGCCGGCATTGACATGGTGCACGTCCCGTACAAAGGCGGCGCTCCGGCCCTGCAGGATCTACTGGGGGAACGCGTCGCCTCCTATTTTTCGGCACCGCCCACCGCGATGCCGCACGTCGAAGCCGGCAAGCTGGTTCCGCTGGCTACCACCGGCCTCACCCGCCCTGCCTACATGCCCAACATCCCGACGGTGGCTGAATCGGGCTACCCCGGGTTCGAGGCTCTTAACTGGTACGCCTTCCTGGCACCCGGCAAGACGTCCGTGGCCATCCTTGAGCGCTGGAACCAGGCCATCGTCAAGGTGTTGGCCGACCCCGGCGTGAAAGAGGCCCTTAACAAGCACGGCCTGACGCCGCAGCCGACTACCCGCGCCCAGTTCAGCGACTTCATGCGAAAGGAAGATGCCAAGTGGGGCGCCATCGTGCGCGAGCGAAAGATCACCGCAAACTGATGGGGTGAAATCCTGCCAAACCTCCTCAGGGCTCGGCCAGGCCGTGCTTGATGGCGTAGCGGATCAGATCGTTCTGGTTTTGCAGCCCCATTTTTTGCATGAGGTTGGTCTTGTGGGTGCTGACGGTCTTGACCGAGAGGTTCAGCTTGGTCCCGATGTCGGTCAGCGAAACGCCGGCCACCAGCAACTGCAGCACCTCGAACTCGCGGTTGGACAGGCTTTCGTGCGGCACCGCCTCGCTGCCGGGCATGGCGCCCAGCGCCAGCTGCTCGGCCACTTCGGCGCTGATGAAGGCGCCGCCTGAGGCGACCTTGCGCAGCGCCTGCTCCAGCTGGGCCGGCGCGCTTTCCTTGGTCAGGTAGCCGCTGGCGCCGTTCTTGATGGCGCGCACCGCGTACTGCAGCTCCTGGTGCATGCTCAGCACCAGGATGCGCAGCTGCGGCTTTTCGGCGCGGGCCAGCTTGATCAGCTCCATGCCGCTGCGCCCGGGCATGGACAGGTCCAGCACCAGCACGTCGAAGGCCAGCTCGCGCACACGCTGCATGACTTCCGTGCCGTTGCCGGCCTCGCCCGCGACCTCCATGTCGGCGATGGACGACACGATGCGCTTGAGCCCCTCGCGCACGATGGCGTGGTCGTCGGCAATCACAATCCTGATCACGTGATGTCTCCTGTTTCCGCGGCCTCGGCCGTTTCGGGTACCGGGATGGCGACCCGTATGCGGGTGCCGCGGCCCGGCGCCGTGTCAATCTCCACCGTCCCCTGCAGCAGCCGCGCCCGTTCGCGCAGGCCCATGAGGCCCAGCGAACTGGCCTTGCGCGGTGCGTCCAGCGCGAAGCCTGCGCCGTCATCGGCCACTTCAAGGATCACGGCCGCGCCGGTCCTCTCGACGCGCACATCGACCCGCGACGCGCCCGCATGCTTGGCCACGTTCACCAGCGACTCCTGCACGATGCGGAACACCGCCGTGGCGTAAGGCTCGCCGAGCTCCACGTCCTCATCCAGCGAGAGTTTGCACGGCACGCCATGGCGCTGGCTGAAGTTGTGGGTCAGCCACTCGATGGCCGGCACCAGGCCCAGGTCGTCCAGCAGCAGCGGCCGCAGGTCCGAGGAGATGCGGCGCGTGGCGGCGACGGTGGTGTCCAGCAGGCCCAGCATGTCGTCGAGCTTGGCCCGCACGGCATCCGCATCGCGGGGCAAGGCTTCCCGGACCCAGGTGGCGTCCATTTTGATCGCCGTCAGCGACTGCGCGAGCTCGTCATGCAGTTCGCGCGCGATGCGGGTTTTTTCGCTTTCACGGATGGCATGGGCCGCCGAGGCAAAGGCGCTCAGTTCCTCGGCGGCGCGCACGCGCTCGGTCACGTCGCGCAGGATCACGGTGTAAAGCTTGCCCTGCGCGGTGTCCAGCTGCGAGATCGAAGCCTCCAGCGGGAACTCCTCGCCGCTGGCCCGGAGGCCATAGAGCACCGTGCCGTCCCCCATGCGCCGCGATGTCGTGCCGGTCTGGCCGAAACGCCGGACCTGCCCGCCGTGCGCGCCCTGGTGGCGCCGCGGGATCAAACGCGTGAGCGGCTGGCCCAGCATCTCGCGCGTGGGCCAGCCGAAGATTTTTTCAGCGGCCTTGTTGTAGAGGATCACGTTCTGCTCGCTGTCCACGGTGATGATGGCGTCCATGGCCGAGTCCAGCAGGCCCGCCAGCCTGGCGTCGGCGCCTTCAAGCGCCTGCTTGCCGATGCGCTCGCGCGCCGCGTCGCGCACGGCCAGCAGCCAGGCCATGCCGCAGGTCGCGGCGGCCAGCGCAAGGGCAAGCGGCAGGCCCGGTGACTGCGGGCGCGTCGCGAGATGGACGGCGGCCAGCAGCGTCAGGGTTGCCAATACGGCCAGCACAATGGCCGTGGAGCGCCGGCGTTTGGGCAGCGCATCGCCTACATGGGGGAACTGGGACATGGCACGGTTCGGGAGTGGGAGCCCGATCTTACCGCCCTGCCCCGCACCGGCTTCAGTCCTCATCCACCGCATGCACCGTATCCGCCCGCGTCCGGCGTGAAGCCGCCTGCCCCGTATCCGGCGCGGGCCCGGTCAGCAGCACGCTCAGCGCGCTGGACGCCGCGCAGGCAAACCAGAAAACAAAAAACACGGCGGTCTGGAAAGCCAGCCGCGAAAGCCCGGCCGGCTGCCCGTCCCTGAGCATCTCTTTGGGGTCAAACAGCCCGAACAGCAGCAGCTCCAGCAGGCAGGCCGCCAGGAAAGCCGGCCAGGCAATGCCCAGTATCTTGTTGGCTGACATCACACATTGCCTCCTGTTGTTATCTGCGCTTGCGGGTTGTCGGGATGATCAGGTCTATCAGCGGCGTGTGGCCTGGTCGGGCGTGGCCGCGTGGTTGCGCCCTTCCAGGGCCGGCGCCAGGGCCCTGGCCTGCGGCGGGCCGCCGCTGCGCGCGGCCCGTGCCGGCTCCTGCCCGCCTATGACGGCATCCGGGTGTTTGACGGCCAGGAAAACCGTCACGATGCCGGCGACGACCACCAGCGCGGGTCCGGACACCACCAGCCAGACATGGCCGTGTTTCCACCAAGGGGCGGTTTGGGTGGGAATGGTATTCATCAAAGGCCTTTCATCGCGCTTCATCGCGGAACAAGGAACACGGATTTTTCTTCAACATGGGCGTGCCCGCTTTCGTCGGCGACGCGGAACACGATGGGGTGCGAGCCGGCCTCGGCCGAACCGTAGGGAATCTGCAGCCGCACCGCCACCCAGCGCGATTCGGTGGGGCCGACCTTGACCTCGGCCTCCGAAGCCACCGCCAGGCCTTCAAGCCCCGACGCCACGATGCGATAGCGCTGCGGCTGCTCCGTGGCGTTCATGACCTGCAGGCGGTAGACGTTTTCCAGCTTTCCGCCGGCCGCGATGCGGGACAGCGCCGCGCGGTCGCGCACCACGTCCACCTTGAGCGGCATGCGCGCCACCAGGCTCCACAGCAGCGCCAGGCACAGCACGCCCAGCAGCGCGGTGTAAACCAGCACACGTGGGCGCAGCACGCGGCGCAGCATGTGCCGTGCGGTCCACTTCCCGGCCAGCGCATTCTGGGTGGTGAAACGGATCAGGCCGCGCGCATAGCCCATTTTGTCCATCACGCCGTCGCAGACGTCCACGCAGGCCGCGCAGCCTATGCACTCGTACTGCAGGCCCTCGCGGATGTCTATGCCGGTCGGGCAGACCTGCACGCACAGCGTGCAATCGACGCAGGCGCCCAGGGACAAGGCCGCGATGTCGGCATGGCGCGAGCGCGCACCGCGCGGCTCGCCGCGCGCAGGGTCATAGCTCACGATCAGCGTGTCCTTGTCGAACATCGCGCTCTGAAAGCGCGCATAGGGGCACATGTATTTGCACACCTGCTCGCGCAGGAAGCCGGCGTTGCCGTAGGTGGCGAAGCCGTAGAACAGCACCCAGAAGATTTCCCAGCCGCCCATCTTGGTCTGCAGGAACTGCAGGATCAGCTCGCGCGCCGGCACGAAGTAGGCGACAAAGGTAAAGCCCGTCCACATGGCCACGCCTATCCAGAGGATGTGCTTGAACCACTTCTTGACCAGTTTTTCCAGCGAAAACGGTGCACCGTCCAGGCGCAGCCTGGCCGTGCGGTCACCCTCCACCTTGCGCTCTATCCAGAGGAAGATTTCGGTGTACACCGTCTGCGGGCAGGTAAAACCGCACCACAGGCGGCCCGCCACCGCCGTGAACAGGAACAGCGACAAGGCGCTGGCCACCAGCAGGCCGGTCAGGTAGATGAAGTCCTGCGGGTAGAGCACATAACCGAAGAGGTAAAAGCGCCTGGCCTCCAGGTCGAAGAGCACCGCCTGGCGCTGCCCCCACTGCAGCCACGGCAGGCCGTAAAACACCAACTGGGTCAGGGCCACAAAAACCCAGCGCCAGCGCGCGAAACGTCCGCTGACCGAGCGCGGGTAGATTTTTTTTTGCGCCTCGTACAGGGATCCGCCTGCAGGCTCGCTCACCGGCACGATGGGGATGATTTTGCGCAAGGCCGGTTGTGTCACTGTCGCCTCAAAGCTTGGCCGCGGGGGCCTTGTTGGACAGCCCCCAGATGTAGGCCGTCAGCACGTGGATCTGCGCTTCCGTGAGCTTGCCGGCCTGCGCGGGCATCTCGTTGGTCTTGCCCTTGTTGACGATGTCGACGATGGCCTGCTCGCCCCAGCCGTGCAGCCAGATGTCGTCCGTCAGGTTGGGCGCGCCTAGGGTCGTGTTGCCCTTGCCGTCCACGCCGTGGCAGGCCGCGCAGGCGGTGAATTTGGACTTGCCGAGCTGGGCGCGCACCGAATCATGCGGGCCGCCCGACAGGCTCAGCACGTACTGCGCCACGTTCTTGACGTCCTCGGGCGAGCCTACCGCCGCGGCCATGGGCGGCATCTGCCCCTTGCGGCCCTGGGTCAGGGTTTCCTTGATCTTTTCGGCCGAACCGCCGTGCAGCCAGTCGCTGTCGGCGAGGTTGGGAAAACCCTTGCTGCCGCGCGCGTCCGAGCCGTGGCACTGGGCGCAGTTGTTCATGAAGAGGCGCTCGCCCACGGCCATCGCATTGGCGTCGCCCGCGAGCTGTTCGGGGCTTTTGGCGCTGAACTGGGCATACAGCGGCGCCAGTTCCTTGTCCGCCTTGACCATCGCGCTGTCGTATTCGCCGCGCGTGCTCCAGCCCATCTCGCCCGGGTAAGCGCCCAGGCCCGGGTAGGCAACCAGGTAGAGCAGCGAATAGATCACGGTGAAGACGAACAGCCACATCCACCAGCGCGGCATGGGGTTGTTGGCCTCGCGCAGGTCCTCGTCCCAGACATGGCCCGTGGTGTTGTCGCTGCGTTCCGGCATTTTTTTACGGGCCGTGGCCCACAGCAGCACCAGCGCGCCAATGATGCCGACCAGGGTCAGCGCGGCCACATACCAGGACCAGAAGTTGTTTGTGAAATCGCTCATACGTCACACCCGATGTGTTGTTCAGTGAGGAAAAGGCCGGTGAAGAGGGTTTGCATGGCGCGGGTCCTAATCCTGCAGGAAGGGGATCTTTGCGTCCTCTTCAAAGCGCTTGCGGTTGCGGCCTGAATAGGCCCACACCAGCAGGCCGATGAAGGTGGCAAAGCACAGCAAGGTGGCGATGATGCGCAGCGTATTGATGTCCATGGCGTCCTCCTTTATTTCAGGGCCTTGCCCATGACTTGCAGATAGGCCACCAGGGCGTCCATTTCCGTCTTGTCCTTCACCGCGGCGGCGGCTTCAGCGATTTCCGCGTCGCTGTAAGGCACGCCCACCGTGCGCAGCGCCTTCATGCGCGGCGCCATGTCGGCCGGGTTGACGCTGGCTTTTTCGAGCCAGCTGTAGGCCGGCATATTCGATTCAGGCACCACATCGCGCGGGTTATTCAGGTGGATGCGGTGCCACTCGTCCGTGTACTTGCCACCCACACGCTGCAAGTCGGGGCCGGTGCGCTTGCTGCCCCACTGAAAGGGGTGGTCGTAGACAAACTCGCCGGCCACCGAATAGTGGCCGTAGCGCAGTGTCTCGGCGCGGAAGGGCCGGATCATCTGCGAGTGGCAGTTGTAGCAACCCTCGCGCAGGTAGATGTCGCGGCCGGCCAGCTGCAGCGCGCCATAGGGCTTGACGCCCTCTATCGGCGCGGTGGTCGACTTCTGGAAGAACAGCGGCACGATCTCGACCAGTCCGCCCACGGCGATCACCAGCAGGATCAGGATGATCATCAGGAAGTTGTTGGTCTCAATCTTCTCGTGTGAGAAGCCGGCGGCCGTTGTGTTGTCGTCTTTCATGGGATGTCTTTCTTCTCTTGTGTCGTGTCATGCGTGGGCCAGTGCCGGTACCGGCACCCGGATGGGCCGGCCCCGGGCCGCCGTCATGCAGACGTTCCAGGCCATCAGCACCATGCCGCCCAGGTACAGCACCCCGCCGAAGAAGCGCACCACGTAGAAGGGATAGGTGGCTTTCACCGATTCGACGAAGGTGTAGGTCAGGGTGCCGTCGGCGTTCAGGGCGCGCCACATCAGGCCCTGCATCACGCCGGCGATCCACATGGCCGCGATGTAAAGCACGATGCCCACGGTGGCCACCCAGAAATGCACCTCGATGGCGCGCACCGAGTACATCCGCTTTTGCCCGAAGAGGCGCGGGATCATGTAGTACAGCGTGCCCATGGAGATCAGGCCCACCCAGCCCAGCGCACCCGAATGCACATGGCCCACGGTCCAGTCCGTGTAATGCGACAGCGCGTTGACGGTCTTGATGGACATCAGCGGACCCTCGAAGGTACTCATGCCGTAAAAAGACAGCGAGACGATCAGGAAACGCAGGATGGGGTCTTCGCGCAGCTTGTGCCAGGCGCCCGACAGCGTCATCACGCCGTTGATCATGCCGCCCCAGCTGGGCGCCAGCAGGATCAGCGAGAACACCATGCCCACGGACTGCGTCCAGTCGGGCAAGGCCGTGTAGTGCAGGTGGTGCGGACCCGCCCACATATAGGTGAAGATCAGCGCCCAGAAGTGGACGATGGACAGGCGGTAGCTGTAGACCGGCCGCTCGGCCTGCTTGGGGATGAAGTAATACATCATGCCCAGGAAGCCCGCGGTCAGGAAAAAGCCGACGGCGTTGTGGCCGTACCACCACTGCACCATGGCATCCTGCACGCCGGCGTAGGCCGAATATGACTTCATCCAGCCGGCCGGCACCTCGGCGCTGTTGACCACATGCAGCACCGCCACCGCCAGGATGAAGGCACCGTAAAACCAGTTGGCCACATAGATATGCCTGACCTTGCGCACGCCCAGGGTGCCGAAGAACACCACCGCGTAAGCCACCCAGACCAGGGTGATCAGGATGTCTATGGGCCATTCCAGTTCGGCATATTCCTTGCCGGTGGTGTAGCCCAGCGGCAGGCTGATCGCCGCGGCCACGATGACCAGCTGCCAGCCCCAGAAGGTGAAAGCCGCCAGGCGCGGCGCGAACAGCGGCACGCCGCTGGTGCGCTGGACCACGTAGTAGCTGCTGCCTATGAGCGCGCAGCCGCCGAAGGCGAAGATCACCGCGTTGGTGTGCAGCGGCCGCAACCGGCCATAGCTGAGCCAGGGGATGCCGAAGTTCAGTTCAGGCCAGGCCAGCTGGGCCGCGATGAACAGGCCCACCGCCATGCCCACCACACCCCAGAGCACCGCCGCCAGCGAGAACTGGCGCACCACCGTGTCGTGATAGGCGATCCCTTGCGTTGTTTCTTGGTTCATGAAGCACCTTTTGTCTAGATGCTTCAAAGTGTCGGCGCGGGCGGCGGCGCGGCACTTGATACAGGTCAATCACCGTGAAGAATGCGTTCGGCTTCCTGCTCGAGTGCCTCGAATTGGCCACGCCATACGGCCCAGCCCAGCGCGCCAATGATGAGCAGCGCCAGCACGACGGACAGCGGTATCAGCAAAAACAGGATGTCCATTCAGTTCTCTCGTGGATAACGCGCCAGCCGGGCCGAATTGGCCACCACCAGCAGCGAACTCGCCGCCATGCCAAAGCCGGCCAGCCAGGTCGGCATCAGGCCCGCGATGGCCAGCGGCACGCAGGCCGCGTTGTACAGCGCGGCCCACAGCAGGTTCTGGCGCACCACCCTCCTGGTTCGCCGCGCCTGCGCCAGCAGCGCCGCCACGCTGGCAAGCCGGTTGCCGGTCATGATGAAATCCGCCCTGGCCTGGGCCAGCGGCACGGCCTGGCCCATGGCCATGGACACATCGGCTGCGGCCAGCACCGGCCCGTCGTTCATGCCGTCGCCCACCATCATGACGCGGTGGCCTTCGCGCTGCAGCCTGCGCACATGTTCCAGTTTCATCTCCGGCGTGCATTCGCCGAAGCACCACTCGATGCCGGCGCGGCGCGCCAGGTGGGCCACGGCCTGGCCGGTATCGCCCGACAGCAGCTGCACGCGGACACCGAGTTGGAGCAAGGCCGCCACGGCCTGCGCCGCATCGGGCCTGATCGCCTCGTCCAACTCGAAGCCTGCCAGGTAATGCTCGCCGTCGGACAGGTGTGCCTGCGGCACCGGGGCATCACGGCCCGGCACAGGCGCGCGGCAAAAAGCGGCCGAGCCCAGGTAGAGGTAGCGCGCATCGCTGCCGTCCAGCCTGGCGACCTTGCCGCGCAGGCCGCGGCCGGCGACCTCCTCCACCTCGCTGGCCACCCAGCCCGGCGCAGAAGCATTCACGGGAAAGCGCGCGGCGATGGCGCGCGAAACCGGATGCAGCGACTGCCTGGCCAGCGCGCCCGCCCTTTCGCACACTTCGTCCCGGTCCACGCCGGCGGGCGTGTAGGCCATGACCACATCCATGCGGTCTTCTGTCAGCGTGCCGGTCTTGTCGAAGATCACGGTGTCCACGGCCGCGCAGCTTTCAAGCGCCTGCAGTCTGCGCACCAGCACGCCGCGCCGCGCCAGCGCGCCCGCGCCGGCCAGCATGGCCGCCGGCGTGGCCAGCGACAAGGCGCAGGGGCAGGTCACGATGAGCACCGAGACCGCGACCGCCATCGCATGCGCCTGGCCGAAAGGCCACCACCACCAGGCGGCAGCGGCGGCGGCCAGCAACACGGCCGCCAGGAAAGGGCTGGCGATGCGGTCCACCAGTTGCACCAGGCCGGGTTTTTCGAGCGAGGCCTGCTCCATCAGCGCGACGATTTCGGCGTAACGGGTTTGCGCACCGACCCGCCGCACGCGCACCAGCAGCAAGCTGGTGAGGTTGTGGCTGCCGGCAATGACGCCGTCGCCGGCGCGCCGCAGCAAGGGTTTGGATTCACCGGTCAGCAGCGACTGGTCGACCCGGCTCTCGCCGCTTTCCACGTCGCCGTCGGCGGGAAAGGCCTGGCCCGGCAGCACACGGACCAGGTCGCCCGGGACCAGCCGGCGCACGGCCACCGCGCGGAAACTGCCGCCGGCCTCCTGCCGCTCCACGCTGTCCGGCAGGCGGCGCATCAGCGCCTCCAGCGCGCCGGCGGTGCGGTCGCGTAGGCGCTGCTCCAGCAGCCGGCCCGACAGCAGGAAAAACACAAACATGGGCACCGAGTCGTAGGAGGCATGCTCGCCCCAGGGGCTGGCCGGGTCAAAGGTGGCGGCCGTGCTGGCGCCAAAAGCGATCAGCACGCCCAGCGCCACCGGCACGTCCATGCCTATGCGCAGGTGGCGCACATCGCGCAGCGCCGCCGCAAAAAAAGGCCAGCAGGAAAACAGCAGCACCGGCAGGGTCAGCACCCAGGAGGCCCAGCCCAGCAGCGCCCGGATGTCGGGCGTGATCTCGCCGGCCGGCGCCAGGTAGGCCGGCGCCGCATACATCATGACCTGCATCATGCAAAAGCCGGCCACCAGCCAGCGCCAGAGCATCAGGCGCTGGGCCCGCTGCCGGTTGCCAGCCAGCAGCAGGTCGCCGGCCGGCAAGGCGCCGTAGCCGGCCTGGCGCAGCGCGGCCATCCAGGCCGAAGGCCGCGTGGCCTGCGGCTGCCACTGAAGCCGCGCCACGGCCGTGACGCCGTTGACCTGCACCGCGTCCACACCGGGCAGCTTGCGCAACACCGACTCGACGGTGAGCGCGCAGGCCGCGCAATGCATGCCCTCGATCGCTAGGCAGGACTCCCACCAGCCCTCACGCCCGGCGGCCGGCCGGCTGAAACCCTCCCATTCAGCCGGCTCGTCCAGCGCGGCCCATGGCGTGGCGCTGCCCGCGGCAGGCGGCACGGGGCCGGCGGAAAGCAGCGGCAAGGAGGGGGCGGTTTGCATGGCGAAAGCTTAGCCAGCGCAGAGTGCCCTGCCCTTGACATGGATCAATCCAAAGGCCATGGGCTCTTTCGCGGGTGTCAGCCGGGTGTCTGGCGCTGTGGCTTAAGTCTGGTGGCGAACAGACACCTCCCCACGCCGCGCGCACAGTCACCTCGTGGCATCGGACATCTTCCGGGCCGATGCGGTTTTTCACGCATCGAAAGACCCCATCAAAACCGCGGAACAGAGGCTAGAGATCAT
>Ga0102595_100262_pt1 | contig 44990 bp, 34 predicted proteins | sample Araplaol_mTSA_r2_2_FD_76864 | JGI IMG/M metagenome (GOLD analysis project Ga0102595, IMG submission 76864) | Arabidopsis root microbial communities from North Carolina, USA - plate scrape MF_Col_mTSA_r2 (SPADES assembly) (version 2) | ecosystem: Host-associated > Plants > Roots > Endosphere... | reverse complement strand
TGGGCCACCATGCCTCCCGCCTTGATGAAGGCACCTACCGAGGGTACCCAGCTCTACGAAATTTCCAATACGGGTGCCAATGCCAGCAGCGCCACTACAAGCACTTTCACGCTTATCATGCGTCCTTTGACCACAGCCAGCATGGCCAATGACAAATGCGGCGGCTTCTCCCTGACGCAAGCAGGTGTCAAAGGCGTCACCGCCGCAGGAGCGACCACCGCCTTGATCGCGGAATGTTGGCGTTAAAACGAGGCCCCGTCCCCGATGTGGCCGCAGCGGGAAACCATGCAGCAGCCCATCCATACAACCGCCACCCTCGAATTCATCCACGCCGCCCTGCAGGCCGCGGCTAACGCGCCCCTCAGCGCAGCGCCCAATCCCCGCATTGGCTGTGTCCTGGTATCCCCCGCGGGACAAACCGTGGGCACCGGCCATACGCAGCAGGCCGGAGGCCCGCACGCGGAAATCATGGCTTTGCGCGATGCGGCGGCCCGGGGCCATTCCACCCAGGGTGCCACCGCCTACGTCACGCTGGAGCCCTGCTCCCACCATGGGCGCACCGGCCCCTGCTGCGACGCCCTCGTTGCCGCGGGCATCCGCAAAGTTGTCGCCTCCATGGCCGACCCCAATCCGCTGGTTTCCGGCCAGGGCTTTGCACGCCTGCGCGCGGCCGGTGTAGCGGTGGAAGTGGGCGCCGGTGCTGCGCAGGCCAGGGAGCTGAATATCGGCTTCTTCAGCCGCATGGTCCGCAAGACCCCCTGGGTGCGCATGAAAATCGCCGCCTCGCTGGACGGCGCCACCGCCCTGGCCAACGGCCAGAGTCAATGGATCACCTCGCCCGAAGCCCGGACTGACGGCCATGCCTGGCGCGCGCGGGCCGGTGCCGTGCTGACGGGCATAGGCACGGTGCTGCAAGATAACCCCCGGCTGGACGTCCGGCTGGTGGATACGCCCAGGCAGCCCTTTCGCGTGATCGTCGACAGCCTGCTGCAGACGCCGGTGGACGCGAAGATTTTCGAGGCCGGCGGCCCGGTGTGGATTTACACCGCGGTTCAGGACGCTTCGCGGGAGGCCGCTCTCACGGCCAAAGGCGCGACGGTGACCTGCCTGCCCGGCGCCCGCGGAAAAGTGGACCTGGCCGCCATGATGAAAAACCTGGCGCACCGCGAAATCAACGACGTGCATGCCGAGGCCGGCAGCAAGCTCAATGGTTCCCTGGTCCGCGAAGGGCTGGTCGACGAATTCCTGGTCTACCTCGCGCCCAAGCTGCTGGGCCCGGGTATGGGCATGGCCTCATTCGGTCCCCTGGAGCAGCTCGGTGATGCCGTGGCCCTGCAATTCCATTCCGCCGAGAGGGTAGGCCCGGACCTGCGCGTGCTGGCCCGTGGCGTGGGCAGGGACCAGTTCTAGCTCGATTTCATGCGGCCCGGGCGGCTTTTACCGGGCAATAGTGGCCTTTCCCCACGCCGGGGCTGGAATCCCTGCGAAAATAGCGCATGTTTACCGGAATCATTACCGGCTTGGGGCGCATCGTCGCCATCCAAAGCCTGGGCAGCTCTTCAGACCACGGCAAGCGGCTCACCATCGAGGCGCCTGCGGGTTACCTCGACGACGTGGGCCTGGGCGACAGCATCGCGCTCAACGGCGCCTGCATGACGGCCACCACACTGGACCTGCCCCTCAATCGCTTCACCATCGACATTTCCGCCGAATCGCTGGCCAGAACCACAGGCCTTGCCGAAACCGGCACCGTCAACCTCGAAAAAGCCCTGCGCGCCCACGACCGCCTGGGCGGCCACATCGTCTCGGGCCATGTCGACGGAATCGGCCGCGTCACGCATTTCGCCGAGGTCGGTGAAAGCTGGGAGCTGCGCATACTGGCCCCGCGCGAACTCGGCAAATACCTGGCCTACAAGGGCTCCATCACCGTCAACGGCGTGAGCCTGACGGTCAACCGGGTCACCGACCAGGCCGATGGCACGGAGCTCAGCATCAACCTGATCCCGCATACCGTGCAGAACACCGCCCTGGGCCGGCTGGCCGCCGGCTCCCAGGTCAACCTCGAAATCGACCTGATCGCGCGCTACGTCGAGCGCATGCTGGGCGACACCCACAACAATATTTCAAAGAAGCCCTGAACCATGAGCACTGCCATTTCCCCCGTTGAAGACATCGTCGCCGACATGCGCGCCGGCCGCATGGTCATCCTGATCGACGAGGAAGACCGCGAGAACGAAGGCGACCTGGTGCTCGCGGCCGACCACGTCACGCCAGAGGCCATCAATTTCATGGCGCGTTTCGGCCGCGGCCTGATCTGCCTGACCCTGACCCGCGAACGCTGCGAGCTGCTGCAGCTGCCGCCCATGGCAACGCGCAACGGCACCAAACATTCCACGGCGTTTACGGTTTCCATTGAGGCCGCCGAAGGCGTGACCACCGGCATCTCGGCCGCCGACCGCGCCCGCACCGTGCAGGCCGCCGTCGCCAAAAACGCCAAGGTCAGCGACCTGGTGCAGCCCGGCCACATCTTCCCGCTGCAGGCGGTGGACGGCGGCGTGCTGATGCGCGCCGGCCATACCGAAGCCGGCTGCGACCTGGCCGGCATGGCCGGCTGCTCGCCGGCCGCCGTGATCTGCGAGATCATGAAGGACGACGGCACCATGGCTCGCCTGCCCGACCTGCTGGTCTTCGCGGCCGAGCACGGCCTCAAGATAGGCACCATCGCCGACCTGATCGAGCACCGCAGCCGCAACGACTCCCTGGTCGAAAAAATCGGCTGCCGCACGCTGCAGACCGCCTTCGGCGAGTTCACCGCCCACGCCTTTCGCGACAAGCCCAGCCAGGGCCTGCACCTGGCCCTGGTCAGGGGCGAATGGTCGGCCGATGACGTGGTGGCCGCGCGCGTGCACGAGCCGCTGTCGGTGCTGGACGTGCTGGAAACCGGCCGCCCCATGCACTCCTGGAGCCTGGACCAAAGCCTCAAACACATCGCCGACGAAGGCCGGGGTGTGGCCGTGCTGCTCAACTGCGGCGAAAGCGCAGCGCAGCTGCTGGCCCAGTTCGAAGGCACGGCACGCGCCAGCCAGGCGCCCGAGCGCGGCCGCATGGACCTGCGCACCTACGGCGTGGGCGCGCAGATCTTGCGCGAATGCGGCGTGCACCGCATGAACCTCATGGGCAACCCGCGCCGCATGCCCAGCATGACGGGCTACGGCCTGGAAATCGTCGGCTACATCACCCGGGACTGAGCTTTTCCTCAGCCCACAAACCTACAAATCAATCTAAAGGGAATCACCGTGTTCGGAGCAGAAAAAGGTACGGCCGACAAACTGGACGGCAGAAAACTTTCCATAGGCATCGTGCAGGCGCGCTTCAATGAAAGCGTCACCAACGCGCTGGCCGAGGCTTGCAAACACGAGCTTGCCGCCCTGGGCGTGCACGAAGACAACATTCGCCACGTGAAGGTGCCCGGCGCGCTGGAGGTGCCCTGCGCGCTGCAGGCGCTGGCTGAAAGCGACAAGTACGACGCGCTGATCGCCCTGGGCTGCATCATCCGCGGCGAGACCTACCACTTCGAGCTGGTGGCCAACGAAAGCGGCGCTGCCGTCACGCGCCTGGCGCTGGACTACCAGCTGCCTATCGCCAATGCCATCCTGACGACCGAGACCCTCGCGCAGGCCCAGGCCCGCCAGGAGGAAAAAGGGCGCGACGCCGCCCGCGTGGCCGTCGAAATGGCCAACCTGATCAATGAAATTGCCTGAGCGCGCTAACCCCCTTAACCTGACTGGCACTTTTCATGGCTGAACCCATCATCAAACCCAAACGCCCGCCGCAGACCCGCACCGGCCTGACCGACACCGGCGTCAAAAAAGCGGCCGACAAATCGGCGCGCACCCGCGCGCGCGAATTCGCCCTGCAGGCCCTGTACCAGCATCTGGTGGGACGCAACGAGGCCGATTCGATAGACGCCTTCACACGCGACCTCGCGGGCTTTCACAAGGCCGATTCGGCCCACTACGACGCGCTGCTGCACGGCTGCATCGCCGACGCAAAAACGCTGGACGCGGGCATTGTTCCGCTGCTGGACCGGCCCATGGCCGAGATCTCGCCCATCGAGCATGCGGTGTTGTGGATAGGCGCTTACGAATTCACCCACTGCCTGGACGTGCCCTGGCGCGTTGTGATCAACGAGTGCATCGAACTGGCCAAGGCCTTTGGCGGCACCGACGGCCACAAATACGTCAACGGCGTGCTCAACAAGATGGCGCCCGCCCTTCGCGCCGCCGAAGTCGCCGCCGACAAAGCCCGACAAGCCGCCCGGTGAAAGGCCTGCCGTGAAAATCGCCCGGCGGGCTCAACGCATAGAGCCGTTTTATGTCATGGAGGTCGCCAAGGCGGCTTCGGCGCTGGCGCAGGAATTCGCCCACAGCGACCGGCCCATGATCTTCCTGAACATCGGCGAGCCCGACTTCACCGCGCCGCCCCTGGTGCAGGAGGCCGCGGCCCGCGCGATCTCGCAGGGCAACACGCAGTACACCCAGGCCACCGGCCTGCCGGCGCTGCGCGAGCGCATCAGCGCCTGGTATGCCGCGCGTTTCGGCGCGCAAGTCGCGCCCAGCCGCATCATCATCACGGCGGGGGCCTCGGCCGCGCTGCAGCTGGCCTGCCTGGCGCTGATCGAGGCCGGCGATGAAATCCTGATGCCCGACCCCAGCTACCCCTGCAACCGGCATTTTGTCAGCGCCGCCGAGGGCAATGCCGTGCTGGTGCCGACCACCGCGGCCGAACGCTTCCAGCTCACCCGCGAAAAAGTCGAGGCCGCCTGGAAGCCGCAAACACGCGGCGTGCTGCTGGCCTCGCCCTCCAACCCCACCGGCACCTCCATCGCTCCCGAAGAGCTCCAGCGCATCCACGAATTCGTACACGCCCGCGACGGCATCACGCTGATCGATGAAATCTACCTGGGCCTGAGCTACGAAGAGCATTTCGGCCACTCGGCCCTGGCCATGCCCGGCGAGCTGGGCCAGAGCGTCATCAGCATCAACAGCTTCAGCAAATACTTCAACATGACCGGCTGGCGCCTGGGCTGGCTGGTGGTGCCCGAGGCGCTGGCGCCGGTGGTCGAGCGCATCGCGCAAAACCTCTTCATCTGCCCCAGCACCGTGGCCCAGCATGCGGCGCTGGCCTGCTTCGAGCCCGAAAGCCTGCGGGAATACGAACGCCGCCGCGCCGAATTCAAGGCGCGCCGCGACTACTTCATCCCCGAACTGAATCGCCTGGGCCTGACGGTGCCGGTGATGCCCGACGGTGCGTTTTACGCCTATGCCGACTGCACCGCCGCAGCCGCGCGCCTGGGCGTCAGCGGCAGCTGGGACTTCGCGTTCGAACTCATGAAGCGCGCGCACCTGGCCGTCACCCCGGGCCGCGATTTCGGCCATGCGGCGCCTGAACAATTCATCCGCTTTTCCACAGCCAACTCCATGGCGCAGTTGCAGGAAGCCGTGGCCAGGCTCAAGGCAGTGCTGGCATGAGCGCAGGCGCGCGGGTTTTCAGCTGGCCTTTGCGGGTCTACTGGGAAGACACCGACGCGGGCGGCATTGTTTTTTACGCGAACTACCTGAAATTTTTTGAACGTTCGCGCACCGAATGGCTCAGATCACTCGGTATTGAACAGCAGCGCCTGCGGGAAAGCACGGGCGGCATCTTCGTGGTGGCCGAGACCAGCATCCGCTACCATCGTTCCGCCCGGCTGGACGATGAACTGATTGTTACGGCAAGCCTGGTCGAAGCCGGCCGCGCGTCCATGATAATCAGCCAGCAGGTGCTATTAAAAACAGAGCGGCCACCCGGGCAGCCGGCGCCACTGCTCTGTGAAGGCAGCATACGCATAGGCTGGGTCGACGCCGCCAGCCTGCAGCCACGGCGCATTCCGGCTTCCATTCTTGACAGCTTAAAAACTGATACGGCCACAACATGAACCAAGACCTGTCCATCGTCAGCCTCATCCTCAATGCCAGCTGGGTCGTGCAGGCCGTCGTGGCGCTGCTGGTCGGCGTGTCCATCGCCAGCTGGGCCGCGATCTTCCGCAAGATCGTCGCGCTCAAGCGCGTGCAGAAGCTCAACGACGAATTCGACCGCGAGTTCTGGTCGGGCACCAGCCTGAACGACCTCTTCGCCGGCGCCGCGCAGAACGCCAAACATTCGGGCGCGATGGAGCGGATTTTCGCCAGCGGCATGCGTGAATACCAGAAGCTGCGCGAGCGCCACATCACCGACCCCGGCACGCTGCTGGACGGCGCGCGCCGCGCCATGCGCGCGAGCTACCAGCGCGAACTCGACGCCATCGAATCCAACCTGTCCTTCCTGGCCACCGTCGGGTCGGTATCGCCTTACGTGGGCCTGTTCGGCACCGTCTGGGGCATCATGCACGCCTTCACCGGCCTGGCGGCCCTGGAACAGGTCACGCTGGCCACGGTGGCGCCCGGCATCGCCGAGGCGCTGGTGGCCACCGCCATCGGCCTGTTCGCGGCGATTCCGGCTGTCGTCGCCTATAACCGCTTCTCGCACGACATAGACCGCGTGGCCAACCGGCTGGAGACCTTCATCGAAGAGTTCTCCAACATCCTGCAGCGCAACCTGGGCGCCCAATCACCTTCGGGCCACTAGAGCTGTAAGGAGACCGCCATGCCAGCAGTCAATTCCCGCCGCGGCCGCAGCCGCCGCACCATCAGCGAAATCAATATGGTGCCTTTTATCGATGTCATGCTGGTGCTGCTGATCATCTTCATGGTGACGGCGCCGCTGATCACGCCCAGCATGATCGCGCTGCCCAAGGTCGGCAAGGCGCCCAGCCAGCCGCAGAACCCGGTGCAGATCCTGATCAGCAAGGATGAAACCGTGCAGATCAAGATCAAGACCGACAGCGTGCCCAGCCAGGTGCGCAACGTTGCGGCCGACATCGCACGGCTGGAGCCGGGCGTGAAGGCCGAGGGTGCGCAGGCCGTGCCCGTGGTCATCAGCGCCGACAAATCCGTCAAGTACGAAACCGTGGTCCAGGTCATGGACAACCTGCAAAAAGCCGGTGTCTCGCGCGTGGGCCTGTCGGTGCAGACCGGCAACAAGTAGCCGCCCGGCCGCCCGGAGTCGCCATGCCCAGCGCCGCAGACCGCATCGAGTTCGGACCGCCCCGCGACACGGGTTCGCTGCGCGCCTTCGGCTTGGCCGTGCTTGCCCACTTGCTGTTGATGGCAGCGCTGACCTGGGGCATCAACTGGAAGCACAGCGACAAGGCGGCGTCCTTCGAGGCCGAAATATGGACCAGCGTGCCGCAGGCCGCGGCGCCCAAGCTGGTCGAAGCCCCCTCCCCGCCGCCGCCACCGCCGGCCCCCCCCACGCCGGAAGTGAAGCCGCCGCCCCCTCCCACGCCCAATGTCGACATTGCGCTGGAGCAGGAGAAAAAACGCAAGCTGCTGCAGCAGCAAAAAGAGGCCGAGAACCAGAAGCAGGAAAAGCTCAAGGCAGAGCTGCAGGCGAAAAAAGACAAAGAGCTGAAAGAGCAGAAGGCCAAGGAAGAACTGGCCAAGCGCAAAGCCGCCGAAGACGCCAAGAAGCTGGACACGAAAGAGGCGGAAAAGAAAAAACTGGCGGACGCGGAAGCGGAAAAACAGCGCCAGGCGAACATCAGGCGCGCCATGGGCTTGGCCGGCGCAACAGGCAGCCCCGACGCCACCGGCACGGCGCAAAGGGCCAGCGGCCCATCAGCGAATTACAGAGGACGGCTGGCCGCTTTGTTCAAGCGCAACATCGTCTTTGCCAATCCTGAAAGCATTCAGGGCAACCCGAAAGCCGTCGTCCAGGTGAAAGTCTCCTCCACGGGACTGATCATGAGTTCGAGGCTGAGCAAATCCAGCGGCGTGCCAGCCTGGGACGATGCCGTTCTCCGGGCCGTGGAAAAGGCGGAACGCATTCCTCCGGATGAAAACGGCAAGATCATCACCGACTTTCCCGTTGAATTCGGCCCCAAGGACTAGGCCCGGCCGAGCGCCAGGGCGCTCCAGGCAAACAGCAGCCCGCCGTCACTCATACACAATCTGCACCAGCCCCTTGTCAGCCTGCGCCATCCAGCTGGCCAGCGCCGCATCGGTGGGGAAGAACCTGGCGGCTTCGCCCAGGTGCAGTTCGGCCGTCGCGCCGCCCATGTCGTTCTGCCGCCTGAGGCTCAGGCGCACCGGCAGGCCGCGGCTGATCTCGCCCTGATCCGACATTTCGCGGCGCGGCGGGAAGTCCCTGACCATGCGCGAGATATCGGGCGCGCTGCCGTTGACGGCCACGCGCAAGTACTTGCCGAATTTGCAGCGCGCGGTTTCCAGGTCCCACACCTGGGTGACCTTGAAGCGGCGGCCAAAGCGCTCGGACGCGCCCTGCAGCGTGCCCTGCACGATCACCAGCTCGTCGTCCTTGAGCAGGTTGCGGTTGGCGTTGAACAGCGCCTCGTCCACCGAGGCCTCAAGCACATCGGTCTTGTCGTCAAGCTTAAAGATGATCAACTTGCCGCGGTTGCCATTGATGACGCGCAGGTCGCTCAGGATGGCGGCCAGCAGCTGCGGTTCGCGCGAGTCGATCAGGTCCTCGATCTTGCGTTTGGCGAACTGGCGCACCTCGGTTTCCACCTCGTCGAACAAATGGCCCGAAAGGTAAAAGCCGATCGCGGTTTTTTCCTGCACCAGGCGCGCCTTCACGCCGAAGGGCATGGCCTCCACCAGCGGCGGCTCCTGGGTGCTGGCGGCGTGCGAGTCGCTCATGTCGAACAGCCCGCCCTGGTTGGCGTTGGCCTCGGTCGCGGCGGCGAACTCAAAAGCACGGTCCACCGAGGCCAGCAGCGAGGCGCGGTTGAGCTGCAGGTTGTCGAAGGCGCCGCCCTTGATCAGGGCTTCCACCGTGCGTTTGTTCAGGCGGCTGCGGTCCACGCGCACGCAAAAGTCGTAGAGCGAGGTAAAGGGGCCGCCTTCCTTGCGCGCCGCGACAATCGCGGCGATCGCCTGCTGGCCGGTGCCCTTGACGGCGCCCAGGCCGTAGCGCACCGAGGTCGCGCTGATGGGCTCAAAGCGGTAGTCGCCGCGGTTGATGTCGGGCGACTCGAACTGTATGCCCATCTTCTGCGCGTCGCCGAACAGGACCTTGAGCTTGTCGGTGTCGTCCATTTCCACCGTCATGTTGGCGGCGAAGAACTCGGCGGTGTAGTGCACCTTGAGCCAGGCCGTGTGGTAGGCCAGCAGCGCATAGGCGGCGGAGTGGGACTTGTTGAAGCCGTAGCCCGCGAACTTTTCCATCAGGTCGAAGACCTCGTCGGCCTTCTCCTCGCTGAGGCCACCCTCGCCCGCGCCCTTGCGGAAGATCGCGCGCTGCGCGTCCATCTCCTCTTTCTTCTTCTTGCCCATGGCGCGGCGCAGCAAGTCGGCGCCGCCCAGCGAGTAGCCGCCCAGGATCTGCGCGGTCTGCATCACCTGCTCCTGGTAGACCATGATGCCGTAGGTCTCTTCGAGGATGGCCTTGACGCGCGGGTCCGGGTATTCGGGCACTTCCTTGCCCTGCTTGCGCGCGATGTAGGTCGGGATCAGCTCCATGGGACCCGGGCGATACAGCGCATTCATCGCGATCAGGTCTTCCAGGCGGTCCGGTTTGGCGTCCTTGAGCATGCGCTGCATGCCGATACTTTCAAACTGGAACACGGCTTCGGTCTGGCCCCGGCCGAAGAGTTCGTAGACCTTGCGGTCGTTGAGCGGCAGGTCTTCGAACTTGAAGTCTTTCTGGGCCGGGTGGCGCGCGATGATGAACTCCCTGGCGATCTCCAGGATGGTCAGGGTGGCCAGGCCCAAAAAGTCGAATTTGACCAGGCCAATGGCCTCCACGTCGTCCTTGTCGAACTGGCTCACCGCGGAGTCGCTGCCCGGCTGGGCGTAAAGCGGGCAGAAATCGGTCAGCTTGCTGGGCGCGATCAGCACGCCCCCGGCGTGCATGCCGACGTTGCGGGTCAGGCCCTCGAGCTTTTGCGCGAGTGCCAGCAGGGTTTGCACGTCCTCTTCCTTGCGCTCGCGCTCGGCCAGCACGGGCTCCTGCTCTTTCGCCTGTTCAATCGTGATGTGCTGGCCCGGCTTATTGGGGATGAGCTTGGAGATGCCGTCGCAAAAGCCGTAGGGGAAATCCAGCACACGGCCCACGTCGCGGATGGCGGCGCGCGCCGCCATGGTGCCGAAGGTCACGATCTGGCTCACGGCGTCCTTGCCGTACTTGTCCTTCACGTAATCGATCACGCGGTCGCGGTTGCTCTGGCAGAAGTCGATATCGAAGTCTGGCATGGACACCCGCTCCGGGTTCAGGAAGCGCTCGAACAGCAGGTTGTACTGCAGCGGGTCCAGGTCGGTGATCTTGAGCGAATAGGCCACCAGCGAACCCGCGCCGGAGCCCCGGCCCGGCCCGACCGGGCAGCCGTTGTTCTTGGCCCAGTTGATGAAGTCGCCCACGATCAGGAAGTAGCCGGGAAAACCCATCTTGAGGATGGTGTTGATCTCGAACTCCAGCCGCTTGACGTACTCGGGCCGCTTCTGGTCGCGCACGGCCGCATCGCGGTACAGGTGGGCCAGGCGCTCTTCCAGGCCTTCAAACGAGGCCTGGCGGAAATACTCGTCGATGGGCATGCGCACGCCGCCCACTTCGGGCGTCGGGTAGTCCGGCAGCATGGGTTTGCCGAGCTCGAGCGTGAGGTTGCAGCGCTTGGCGATCTCCAGCGTGTTGGCCAGGGCCGTGGGCACGTCGGCGAACAGCGCCTGCATCTGTTCGGTCGACTTGAAGTACTGCTCGCGCGTGAACTTGCGCACGCGCCGCGTGTTGCCCAGGATCTCGCCTTCCGAGATGCAGACGCGCGCTTCATGCGCCTCGTAATCGTCGTAGGTCAGGAACTGCACGGGGTGGGTGGCCACCACGGGCAGCTTGAGCCGCGCCGCCAGCTGGACGGCGGCGGCCACATGGCGCTCGTCGTCGGGCCGCTGGGCGCGCTGCAGTTCCAGGTAAAAGCGGTGGGGAAACAGGCCCGCGAAATACAGCGCGCATTCCGCGGCGCGGGCGCTGTCGCCCTGCAGCAGGGCCTGGCCCACGGAGCCGCCCTGCGCGCCGGACAGGGCGATCAGGCCCTCGCCCAGCTCCTGCAGCCATTCGAGCTTGACCACCGCCTGGTCGCGCACCACGTTCTTGGTCCAGGCCCGCGTGAGGATTTCGGACAGGTTCAGGTAGCCCTGGCGGCTTTGCACCAGCAGCAGCAGGCGGGCGGCGGGCGCGCCGGCATCCTTGCCCGGCACCTGCACCCAGATGTCGGCGCCTATCAGGGGCTTGACGCCCGCGCCGCGGGTTTCCTTGTAAAACTTGACGGTGCCGAAGAGGTTGCTCAGGTCGGTGATGGCCAGCGCCGGTTGCCCGTCGGCGGCCGCGGCGGCCACGACTTCATCGATGCGGTTGGTGCCGTCGACGACGGAAAATTCGGTGTGGAGGCGCAAATGAACAAACATAGGGACCATTTTAGGGCCGGGTCTGTCCGCTGAGGCGCCATGGGACAGTGCAAGGCCTTGCGTGCCTGCCTACAATCAATCGCATCATGCAAATCCTGAACATTGCGGCCTACAAGTTTGTCGCGCTGGCCCAGCCCGATGCGCTGCAAACCAGCATGGCGGGCAGGCTGCAGGGCCATGCCATCAAGGGCACGGTGCTGCTGGCCGAAGAAGGCATCAACCTCTTCCTGGCCGGGCCGGCCGGCGATATTCATGATTTTTTGGCATGGTTGAAACAGGACGTGCGTTTTGCCGACCTGCAGGCCAAGGAAAGCTGGTCCGGCGCCCAGCCTTTTCGCAAGCTGCTGGTCAAGGTCAAGTCTGAGATCATCCGCATGAACCACCCGGCCGTGCAGCCCGCGGCCGGGCGCGCGCCGGCGCTGGACGCCGCCACGCTCAAGCGCTGGCTGGACGCGGGACACGACGACACGGGCCGCCCCGTGGTGACGCTGGACACCCGCAACGACTTTGAAGCCGACGTCGGCACCTTCCGCAACGCCATCGACTGGCGCATCCGCAAGTTCACCGAGTTTCCCGAAGCCCTGCTGGCGCACAAACAGGAGCTGGCCGGCAAGACCGTGGTGAGCTTTTGCACCGGCGGCATACGCTGCGAGAAGGCTGCCATCCTGATGCGCGAGGCCGGCGTGGAGAACGTCTGGCAGCTGGACGGCGGCATCCTCAAGTACTTCGAGGAAAGCGGGCACGCGCATTTTGACGGCGAATGTTTTGTGTTTGATGAACGCCGCGCGCTGGACCCGGCGCTCAAACCCCAAGTCAACCCGCCAGCCAAGCCTTTGAACCCGCCACGCGCCGCCCGGCGGTCCGAAAATTTCGGGCTTTTGTCCGACAGCTGAGCCCAAAGCCCCGTGCGAAGCTTTTGAATCGTTCGCATCCCACAACATTCCACGTCTGCCAGCCGTCCCCTTTTACGGTAGCCACCATGCCCACAGACACCTCCCCCGCACGCCATCAGGCCGCCCACGCCTCCCTGTCTCCGCTCGCCAGGCGCTTTATCGCCCTGCGCCAGCAGACCGAGGCGCTGATACAGCCGCTAAGCCCCGAAGACTGCCAGCTGCAGTCCATGCCCGACGCCAGTCCCGCGAAATGGCATCTGGCCCACCTGACCTGGTTTTTCGAGACCTTTATCCTTGAACGCTTCGAACCCGGCTTCACACCCTTCGATGCGGGCTTTCGTGTGCTGTTCAACAGCTATTACAACGGCGTGGGCGACAAATACCCGCGGCCCAAGCGCGGCCTGATCAGCCGGCCCTCGCTGGACGAAGTGCTCGCCTACCGCGCCCAGGTCAACCAGCGCATGCTGGCGGTGATTGGCGCGGTCGAGGCCGGCGCCGATAGCGCTCAGCAGCAGGAACTCAAGGAACTCGTGACCCTGGGCCTGCACCACGAGCAGCAGCACCAGGAACTGCTGCTGACCGACATCAAACACGCGCTGTCCTTCAATCCCGCGCGACCGGCCTATGCGAGCCGCTGGCCACTGGCCGGCATACACCCGCAGCCGGTGGAGTGGCTGCGCCATGAGGCCGGCCTGGTGGAGCATGGCTACGATGCCGCGCGCGACGGTGAATTCGCTTTCGACAATGAAACGCCGCGCCACAAGGCCTATGTGGCGGCCTTCGAGCTCGCCAGCCGGCCGGTGACCAATGGCGAGATCATGGCCTTTATCGCCGACAAGGGCTACCAGCGCCCCGAGCTCTGGCTGTCCATGGGCTGGGACTGGGTGACTGAAAACAAGGTCAACCTGCCCTTTTACTGGCAGGGCGACGAGAGCGGCTACCAGCACTTCACGCTGCAGGGCCTGATTGACGTGGACCCGAACACACCGGCCTGCCACCTCAGCTATTTTGAAGCCGACGCTTTTGCGCGCTGGGCCGGCGCCCGCCTGCCGACCGAGTTTGAGTGGGAACTCGCCGCGCGCGGCTTGCCGGCCGGTGCCGCGGCCCAGGGCAACTTCGTGGAGACATCGGCCTTCCATCCGCTGCCGCAGCAGGAAGGCAGCCGCGGCCTGCCGGCGCAGATGTTCGGCGACGTGTGGGAATGGACGCAGTCCAACTACAACCCCTACCCCGGCTACAAGCCCTGGGAAGGCCTGGTGGGCGAGTACAACGGCAAGTTCATGTGCAACCAGTTCGTGCTGCGCGGCGGCTCCTGCGCCACGCCGCAAAGCCATATGCGCGCGAGCTACCGCAATTTTTTCCCGCCCGATGCGCGCTGGCAGTTCAGCGGCCTGCGGCTGGCGCGCAACCTTGCCTAATCGCGCAACACACCGAGCACGTCGGAGTTGAACTCGCGGTTGTAGAGAATCAGCACCACCACCGCGGTCGCCAGCGCAAACGCGAAGGTCGAGAAAAACCAGGCCATGATGGCGAAACTGAAATAGTAAGCCCTGAGCCCGTCGTTAAAGGTCTCCGCCGCCAGGCCCACCATGCGGCTGCTGCGCGTGGCAAAAGCTTCGCGGTCGAACTTGCCGACTTCAAACTCCTGCGGCGAAGGCATGGAGCCTATCAGCAAGGCGACAAAGGTGTACTGGCGCATGGACCAGCTGAAGCGGAAAAAGGCATACACAAACACCGCTACCATCAGCAACACCTTGAGGTCGAAGATCAGCACCGAGGTGCGCACCGCGAACGGAATCTCGCGCACCAACTCGGCCGCCTTGTCGGTGGTGCCCAGCAACGCGAACAGGCCGCCGATGATGATGATGGTGGTCGACGAGAAAAAAGCCGGCGTGCTCGAGAGGTTTTGCGTGATGATGCCGTCAATCACGCGCGGGTCGCGCGCAGTAGCCTGCAGCAGCCAGTAGTGCCGGTAGCGGTTGGTGGTGCCCAGCAGCGAGGAACGCTTCCCACCGTAGTGCCGGGCGAACCAGGCATAACCCATCCAGCCCAGAAAAAACCAGGCAATCGCCAACCAGTCGCTCCACGGAAGCAGGGTAAAGATTTGCATCGCCTGATCTTAATTTAGCCACCCGCCGTGAACTTCCGTTCCGGCAGCGGGATGAATTCCGTCTCGCCGGGCACCTGCCCCATGGCCTGCGCCTCCCAGTCTTCGCCGGCCTGCACGATGCGCTCCTTGCGGCTGGAGACAAAGTTCCACCACATGAAGCGGTGCGCATCGAGCGCGTCGCCGCCTACCACCACCAGGCGGGTTGGCACAGCCGCGCTCAGTTGCACGGCCGCGCCAGGCGCCAGCGTCGCCAGGGTGTGCATGGCCAGCGGCTCACCGTCCACCATCAGGTCGCCGTCCACCGGATAAATCGCCATCTGCTCCGCAAGCGGCGGCAGCGTAAAAGGCGTGCCGGCGACCAGGGCCACGTCCAGGTACAGGGTCTTGGAAAAGGTCTTGACCGGCGAAGCCTTTCCGAAAGCCTCACCGATCAGGATGCGTACGGCGGCGCCGTCCACCGTGGTGGACGGAATGGTTTCCGCCGGTGTGTGCGAAAAACCGGGCGCCGTTTCCTCAAACTCCTTGGGCAAAGCGGCCCACAGCTGCAGGCCGTGGTTCACGTAGGACTTACCGCGCAGGTCTTCAGGCGCGCGCTCCGAGTGCACAATGCCGCGGCCGGCCGTCATCCAGTTGATGGCGCCGGGCTCTATGCGCTGGGCCGAACCCAGGCTGTCGCGGTGCATCATCGCGCCCTCGAACAAATAGGTCACCGTCGCCAGGCCGATGTGCGGGTGCGGCCGCACGTCGTGGTTGGTGCCGGGCTGCTCGGTCACCGGGCCGAAGTGGTCAAAAAAGATAAACGGGCCGACCGACTGCTGCTGCGCAGCGGGCAGCAGGCGGCGCACCATAAAGCCGCCGCCCAGGTCTTTGTGGTGGCCGGTCAGTTTCAACACAGTGCTCATGGCAGGCGCTCCAGTTCGGTGGTGATTTCCGTCGTGACGGTGGTCATGAGTTTGTGCACCGGGCATTTCTGCGCCACGGCGTGCAGTTCCTGCAACTGGGCATCGCTCAGGGCACCCTTGATCTGCAGCCTGGCCGAGAGCTTGTAGACACCGCTGCGTTCCTGCGAGTCGTCGCGCTCTATGCGTGTGTGGACGTCCTCGACGGGGATGCCCTTCTTGCGGGCGTACCACATCACGGTCAGGGCCTTGCAGGCACCGAGCGCCGCGTCGTAGAGGTCGTGCGGGCTGGGGCCGCTGTCGGCACCGCCTTCGGCTTCGCTAACGTCGGCGGTGAGGTCGTGGCTGCGGACATGCACCTGCTGGGCCATGGCCGCGCCGAGGTCTCGCTGGAGTTCTATGGTCATGGTGTTCCTGTGGGCAAGGAGAAAAATCAGGCGGCGAATTTCGCGGCGATGGCGGCAACACGCGCACCAAAGCTGCGGGCGGTTTCCAGGTCGCCAGGAGACATCTCGCCGGCGCCGGCATCGGAAGGCGACTGCGCGATGGCGCCGCTGTAGGAACCCAGGTAGTTGGCATCGTTGCGCAACGCGGCCTTGCTGTTGCTCGGCAGCACGCCCTGACTGACCCAGATGCCGCCGTGCTGCATGGCCAGGGTGAACAGGTAGTTCAGCGTGGACAGCTTGTCGCCGTTCATCGCGGCGCTGTTGGTGAAGCCGGCGAAGAGCTTGTCTTTCCACGCCTGGCTGTACCAGGGTTTGGAGGAGGCGTCGGCGAACTTCTTGAACTGCCAGCTCACATTGCCCATGTAGGTGGGCGATCCCATGATGATGGCGTCGGCGGCATTGAGCGTTTCCCAGCCGCCTTCGGGCAGGTTGCCGTCGGCATCTATGGCCAGCAGCTCGGCGCCGGCGCCTTCGGCCACCGACTGCGCCATGCGCTGGGTATGGCCATAGCCGGAGTGGTAAATCACGACAACTTTGGGCATTCAATATCTTTCGCGGGAGAAGAATGAAATTTGGAACCAGGCCAGATAAAAGGGCTGCAGCCCAGGCATGAAAGCCCCCGCTGCAGCCCTGCTTTTTTTCGCTGATCAGCCCTTGATCTTGGCGTCCACGCTCCAGGCGCCGCCACCCCAGGCCGCCACGGTGAGCAGGCCGCCGACCACGGCGATGTTCTTGAAAAACATCAGTTGCTGCATCATGGCCTGTTCGGCGGGCACACCCCAGTAGTTGTGGAAGATGAAGGTGATCACCACGGTGAAAAAGGCGATGCCGAGCGCGGCCCAGCGCGTCATGAAGCCGACCAGCAGCAGAAGGCCCAGCCCCAGCTCAATCGCGATCGCGGCAGCCGCGGCGACTTCGGGCAGCGGCACGCCTTTGGAAGCGATGTAGCCGGCCGTTCCGGCAAAGCCGGCGATCTTGCTGAAGCCCGCGGGCACAAACAGCAGGGCCAGCAGCACGCGGCCGACCAGGGAGAGAGGGTTTTGCAGGGAGTTGAGCATGGTGAGTCCTTCTAAGTAAAGTTAACGGGGAAATCATGGATGAAAAAAACACTCTGGGCAAGCTAATGCATACCTACTCATGCTTGCCCAGTGTGTTACCTCGTGTTGCGGTATTCGGCCCGGCTTTATGGCGCCAGGTCAAACACCAGAACTTCGGCGTCCTGGCCATGGGCCAGCTGCAGCACGGCTTCCGATTGCAGCATGGCGGCATCGCCGGCCTTGAGCACTTTGCCGTTGACTTCAAGCTGTCCACGGACCAGGTGCACATAGGTCTTGCGTGCTGCGCTCAGTTCCAGCGTGGCGCTTTCCGCGCCGTCGAACAGGCCCGCATACAGCCTCGCATCGGCATGGATCAGCACCGAGCCCTTGGCGCCGTCGGGTGAAGCCACCAGGCGCAGGGCGCCGCGTTTTTCGGCGTCGGCAAAGGTCTTTTGCTCATAGCTGGGGGGAATGCCGGTCACATTGGGTTCTATCCAGATCTGCAGGAAATGCGTGGTCTGGCCGTCCGCATGGTTGAACTCGCTGTGCTGCACGCCCGTGCCGGCGCTCATGCGCTGCACGTCGCCGGGCGGGATGCCCTTGATATTGCCCAGGCTGTCCTTGTGCGCGAGTTCGCCGCTCAGCACATAGCTGATGATTTCCATGTTCTGGTGGCCGTGCGTGCCGAAGCCGCGGCCGGCCGCGATGCGGTCTTCATTGATGACGCGCAGGTTGCCAAAGCCCATGTGGGCCGGGTCGTAATAACCGGCGAAGGAAAAGGAATGGAAAGACTTGAGCCAGCCGTGGTCTGCGTAGCCGCGTTCGCTGGAGGTTCTTAAGGTCATCATGAGGTGCTCCTTTCGAGCTGGTTGAGATGCGTTGGCGATGACTCCAATGTAGGCCTGGGACCCCGGCTTTCCATTGCTTCGCTTTGATGGCATCATTCAAATTATTTGAATCATTCTTATGGCAACGATCAACAACCGGGTACGCGACGCCCTGACGCCCGAAACCCTGGGCCTGATAGGCGCGATCCACGGCGCCGGCAGCATGGCGGCCGCGGCGCGCGAGCTGGGCCTGGTGCCCAGCGCGCTGACCTACCGGATACGCCAGGTGGAAGATGCGCTGGACGTGCTGCTCTTTGACCGCTCCTCGCGCCAGGCCAAACTGACCGAAGCCGGCAAGGAACTGCTGCGCGAGGGCAACCGCCTGCTGGCCGAACTCGACGCCGTCGCCAACCGCGTCAAGCGCGTGGCCACCGGCTGGGAGCCGCAGCTCACGCTGGCGGTGGACAGCGTGATTTCGCGCACCACGGTGATGGAGCTGTGCGAGGCGTTTTTCGCGCTGAACCCGCCCACCCGGCTGCGCCTGCGCGAAGAGGCGCTGTCGGGCACGCTGGAGGCGCTCACCTCAGGCCAGGCCGACCTGGCCCTGGGCGTGGCCATAGAACCCTCGGCCAATACCGCGGTGCAGCACAGGGTGCTGGGCAGCATCCATTTCATTTACGCGGTCGCGCCCCACCACCCGCTGGCGCAGGCCCCCGAGCCCGTGACCGACGCCATGCTGATGCCGCACCGCGCCGTGGCCGTCGCCGATTCGGTGCAGCGCGGCAGCGGCGTCACGGTGGGCCTGCTGGGCGGGCAAGACATCTTCACCGTGCCCGGCATGCAGGAAAAACTCCAGGCGCAGCTGCGCGGCCTGGGCGGCGGTTTTCTGCCGGAATACCTGGCGCGCCCCCACGTCATCACCGGCCGGCTGGTGGAAAAACGCATGCAGCGCCCACCGCGCCATGTGCCCATGAGTTATGCCTGGCTGCGCGCGCCCGACGGCAAGGAGGGGCGCGCGCTGCAGTGGTGGCTCAAGCAACTGGAGAGCGCGGCCACGCGAAAAGCGCTGCTGGAGCGCATGTGAAAACCCGTAGTCGCTGCGCAATCCGGGCGCGGCGGCCGCGCCTGCGTGTAGAGTGCGCTTAGAGCTTCTTATCGTTTTCGTTTATGGTTCAGACGTGATGACCCAGGCCGGGGGGCCGTGAATTGCCCGCGAAAGCGGCAAGGCGCCTCATTCATCCAACCCAAAAAGCACACAAAGACATGACAAAAAACGCCAGCCTCCCCCTTCCTGAATCCGCGGCCGGCCGCCGCATCGCCGTGATAGGCGCCGGCATCGCCGGCATTGCTTGCGCGCGCACGCTGGCGCAGGCCGGCCACCAGGTCACTGTGTTCGAGAAAAGCCCTGAAGTCGGCGGGCGCATGGCCACCCGGGACAGCGAATTCGGCGGCTTCGACCACGGCGCGCAGTATTTCACCGTGCGCGATGCGCGTTTCGAAAAAGCCCTGGCCACGGTCCCCGGGCTGGTGCGGCCCTGGAGCGCCAACACCGTGCGCATCCTCGACGAGCTGGGCCGTGTCGTGGCCTCGGCGCTGCCGCCCAAGGAGGCGCACTGGGTTCCCACGCCGGGCATGAATGCGCTGCTGCGCCAATGGGCCCAGCCCCTGGCGGCCGCGGGCCGCCTGCTGCTGGAGACCGAGGTGCTGCGGCTCGAACGCGACAAGCTGCATCCCGAACAATGGCAGTTGCAGACCGAAGGGCCAGGCGCCGGCAGCCGGGTGCACTCGGGCTTTGACGACGTGGTGCTGGCCCTGCCCTCGCCGCAGGCGCACGCCCTGCTGTTGAGCTCGCAACAGGGCAAGCCGCTGATGGAGGCGCTCGCCAAGGTCAGCGTGGCGCCGTGCTGGACGCTGATGCTGGCCTTCCCCCAGGCCATGCAACCCACGATGGCGCACCTGGGCCCCCACTGGAACGCGGCGCGCAGCACCCACCACCGCATCGCCTGGCTGGCGCGCGAATCCTCCAAGCCCGGGCGCAGCCCGATCGAACGCTGGACCGTGCAGGCCAGCCCCGACTGGTCGCAGCGCCACCTGGAGGACGACGCCGAACGCGTCAAGGCCAAACTGCTCAAGGCCTTTACTGAAGTCACCGGCATACGCGCGGCGCCGCCGCATGCCGTGGTGCACCGCTGGCGCCACGCCCAGACACTGCAGCCACTGGGCAAGACCCACGCATGGGACGCCAAGTCCCGCATAGGCGCCTGCGGCGACTGGTGCCTGGGGCACCGCGTGGAAGAGGGCTTTATCTCGGGCCTTGAAATGGCCCTCGAAATTTGTTAGCCCCCACGCTTGTCGCTTCGCGTGCCTTCGGCGGTACGCTGCCCCTTTCATTAGAGATAGGGGCGGGCCTTACTTGGGGCGGCCCTGCGTGGCGGCCAGCCTGAAAACCAGGTTCGGGAGCGCCCGCATGGAGGCCGAATACCGGGGCCGGTTTGCCCCTTCTCCGACCGGCCCGCTGCACGCCGGCTCACTCGTCGCCGCCCTGGCCAGCTGGCTGGACGCCCGCGCGCACCAGGGCCGCTGGCTGGTGCGCATCGAGGACGTGGACACGCCGCGCTGTGTGCCAGGCGCCGGCCAGACGATTCTTGAACAACTGGCCCAATGCGGCCTGCTGCCGGACGAGCCGCCCGTCTACCAATCGCAGCGCGGCGCGCTGTACCAGCAGGCGCTGGATTCGCTGGTCGCGCGCGGGCTGGCCTACCCCTGCGCCTGCACGCGCCAGGACATCGCCCGCGCGCTGGCGGCTTCAGGCCAGCCGCGCGAGCGCCATGGCGAACTGGTCTATCCCGGCACCTGCCGGGACGGCCTGCACGGCCGTAGCGCGCGCGCCTGGCGGCTGGACACACGAGCCCCCGCGCCCATCCGCTGGCAGGACCGCCTGCTGGGCCCGCAGTCGCAGGACGTGGCCCATGAGGTGGGCGACTTTGTGCTCAAGCGCGCCGACGGCCTGTGGGCCTACCAACTGGCCGTGGTGGTGGACGACGCAGCCCAGTGCATCAGCGACATCGTGCGGGGCGAGGACCTGGCCGACAACACGGCGCGGCAAATCCTGCTGCAGCGCGCGCTGGGCCTGCCCCTGCCACGCTACCTGCACACGCCGCTGGTGCTGGGCACCAACGGCGAAAAGCTCTCCAAACAGAACGGCGCGCGGGCACTGGACACGTCCCAGCCGCTGGCCCTGCTGCGGCAGGCCGGCGCGGTGCTGGGCCTGCCATCGGACGGCGGCGGTGCCGCCACGCCGCAAGACTGGCTGCGGCAGGCCGTGCCCCTCTGGGCGGCCCGCCTTAAAATCAACCGGTGACAGATACAACTTCCCCCCTCCCGCCCTCCGCCCTCCCCGCCCCCTCCACCGAAGGCGCGGCCGCCGAGCCAGGCGCCCCGCGCAACATACGCAGCTTTGTGCGCCGCACCGGCCGCACCACCGTCGGCCAGGCCAAGGCCTTTGCCGACGTGGGCCCCCAGTTCCTGCTGCCCTATGCGGCGGCGCCGGCGGATTTCGAGGCCATGTTCCAGCGCTCGGCCCCCACCATCCTCGAGATAGGCTTTGGCATGGGCGAAGCGACGGCCCACATCGCCGCGCTGATGCCCGAGAAAAACTTCCTGTGCTGCGAGGTCCACACCCCCGGCGTGGGCGCGCTGCTCAAGCGCATCAGCGAACAGGGCCTGGCCAACATCCGCATCCTGCAGCACGACGCCGTTGAAGTGATGGACAACATGCTGCCGCCGGCCAGCCTGGACGGCGTGCACATCTTCTTTCCCGATCCCTGGCACAAAAAGCGGCACAACAAGCGCCGCCTGATCCAGGCGCCGCTGGTCGCCAAGCTGGCGGCCCGCCTCAAGCCCGGCGGCTACCTGCACTGCGCCACCGACTGGCAGCCCTATGCCGAGCAAATCCTCGAGGTGCTGGGCGCCGAGCCGCTGCTGCGCAACACCGCGGACGCTTCCCAGGGCGGCTACGCGCCCAAGCCGGCCTACCGGCCGCTGACCAAGTTTGAAAACCGCGGCATCAAGCTGGGGCACGGCGTCTGGGACGTGGTGTTCACCCGTGTCTGAATGCCCGCCCATGCCGGCGTGAACGGGCAGCCGTCCCATGGACTGCCGACCCGCGACGGGGTCAGCCCCAGCTGTGTGGGCTTGCCGGCGGGCGATTGGCCCAGCATCACCGACTTCCTGGTGCAGCGCTTTCCCGCGATCACGCGTGAAACCTGGCTGCAACGCATGCGGGACGGCCTGGTAGCCGATGAGTTCGGCGTACCCGTCACGGCTGAACGGCCCTACCGCGGCCACATGCGCGTGTACTACTACCGCGCGCTGGAGGACGAGCCCCGCATACCCTTCGAGGCCAGCGTGCTGTACCAGGACGAACACCTGGTCGTGGCCGACAAACCCCATTTCCTGCCGGTCACGCCCTCGGGCCACTATGTGCAGGAAACGCTGCTGGTGCGCCTTAAAAACCGCCTGGGCCTGGCCGGCCTGGCGCCGCTGCACCGCATAGACCGCGAAACCGCCGGCCTGGTGCTGTTTTCGGTGAGGCCCGCCGACCGCGACGCCTACCAGGCACTTTTCAGGCGCCATGAGGTGGCCAAACACTACGAGGCCATCGCGCCATGGCGTGAAGGCATTGTTTTTCCGCTGCTTCGCCAAAGCCGCATCGTGGAAGGCGAACCCTTCTTCCGGCAACAGGAAGCGCCCGGCCCCGCCAACAGCGAAACCCACATCAGCGTGCTGGAGACCAATGGCGGCTGGGCCCGCTACGCGCTGAGCCCGGTCACCGGCAAAAAACACCAGTTGCGGGTGCATATGCATGCCCTGGGTATTCCCATCCTCAACGACAGGATCTACCCGCCGGTGCATCCCACGCCGGACGATGATTACAGCCGCCCCTTGCAGCTCCTCGCGAAATCCATGCATTTCACCGACCCGGTCACGGGTCGGCAACGGTCTTTCCAGACCCGTTTGAGCCTGCTTGCAGGCCTGCCCCCGGCAACGGGCGGCTGAGCCCCCTCGCTCCCAAGCCAAACCACAGCACGCGTGCGCCCATGCCCGCGCGCAGCCGAGCCGTGCCTGATTTCGGGCTCCCGGCACGCCCGTGTCTCCTCATCCCCACGAATTTGCCGTCCGCATGGCGCCGAAAAAGGCCGGCGCCTGCCGCATCGCGGAATTAATCCAAAAGTGTGGTTTTTCGTGAAATCAATCACCAAAGATGTCAGGAAACGAGCAAAAAATCGCGTATTAGTTACACATTGAATCACTTATCGGGAATTTCTACGTAGAAACCGATATATCTAGCATCTCATTGGCATGTGATTTTTTCCGCAAAAAATCAATCTAATCAATGATTTACAAGAAATATACGGGGGTTTTTCACATGCTTTTTCCAAGCTCTATGGGAGAATCCTGTGAACTAGTTACATCGTTTGTACATATTTTTACAAGTAGCACTTAAGCAAACACTGTCGGCCACACGCCTGTCCTAACCCCACCATGAACAAGTTCTACCGTACCGTCTACAGCGAGCTTCTGGGCACGTGGGTCGCCGTGTCGGAAATCTCGAGCGCGCGCGGCAAACGCAGCGGCTCCAAGGTGGTCCAGGTCGGCGCCGCAGGCGCCGTGGTGCTTGCTGGACTGTTCGGTGGCGGGGGCCTCAGCCCCGTGAGTTCGGCCTACGGGCAAACACTGCCGGAAGCCGCCTGTACCGCGGGCAATGGCGGCACGATGTACTCCGCCGCCTCGACCTGCGTGAATTACGTCAACAACACACGCATTTACGTCGATTCATTGTCGACCTCGACGTCGACGGGCCTGAGTACCGCCACCAGCCGCCTCAACTCGCTGTCAACGGGACTGAGCACCACGGACAGCCGCGTCACTTCGCTGTCGACCTCCACCTCGACAGGCATCAGCTCCCTGTCCACCGGACTGAGCACGGCAACCAGCAGCGTCGCTTCGCTGTCCACCTCCACCTCCACGGGCCTGAGCACCGCTACAAGCAGCATCACGTCCCTGTCGACCTCGGCTTCCACCGGCATCAGTTCGCTGTCTACCGGCCTGAGCACCACCAACAGCAGCATCACCTCGCTGTCGACCTCCGCCTCGACAGGCATCAGTTCCCTGTCCACTGGACTGAGCACGGCAAGCAGCAGCGTCACTTCGCTGTCCACTTCCGCCTCCACGGGCCTGAGTACCGCCACAAGCAGCATCACGTCCCTGTCGACCTCGGCGTCCACCGGCATCAGTTCGCTGTCCACCGGCCTGAGCACGGCAACCAGCAGCATCGCGTCTTTGTCGACCTCTACCTCAACGGGGCTGAGCACCGCAGACAGCCGGATCACGTCACTGTCGACCTCGACATCCACGGGCCTGAGTACCACCAACAGCAGCGTGGCTTCGCTGTCGACTTCGGCATCGACAGGCATCAGTTCCCTCTCGACCTCTACGTCCACAGGTCTGAGCACCGCCAACAGCGGGATCACTTCCCTGTCCACGGGACTCAGCACGGCCGGCAGCGGCATCGTCTCCTTGTCCACTGGACTGAGCACAACCAACAGCAGCGTCACCTCGCTGTCGACTTCCACGTCCACGGGCCTGAGTACCGCTACCAGTGGCATTACGTCGCTGTCCACCGGGCTGAGCACGACGAATAGCAGCGTCACATCGCTATCCACATCGGCATCGACCGGCCTCAGCACGGCTAGCAGCGGCATCACCTCGCTATCCACTGGGTTGAGCACAACCAACAGCAGCGTCACCTCGCTGTCGACTTCCACGTCGACAGGCCTGAGTACCGCTACCAGCCGAATCAACTCGCTGTCGACGGGCTTGAGTACCACGGACAGCCGTGTCACCTCCCTGTCCACCTCCACCTCGACAGGCCTGAGCACGGCTACCAGCGGAATCACATCCCTCTCGACGGGCCTGAGCACAGCGACCAGCGGGATCACCTCACTCTCCACAGGCCTGAGCAGCGCCAACAGCAGCGTCGCTTCGCTGTCGACCTCGACATCCACAGGTCTGAGCACCGCCACCAGTGGCATCACTTCACTGTCCACAGGCCTGAGCACCACAGACAGCCGTGTTACCTCGCTGTCCACCTCCACTTCAACAGGCCTGAGCACCGCCACCAGCGGCATCACTTCCCTGTCCACGGGACTTAGCACGGCCAGCAGCGGCATTCTCTCCCTGTCGACTGGCCTGAGCACCACCAACAGCAGCGTCACTTCGCTGTCGACGTCCACCTCGACGGGTTTGAGCACCGCCACAAGCGGAATCGTCTCGCTGTCGACCGGCCTTAGCAGCACCAACAGCAATGTGGCGTCCTTGTCGACGTCGACCTCCACAGGCTTGAGCACCGCCACCAGCGGCATCACCTCCCTATCGACCGGTTTGAGCACGGCGGCCAGCGGGATCATCTCGCTGTCCACCGGGTTGAGCACCGCGGACAGCCGCGTCACTTCGCTGTCCACCTCTGCATCGACTGGCCTGAGCACCGCCGCCAGCGGCATTACCTCCCTGTCGACCGGCCTGAGCACAACGAACAGCAGCGTCACCTCGCTGTCGGCCTCGACGTCCACAGGCCTGAGCACCGCCGCCAGCGGCATTACCTCCCTGTCCACCGGCCTGAGCACTACCAACAGCAGCGTGGTCTCGCTGTCGACTTCCGCATCGACGGGCATCAGTTCGCTCTCGACCTCTACCTCCACCGGCCTGAGCACGGCGGCCAGCGGAATCATCTCCTTGTCCACTGGGCTGAGCACCGCGGACAGCCGCGTGACTTCGCTCTCCACTTCGGCATCGACCGGCTTAAGCACAGCGGACAGCCGGATTACCTCGCTGTCCACTTCAACATCAACAGGCCTGAGCACCGCTGCCAGCGGCATCATTTCGCTGTCGACCGGGCTGAGCACCACCAACAGCAGCGTGGCCTCGCTGTCGACCTCGGCATCGACGGGCATCAGTTCCCTCTCAACCTCCACCTCCACCGGCTTGAGCACGGCGGCCAGCGGCATCACCTCGCTCTCGACGGGTTTGAGCACCGCCACAAGCGGGATTGTTTCGCTGTCCACCGGGCTGAGTACCACCAACAGCAGCGTGGCCTCGCTTTCGACCTCGGCCTCCACCGGTATCAGCTCCCTGTCCACGGGACTGAGCACCGCAAGCAGCGGCATCATTTCGCTGTCCACGGGACTGAGCACCACCAACAGCAGCGTCACTTCGCTGTCGACCTCGGCCTCCACCGGTATCAGCTCCCTGTCCACGGGACTGAGCACCGCAAGCAGCGGCATCATTTCGCTGTCCACGGGACTGAGCACCGCCAACAGCAGCGTAGCCTCGCTGTCGACCTCGGCCTCCACCGGCATCAGTTCCCTGTCCACGGGACTGAGCACCACCAACAGCAGCGTGGCCTCGCTGTCGACCTCGGCCTCCACCGGCATCAGTTCCCTGTCCACGGGACTGAGCACCGCAAGCAGCGGCATCATTTCGCTGTCCACGGGTCTGAGCACCACCAACAGCAGCGTCACTTCGCTGTCAACCTCGACGTCCACCGGGCTGAGCAGTGCCAACAGCAGCGTCACTTCGCTGTCCACGGGCCTGAGCACCACGAACAGCAGCGTCACTTCGCTCTCCACATCGACGTCTACCGGCCTGAGCACCGCCACCAGCCGAATCAACTCGCTGTCGACAGGCTTGAGCACCACGGACAGCCGTGTCACTTCACTGTCCACCTCCGCATCGACCGGCCTGAGCACCGCAGCCAGTGGCATTACCTCCCTGTCGACCGGCCTGAGCACAACCAACAGCAGCGTGGCCTCGTTGTCGACCGCCAGCAGCTCGCTGTCCACTGGGCTCAGCACGGCCAACAGCAGTGTCACCTCGCTATCCACGGGCCTCAGCACCACCGACAGCCGCGTCACATCGCTGTCCACTTCGACATCAACGGGCTTGAGCACAGCCGCCAGCGGCATCACCTCGCTGTCCACCGGCCTGAGCAGTACCAACAGCAACGTCACATCGCTGTCGACCGCCAGCAGCTCGCTGTCCACTGGGCTCAGCACGGCCAACAGCAGTGTGGCGTCCCTGTCTACCGGTTTTAATTCCGTCTCAACAGGCTTTAGCTCCATTTCGACCGGCTTCAGCTCGCTGTCGACATCGGTTTCATCCGGCCTGAGCACGGCGACCAGCGGTATCGCGTCCCTCTCCACCGGCCTGAGCACCACCGACAGCAGCGTCGCATCCCTGTCCACGGGTTTTGGCTCCGTCTCGACCGGCTTCAGTTCGCTGTCGACATCGGTTTCATCCGGCCTGAGCACCGCCACCAGCGGCATTACGTCCCTGTCGACCGGCCTGAGCACAACGGCCAGCAGCGTGGTATCGCTGTCGAGTTCAGCCTCAACAGGCCTGAGCACCGCCGACAGCCGCATCACCTCCCTGTCGACATCGACGTCGAGCGGCTTGAGCACCTCCGCCAGCGGCATCGTCTCGCTGTCCACCGGCCTGAGCAGCGCCGACAGCCGCATCACTTCGCTGTCGACGTCCACATCCACCGGTATTGGCTCGCTTTCCACCGGCCTGAGCACCACCAACAGCAATGTCACGTCCTTGTCGACATCGACTTCAACCGGTATCGGCTCGCTGTCTACCGGCTTGAGTACCGCCGACAGCCGTATCACCTCGCTGTCCACTGGCCTGAGCAGTACCAGCAGCAATGTTGCATCGCTGTCGACCTCGGCATCGACAGGCATCAGCTCTCTTTCGACCTCCACGTCCACCGGCCTGAGCACGGCCGCCAGCGGCATCATTTCGCTGTCCACGGGCTTGAGCACCACCAACAGCAGCGTCACTTCGCTGTCGACCTCCACGTCGACGGGATTGAGTACGGCTACCAGCGGCATCACTTCCCTGTCTACCGGCCTCAGCAGCACCAACAGCAATGTGACGTCCTTGTCGACGTCCGCGTCGACCGGCATCAGTTCACTGTCTACCGGCCTGAGTACAGCTGCGAGCGGCATCACCTCGCTGTCCACTGGTCTCAGCACGACCAACAGCAGCGTGATCTCGCTGTCGACCTCGACATCGACCGGCCTTAGCACCGCCGACAGCCGCATCACCTCACTATCGACATCCACCTCCACAGGACTGAGCACGGCCAGCAGCGGCATAAGCTCCTTGTCGACTGGCCTGAGCACCACCAACAGCAACGTCACGTCCTTGTCGACGTCTGCTTCGACCGGCATCGGCTCACTGTCCACCGGTCTCAGCACAACCAACAGCAACGTCACCTCGCTGTCGACTTCGACGTCCACGGGCCTGAGCACCGCGGACAGCAGGATCACATCTCTTTCCACGTCCACGTCAAGCGGATTGAGCACCGCCACCAGCGGCATCACTTCGCTTTCGACATCCGCTTCGACCGGCATCGGCTCCCTGTCCACCGGCCTGAGCACGACCAACAGCAACGTGACCTCGCTGTCAACGTCCACTTCAACGGGCCTGAGCACCGCCGACAGCCGGATCACTTCGCTGTCGACCTCGACTTCCACCGGCCTCAGCACGACGAACAGCAATGTCACCTCCTTGTCGACTTCCACGTCCACAGGCCTGAGCACTGCCACCAGCGACATTACGTCGCTGTCCACCGGACTGAGCACTACCAATAGCAGCGTCACCTCGCTGTCGACTTCCACATCCACGGGCCTGAGCACCGCCACCAGCGGCATTACGTCGCTGTCCACCGGACTGAGCACGACGAATAGCAGCGTCACCTCGCTGTCGACTTCCACCTCCACGGGCCTAAGCACCGCCGCCAGTGGCATTACGTCGCTGTCCACCGGGCTGAGCACGACGAATAGCAGCGTCACCTCGCTGTCGACGTCCACTTCAACAGGCCTGAGCACCGCCGACAGCCGGATTACATCGCTGTCAACGTCGACCTCCACCGGTTTGAGCACCTCCGCCAGCGGCATTACCTCCCTGTCGACGGGCCTGAGCACCACCAACAGCACCGTGAGCTCGCTGTCGTCCTCGACATCGACCGGCTTGAGCACGGCCAGCAGCGGCATTGCATCCCTGTCGACTTCGGCAAACTCGCTGTCCACCGGGCTCAGCACGACGAACAGCAACGTCACCTCCTTGTCGACGTCCGCGTCGACCGGCATCAGTTCGCTGTCCACGTCAACCTCGACAGGCCTGAGCACCGCCGCCAGTGGCATTACGTCGCTATCCACGGGCCTGAGCACCACGGACAGCCGTGTTACTTCGCTGTCCACCTCGACATCGACAGGCCTGAGCACGGCGACCAGCGGCATCGCCTCCCTGTCGACATCGACTTCGACCGGCATCAGCTCGCTGTCAAGCTCCACCTCGACGGGCCTGAGCACCGCCACAAGCGGCATCGCCTCGCTGTCCACCGGGCTGAGCACCACAAACAGCAGCGTCACGTCCCTGTCGATCTCGACATCGACAGGCCTGAGCACGGCGGCCAGCGGCATCACGTCCTTGTCTACCGGCCTCAGCACGACGGACAGCAATGTTGCGTCGCTGTCCACGTCGGCGTCGACCGGCATCGGCTCCCTGTCCACCGGCCTGAGCACGACCAACAGCAACGTCACCTCGCTGTCGACCTCTACTTCAACGGGCCTTAGCACCGCCGACAGCCGGATCACTTCACTGTCGACCTCGACTTCCACCGGTCTGAGCACGGCTACCAGCGGCATCACCTCCCTGTCGACAGGCCTGAGCACCACCGACAGCAATGTCGCGTCGCTGTCCACATCGGCTTCGACTGGCATCGGCTCCCTGTCCACCGGCCTGAGCACGACCAATAGCAACGTCACGTCGCTGTCGACCTCGACCTCCACGGGCCTGAGCACCGCGGACAGCAGGATCACATCTCTTTCCACGTCCACGTCAACCGGACTGAGCACTGCCTCCAGCGGCATCGCTTCCCTGTCGACTGGCTTGAGCACCACCGACAGCAATGTCGCATCGCTGTCCACGTCGGCTTCGACCGGCATCGGCTCGCTGTCAAGCTCCACCTCGACGGGCTTGAGTACCGCCGCCAGCGGTATTTCATCGCTGTCCACCGGCCTGAGCACGACCAACAGCAGCATCACTTCGCTCTCAACGTCTGCTTCCACAGGCCTGAGCACAGCAACCAGCGGCATCGCATCCCTGTCGACTTCGACCAATTCGCTGTCCACCGGCCTTAGCACCACCAACAGCAGCGTCACGTCGCTGTCCACCGCTACGTCGGTTGGTCTGAGCACGGCTGCAAGCGGCATCACTTCCCTGTCCACCGGCCTGAGCACAACGGACAGCAATGTTGCGTCGCTGTCGACGTCGACATCGACCGGCATCGGTTCCCTGTCCACCGGCCTGAGCACGACCAATAGCAATGTGACCTCGCTGTCGACGTCCACTTCAACAGGCCTGAGCACCGCCGACAGCCGGATCACTTCACTGTCGACTTCGACCTCGACCGGCCTGAGCACGGCGACCAGTGGCGTCACTTCCTTGTCGACATCGACCTCCGCGGGACTCAGTACAGCCGCCAGCGGCATTGCTTCCCTGTCGACGGGCTTGAGCACAACAAACAGCAATGTCACGTCACTGTCGACGTCCACCTCCACAGGCCTGAGCACCGCGACCAGCGGCATTGCATCCCTGTCGACCTCGACCAACTCGCTGTCTACCGGCCTGAGCACCACCAACAGCAACGTCACCTCGTTGTCGACCTCCACGTCAACTGGCCTGAGCACCGCCGACAGCCGGATCACTTCACTGTCCACCTCGACCTCCACGGGCTTGAGCACAGCGGCCAGCGGCATTACGTCCTTGTCCACCGGCCTGAGCACAACTGACAGCCGTGTCGCGTCGCTGTCCACGGGCTTCAGCTCCGTATCGACCGGTTTCAGTTCCCTCTCGACGGGTTTCAGCTCGCTCTCGACCGCCACGTCGACCGGCTTCAGTTCCTTGTCCACCGGCCTGAGCACGACCGACAGCAACCTGGCGGCGCTGTCAACCTCGGCTTCGACCGGTATCGGCTCCCTGTCCACCTCGGCCTCAACGGGCCTGAGCACCTCGGCCAGCCGGATCACTTCGCTGTCGACGGGACTGAGCACGACCGACAGCACCGTGGCCTCGCTCTCGACCGGCTTTGGTTCCATCTCTACCGGCTTCAGCTCAATTTCGACCGGCTTCAGCTCGCTGTCGACCTCGACATCCACCGGCTTTAGCTCACTGTCCACGGGCCTGAGCACCGCCGAAAGCGGTGTGGCCTCGCTGTCGACCGGTTTCAGCTCGGTGTCTACCGGCTTCAGCTCACTCTCAACAGGCTTCAGCTCGCTGTCGACCGCCACCTCGACAGGCTTCAGCTCCCTGTCCACGGGTCTGGGTTCCCTGTCCACGGGCCTGAGCACCACGGACAGTGCCGTGGCCTCGCTGTCCACGGGTTTTGGCACGGTCTCCACCGGCTTCAGTTCCATCTCGACGGGTTTCAGCTCGATCTCGACCGGCTTTAACTCGCTGTCGACATCCACCTCGACCGGCTTCAGCTCCCTGTCCACCGGCCTGAGCACCACCGAAAGCGTGGTGGCCTCGCTGTCCACCGGCTTCAACACGGTGTCCACCGGTTTCAGTTCGATCTCGACGGGCTTTAACTCGTTGTCGACGTCCACCTCGACCGGCTTCAACTCCCTGTCCACCGGCCTGAGCACCACCGAAAGTGTGGTCGCCTCGCTGTCCACCGGCTTCAATACGGTGTCCACCGGTTTCAGCTCGATCTCGACGGGCTTCAGCTCCTTGTCGACTTCCACCTCGACCGGCTTCAGCTCACTGTCCACCGGCCTGAGCAGCACCAACAGCAATGTCGCCTCGCTGTCGACCTCCACCTCGACCGGTGTGAGTTCGCTGTCGACCGCCATTGATTCCCTGTCGACCTCGGGTTCCACCAGCGCCAGCTCGCTGTCCACCGGCGTGAGTTCGCTGTCCACGGGCCTGGATTCCCTGTCGACCTCGACCTCCACGGGCATCAGTTCGCTGTCGACCGGCTTCGGTTCCCTGTCCACCGGGTTTGGATCGCTGTCCACCGGCTTTATTTCGCTGTCGACCAGCGTAGGCTCCCTCTCGACAGGCCTCAGCACCACCAACAGCAATGTCGCGGTGCTGTCCACCTCGGCCTCCACGGGCATCAGCTCGCTGTCGACCGCCATCGACGGCCTGTCCACCTCGACCTCCACGAGCGCCAGTTCGCTGTCCACGGGCCTGAGCACCACCAACAGCAACGTCGCTTCCCTGTCCACCTCGGCGTCCACGGGTGTCAGCTCGCTGTCCACGGGCGTCAGTTCGCTCTCGACCGGCGTGAGCTCCCTGTCCACTGGTATCAGCTCACTGTCGACCTCGGCCTCGACCGGCATCAGCTCGCTGTCTACGGGCGTCAGTTCGCTCTCGACTTCGACCTCGACAGGCATCAGCTCCCTGTCGACCAGCATTGATTCGCTGTCGACTTCGACGTCCACCGGCATCAGTTCTCTGTCCACCGGGGTCAGTTCCCTGTCGACGGGCGTCAGCTCGCTGTCCACGGGCCTGAGCACCACCAACAGCAACGTTGCCTCGCTGTCGACCTCAACGTCCACGGGCATCAGCTCCCTGTCGACCGGGCTCAACTCGCTGTCCACCTCGACCTCCACCGGCTTTAGCTCGCTCTCGACCGGCTTCAGCTCCGTCTCCACCGGGCTGAGCACGGTGAGCAGCACCGTGACCTCGCTGTCGACCTCGGTCTCCACGGGCACCAGCTCGCTGTCAACGGGCCTGAGCACGGCCAACAGCAACATCGCCTCGCTGTCCACCTCGACCTCCAGCGGCCTGAGCACCGCCAGCAGCGGCATCCTGTCCCTGTCGACCGGCCTGAGCACGGTCGGCAACAGCGTGATTTCGCTGTCCACCGGACTGAGCACCGCCAACAACGGCATTGCCTCGCTGTCCACCGGGCTGTCGAGCGCGACCTCGGGCACCGCGGCCCTGGCCTCGCTGGTCAATGCGGCAAATTCCGCGGCGGCCAACGGCGGCGCAGTTATAGGCTCCACCGCGGGCGGCGCAGCCGGCGCCGGGCTGCTCACGCAGGGCAAATCCTTCAACGGCACGACGATGCAGACCGTGGCCTCGCCTTCCGATTGCACGGTGGCCAACGGCGCCGACACCACGGCAACCGGCCTGTGCGCCAGCGCCGGCACGCGTGCCGGGGTGAATGGCGCAACCGCCACGACGGTGGCGACGGGCGCCACCGCCTATGGTTCGCAGTCGCTGGCCCAGGACAAAAACACCACGGCCATCGGCTTCCGCGCGACGGCCACCTACGAAGGCTCGGTGGCCATAGGCTTCCAGGCCAGGGCGATTGCCGACCCGGCCACCGCCGTGGGCGCCAATTCGCTGGCCTCCGGCAACGACTCGGTGGCCCTGGGCGCCAGCGCCGAAGCCACGGCCAACCGCGCCGTGGCGCTGGGCGCCTACTCGGTGGCCGACCAACCCAACACGGTGTCGGTGGGCTCGCCGGGCAACGAGCGCCGCATCACCAATGTGGCCCCCGGCGTGTTCGCCACCGATGCGGTCAACGTCGCGCAGCTCAACGACGTCAGGCGCGTGGCCTACTCCGGCATCGCGATGAGCATGGCCATGGCCGCCACCTACATGCCCAACCTCGAGGGCGGCGAAAAAGCCCTGGGCATAGGCGTGGGCAACTACAAGGGCTACGGCGCGCTGGGCCTGAACTTCAAGGCGCTCAACAACGACGGCAAGAGCGCATGGGGCTTCGGCGTCTCCACCACCGGCAAGGAGTGGGGCATGAACTTCGGCGCAAGCTGGAAGTGGCGCTAACGGCTCCAGGAGCCGCTCTCAGTAGAATGGCTTAAGCGCCTTACACCGTCAGTCAGATGGAGCCCCCCCGGCTCCCGGTGAGCGCCGCGCGGCCCCCCAGGGCCCCCGGCGCTCATTGCTTTGGGAGAGACACAAGCATGCGTATCGGTATCTCGGTCCTCACACACGCCGGCCAGAACATCTGGGAAAACGGGCTGGGGCAGAACGTCGTCTTCCTGGCCCAGTCCTTCCAGAAGCTGCCTTTTGTGCAGTCCGTCGTACTGCTCAACGGCGGGGACCAGAGCACCATGCCGCCGCAGGTCAATATGGACGCGCTGGGCCTGCGCATGATGTCCGCGCACGAAGCCACCGACCACATCGACCTGGCCATCGAGATGGCCGGCGCGCTGGACGTCAAATGGCTGGACTACCTGCGCGCCCAGGGCAAAAAAGTGGTCTGGTATTGCGCCGGCCAGCCCTATGTCGGCCTGATAGAGCCCAGCGTGTTCGACCGCCCGGGGTTTTTCAGCCGGGCCGACCGCTGCGACGAGATCTGGATACTGCCCAAGGACTTTTCCGCCTTCGCCCCCATGCTGCGTGCCCTGCACCGCTGCCCGGTGCATGAGGTGCCCTACATCTGGTCGCCGCAGTTCCTGGACGCGCGCGCCCGGGAGCTGGAGAAAGAAGGCTTTGCCTTCGGCTACAAGGCGCGCGCGGCCGGCGCGGGCCTGCGCGTGGCCATCTTCGAGCCCAACGTGTCGGTGGTCAAATGCACCAACATCCCCATGCTGATCTGCGACGAGGCCTTCCGCGCCGATCCCGCGCAGGTGAACTTCATGCACGTGCTCAACACCCTGCACCTGAAGGACCACCCCACGCTGCTCTACCTGGCCAATTCGCTGGACCTGGTCAAGCAGCAAAAAGCGATCTTCCAGGGCCGCCATGACTTTGCCGGCTACATGGTGCAGCATGCCGACGCCGTGGTGGCGCACCAGTGGCAAAACGACCAGAACTACAACTACCTGGACGCCCTGCACGGCAACTACCCGCTGATCCACAACTCGCCCTGGCTGCGCGACGCCGGGTATTCCGACTACTACTATCCCGACTTCAACACGGCAGAAGGCGGGCGCAAGCTGCTGCTGGCCGCAAGCCAGCATGACAGCCGCCTGGAGCAGCACCGCCAGCAGGCCCGGCGGGTGATCGCCTCCGTCGATCCCTTTGCGCACGGCAACCTGCAAAGCCTGGCGCGCAGGCTGCAAGCGCTTTTCAGCAATACCGCAAGCGTGGGAGCCGCCACATGAGCCAGGCCAAAGCGACCACGCCGGACCGCCTGCGGGTCGGCGTTTCCATTTATGTGCGCAAGGGCGAGCAATCGCTGTGGGAAAACGGCATCTACCAGAACTGCCTGTTTCTGGTGATGCTGCTGCTCAAGGCGCCCAACGTGGCCGAAACCTATCTCGTCAGCGGCGGCGGCGACGGCGATGCGGCCGACGCCCAGCGCTTCATGGCCGACTCCCCGGTGCCTATCATCGATATGGCGGCCGCGGCCGACAAGCTCGACATCATGATAGAGATGAGCGCGCAACTGAGCCGGGACTGGGCCGTGGGCTTTCGCGAGCGCGGCGGGAAAATCGTGACCATGCGCGTGGGCAACGACTACGTCATCGACATCGAGCGCATGATCTTCAACAAGCAGCACGGCTTGCTGATCGCCGGGACGCCCTACGACGAAATCTGGACCCTGCCCGAGTACGAGCGCAGCTGCATGCACTACTTCGGCAGCGCGATGCGGGCGCCGGTGCGGCTGATGCAGCACCTCTGGAGCCCCGGCGTGATAGACCGCGCGGCCGCGACCCTGCCCAACGGCGAGACCTTCGGCTACAAGCCGGGCCGCAAAAAATGGCGGCTGGGCATCTTCGAGCCCAATATCTGCATGGTCAAGACCAGCCACCTGCCCATGCTGCTGATCGACATGGCGCACCGGGCCAACCCGCGCGTGATCGAGCTGATGCGGGTCTACAACAGCTTTCACATGAAGGACCATGTGACCTTTGTCGGCTTCGCCAACAGCCTGGACATCGTCAGGCACGGCCTGGCCGTCTTCGAAGGCCGCTTTCCGGTCTACCAGTGCCTTTCGTCGCAAGTCGATGCCGTGGTCTGCCACCACTGGGAAAACGGGCAAAACTACCTGTACTACGAAGCGCTTTACGGCGGCTACCCGCTGATCCACAACTCCAGCTTCCTCGCTGATTGCGGCTACTTCTACCCCGGTTTCGACTGCGAGGAAGGCGGCCTGGCCCTGCTGCAGGCCTTTTCCCAGCACGACGCCGACCTGGCGGGCTACCGGGAGCGCGCGCGCACCTTTCTGCGCACCCTGGCGCCCGAGAACGAAAACAACGTGCGTGCCTACAATGAGGCGCTGGTCCATCTGTACCGCGCGGGTTCATCGTGATGTCCACCACTTTCCTCTTCTTTTTGCGCCGCACGCTGCTGGCGGCCGCCGTTCTGGGCATGCCGGGTTTCCAGGCGCAGGCGCAGGTCACGCCGCAGCGCCCACCCGCTCCCGTGTTGCCGGCACCGGCTGCCGGCGTACCGCTGGACGCACTGACGGCCGCCGCCACCAATGTGGGCGTGAGGCGCTGCCTGCCGGCCATCACCCGCCTGTCCTCGCTGACCGTCAGCGGCAGCACCGGCAACGACGTGCTGGTCGACTGGGACCGCAAGAACCCCGACGGCGGCCCCTTCTTCTCGCTCAGCGGCGTCGAGTACAAAAACGCCTCGCTGGCCTTTTCCCTGACGGCGGTGCCCGACAGCACGGGCGGCTGCTCGGTCGCGGCCGAACGCATCTCGGTCGCGCCCTTTGCCTGCCGCAGCATCGCGCAGCAGGAGCTTGGCGGCTACCAGGCCACGCAGCTGCTGGCCACCTTCACCGTTTACGTCGATGCGCGCGACCCCGGCGCCTCGGTGACCCTGATCGACTCGCCGCCCGGCTGCCTGATCATCCGCCGCCACGTCGAGTACGACTGGAAAGACCCCGCGCTGAGAGCACCCAGGCGATGAACGGCGGGGCACACCGACCATGAAGGCCCTGCGCATAGGTATCACCATTGGCCTGCGCTCGCCCGATGAAAGCCTGTGGGTCAACGGCATCAAGCAAAACGCGCTGAACCTGGCCTGCGTGCTGCAGGCCTCGCCGCTGGGCCACCGGGTGCAGCTGGTCAACACCACCGACGTGCCCATCACCGGCCAGCTTCCCTGGGACCTCAAGACCTTCCCGGTGGTCACGCTGGAGGCCGCCCTGAAGGACCTCGACGTGCTGATTGAGCTGGGCGGCGGCATCAGCGAAGCGCATTCCCTGCAACTGAAGGCGGCCGGCACGCGCCTGGTCAGCTACTGCTGCGGCAGCGAGTATGTGGTGGTGCTGGAGTCCATCCTGTTTGGCCGGCCGCTCTGGCCCAACGGCGTCTACATGAACCGCCACTATGACGAAATCTGGGTCATCCCCCAGGTGGCCAACAACTCGCTGTCCTTTATCCAGACGCTCAGGCGCTGCCCGGCCAAGGTCGTGCCCTTTGTCTGGGACCCGCGCTGGCTGGAGTCCAGTGTGGCGGCTCTGCCCCATGGCGCGCGCTACCAGCCGGGCCGCGCGGCCAAGCGGCTGGCCGTCATGGAACCCAATATGGATGTGGTCAAGGCCTGCATCTATCCCATCCTGATCGCCGAAGCGGCCTTCCGCGCGCGGCCGGAGCTCATCGAGTTCCTCAACGTCTGCAGCGCCAAGCACCTGGCCGAGCAAAGCCGCGAGTTCCAGCTGCTGATGTTCCAGCTCGACATCGTCAACGCCGGCAAGGCCACCTTCCTGGGGCGTTATGACACGGCGAATTTCCTGGGCGAACACGCCGACGCCGTGATCTCCAACCAGTGGGACAACCCGCTCAATTATTTTTACTTCGACGTCTGCTGGCTGGGCTACCCGCTGGTGCACAACGCCGGCATGTGCAAAGAGCTGGGTTACTACTACGAAGGCAACGACGTGGAAGCCGGCGCGCGCCAGCTGCTGCAGTTGCTGCAGCGGCATGACGACGCGGCCACCGAATATGCCGCGCGGCAGCGGGACTTGCTGCGGGCGCACACGGCCGCCAACCCGGAACTGGTGGCCCGCTACGACGAACTGCTGGCCGGGCTTTTGACCGGCTGAGAACACGGCCATGGCCCCCACAACAAACCCCGGCCTGCGCATAGGCATCACCATTGGCCTGCACCAGGAGGCCGAGACGCTGTGGAACAACGGTATCAAACAGAACGCGGTGTTTCTGGCCGAAGCCCTCAAGCACTCGCGGCTGGTGGCCTCGGTGCGCCTGGTCAACACCACCGCCGTCCGCATCACGGCCGCCCTGCCCTGGGACCAGCGCCGCTGGCCCACCGTCACCTTCGAGGATGCCAAGGACTCGCTGGACGTGCTCATCGAGCTCGGCGGCCAGGTCAGCGCGGAGCAGACCGACTACCTGAAGCACCGCGGCACCCGCCTGGTGTCCTACTGCTGCGGCTTTGAATACGTGCACACCATGGAGTCCATCCTGTTTGGCCGGCCGCTGTGGGGTTATGACCTGTTCATCAACCAGCGTTATGACGACCTCTGGGTGATTCCGCAGGTGGCGCCCATCAGCCAGCATTATTTTTCGACGCTGCGGCGCAGGCCGGCCACCGTCGTGCCCTTTGTCTGGGACCCGGTGTTCATCGAGGAACGCAGCCTGGCCCTGCCCGATGCCGGCCGCTACCACCCGCGGCACGGCCCGCGCCGGCTCAGCGTGATGGAGCAGAACCTGGACGTGGTCAAGTTCTGCCTCTATCCCATCCTGATCGCCGAGGAAGCCTACAGGCGCAGGCCCGAGGCGATTGCCTGGCTGCACGTCACCAATGCCATGCGCCTGGCGCAGGAGAGCAAGGAGTTTGTCGCGCTGATGAACCAGCTGGACATCGTGCGCCAGCACAAGGCCTCCTTCCTGGGCGTTTTCGAGACACCGGCCTTCCTCAGCGAGATGAGCGACGTCGTGATCTCGCACCAGTGGGAGAACGCGCTCAACTATTTTTACCTCGAGGTCTGCTGGCAGGGCTATCCGCTGGTGCACAACGCCCACCTGTGCGCCGACCTGGGCTATTACTACGAAGGCAATGACGTCGAGGCGGGCTGCGCACGCCTGCTGGAGGTCTTCGACCGCCACGACGAGCAGGCCGCCGGCTACGCGGCGCGGCAGCGCGAGCTGATCAAGCGCTACCTGCCGGCCAATGCCGAGGTGGTGTCCCGCTACGAGGCGCTGCTGCTGCGCCTGATGGCCACGCCGCCGAGCTAGCTGGCGGTGACTTCCCTGGCCGTGATCTGGTACTTGAAGTCGTCCGGCGCGTAGGAATCAAAACGCCCTGCAGCGTTTTCGCCAATGGGGTACATAAAGAAGCCTAGCTTCTCGCCGGCCGATTTCGGCAGGGCCAGGTCGTGCGCCGTGTTGTAAGCCATCCAGTTGCCTTCCCAGCCGCCGAACAGCGCCTTGTTCACAGGGGCCACCACTGGGTCGGCGGTGGTCTTGATCCAGTCCGCCGTTTCCAGGCGCATCACCTTGGCGACGTCGGCCGGGTCCATGGCCACCCAGCCGTGGCCCTTGAGGTAGACCTCGGAGCGGCAATGCTGGGCGCCCTTGAGGCTGGCCGGGTTGCCCGAGAGCTCCTTGTAGCCGAAGGCCGAGGGCACCAGGCGTATGCCGTAGACGTCGCGCGCCGGCAGGCCCACCGAGCGGCACAGGCCGACAAACAGCGCATTGAGGTCGGCGCACTTGCCGCCCAGGTTGCCGGTTTCCAGCATGGTCTTGATGTCGCCCTCGCCGCAGCCGCGCACCTTGGGTTCGCGGTAGGTATTGGCGACGATCCAGTCATAAATCTTTTGCGCTTTCTCGACATCGGTCTTCGCGCCCTGTGTGGCCGCCAGCGCGGTCTTGCGCACGATGCCGTCGGTCGGGATCAGCGTGGTCGGGCGCGTGAAATAGCGCAGCGTGTCGGCGCTTTCGGCCGGAGCGGTTTTCTGCGACCAGTCGATGGCCCGGCCCTGGGTCTGCACGCGGCTGGCCAGCTCCACAAAGGGTTTGGCTTCCGCGGCCGGAAATTCGGCATACAGCATCTTCGCGCCGTCGCGGCCGTCCTGCGCCAGCAGCGTGCTGCCGTTGCTAGCGAAACTGTTGCCCAACGAATGCTGGTAGTCGCTGTTGACCGAGGGAATCGGCAGCCAGACCTTGGTCACGCCTTGCGGCTTGAGGATGTCCACGCGCGTCGTCACGTCAAAAGTACGCCAGGCGCCGCTTTGGGGTGCGAAGTGGCGGCGGCTGGGGGCGGCGGGCGCTTGGGCGAAGTTGAGGGATGGCAAGGCGGCGGCCATGGCGGCTGCGGCGCCGCTTTTCAGGAAGGCTCGGCGTACGGTGGTCATAAAGGATCTCCGGGTGGGGTGAGAGTGGCATACACCGCGGCAGGTAAAGATGCCCCGGGATGCCAGGCCGCAATTATCGCCCCTGCCCTGCCGTCGGCTCTCTCAAGGCTTGAGGAGGCCGTCAATCAGCTTCGCGGCCGCGGGCCCGGTCCAGTCGACTTCGCCCTTGACGCGCAGGCGCGGCCGGCCGGCCGTGTCCATCATCAGGGTTGTCGGGAAGACCTTCACACCCCAGCCCCGCGCCGCCTTGCCGTCCAGGTCCAGCAACACGGGCAGCGTCACGCCCGTGGTCTTGGCAAACTGCAGGGCACGCGCAGGCGGCTCCTTGAAGTTGATGGCCAGCACCAGCAGCTTCTCGGGCCCGTAAAAATCCGCCACCTGTTGCAGCGTGGGCATCTCGGCGCGGCAGGGCTCGCACCAGCTGGCCCAGAAATTCAGCAGCACGGCCCGGCCGCGCAGGTCGGCGGGCAACCAGGTCTTGCCGGTGGTGTCGACCAGCGCGAAAGAGGATACCGGGCCGGCCCAGGGACTGACTTCATACGCAGGGCCGGTCAAGCCCTGCGGCCTCGCCGGAAGCACGGCGGCACCGGCGCTGATGGCGACAGCCTGTTGCAGGAAATGGCGACGGGAAAAGGGCGGAATCGTCATGGGCCTGGCATTGGTAGGATGCTGCTAGGGTAACCGAGCCACCATGCATGCATCCATGCGGGTGCCTTCACACCAATCACAGGAAGCTTCATGAACATCGATATCCGGGACGCGCTAGCCAGCGACGCCGCACTGATCCACGCCTTTATCGTCGAACTGGCCATTTATGAAAAAGCGGAGCATGAGGTCATTGCGAGCGTCGCGGACATCGAGCGCAGCCTGTTTGAGCCGGGCACCCCCGCCCGGGCCCTGATTTGCGAGATAGACGGCCAACCCGTGGGCTATGCGGTGTACTTCCTGAGCTATTCCACCTGGCTGGGCCGCAAAGGCATGTACCTGGAGGATTTGTACGTGTCGCCCAAACACCGGGGCAGCGGCGCCGGCAAACGGCTGTTGCGCCACCTGGCCCGGCTGGCTTTTGACAGCGGCTGCGGGCGCTTCGAGTGGAGTGTGCTGGACTGGAACGAGCCGGCCATCCAGTTTTACCAGTCGCTGGGGGCCAAACCACAAGCCGAATGGGTGCGCTACCGCATGGCCGGTGACACCCTGAGACAGTTTGCGCAAGGGGCCGAGCGCACAGGCCAGGCCCTGCCGACGCCATAAGCCGCCTGCGCGGGCATGAGGGCGCTGGTCAGCAGTGCCGGCTCTTTGTAAGAGCTCTTTTGTAAGAAATAACAACCTGGGGCGACCAAATGCCACAGGAGGTCCGCGCGCCGCTGCAAAACACAGCACCGGCACAGCGCCAGCATTGGTCCGCCTTGCGGCGCGAACCCTATATAGGACAGCATTTGGCCGGCGCCGCTTGCACCCAAAGCGATTCAGTCCTACAAACGCTCTTTCCAAGTGGCTTTTAAATCTAACGTCATTACCAAATAACCGTAGCCAAGGCGAATCTTGAACCTACCACTCAACATATCGGCCCTCTCGCTCCAGCTGCCTCCCGCGTCCCCGCAATTCATTGACCTCTACCGTCCGGACAGCGACGCGCAGGCCATGCATGCAACGGTGCAAGAGCTGACGGAAGCACTGCTGGCCCCGGCGGCCGCTGTGTCGCCCAAATTTTTCTACAACGCGCTGGGCTCCAAGCTCTTTGAGGCCATCACCGGCCTGGACGAGTACTACCCCACGCGCACCGAAGCCGGCATCTTCGAGGCGGCGCGAACGCACATCGCCGCCACGCTGGCCGAGGCGGGCATCAAACAACCCTGCCTGATCGACCTGGGCGCGGGCAACTGCGCCAAGGCCATGGCCTTGATACCGCACCTGCAGCCGCGCCAGTACGTGCCGGTCGACATCTCGGTCGATTTTCTGCGCGATGCGGCCGAGCAGGTGCAAAACAACTTTCCGGCGCTCGACATCGTCGGCCTGGGCATGGACTTCTCGGCCGGGCTGGCCCTGCCGGGCGAAGTCCAGGCGCATGAGCGCGTGTTTTTCTACCCAGGCTCCAGCCTGGGCAATTTCCACCCCGGCCAGGCCTTGCAGTTCCTGGAGCATATCGCCGACCCGGAACAGGGCAAGGCGCGCGGCCTGTTGCTGGGCATAGACCTGGTCAAGGACACGGCGCGCCTGGAGGCCGCCTACGACGACGCGCTGGGCGTGACCGGCGCCTTCAACAAAAACCTGCTGCTCAACATCAACGACTTGCTGGGCTCGGACTTTGACCTGCGGCAATGGCGCCACGTGGCGCTGTTCAATGCCAGGGAGTCGCGTATCGAGATGCACCTGGAAGCCGCGAGCGAATTGACGGTGCGCTGGCCCGGCCATGAGCGCAGCTTCCAGGCCGGCGAGCGCATACACACCGAGTGCTCCTACAAGTACACGGTGGAAGGCATGACCGCGCTGCTGCGCCAGGCCGGCTTCCAACATATCCAATACTGGACAGACCCGAACAGCTGGTTCGCGGTGTTCTGGGCTGCGGTGTAAACAAACCAGTTCGCCAAAAGAAAAAGGCCGGTTCCCCTCGGGGAAACCGGCCTTTTGTTTTTTGAAACGCTTTTGAAGCGTGAGCGCGTCAGACGCGCTCGCCCACCCAGCCCTGCACCGACTTCAGCGCATCGCCCAGTTTGGACGCATCGGTGCCGCCGGCCATGGCCATGTCGGCCTTGCCGCCGCCCTTGCCGCCGACTTGCTGGGCCACAAAGTTCACCAGCTCGCCGGCCTTGACCTTGCCCACGCTGTCGGCCGTCACGCCCGCGGCGATCTGCACTTTGTCGCCGTCGACCGCGGCCAGCACAATGACGGCTGTCTTGAGCTTGTCCTTGAGCTTGTCCATGGTGTCGCGCAGGGTCTTGGCGTCGGCGCCTTCGAGTTTTGCGGCCAGCACCTTGAGGCCCTTGATGTCCACCGCCTGCGTGAGCAGCTCATCGCCTTGCGAAGAGGCCAGCTTGCCCTTGAGCGCGGCGATTTCTTTCTCGAGCACCTTGACCTGGTCCAGCACCTGGCCGATGCGGCCCTGCAGTTCCGTCGGGCTGGCCTTGAGCGAGCCGGCCGCGGCCTGCACCGTGGATTCCAGCGACTGCAGATAGGCCAGCGCGTTTTCGCCGGTGACAGCTTCCACGCGCCGCACGCCGGCGGCCACGCCGCTCTCGGCGACGATCTTGAACAGGCCTATGTCGCCGGTGCGCGCCACATGGGTGCCACCGCAGAGTTCCTTGCTCGAACCTATGGTCAGCACGCGTACGCGGTCGCCGTATTTTTCGCCGAAGAGCATCATGGCGCCGCTTTTTTGCGCGGCTTCCATGTCCATCACGCTGGCGTCGGTCGCCACGTTGGAGAGGATTTCGGCATTGACGCGGGCTTCGATCTCGCGGATCTGCGCGTCGGTTACGGGCGCGCCGTGCGCGAAGTCAAAGCGGGTGCGCTCGGCGTTCACCAGGCTACCCTTTTGCTGCACATGCTCGCCCAGCACTTCGCGCAGCGCCTTGTGCATCAGGTGCGTGGCGCTGTGGTTGCGCACGGTGGCGTGGCGACGCGCCATATCGACACCAGCCTTGACAGTGTCTCCAACCTTCAGCGTGCCTTGGGTTTGTGTACCGAAGTGGCCGAATACGTCGGCCTTGATCTTTTGGGTATCTTTCACCCCGAACTGCGCCCCTTCGGCTACCAGGACGCCGCTATCACCCACCTGGCCGCCACTTTCGCTGTAGAAAGGCGTCGTGTCTAGTACCACGATGCCTGTGTCCCCTTCTTCCAGCTGCTGTACCGGAACGCCTTCCATATAAAGCGCGAGCACGCGAGCCTGCTCTTCAAGCCTGTCATAGCCTGTGAATGCATTTGAGCCGCCTGAGTAATCCAGGGAGCCCTTCATCTTGATCTTCTCTTTGTTCGCCTCCCGCGAAGCATCTTGCTGCTGCTTCATCGCGGCATTAAAACCGGCCTCATCGACCTCGACGCCGCGCTCGCGGCAGACGTCGGCCGACAAGTCCAGCGGGAAGCCGTAGGTGTCATGCAGCTTGAAGGCCACCTCGCCCGGCAGCACCTTGGCGCCGCCGGCCAGCGCCGTGTCCAGGATGGTCATGCCGATTTCCAGCGTTTCGAAGAAGCGCTCTTCCTCGGCCTTGAGCACGGCGGTGATGCGGGCTTCGTCGGTCCTGAGCTTGGGATAGGCGTCGCCCATCAGTTTGGCGAGGTCAGCCACCAGCTTGTGGAAGAAAGGCGTCTTCTTGCCCAGCTTGTAGCCATGGCGGATCGCGCGGCGGATGATGCGGCGCTGCACATAACCGCGTCCCTCGTTGGACGGGTTGACGCCGTCGGCCACCAGGAAGGCGGTGGCGCGGATATGGTCGGCGATCACGCGCAGCGACTTGTTGCCCAGGTCCTTCTCGCCGGTTTCGCGCGCGGCGGCCTTGATCAGCGCGTCAAAGATGTCGATTTCGTAGTTGCTGTGCACATGCTGCAGGATGGCGGCCAGGCGCTCCAGGCCCATGCCGGTGTCCACGCAGGGCGCTGGCAGTTTGGTGACGCTGCCGTCGGCCGCCATGTCGAACTGCATGAACACGTTGTTCCAGATTTCGATGAAGCGGTCGCCGTCTTCATCGGGGCTGCCGGGCGGGCCGCCGGGAATGTGGTCGCCGTGGTCGTAAAAGATTTCGCTGCACGGGCCGCAGGGCCCGGTGTCGGCCATCATCCAGAAGTTGTCGGACTTGTAGCGGCCGCCCTTGTTGTCGCCGATGCGGATCACGCGCTCGGGCGGCA
>Ga0102595_100259_pt1 | contig 45299 bp, 51 predicted proteins | sample Araplaol_mTSA_r2_2_FD_76864 | JGI IMG/M metagenome (GOLD analysis project Ga0102595, IMG submission 76864) | Arabidopsis root microbial communities from North Carolina, USA - plate scrape MF_Col_mTSA_r2 (SPADES assembly) (version 2) | ecosystem: Host-associated > Plants > Roots > Endosphere... | reverse complement strand
CAAGGCCGTCAGCGATTTTTTGCGCGCGCGCGTCCAGGGCCGCCGCGATGGGTGGCCACACAAACTTCATCGTGAACCCGACCAAAATCAGGAACACGATCAGCTGGACAATAAGGGTACCGGTAATGCTCACTGCTCATCCTTTCCCTTGGGGCCCAGCTGCAAGCCGGCCCGAAGGAATGACATTCTTGGGACTTGGGTCAATGCTTACTTGGGCAGGTTGGCGATTTGCGCCAGGAAGGGGTTGGCGGTAGCGAACCACAGCGCGATACCCGTGCCGATAATGAAAGCGGCGTCGATCAGACCGGCCAGCAGGAACATCTTGGTCTGCAGTTCGCCCATCAGCTCAGGCTGGCGTGCAGCTGCTTCGAGGTATTTGCTGCCCATGATGCCGATGCCGATACAGGCGCCGACAGCACCGAGGCCGATGATGAGGCCAGCGGCCAGAGCGACAAAACTAATAACTTCCATGATGACTCCTTAGGACTTTGGTTACGAGAGAAAAAGAAAAACGGAAAACGGGGACAACGGGTTAGTGGTGATCGTGCGCCTGGCCGATGTACACCAGCGTCAGCATCATGAACACGAAGGCTTGCAGCGTGATGATCAGGATGTGGAAGATGGCCCAGGCCGAGCCCGCGATGATGTGGCCGATGGCCAGGCCGATGCCGGTCGCCGACAGCGACCAGGCGCCGCCCATCAGGGCGATCAGCAGGAAAATCAGTTCGCCGGCATACATGTTGCCGAACAGTCGCATGCCGTGCGAGACCGTCTTGGCGACGAACTCGATGACCTGCATCAGGAAGTTGAAGGGGTACAGCGCCCAGTGGTTGCCGAAAGGCGCGGTGAACAGTTCGTGGATCCAGCCGCCCACGCCCTTGATCTTGACGTTGTAGACCAGGCAGGTGATCAGCACGCCCATGGACAGGCCCATGGTGATGGAGAGGTCGGCGGTGGGCACCGAGCGCATGTAAGCGTGGTGAGCGTCATGGCCGGCGGCGCCGTAAATCCAGGCCCAGATGACGGGCAGCAGGTCGACCGGCAGCAAGTCCATGGCATTCAGCAGGAAAATCCAGACAAACACGGTCAGGGCCAGCGGCGCGACCAGCTTGCGGCTTTCGGCGTTGTGCACGATGCCCTTGGCTTGCGCGTCGACCATTTCGACGAGGATTTCAACCGCGGCCTGGAAGCGGCCTGGAACGCCGGAAGTGGCTTTGCGGGCCGCTTTCCAGAGCAGGAAGCAACCGAGCACGCCCAGCAAGATGGTGAAAACGGTGGAATCCAGGTTGATGACGCTCAGATCGAACGGGCCAACAAGTTCCTTGTTGCGCCAGTGCGTCAGGTGGTGAACGATGTATTCACCGGCGGTTGGACCGCCATGTCCAGCAGCATTCTCAGCAGCCATTTATTGCTCGCCTCAAAGTTTATTTTTCCTGACCGCGAACAACAGCGCGAGCCAGGACGTTTTCATTGTCACCACCAGGCCGACCAGCATGGCCGGCCAACTCAGCATCGAAACCAGCCTTGGCGCGGCAAACAGCATTGCCACCGTCAAGGCGATCTTGACCATTTCCCACAAAAAGAAACCAGCCACCGCAGTGCCTGGGTTCATGGACCACACTTTGCCGGTCAAGCCGCGCGCAAACAGCGCGGCCGGAATCACCACCGCCAGCGCCCCGTAGAGCGCCGACCAGCCGGCGGACCGCTGGCCTGTCAGTGCCCAGGCAGCACATGCCACCAGAACCCCAACCACCAGTTGCCCCGCCAATACCGACCAGGGGGAGATCGACGGACTCGTTTCACGAAGCTTTTGGGCTTCTTCCCGCGTCAGGGTCTTGAAACCCTCGTCGTCCGCCTCAAGCTCATATGTAACTGCCCGGGGGACCGGGTCCGTCGCCGAATTCGCCGAATTTGTCATTCTGAAACCTACAAATTACGGGAAAGTTACAGGGGCCGCTATTAGCAAAGCCCTTGATTATACGTAGAAACCCCTGCACCCCCATAAAAAACCCCGCTTGCGGGTGAATTAGGGGCCTCTCACACCTGCGCCGGGGCGGGCACCAGGGGTGGTTCACAATGGGCTGGCCCAACGCCCCACTGAAAGATCCCTCCATGCACGCCCTGATGAAATTCCTGCACCTCGCCGCCGCCATCGCCTGGCTGGGCGGGATTTCCTTCATGCTGTTCGCCCTGCGCCCCGCCGCGGCCGAGCAGCTCGCGCCGCCGCAGCGCCTGCCCCTGATCGTGCAGGTCCTGCGGCGTTTCTTCGTCGGGGTGTGGGCCGGCATCGCGGTCCTGCTGGTGACGGGCCTGGCCATGCTGCTGGCCGTCGGCATGAAAAGCGCCCCCACCGGCTGGCACCTGATGTTCGGCCTGGGCCTGTTGATGTTCGCGCTGTTCGGTCATCTGTATTTCGGCCCCTTCCGCCGCCTCAAGCAGGCCGTGGCCGCGTCCGACTGGCCCGAAGGCGGGCGCCGCGTCGGGCAGATCGCCACCCTGGCCATGGCCAACCTCGCACTGGGCGCGCTGGCGATAGCCGCCGTCATTTTTCTCGCGTGAAGAAGGCGCGGCCCGAACCCCGAAAAAAAACCGGCTGGCTGGAGCGCCTGAAGGCGTCGGTGCCGACCCGCGAGGTGCTGGCCGCCCATCCCTGGCTCAAGCCCGTGGCGCACCGCCTGCTGGACCCGCAGCTGTGGCGGCTGCAGCACGAAGCCGTGGCGCGCGGCGCGGCCATAGGCATCTTCTGGGCCTTTGCCCTGCCCTTCGCGCAAATCGTCGCGGCCGCCGCCCACAGCGTCTGGTGGCGCGCCAATATTCCCGTCGCCGTCGGCATCACCTTCATCACCAACCCCTTCACCGTGGGCTTCTGGCTCTGGCTGGCCTACCAGGCCGGCAGCCTGCTGCTGGACGCGCCGCCGCCGGTGCCCATGTCCGAAGGCGCGGGTGTGATCAGCTGGCTGGCTTCGTTTGGCGGGCCTGCCATACTGGGCATGGGCTTGTTCGCGGTGCTGGGCTCCGCCTCCGGCTACCTGCTGGTCAAGCTGGCCTGGCGTTTGCGCATCTGGTTCAAGCGCCGCCGCCGTTGAACGCCGGACCCTGGACAATCGGGTATTTACGCTCCTTCTTTTTCTTCCTTCTTTTCTTTGTTTCAAGCCACCATGACCACGCTTTCCCCCAGCCTTCCCGACACGCCCTGCTACCTGAACGGCGAATACACCCCCCTCAAGGACGCCAGGATCAGCGTGATGGACCGCGGCTTCATCTTCGGCGACGGCGTGTACGAAGTGGTGCCGGCCTATGGCGGCCGGCTGTTCCGTTTTGAGCAGCACATGGCGCGCCTGGAGCGCAGCCTGGCCGAGCTGCGCATCCCGAACCCGATGACGCGCGCCGAATGGCAGGCCGTGGCCCTGAAGCTGATCGCGGCCCACGCGCAATCCACCGCCGCGCCGGCCGAAAGCGGCAACCAGCTGGTCTACATCCAGCTCAGCCGCGGCGTCGCCATGCGCGACCACCCCATGCTGCCCGGCCTCACCCCCACCGTGTTCGCGGTGGCCAACACGATGAAGCTGCCCGGCGCGCAGCAGCGCGAGGCCGGCGTGGCCTGCGTCACGGCCGACGACTTCCGCTGGGAAAAAGCCCACATCAAAAGCACCAGCCTGCTGGGCGCGGTGTTCGCGCGCCAGATCAGCGTCGATGCCGGCGCGGTGGAAACCGTGATGTTCCGCGGCGAGCACCTCAGCGAAGCCGCTTCGAGCAACGTCTGGATCGTCAAGGACGGCAAGGTGCTGGGCCCGCCCAAGGACAACCTGGTGCTCGAAGGCATACGCTTCGGCCTCATCGAGGAAATCTGCCGCGCCGCCGGCATCCCCTTCGAGCTGCGCCGCATCACGCGCGCCGAAGTGCTGGCGGCCGATGAAGTTTTGCTGTCATCGGCCACCAAGGAAGTGCTGCCGGTCACCCTGCTGGACGGCCAGCCCGTGGGCCACGGGCTGGAAAAGGGCAAGCCCGGCCCCATTTATGCCAAGCTGTACGCCCAATACCAGCGCGCCAAACAGGCCTGAAAGGACCCCTTGCCATGACCACATCGCCCGACACCCCGAAAATCATCGGAGTCCCCGGCTCCGAGCCTTCGCGCCAGGAGTCGCTGATCGAATACCCCTCGCAGTTCCCCATCAAGGTCATGGGCCACAAGGTCGAAGGGCTGGTCGCCGCCATCACCTCGGTGGCGCACCAGTTCGACCCGAACTTCGACGCCTCCACCATAGAGCTGCGTGAAAGCAAGGGCGGCAAATACCTGGGCGTCACCGTCACCGTCACCGCCACCAGCCGCGAACAGCTCGATGAGCTCTACCGCACGCTGTCGACCCATCCCATGGTGAAGGTGGTCCTCTAGGCCACCGCTGAAGCCGCAGTGATGCAGGCCGAAACACGCCACCTGGGCCGGGTCGACTACCTACCCACCTACGAAGCCATGCAGGCCTTCACGGCCGCCCGCCACCCGGGCGCCGATGAGGGCGAGCCCGACCAGCTGTGGATTTGCGAGCACCCGCCGGTCTATACCCAGGGCCTGGCGGGCAAGCCCGACCATCTGCTCAATCCCGGCGCCATCCCGGTGGTGCAGACCAACCGCGGCGGCCAGGTGACCTACCACGGCCCCGGCCAAGTTGTGGCCTATCCGCTCATTGACTTGAAGCGCGCCGGCTACTACGTCAAGGAATACGTCTACCGTATCGAAGAGTCCGTCATCAAGACCCTGGCGCACTTCGGCGTCACCGGCCACCGGGTGGCCGGCTCGCCCGGCATTTATGTGCGCCTGGACGACCCGGCCTCGCATGCCGCGCTCACCGGCCCCATGCACCCGGTCGACCCGTTTCGCGGCCTGGGCAAGATCGCCGCGCTGGGCATCAAGGTCAGCCGGCACTGCACCTACCACGGCGTGGCGCTCAATGTGGCCATGGACCTGGAACCCTTCTCGCGCATCAACCCTTGCGGCTACGTAGGACTGCAAACCACAGACCTTTCTACAATCGGGGTATCGGCAAGCTGGCAGGACGCCGCGGATGTGCTGGGCCGCAAGCTCGCCACCTACCTGGCGCCCTGAGGCCCAAAGCCCCCTGCCGCCAACACGAAACACATTCATGAGCACACCCGACCCCCTCCAAACCACGGCCAACCCCGTGGTCCGCGAAGTCCAGGCCCTGGAAGGCTACAACCCGCTGGCCAAACAAAAGGCCGCGGCCAAGCTATCGCGTATCCCCGTCAAAGTGGTGCAGGGCGAAATGCTCAAGAAGCCCGACTGGATTCGCGTCAAAGCCGGCAGCCCGACCACGCGCTTTTACGAGATCAAGCAGATCCTGCGCGAGAACAAGCTCAACACGGTGTGCGAAGAGGCCAGCTGCCCCAACATCGGCGAATGCTTCGGCAAGGGCACGGCCACCTTCATGATCATGGGCGACAAGTGCACGCGCCGCTGCCCCTTCTGCGACGTGGGCCATGGCCGGCCGGACCCGCTGGATGTCAACGAGCCGCTGAACCTGGCGAAAACCATCGCGGCGCTGAAGCTCAAATACGTGGTGATCACCAGCGTGGACCGCGACGACCTGCGCGACGGCGGCAGCGGCCACTTTGTCGAATGCATCCAGAAAATCCGCGAGCTCTCGCCCGCCACCACGATTGAAATCCTGGTGCCCGACTTCCGCGGCCGCGACGACCGCGCGCTCGAGATCCTCAAAGCCGCGCCGCCCGACGTGATGAACCACAACCTCGAAACCGCGCCGCGCCTCTACAAAGAAGCGCGCCCCGGCAGCGACTACGCCTTCAGCCTGAACCTGCTCAAGAAGTTCAAGGCCCTGCACCCCGATGTGCCGACCAAGAGCGGCATCATGGTGGGCCTGGGCGAGACCGACGAGGAAATCCTGCAGGTCATGCGCGACATGCGCGCCCACAACATCGACATGCTGACGATAGGCCAGTACCTCGCGCCTTCGACCAGCCACCTGCCGGTGCGCCGCTACGTGCACCCCGACACCTTCAAGATGTTCGAGGAAGAAGCCTACAAGATGGGCTTTACCCACGCCGCCGTGGGCGCCATGGTGCGCAGCAGCTACCACGCCGACCAGCAGGCCCACGCCGCCGGCGTGGCCGACAAGGCCGACGCGGCGGCTGCCGCCCTTTGATCCACGCAACATGAACGCGCCGCAAGGCTCCCTGTCGCTGCGCCGCTACGGCGCTTCCCACGGCAGCCATGCGCACCCGCACTTCCAGGTCCTGCTGGGCCTGGACGGCGTGCTCGAACTCGAGGTACGGGGACGCGGGCGCCGCGTTGCGGCCGGCCAGGGCTGTGTGATCGCGCCCGGCGAGCACCACGACTTTGAATCGCGCGAAGGCAGCCGCTGCATCGTGCTGGACACCCCACACGCAGGCTGGGCGCGCTGCGCCGCCGACCCGGCCAATGCCGCACAGGCCCTGGCCCTTGGCAACTACCTGGCCCACGCGCTGCAGCAACGCGGCAGCCTGGCCCAGCACTATGGCCCGGCCCTGCTGCTGGAATCCTGGCAGCCGCTGGCGCAGTATTCGCCGCGCACCACACGCTACCGCCGTCCCATAGACTGGGAACAGCTGGCCGCCTGGACGCAGCAGCGCCTGCACGAACCACTCAGCGTGGCGCAGCTCGCCGCGCAGGTGTTTTTAAGCCCCACGCAGTTCGCCACGCGCTGCCGGCGCGAAACCGGCCTCAGCGTGATGCACTGGCTGCGCCGGCAACGCCTGGAACTGGCCTTGCAGCTGCGCGGCCGCGGCATGAGCGTGGCCGACACCGCGCTGCACTGCGGCTACCACTCGCCCTCGGCGCTGACGGCCGCGCTTAAGCGCCAATCTCAATAGCGGTAGGGATTGTTGGGCCGGCGGTCATAACGGTCGCTGACACCATCGCCGTCACGGTCATAACGCGGGCCGGGGCCGCCGCGGTAATGCGGCCCGTTGTCGTAAGGCACCGGATAGGCCACGCAGCCCGACAAGGCCAGAAAGCCCACGAGCGAGAGCAGGAGGATGGAAAGCTTTTTCATGAGGGTCTCCTTGAGGCTGCGGGCCCCGGTTTGTTGTCAGAACAGAACATCTGCACCCTCATTGAACGCGCCAGCCGCGCCCAGGAGGTGTCCGGCACACGCCCGCCAGGTGAAACTGGTTACCGGATGTAGGCATTCCTGTAGGACGGCAGGCGCACATGGCCCTGGCGCAGGCCCTTGAGCGTCGTTGCACGCTGGAACAGCATCGTTGCGCGACGATGGCCGGCGCGGCGGCTTTTATGCTCGCGGCATGCCTGCCAATCTTTATGCACTCGGCGCCATCGCCCTCTGGGCCCTGCTTGCCTCGCTCGGGGTCTCGCTCAAACATGTTCCGCCTTTTCTGCTGACCGGTGTGGCGCTGCTGGTCGGCAGCCTGCTGGCCCTGCCTTTTGTGCTGCGGGACCGCGCCTTATGGAAGATTCCCGCCGCCACGCTGGCACTGGGCATCTACGGCCTTTTCGGTTTTCACTTCCTGCTCTTTATCGCGCTGCGCCACGCGCCCGCCGTCGAGGCCAACCTGGTCAACTACCTGTGGCCGCTGTTCATGGTGGTGCTGGCGCCGCTGTTTCTTCGCGGCGTGCGGCTGCGCGGCGTGCATGTGGCCGCGGCCCTGCTGGGTTTTGCCGGCGCGGCCATTGCCATCCTGGGCGCGGCCGGCGGGTCCGCCACGGGCGGCTGGTCCTGGGGCTACCTGCCGGCGCTGGGCTCGGCCTTGATCTGGGCCAGCTACTCGCTGCTGACCCAGCGCGTTGCGGCTTTCCCCACCGCGGCCATAGGCCTGTTCGGCTTGGTCTCGGGCCTGCTCTCGCTGCTGTGCCACTGGGTGCTGGAGCCGGCGGCGGCCCTGTCGGCGCAAGACTGGGGGCTGCTGGCCGTGATGGGCCTGGGCCCGCTGGGTGCGGCCTTTTTCCTCTGGGACAAGGCCCTCAAGCTCGGCGACGCGCGGCAGATAGGCATCCTGAGCTACCTCACGCCGCTGGGCTCCACCGCGCTGCTGATGGGGGTCAGCGGCCGCGCGCTGAGCTGGAGCATAGGCCTGGCGGCGGCAATGATCATAGGCGCGGCGGTGCTGGGCACGCGGGCACGCTAGGGCGCGCCGCCAGCGCGCGGCTGCCGAATGCCAGCGCCAGCGCGGCGGCGGCCAGCACGGCCGCGACCGCGAAGCTGATGCGCATGCCGCCGGCCACCGCTTCAGGGCTGGCCGCCGTGATGTCGCTGGCCGCCGAGGCAAAAGCGAACACCGCGCCCATGACGGAAGCCCCCGTGATCAAGCCCAGGTTGCGCGACAAATTAAGCAGGCCGGAAACCACGCCGCGCCGGTCCGGCGGCACATCCACCATGACCGCCGTGTTGTTGGCGGCCTGGAACAGCTGGTAGCCCGGCGTCAGCACGGCGATGGCGGCGATATAACCCGCCAGGCCGAACAGGCCCGGCAGCACCGACAGCGCTGCCGAGCCCGCCACCATGGCGGCCAGTCCCAAGGCAACCATGACCGGTGCGCCCAGGCGGTCGACCAGCCGGCCTGCCAGCACGCCGCTCAGCGCGGAAATCACCGGCCCCACCGACAGCACCAGCCCCACCATGGCCGTGCCCAGTCCCAACGCGCGGGACAAATAGAAAGGCCCGACCACCAGCGTCGCCATCATCACCGTGGCGACCAGCACATTCATCACCAGGCTGGCGCTCAACACGCGGTCGCGAAACATCGCCAAGCGGAGCAGCGGCGAAGCGACCCGCGACTGGGTGAACACAAACAGGCCCGCGCCCAGCGCCGCCGCGAGCAGCAGCGCGATATTGAGCGGGCCGAAACTGCCGCGCCCCAGGGTCACGGCCAGCGCATAGGCGGCGAGCGCCAGGGCCAGCAGCAGCGTGCCCAGGGTGTCAAAACCGGCCTTGCCGGTTTTTTCGGCACCGGCCGCGCGGTCCGGCGGCAAGTGGTGCCAAGCCAAAAACAAGGCCAGCAGGCCCAGCGGCAAATTGACAAAAAACAGCGCCCGCCAGCCCAGGCCGGCGATCAGCACACCGCCCAGCGAGGGGCCCAGGGCCGTGCCCACCGCCGACATGGTTCCCAGCAGGCCCATGGCGCTGCCGGTCCTGGCCTTGGGCACCGTCTCGCCGATAAAAGCCATGGTCAGCGCCATCATCACGGCGGCGCCCAGGCCTTGCAGCGCGCGGGCCGCAACCAGCAGCCCCAGCGTGGGCGCGGCGGCGCACAGCAGCGAAGCCGCCGTGAACAGGCTGATGCCGGCCAGCAGCAGGCGCCGCCGCCCGAGCATGTCGCCCAGCCGCCCGGCGCCCACGATCAGGGTGGTGATGGCCAGCAGGTAGGCCAGGACTATCCATTGCACCTCTTGAAAGGAGGCGCTGAAGGCCTGCGCCAGCGTGGGCAGGCCCACATTGGCGATGCTGGTGCCCAGCGCGGACAGCAGCATGGACAGCGACAGGCTGGCCAGCGCCCAGCGAGCCGCGGGCGGCATGGGCGGCGATGCCGTGCCGGCACCGGGTTGTGTAGGGATTGGCTTGGACATGGATTCCGCTCTCTTATTGAGTTAGACAAAGCCCGCAACAGGGCTGCCTCAAGCCTAGGTTTTTACCGGACATAGCGGAAGGCGCAGCATTTGCACTTTATTCGTGCGTTTGACGCCATGCCAAGCCCAAATGCGCTATGGTGCGGGCATGTCCATGCCCGATTTCAACCTGCTGGTGGTCCTCGACGTGCTGCTCGCCGAAGGCAGCGTGGCCGGTGCGGCCAGGCGTTTGCGGCTCAGCCCCTCGGCCATGAGCCGGGCGCTGGCCCGCCTGCGCGAGACCACGGGCGACCCGCTGCTGGTCAGGGCCGGGCGCGGCCTGGTGCCCACACCCCGGGCGATGGAGTTGCGCGAGCAGGTCGGCCAACTGGTGCAAGACGCGCAGGCCGTGCTGCGCCCCGCCGAAAAGCTCGACCTGCAGCAACTGGCGCGCACCTTCACCCTGCGCACCCGTGAGGGTTTTGTGGAGAACTTCGGGCCCGCGCTGCTCGCCCGCCTAAGCCGGGAAGCGCCCGGCGTGCGCCTGTGTTTTGTGCAGAAACTCGACAAGGACAGCACAGCGCTGCGCGATGGCGACGTCGACCTGGAAACCGGCGTGATCGGCAAGGCCACCGCGCCCGAGCTGCGCGTGCAGGCCTTGTTCCGCGACCGCTTCATAGGCGTGGTGCGCAGTGGCCACCCGCTGGCCGAAGGCGAGATCACACCCGCGCGTTACGCGGCCGCCCGGCACATCGCCGTTTCGCGGCGCGGCCTGGGCGCCGAGCCGGTGGACGAGGCCCTGGCGCCGCTGGGCCTGCAAAGAGAGGTCGCCGCCATCGTCGGCAGCTTTTCAGCGGCGCTGGCACTGGCCGGTGATTCCGACCTGGTGGCCAGCCTGCCCGAACGCCATACCGGCAAGCTGCGCGCCGGCATGCTGAGTTTTGCCCTGCCGGTCGCCACGCCCGGGTTCACCGTGTCATTGCTGTGGCATCCGCGGCTGGATGCCGACCCGGCGCACCGCTGGCTGCGCGCCTGCGTGCGCGAGGTCTGTGCCGGGCAACCGGCAGTGCTCTAGCGCCACAGCACCTGCACCGCCAGCCCCGGCGCCGCGTTGCGCACTTCCAGCGCCGTGCCATGCGCCTGCGCCACCAGCCGGCACAAATACATGCCCAGGCCGACGCCGCCGGTGGCGCGCTGGCGCGCGCCGTCGGTGCGGAAAAATGGCTCGGTCAAATGCGCCAGCTGCGCCGGGTCCACGCCGGGGCCGAAGTCGCGCACCTCCAGCATCACGCCGCCGCCCTCCCCGGCCTGCAGCGACAGGCTCGGCGGCTGCGCCGCGCCGGCGCTGTAGCGCAGCGCGTTGTCCAGCAGGTTGCGCAGCAGCAGGCGCACGCGCATGCGGTCCAGTGCCAGCGCCGGCAAATCCGGCGCCAGGTCCAGCGCCACGGCCGCCGCCTGCGGCATGTCGGCCACCACCTCGCGCGCCAGCGCGGCCAGGTCCACGGTCTCGCGCTGCAGGGCCGCGTGCGGGCTGGCCAGGCGTTCGCTTTCCAGCAGGTCGCTGATCAGGTCGCGCATCTCGCCGAGGTCGCGCAGCAGCGCATCGCGCTCGCGCGGCGCGCTGCCTTCGCCCTGCACCGGCAGCAGCTCGGCGTTGAGGCGCGCGCGCGTCAGCGGCGAGCGCAGCTCGTGGCTCAGCGCCAGCAGCAGCCCGCGCTTGGCATCCAGCATGGCCTTGATGTCGTGCGCCATGGTGTTGATGCGCGCGGCCAGGTCGCCGAGCTCGTCGCGCCGGCGCAGCGGGATAGGCGTGTCGAACACACCGCGGCCAAAGCGCTCGGCCCCGGCGCGTATGTCGTCCAGCGGTCGCAGCAGGCGCCGCACATAGGCATAGGCGCCGACCAGCAGGCACAGCAGCAGCGACAGCGTGATCCAGCCGAACATGCCGTGCGAAGGAATGGTGCCGGGGCCGAACACCACCTTGTGGCCGTCGGCCGTGGTGCGGCTGAGCCACTCGCTGGCGCGGCCGCCGAAGAACTGCCGGTCCGGGTGCGACTGCCAGTTGACCTGCGGCCCCTCTATGCGTATCGAGATCGGCAGCCGCGCCGCCAGCGCCTGCGCGCGGCCCAGGTCGGGCGGCGAGCCCAGGTCGGCCACCAGCCTGTCCATGTAGTCGCTGACCAGGGGCCTGGCCGCGTCGCGCCAGCCGCTGGAAAACGCGCGCTGCATGCCGCTCATGAAGACCGCGCCCATGGCCAGCGCCAGCAGCAGGAAGACCGTGATCAGGCGCAGGCGCAGCGAATGCCCCCAGCGGCGGCGCCAGCGCTCGGGCCGCGAAGGGCGGCAGCGGTTCCGGTTTCGCCTCATGGCGCGCCCGGCTTGCCCACCGCCAGCGTGTAGCCGGCGTTGCGCAGCGTCTTGATGCAGTCCAGCGGCTCGAGTTTTTTGCGCAGCCGGCTCACCACGATGTCGACGGCGCGTGTGTACAGCTCGGCCTCGTGGCCGCGCAGGCGGTTCAGGATGTCGTCGCGGTTGAACACCTTGCCCGGGTCGGCCGCCAGCAGCGCCAGCAGCTCGAACTCGGTGCCGGTCAGCTCGACCTTCTCGCCCAGGCGCAGCACCTCGCGGGTTTCCAGGTTGATCGCCAGGCCCTCGAACACACGGCGCGGGCCGGCCGGCGCCACGGCGCGCTGCCGCCGCAAAATGGTCTGCACGCGCGCCACCAGCTCGCGCGGCTCAAAAGGCTTGGGCAGGTAGTCGTCGGCGCCCAGCTCCAGGCCGACCACACGGTCCATCACGTCGCCGCGCGCGGTCAGCATGATGACCGGGATGTCGCTTTCCTTGCGGATCTCGCGGCACAGCGCGAAGCCGTCCATCTCGGGCAGCATGACGTCCAGGATGGCCGCGTCATACGCGCCGGCGCGCAGTTTGGCCAGGCCCTCGCCGGGGCGCAGGGCGCTGTCCAGCACAAAGTCAAAACGCGCGAAGTAGGCAGCCAGCGGCGCGGCCAGGTGCTCGTCGTCGTCGATCAGGAGTATGCGGGGCATGCAACCATCATAGGGAGAAATCGCGGCCCACCCTCAGGCGTGCGCGCGGCGCGCGAAGTACAGCCCCGCCAGCAGCAAGGCGGCCAGCGCGAAGTGAAACACCAGGTCGGGCGCCGACTGCGGCCCTATACCCACGGCGATGGTGAACAGGCCCACCAGCGTGCCCAGCAGCGCCAGCTTGCGCGTGCGGCCCGGCAGCGCGAAGCTCAGCGCCCAGGCCGCCAGCAGCACGGCGGCAATCACCGCCTCGGCGATGCGGGCCTGGCCGTGGACATGGCCTCGCAGCAGCAGGCCGGAATGCACCGCGGAGGCCGCGCCCAGCAGGCCGGCCTCCAGCAGCAAAAAGCCGCGCAGCAGGCGGTGCGATTGCGCGGTCTTCACCAGGGGTCCTGCGGGCCGAGCCGCCCGAGGTGGGTATGGCCAAAGCCCGCGCCGTACTTGAGGCCGTAGCCAAGCAGGCGGTCAAAGCCGATGTGCGCGCACCAGACCAGCGCCGCGGCCAGCATCAGCGGCGAGCCGCCCAGCACGCCGGCGGCCAGCAGGCCGACGGCTCCTAGATAAGAATGCGCCGCGTTGTAAGCCAGCGCACCCCAGCGCGGCCCGGCCAGGTAAGCCGCGAAGGACAGGTCGGGCAGCAGGAACAGCGCCGCGAACCAGCCCCAGCCCGCGCCGAACTGGGCATAGGCCGCCACCGAGGCGGCCAGCACCATCAGGCCTTCAGCGCGCAGCAGCAGGCGCACGCCGCCATTGGCGCTGCCGGGCTCCGCCGCCACCACACGGCGCGCGCTGCGCGCCATGCGGCCGGGCAAAAAGACCAGCGCCTCAGCCACGGTAGCCCCAGCGACGGCCGCGCTCCATGAAGTCGCGCACTTTCTGCTGCTGCTCGGGCCGCAGGTTGTCGAAGAAATCGGCCGCCGCGGCGATCACCTCGGGGCTGCCGGACTGCAGGGCCGCGGTTTTTTCGTCGATCAGCTTTTTGGCGCCGGCCTGGTCCAGCTTGTTGCCGGCAAACAGGCCGCGAAAGGCTTCGCGCGGCTCGGTGGCGCCGCGCAAGGCGGTGCGCTGGGCCTGCAGCTTGTCGGCCAGCACGGCGAGTTTTTGTTTCTGCGCGGCATCCAGGTCCAGGCGCGAGCCGATTTTTTCGACGATGCGGGCGCGCGCTTCGGGCGAGCCCGGGTCACCGTGCCAGCCGTGGCCGCCGTGCGAGCAGGCGCCCAGGCTGCCGATGATGAGCGCCCCGCCAAACAGGCCGAGCAGGGTTTTTTTGATGCGGTGTTTCATGAAGAGCCTTGCGAGAGGTTGGAGGTTCTTCATGGTGCCCACGCCGGGCGCGGCGGTGTTTTCGCGCCGGTTGCGGCATATTTCGCTTTGTTTCGGCGGGGGTCTTCCCCTAAGATGGTCAGCGAAAAAAGGGCCGGAAGCCCGAGGAGGGATAAAACACATGGACCGCCGACAATTTCTGCAGCGCGCCGCCGCACCGGCTGCCGCGCTGGCCACCTTGAGCCTGCCGGCCTTTTCACAGCCCCTGCCCGCAGGCAGCGCCGACCCGGCCGCGCGCGCCGCCTCCATCGAAGCCTGGCGGCAACGGCTGCAGGGCATGCTCGACAAGGGCCGCTTGCCCCTCATCGACATGGAAGCGACCTATGTGGCCGGCACCACCAACATCCCCCAGCTCATGGCCTGGATGGACGAGATCGACATTGCGCAGATCGCTTTTGCGCCGGCATTTTCGCCGGACTCCGAGCCCTCGCTGGAGCTGCATCGCCAGTACCCGGGCTACTTCATCCCCACGACCAGCAGCGGCGAGTTCCCGCGCTGGTGGAACAACCCCGACGCCTTTGTGAGCAAGGTGGCCGGCGACCTGAAGACCGGCCGCTACTACACCATGGGCGAGTACGAGTTTCGCCACTACCCCTCTCCCGAACAGGTGGAAGCCCGCAACTTCGCCCGCGACATCACCGTGCCGCTGGACGGGCCCGCGGGCCAGGCGCTATTCCAGCTCAGCGAGGACACCGGCACGGCCTTCCAGATCCACTACGAGATCGAAGACAGCCTGCTCCCGGTGCTGGAAGCCATGCTGGCGCGCTACCCCAAGGCGCAGGTCATCTGGTGCCACCTGGGCATGGTCCGCTACCCGGAGCGCACCAAAAACTACAACCCCGCTTACGTGGCCTCGCTGATCACACGCTTTCCCGGCCTGCATTTCGACCTGGCGGTGCCGCGCCCCGAAAACATCTACCGCCCCTCGGGCGCGCGCGACTCCACCCTGTTCCAGGGCGGGCGGCTGGGCAGCGAATGGCAGGCCTTGCTGGAGAAATTCCCCGAGCGCTTTCTGGCCGCCAGCGACTACCGGCCGCCGGTCGAGTCCATGTACCGGACCGCCATGGGCCGGCAGCGCAACCTGATCCTGGCGCCGCTCAGCGAAGCCGCGCGCCACAAGATCGCCTACGGCAATGCCTGGCGGCTGGTGACCGGGAAGAACTGGGGCGCCTGAACGCTCAGGCGGACTGCAGCAGCGCGGCCGGGTCCTCGCTGGCCAGCACCTGTTCGGCCCAGGGCTGCAGCTTGGAGGCGTCGGCACGCAGGATCTGCTGCTTGACCGCCAGGATTTGCGAGGGGTGCATGGAAAAGCTGCGCAGGCCCAGGCCCAGCAGCAGCCGCGTCATGCCCACGTCGCCGGCCATCTCGCCGCAGACGCTCACGCCCTTGCCCTGGGCGTCGCACTCGGCGATGGTGTCGGCGATCAGCCGCAGCACCGCCGGGTGGCAGGGGTCGTACAGGTGCGAGACCGCCTCGTCGGCGCGGTCTATGGCCAGCGTGTACTGGATCAGGTCGTTGGTGCCTATCGACAAAAAGTCGAAGTACTTCAGGAAGAGCTTGAGCGTGAGCGCGGCCGCCGGGATTTCAATCATCGCGCCCAGGCGCACCGGGCCGTAGGGCGTGCCGTTGTTGTCCAGCGTGGCGCGCGCATGGTCGATCAGCGACATGGTCTGGCGGATTTCCGTGGCGTGCGCCAGCATGGGCACCAGCAGGTTGACCTGGCCGTGCGCGGCCGCGCGCAGGATGGCGCGCAGCTGCGTGAGGAACATGGGCGGGTCCGCCAGGCTCCAGCGTATGGCGCGCAGGCCCAGCGCCGGGTTCAGATGGGTGTCCTGCGCCTTGGCATGGCGGTCCAGCGGCTTGTCCGAGCCTATGTCCACCGTGCGTATGGTCACCGGCAGGCCGTGCATGCCTTCAATCGCCTTGCGGTAGGCCTGGTACTGCTCTTCCTCGTCGGGCAGCTTGCCGCTGCGCCCCATGAACAGGAATTCGCTGCGGAACAGCCCGACGCCGACCGCGCCGGCCGTCACCGCGCCCAGGGTGTCCTCGGGCATTTCAATATTCGCCAGCAGCTCCACGCGCTGCCCGTCCATCGTCAGCGAGGGTGTGTTCTTGAGCCGGTTCAGGCGCTGGCGCTCAAGCTCGCCCTGGCGCTGCTTGAAGCCGTACTCGGCCAGGATGATGGGCGAGGGGTCGACGATCAGCACACCGGCATCGCCGTCGATGATGACCCAGTCGTCCTGCTTGATCAGCTGGCTGGCGCTGCGCGCGCCCACCACCGCCGGGATGTCCATACTGCGCGCCACGATGGCCGTGTGCGAGGTCTTGCCGCCCACGTCGGTGGCAAAACCCGCGAACAGGCTTTGCTTGAACTGCAGCATGTCGGCCGGCGACAGGTCGTGCGCCACCAGCACCAGCGGCACGTCGGTGGTGTCGTCCAGCAGCAGGTCCTGCTGCGAGAGCTTGCGGCCCGCACCCGCCTGGGCGGCCGGCTGCACCGGCGAGGCCACGCCTTTCATGTGGCGCAGGATGCGCTCGACCACCTGCTCGAGGTCGGCCTTGCGCTCGCGCAGGTACTCGTCCTCCATGTCGTCGAACTGGCGCGCGATGATTTCGTACTGCGTGGTCAGCGCCCACTCGGCGTTGTAGTGGCGATCGACGATCCAGTGCTTGACGCCGCTGATCAGCTGCTCGTCCTGCAGCAGCATCAGGTGCACGTCCAGCAGGGCGGCCAGCTCGTGCGGCGCGTCCTTGGGCAGGTCCTGCTGCAGGCGCGTGATTTCCTCCATCACCGCGTTGCGCGAAATCCGCACCCGCGTGATCTCGTCGGCCGTCTTGTCGTCCTCGATGAAATAGTGCGCCACGTCGGCGCGGCTCGATGCGACCAGCACGGCGCGGCCTATCGCGATGCCGCGAGAAACGGCGAGACCGTGGACGGAAAAAGTCATGATTTTTTATCCTGCGTAGAGGAAGGCGACTTGCTGCGCGGACCGCCCGGTGCCAGCATCGGGAATGCGTTCAGGACACGATCGAACAACTCGCGAGAGCGTGCGCGCTCTTCATTGATTTCCATCGGAGTGCGCCGCGACAGCACGGCTATGTCCAGCCGGCCTTCACCCAGCAGGCGCATGTCCACGTCAAAGTCAGCAGGCGATTGCAGTCCGGCTGCAGTACCCAGCACACGCTCATCGGGCCTGGACAGCTGCGCGGCCGTGCGATCCTGGCTGAAGGCGGGGCCCCCTTCCGTCAGGGCGTCCGTCGCAGCCTGGTAAAGGTCCGGCTGGCGGCGCCCCACGGTAAGCCGCACGGCAGTCTGCGGCACGGAGAAGCGGCCGGTGTCTTGCGGCTGGATGCGGCGCCAGGATTGCTGCTGTTGCGCACGCGGCAGGCCTTGCACATAGTCCGGCTCGGCGGGTAGCGCAGCCAGCGTCTGCTGAATTTGCGCCTGCAGCGCCGTGCGCTCCGTGGCCTCAAGCCCGCGCACGTCGAGCAAGCCAAACGCCGCCAGCGGCCGACAACCCGCGAGCGGATGCGGGGGGGCACCGTGCGCTGAAACGCCCGACAAGACAATGCGATAGACCGCCGCATCCCTGGTGACCGGAAAGCGATAGGTGGCGTAAATGACCTCGCGGTTCTCACGCCGCACGGGAACCGCCACGTGGATGAATCGCGCCGCGCGGTCCAGCGTTATCGCGCTGGCTTCGCGGCCGTTGGCGGGGATGTCGACGGCCGGCGTCGCGGCAAGCGCCTTAAGTTGCGCGGGCCCGTCGAAAGTCGCCCCATCAGCCACCAGCCCGGCGCGAGCGAGCGCGGCACTGTAATGCACAGTCTGCGGGCGCTTGCCAGGCCTGCCGCCAGCCAGCAATGCCACCTGCACCGGCAAGGGCATCAGGCAGAGATCATCGGAGTCGGCATTGAAGCTCCAGGTACCCAGCCATGGCCCGGCTCCGTCAGGAGCCAATGCCGCAGCGTGGCGGAAATGGCCATCCGGCGCCAGCAACAGCTCCCCCGCCTCGCCGCGGAAAAAACCACTTCCCGATGCCAACTGCTGCCGGACCGCCTCGCCAAACGGCCGTGCGCTCAAAGCTTGAGCCGGCACCGGCCAGGCTGAAACAACCGGGAGTAAAAACATCAGCGCGCCGGCCGGCAACGCGGCGCGGCGCCAGTTATGCGGTAGAGATCCGGGCTGGTCGCAGGCTGTCATGCGCCGCAGTGGCAGCGCTTGGGTGATGGGCCTGGCCGGTGCGTTCATTCACCTTCACCGAACTTGTCCGCGATCAGCGCCAGGATGGCCTCCATCGCGGCCTGCTCGTCGTTGCCGTTGGTCTCGACCTCGACGGTGCTGCCCAGGCCGGCGGCCAGCATCATGACGCCCATGATGCTTTTGGCATTGACGCGGCGCTCGCCCTTGCTCATCCAGACTTCGCAACCGAAGCTGCCGGCGAGTTTGGTGAGTTTGGCGGAGGCGCGGGCGTGCAGGCCCAGCTTATTGCTGATGTTCGTGCTGGTCTTGATCATGGTTTCGGCGCACCTGGTTTTGCGGTGCGGTAATGGCGACCTGCATCACGCCCTGCGTGGCGCCCACGAGGGCGCGCGCCACCAGGGCGTCGAGCGACTCGTGCCGGTAGGACACGGTGCGCAGCAGCATGGGCAGGTTGATGCCGGTGATAAGTTTGGAATGAACGCCGTCGACGAGTTTTTGCGCCACGTTGCAGGGCGTGGCCCCGAAAACGTCGGCCAGCACCAGCGCATGCGAGGTGCCCAGCTGGGCCAGCATGATGCGGGCCTGGGCCAGGGTTTCCTCGGGCGGCATGTTGGGCTGCACGTCCAGCGCGGCGACGCCGGGGGCGTTGTCGGGGAAGACATGCAGCACGCACTGGCGCAAGGCGGAGGCCAGCGGGGCGTGGGCGATGATGAAGATGCCGTTCATGGGTTTTCGGGTTCCACTGAATTATCGGCGCGCACACTGAGGAAATACCCATATGAGGCGATACAACAACACAATAACACCCCCATGGCCGCCTGGAAGCTCGCCAGCGTGCCCAGGCCCAGGGCGGCGAACACATCGATCAGCAGGCCTATGCCCCACTGCACGACAAACACGCCGGCAAAAATCATGAGGTTGTAGGCCGACAGCGCCCGCCCCGCCAGCGAAGGCTTGAAGGCCATGCCCACCGCCGGCTGCGCCAAGCCCATCACGCTGCAGCCCATGCAGAACAGCGCCCAGCCCAGCCAGCCGGTGGACGCGCCGGCCGCGATGTTAAAGGCCAGCACCGCGATGCTGACCGGCACGCCCCAGGTGATCAGCCGGTCGGCCGACCAGCCCTGGCGCGACAGCCAGGGATTGACCATGCCCCAACTCCAGAAGGTCAGCAGCATGGTGGCATTGATATAAAAGAGGCCGGTGGCGGCCTCAAGCGGCGTGTAGCCCGCCACCTTGACCATCCAGGGCCCGGCCCACAAGGTCTGCACCGCGACCAGCCCGCCGTAGTTAAAAAAGGCCATGGGCGTCATCTTGCGGAAATAGCGGCTGCGCCAGATGGGCGCGTAACCGGACTCTTCAGCCTCCCCGGCCGGCCCCGCGGCATGGCCGGTTTTCCACACGGGCGCCACCCAGGCGATGGCCGCCATGGACAGCACAATCATGGCCGCCAATATCCAGAACAGCGGCCGCCAGCCCGTGACCGGCATCAGCCACTGCACCGGCAGGGTGGAGGCCAGCATGCCCAGCGAGCCCGTCATCAGCATCCAGGAATTGGCGCGCAAGACCGTGGCCGGCTCGAACCAGCGGCGGTAGCCCGTGAGCGGCGCCATCAGGCAGGCGCTCACGCCCATGCCCACCAGCACACGCGCCGCCAGCAGCCAGGCAAAACTCGTGGCCAGCGAAAACGCCAGGCAGCCCAGCACCGCAATGCTCAAAAAACTCAGGATCACGCGCTTGGGCCCATGGCGGTCCAGCCAGGTGCCCAGCGGCAGCTGCGTGGCGGCAAAACCCAGGAAATAACCGCCCGCCAGCAGCCCCAGGTCGCGCGCATGCAGCGAAAACTCCTGCGTCAGCACGGGAGACAGGGTGGCCGTGATGGCCCGCACCAGCGCCGAGCAAAAGTAGGCGGCGGCAAAGGCCAGGAACACGATGGTGCCCGTCCATGCATCCAGCCGGCCGGGTTCGGACGGCGCGGCCGATGCATTGCGCGCGGCGGACATGGAGGTTTCGGCGCTCGTCATTCGAATTTAAGGCTGGAGAAAAAGGTCTCGGCGACTTCGGGCGCAATGCGGTCCGCATACAGCACCACCTGGAAGACTTGCGCGCCCTGGGCGAAATAAGCGGCCTGCCCCTCGACCACCGCGCCGTCGGGGCGACGGCCCTGGGCCTTGACCAGCACGGCGGCCGCGCCGGAAACCTTGAGCGGCGCCACCTGCGCGGGCCCGGCTTTCATGTTCGCCAGCGCCAGGCTTTGCCACTGCGCGAGCACGGGCGCGGCCTGGGCCACATCACCGAGCTGCGCCACCGCCACGGCAAAGGTCGCGCCGCCGGCATCACAGCCCAGCATGGCCAACGGCGTCGCCGGCCCGCCCAGGGGCACGGTTTTTTGCGCCTTGTCGGGTTTGCAGGGCAGCAGCAGCGCCAGGCGCGTGCCTTCGGGCCGCACTTCGCGCCAGTTCAGGGTGGGGCTGCAGGCGGCGAGCACGGCTATCGCTGTCAGGAAAAAAGCGGCGGACGGCCGCGGCAAGGAGCGCGCGGCGCCCCCGAAAATCGTAAGCATGCCTTGGACTTTACAGCGATTCATGGATCTGCCTTGGCGCGCTTCGCAGACCGAGCATCGCTCCAACCCCGGGCGCCTTGCTTGGTAAGCTTTGGTGATGACCTCTTTCAAACCACACATATTCATGGCGGCCATGCTGCTATGTGCCGCAAGCCCTGTTCGGGCCTTGGAGCTGCAGAACCAGAACTTTAGCGACGACGAAATCTTCTCGGCTGTCGTGAACCGGTTTAAAAAGCCGCTTCTGCATCGCTTCAACCCGGCCGCCGCGGGCGAGCGCAAACCTTTGCTGGTGCTGGGCCCGGCGCTGAAATTCGGCAAAAAAGTCCAGTCCCAAACCTTTAACCACCTGACACAGCAAGAACTGGTGGCGCAACAGCAGGCGGTTTTTATCCTGGTAGAGAAGGCCTACCCCGACCCTGAGCGGACCGAACTGTATGTTGAATACGACATCCCGAGCAATGCGTCGTTTGGCGTGCTGAAGGTCTACCCCAAAGACGGTGTGCTGGTCACTGAAACGCTGGACAGCTACCGGTCGTCCTCAGGTGCGAGGGCCACTTATGGCAAGCTGTACAAAGGCGCGGCCTGCCGGGACAACACCGAAATGGCCTGGCGCTGGAACTACTACGCACACAATGGTGCAAACGGGCGTTGCCCTGAGCCGATGTTTACTGAATTTACGGAGTAGTCAAAGCTCTGTCCGGGGTGTAAAGCCAACGCAATCTGAATGAACGACAAAAAGGTGAAGGACAAAAAGGATGCCTTTCAACCGCCGTGAGTTTCTTGCAGCGATGTTGCCGGCCACTGCCCCGTTGGCTGGGTGCGGAAGCATGCAGGCGGTTGTCGAATCGCCGCCGACAGAGCAAGTTCAAGCTCACCCGCCACTGCTTGCAAGCGAAAGCGATTGGTCCTCCCTGGCCGATCGATGCAAGGCAGACCCTGATCTTGGCCGTTTCAACGCAGCACTGCTGGCACGCGCTCGCAGTGACATCGCCCTGCCTTCGCTGGAGCACACACTCGAAGACGGCCGCCTGCTCGGTGTCTCGCGCGAGTTCATCCGCCGAAGCCTGCAGTGGGCCTTCGCTTACCGGGTGACCGGGGAGCGGGTTTTCCTGGACCGCGCCCGGCAGGAAATGCTCGCCGTCGCCGCATTCAGCGACTGGCATCCAGATCACTACCTGGACCTCGCCGAAATGACCACAGGCATGGCCATTTCCTACAGCTGGCTTTTCAACGACCTGTCGGACTACGACCGTGCCGCCCTGCGCACCGCGATGGTCGACAAGGGCATTGCCCAGGCGCGCAAAGGCCATATCACGTTCAGGTCCACCAACAACTGGAACCAGGTTTGCATCGGCGGCATGGTCCTCGGGGCGCTGGCCGTGGAGGACGATGAACCCGCACTTGCAGCCGACCTTCTCGCGGCGGCGCATCAAGGCGTATTCATCGGACTGAAGGCCTACCGCCCGGACGGGGTCTACCCGGAGGGGCCGGACTACTGGAGCTATGGAAGCAGCTATACGGTACTGCTGGCCGCCGCGCTGCGCGGCAACAAGGACAGCGACTGGGGCTTGCTGGATGCGCCCGGATTCAAGCGCAGCGCCGAGTTCTATGCACACGCCATCGGCCCGTCCGGGAAGCATTTCAATTTTGCCGACAGCAACGAGGGGCAGGAACTGCCATGCGCCATCGTCTACCTGGCGCGTGAGCTGGACCAGCCCGCGCTGTTGACGGCCAAGCGCCAGATGATCCGCGACAGGCAGGGCCTGTCCGACCGCTTCGCGCCTCTCTCGGTGTTGTGGTGGCCCACAAAAACAGGTGGGAATACCGCGCCCACCAGTTTCTCGGGCCAGGGGGCGCAGCCGCTCGCCATCTGGCGCTCATCATGGTCCGATCCCAACGCGTGGTGGTTCGCCATCAAGGCGGGCGGTGCAGCGCACAGCCATGCGCACATGGATGCGGGCAGTTTTGTGCTCGACCTGGATGGTCTGCGCTGGGCCAAGGACCTCGGCATGCAGGACTACAGCAGCCTGGAATCACGCGGCATAGACCTGTGGAACATGAAGCCGGGTTCGTCACGCTGGCGGGTCTTCAGGCTGTCAGCCGAAGCGCACAACACACTGACGCTGGACGGCCAGGCACACAGCGCCCGCGGCATGGCCACGCTGCGCATGGTTGCCGAGCGCGAGGCCTTGATAGACCTGACCCCCGCGCTTTTACCAGGCCAGGTCACGCAGGCCACCCGCCGCGCCCGTTTCCTGGACGATGCGGTGCAACTCGACGACGAGCTTCTCGGAGCCCGCACCGACAGCACGGTCCGGTGGGCGATGGCCACCGAGGCTGAGGTCAGGCTGGAGGGCACTACCGCGTTCCTGACCCAAAAGGGCAAGCGCCTGACCGTGCAGTTTGAAGGCAACGCCATCCAGCTGGACGTGCTCGATATTTCCGCGCCCCGCCGCGACTTCGACCAGCCGAATCCCAACGTTCGCCAGCTGGTGGTATCCGGAAAGCCCGGGGCAGACGGCAGCTGGAAACTTGCAACCCGCTTTTCCCGGGGCTAGGGCCTGTTGATCGCCCTTGAATGGCACCAACTTCAGCCCGGTGCGCCGCTTTTCAGGGGATTTTGCACCGCCTTGGCGCATTCAATCCATGTGATGTACGCGAGGGAGGCACAAGCCAGGGCATGAGGCTTGCTATGGCATCCCAACACAGGAGCCAAACCATGAACCGCAACGACATCACCGAAAAAATCATCGCCACCAAAGTCAGCAAAGGCATCACCTGGGAATCCGTCGCCAAAAAAGTCGGCCTCAGCAAGGAATGGACAACCGCCGGCTGCCTGGGCCAGATGACCTTCGACGCCAAGCAGGCGAAAGTGATTGGCAAGATATTCGGCCTCACGGCCGAAGAGCAAAAGTGGCTGCAGGTTGTGCCCTACAAGGGCTCGCTGCCCACGCCCGTTCCCACCGACCCACTGATCTACCGCTGGTATGAAATCGTGAGCGTCTACGGCACCACCATCAAGGAACTGATCCACGAGGAATTCGGCGACGGCATCATGAGCGCAATCGACTTCAGCATGGACATCGTGCGCCAGCCCGATCCCAAGGGGGACCGGGTCAATGTGGTGTTGTCGGGGAAGTTTTTGCCGTACAAGACGTATTGATCGCGTCAACGCGGCCGGTGGGCGGAGAGAAAACGCACCAGGGCCTCGCTCAAGCCGGGCGCAATCGGTAAAGCCGGGTCGCCATAAGAGGCCAGCTGCCGGGCCGGGTCCAAAGCGACCTGCTTGAGCACATGGTTCATACCGTGGATGATCTGCAGTTCGGCGTCCGGTTTCGCCGCGCTCAGGGCCTTGGCTTCCGTGACGGAGACCTGAATATCGGTGTCGCCTTGCAGGATCAAACACGGCACCCTCAGCTCTTTGATCTCCAACGCGGGGATGCGCTTGAACCAGGAGATCAGATAGGGCTGGACGCTGGGCCTGTACAAAGCGGCCAAGGGTGCAGGAACATCGCCCACCGCCTCGCCCCGCTCCAGCGAGGACAGGATGGCCTCGTTGCGCTCGGCCAGGTCCGCAGGCAGCTGGGATGCCAGCTGTTGCCGCAGGATGGAGGCGGCGCCCTGGGCCGCACCGGCAATGGAAACAAATGCGCTGACGCCCCGCCCTTGCGCGGCCAGCATGCCGATCAGGGAGCCCTCGCTATGGCCCACCACGGCGACGCCTGAAAAGCGCGCGTCTGCTGCCAGCAGCTCTATCCATGCGGTCGCATCTTCCACAAAATTGTCCAGGCGCAGGTCGGCCTCGCGGCCCGCCGCCGCGGCACTCGCACCCACACCGCGCTTGTCATAACGGACCGAGGCAAAGCCCGCATCGGCCAGAGACTGGGCCAGCATCTTGAGGCTGTCATTTTTCCCCTGAACACCCGCGCTATTGCCGTCATGGTCGGTGGGGCCCGACCCTGAAATGATCAGCACAATCGGGATCTTTTTGTCGCTGCTCACCGGCAGGATCAGCGAACCCGCGATCCGGCCGTGGACGGTGTCCAGGAAAACCGGCTGGTCGGCAGCCGCCGCCGCAGAGACCTGCACGGCCAATGCGGCAAGGGCACAGGTGATGAGCTTCTTCATGTCTTGATACTGAGGTTTGGGCTGGTCGCGACTGACTTCAGCATGAATGTCGTGCTCCAACCCGACTCCATGGAGGATAGAGTCAATATGGAGTTGTCGAAGAAGTTTTTGCCGTACAAAACCTACTAAAGATGCCAATAGGGTGACGGTTACCTGTTTCGAGCTCTGAACTTGCCAGTCCCCGCACCTTATTGCTGATCAAATTTTGGGATTACCTCCTTGGCGCCCATTCCCCAGCGGCGTTGTAGTTACGAGAGCCGACAAAGCCAGCAGCTTGCCACATCAAGTCAAAAGCTGGCTTCATCGCCTGCTCAGGAGTCGCATCCGAACGAGCAACAATATCAGGTAAGACGAGAGTCTTTCGATCAAACAGGGTCTGGTGTGGGTCGTCAAAGCCCCAGTCTGACTGAACACCAAGCCTCACCTCATCAGCCCGCAACAATGAGAGCATCACAGCACACTCGTAGTTGATGCCGAGGCGGTCCAGCTCTCCTCTGAAGGCGCCGAGCAGCGCAATAAGGTACTGCTCATAACTCAAGCTTGGCAAAACTATGCGCGCGGTCCCCGCATTGGTATGGCGAGAGAGAACGAGCGTGGACTCAAAGAAGCCGTTGCGAAAGAACTGGGAATAACCGTGGGTCTCGCCCTGCGCCGTTTCATTTCGTACGGTTAGAGCCCCATCTAGGTTTAATCGCGCCATAGCTCCTGATGTTCCGATAACCGGCAGTCCCCGCTGATTCGTGTATGGAACTGGATCAACCTGTACCAGACCGAGTGCGGCCTGTGTTGGTACAAAGTGGGCCACTAAGACAGGCCCGTCAACCAGCCGGCTGGGAGCATCTCCGCTCAATATCTTTCCGAGCCGCTCAGTGCGAAAGTCAGCTACCCTACGAGCTTGGTTCTCTGTGCGAAGGAAAAGCGACCTGAGCTCCGGGACATCGAGTTGACGCTTTCGCGATCCATCGCGAATAAAGAAATGTTGATTCGTCTTAACTCGATGAGGGCCTGCCCAGCTTTGTGGAACACGAACCACGATCACATGCCCATCCACCCCGGCAACCGACACTTGTATTGAATGAATCTGCACTCCAGGTAAACGGGGGTCGACTAGGTTAAGCAAAAAATCCTGCAGGCGGCGAATCTCCTGATCCGGATTTGCCATGGCCTGTGGTATGACGGCGGACGCCTGGGCTTGTCCGTCTTCGTCTATCCCATAAATTAGATCGCCACCACCCGAGTTCGCAAACGCTGTTGCATCAGCCAAGAACTCGTGTTTAGTAGCGTCATTCCACGTTATCGGAAAGTCACGCTTGAAATCTAGATGCGGACCCTCACGGGTCTGATCAGCGACAAGCTGCTCTAAGTGCGTCTGCGTAGTGGCTAGCAGATTCTCAGGGAGAGGCATATGTGAACACTCTCAGTCAATGTGGAGCAGTCAGACCTTGAACTCATTGAAGAACAAGTGGTCGAGTTCATATGTTTTGACCGGATTAAGACCAAGCTCAAACCTTTCGAGCATGTCGATCAGTTTCTCGCCATCGATCAGCTCGATAGGCGGCGCACCGTCGCGTGTGGCCTCACGTTTCGCTTCTGCTGTGAAGGTGCCGGTGGTAATGATGATGCCTTTGTCGGCGCGCCCCGACATTGCACCGCGGAAGTCCCGGACTTGAGAAGGTACTACTGATTTTGTATACCGCTTGCACTGGAATAGCACTTTGAAAGAGACCAGAGGGTTGACTTGCAGGATTCCAAATCCATCAATTCCGCCATCACCGCTTTGACCCGTAACCACCACCTGGGTAAAGCCGGCCTCACGTAGCAAGCGCTGGGAAAGACGCTCAAAACCTGCTGGCGCAAGCGACAAAAGAACCTCCAGCGCTTCTTCTCGATAGTCGGTGGAAACGGCCCCGGTTCCTTCGGCAACTTTCTCAGCGACTGGCTCCGCCTCCTTCTGTTTACGTTGCTCTTGAAATATCTTTACCCACTTCAAGAAGATGCTGCGGGATTGCTCCTGACTCAGACTCGTTTTGAAGCCGGTCTCAGTGAGGCTCCAAACGCCATGCTTGGAGGAGCTGATAAGGCCTTCTCGAACCAGGTAGAACCGCGCCCACGCAACTTGATTTCGGAATCTGGAACCGCCAGAGGGCAACGTTTCGTTGAGTACATCATCGGGAATTTTCAGATCAGTTGACACGCGATCAACTGCTTCGTCAGGTTTTGCCGAACCACCAAGTCCCCGCAGCGCATCCAGGAGCGGCCCGAAATAGCGAACAAACTGAGCGCCTTCATCTTTCTTCTGTTTCGTAGTCACCATATGGTCTCCGTTGAAGACTAGCGTTTTGGATTCGGTAGTCTCAAAAAAACAACCCGCTACTTTGCGTCAGCCATCGATGAGTTTCAGGCGTCCAGCCGGCCCTATTTTGATGGCTAAGCGAGAAGGCCGAATGTATGTGAGAGCTGCGCGATGCCACGTAGCCTATAGGTCACGGTCCGCCCCTCTTGCTTACGCGTGAGGAGGTTCTGCCTATGTAGTTTTGTCAAGTAATTGCTAGAGAAGTCCTGCATGGATCGAACGGGGAAATTCTTAAAATCGCTGGCTCGGGCTTGTCCCGCCTTACCAATTGCCTCTAGCACAGCCATTTCCTTCGCATTCAGGTAAAGCCCCTTCAGTTCGCTTTCAACAATCTTCCGTAAAAAGCTCGCAGCTTGAGGGTGTGCTAGCTGCTGGTTGATTAGCATCCGACCGATCGAGGCATTTATGGCCGTCTCAAATGTCTTTTTGAATCCCGACGTATTTTGAACAACTTTAATGGCGGGGCTATTGAGAACTTGATCTCTGACAACTTCAACGAATTTCGCGCATATGCTGTTGCTGTATTTGAGAACAAAGCGCATCTCCCCAAATGAGGCTTCATACAGACGCTTGTGTGTTTCTTCTGTAAGAGGAGATTTGCCTCCTTTTGAGTTGTGAAATCTAGAGACTCGAATGGCAATAGCTTCATGAAGCTCTCTAATTTCAATCGGACGAATTTCAATTCCCGAGCCAGTAGTACGTTCAAAAACTCGTGGGTCTAGCGACTGAATCAAGCTTCCCAAACCACTCTGTCCAATAAGCACCCACCAAACATTCGCAATTGAGAACAGAGTGTCGCGAAACGAGATCAACATTGATCCGAGTTGCTCATCTGACAGATTTTCAAGGTTATCCAGAGCGATGACCGCGGATTTAAATCCGAGTGTGCTGACAACCTCAGAGGACATCGCTGCGAGAGCGTCAGCTATCGCTTCAAAAGATGCATCAGAAGCCTTGGGAAGCTGTGCAGTTCGCCCCATGGATCCACCACACCCAAGAATGGAAACACCGAGACTGAAAGCCGACGTACCTGTGCCGGCCAACCATTCGCCAATTTCCTTTACCTGTTTGGGAATAGGCTGGGAGTTTAGAGTACACCACGCATGAATCGAACGGTATAGCGAATCGACTGCACGAAGTGCAAGTCTCTTTAAGTCGTCTGTCGGCTGTACAGGACAAAGAGTTCTCGCAGCGAGCAACTTAGGGCCAAAGGGCGCTAAGTCATTCTCCAAACGATACTGCTGCACGTTGAAGAAGCTAGTTTTTCCAACACCAGGGGTACCTGAGAGCACCAAGACACCACCAGACGATGTTCCCAGTTGAGTGCAGAGTTCCGTAGCCTCGCTATCACGACCCACCAGCAGGTCAATATCTTCCGCCCGAGGCAGCAAAGGATTGGTGTTGTATGGGCTTTCGCGAAAGCCAAGAGATTCCCACATTTTTATGTTTCCTCCAGATAAATAGTTCTTCTTGCTAGGCGCCCAAAACTTAATTCCATGTGCGGCCTAAACTGCGATTGCCGCAGGCAAATTCTAGGCGTCCATCGAGTTCAGCCCATCCTCCAATCGAAGGAGCACATCGCTCTTTTCGACACCGAAAACTGCTCGCTTACCTTCTTGCCTGCATTGATTCAGGCTGCAGTGCGCCACCGGCCGAAAGCCCTCATCCCCACCTTCTCCCAGAGGGAGAAGGAGTAATAGCCAAAGTCCGGAGTTGGCCGCCGATCAAGCGGTTTTCCTCCCTCTCCCCCTGGGAGAGGGCAGGGGTGAGGGCCAACGGCCTTCATGGAGGCAAAATGCCACCATGAACTCCCTATCCGGCATCCGCATCCTCGACCTCTCCCGCGTACTCGCGGGCCCCTGGTGCACCCAGACCTTGGCCGACCTCGGGGCCGATGTGATCAAGATTGAGCGGCCCGGCACGGGCGATGACACGCGCACCTGGGGGCCGCCCTTTTTGAAGGATGCCGATGGCGCGGACACCGAGGCGGCTTACTACCTGGGCACCAACCGCAACAAACGCTCGGTGACCTGCGACATTGCCCAGCCCGCGGGCCAGGCGCTGGTGCGGGAGCTGGCCGCGCATTGCGACGTGTTTGTCGAGAACTTCAAGGTGGGCGACATGGCGCGTTACGGCCTGGATTACGCCTCGCTCAAGGCCATCAACCCGCGGCTTGTGTACTGCTCGGTCACGGGGTTTGGGCAGAACGGCCCTTATGCCGAGCGCGCGGGGTACGACTACGCGATCCAGGGCATGGGTGGGCTCATGAGTGTGACGGGCGAGCGCGATGACCTGGGCGGTGGGCCGCAAAAAGTGGGTGTGGCGGTGGCCGATTTGATGACGGGCATGTATGCGACGGTGGCGATACTCGCCGCGCTGCGCCATGCCGAAAAAACCGGCGAGGGCCAGCAGGTGGACATGGCGCTGCTGGACACGCAGGTGGCCATGCTGGCCAACCTGGGCGCCAACTATTTGGTCAGCGGCAAGGCACCGGGCCGGGCCGGCAATGCGCACCAGAACATCGTGCCCTACCAGGTGTTTGAAGTGGCGCCGGCGGCCGATGGGAGCAAAGACCATTTGATCCTGGCCGTAGGCAATGACTCGCAGTATGCGAAGTTCTGCGCGGTGGCCAATATCCCCGAGCTCGCGAGCAACCCGCTGTTTGCCACGAATCGCAACCGGGTACAGAATCGGGCCAAGCTGGTGCCGATTTTGGAGGCCGTGATGAAGACGCGCGCCAAGGCCGACTGGCTGGCGGCGCTGGAGGCGGCGAAAGTGCCTTGCGGCGCGATCAACAACCTGGCCGAGGTGTTTGCCGACCCGCAAATCGCGGCGCGCGGCATGGTGACCGAATGGCAACATCCGGTGAAGGAGGACCTGAAACTGGTCTCCAGCCCCATGCGCCTGAGCGCGACGCCGGTACGCACCGATTTGCCGCCGCCGCTGCTGGGCCAGCACACCGAGCAAGTGCTGCGCGAGTTGCTGAACTATTCCGACGCGAAGCTGTCGGAGTTAAAGGGCGGCAAGACGATTTGAGGCGGCAAACCCCAAGCAGGAGGTGATGCGATGAAACACAATTTTGTTCTGGTGCATGGCGCATGGCATGGCGGCTGGTGCTGGCGGCGTGTGGCGCAGGTCTTGCAGCTGGACCACCACAAGGCCTTTGCGGTGACGCTGACGGGCCTGGGCGAGCGGGCCCACCTGCTGTCGCCCGCGATCAACCTCGACACCCACATCAACGACGTGATCAACCTGATCGAGGCCGAGGAGCTGCACGAGGTGACGCTGGCGGTGCATTCCTACGCCGGGATGATAGGCACGGCGGTGGCGGACCGCATGGGCGGGCGCCTCAAGCACCTGGTGTATGTGGATGCGGTGCTGCCGCAGCCGGGCGAAAGCTGGAGCAGCACGCACGATGCCGCCACGCAGCAAAAGCGCATGGTGGCGGCGCAGGCCTCGCCCTGCTTCAGTTTTCCGCCGCCCGACCCGGAGGTGTACGGCCTGGCGGGCGCCGACCATGACTGGGTGCAGCGCCGGCAAACGCCGCACCCGGGCAACACCTACCAGGCGCCGCTGGATTTTGATGTGAAGCGCGTGGCGACAGTGCCGCGCACGTTTGTGAGCTGTACTACGCCGGCGCTGGCGACCATCACGCCCAGCCGGCTGCGCGCGCGCGACCCGCAATTCTGGGGCGGTGCCTGGCTGCCGAATTCACGGGTGCTGGAGCTGGCCACCGGCCACGACCCCATGGTGACCGAGCCCGCGGCGCTGGCGCACATCCTGCTGGAGTGCGCCGAATGAAGATGGTAGGCCGCCGCGGCTTCACGACCGCGCTGGCGGGCAGCCTGGCCTGGCCGCTGCAGGCCCAGGCCAAGGACAGCGCCCTGCCCGTGCCGGCTTCGCTGCCTGAAGTAGCCGGGCTGGCCGCCGCGCGCGGCGAGCCGCTGGTGCTGCTGGTCACCCTGCCCGGCTGCCCGTATTGCGAGCTGGTGCGGCGCAACTACCTGCTGCCCGCACGCCAGGAAAGCGGCCTTCAGGCCTGGCAGCTCAACGTGACCGACAGCCGCACACCGCTGGCGGGTTTTGACGGCAAGCCCACGACGGCGGCCGCCTGGACCAAGGCCGCCAAGGCGACGTTTACGCCCACGGTGCTGTTTCTGGGCCCGCAGGGGCAGGCGCTGGCCGAGCCGCTGGTGGGTGCGGCGATCCCGGATTTTTACGGCGCCTACCTGGATGAGCGCCTGGTGCTGGCGCGCCGGGCCGTGGTGGCGCTGCGTTAGAGCCCCGCCATGACGGACGCCGAGTCGCTACAGGCCGCCATCCACGAGGAAGTGGCGCTGCGGGCTTACGACCCGCACTGGCCCGCGATGTTTGAGGCTGAGCGGAAGCGGCTGCTGGCGCTGTTTCCCGATGACTTCATCGCGATTGAACACATGGGCAGCACGGCCGTGCCGGGGCTGGCGGCCAAGCCGGTGATCGACATCCTGGGCGGCGTGGCTTCGATGGCGGCGGCCAGGGCGCTGGTGGCGCCGCTGTGCGCGCAGGGTTATACGGCCTCGGCGGAATTCAATGCAACGCTGACGGACCGCCAGTGGCTGATGCGCTGGGCCGACGGGCACCGCACCCACCACCTGCACCTGGTGGTGCACGGCAGCCCGGTGTGGGCGCAGCGCCTGCAATTTCGGGATGCGCTGCGCGCCGATGCCGCACTGGCCTGGCACTATGCGGCGCTCAAGGCCGAGCTGGCGGCCAAATACCCGGCCGACCGCGAGGCCTATACCGAAGCCAAGGCGGCCTTTGTGCGCTCGGTCTGCGAAGGCTGAGGCCCCCGGCCCTGGCTACTATTAAGCCGCCAAATCACCCCGCTGGACCTGTACTAATGCCCCCTCGGCACTTGGCAAACAGGGCTGAGGTGGTAAATTCAAGGCGTTCAAGCAGGAGAGCGCTGCCGCAAGGCAGCCACCGAAGGCGCAAACTTCCATAATCGCTCAGGTCCCGTACTGCCCGGAAACACACAGCCGTCTGGAGAGACGCCGCATGCAAGGTGCGGCGCACCGAAGGAGCAAAGCCCCAGCGTGAGCCGCGGCTGAATCTCTCAGGTAACAAGGACAGTGGAAGCGGCCGCAAGCACCTGATGGCTTGGCGGTTGCCATGATTCTTCTTTCGGATTCAAGCACCCCCAAGCCATGGCGCTTGCGCAACTGCCATTTCTGCTTGAGAAGGAATCACCATGAAAGTCATGGTTTTGGGTGCGGGTGTCACGGGGGTCACGACGGCCTGGTATCTGGCGCAGCGCGGACACGAGGTCACGGTCATCGAACGGCGCGGCGCGGCCGCGATGGAAACCAGTTTTGCCAACGGCGGGCAGATTTCCGTCAGCCATGCGGAGCCCTGGGCCAACCCGGGCGCGCCGCTCAAGGTGCTGCAGTGGCTGGCGCGCGAGGACGCGCCGCTGTTGTTCCGGCTGCGCGCCGATGTGAACCAGTGGCTGTGGGGCCTGGAGTTTTTGCGCAACTGCACGCCGGCGCGCACCGCGCAAAACATACGGCAGATCGTGAACCTGGGCATGTACAGCCGCGGCGCGCTGCAAAAACTGAGGGCCGAACTGGGCCTGCGCTACGACGCGAAGACCCAGGGCATTCTGCACTTCTACACCAGCCAGGCCGAATACGACGCCGCGCAGGAACCGGCGCGCATCATGCGCGAGCACGGCTGCGAGCTCGACATGAAAACCGCCGACGAGTGTGTGGCCATCGAACCCGCGCTGGCGCAGTGCCGCGGCAGCATCGTGGGCGGCAGCATGACGCCCAGCGACGAGTCGGGCGACGCCCAGGCCTTTACCGCCGCGCTGGCCGCGCGCTGCGAGCAGGCGGGCGTGAAGTTTCTCTACAACACGAACATCCTTGACGTACTGGCCGCCGGCGGGCAGCTGGAGGGCGTGCTGGTCGCCGGGGGCAGCGGCGAAGCCGGCGGGCGCGTCGAGACCCTGAAGGCCGACGCCTATGTGATGTGCCTGGGCGCCTTCAGCGCGCCCTGGGCCAAAAAACTGGGGCAAAGCCTGCGCATCTACCCCGCCAAGGGTTATTCGGTGACGCTGCCGGTGATCAACGAAGCGGCCTCTTACCAGGTGAGCCTGACGGACGACGAATACAAGCTGGTGTTCTCGCGCCTGGGCAATCGCTTGCGCATTGCGGGCACGGCGGAACTCAATGGCTACAACACCGAGTTGAACCTGGTGCGCTGCCAGGCCATCGTCCGCCGCGTGAAGCAGCTCTTCCCCGAGATGACGGACGGCGAAGGCGCGCAGTTCTGGACCGGCCTGCGCCCGGCCACGCCCAGCAACGTACCTTACATCGGCAAAAGCAAAACGTCCAATCTGTTCCTCAACACGGGCCACGGCACGCTGGGCTGGACGCATGCCTGCGGCTCGGGCGCGGCGATTGCCGACATCGTGAGCGGGCGCGTGCCGGAAGTCGATTTTGCGTTTACCGGCATGCCGGCCCCAGGCCGCAGCCTGCTATTGCCGGGCATGGTGAAAGCCTGAAGGCGGGCGCCTGTGCAGCATGGGGGCGGACACGGTAATATCGCCCTCCGTTCACCCGCCCCATGCCGCCATGACATCAGCCACGAACATGCCGCCCGACGGCCTTCCCATTTACCGTTTGCTCACCGGCCCCGATGACGCAAGTTTTTGCCACCGGGTCAGCGAGGCACTTGCGCTCGGTTACGCGCTTTACGGCTCGCCGGCCGCGACTTTTAACGGCGAGCGTGTGATCGTGGCGCAGGCGCTGCTCTGGCCTTCGGCACACGGGAGCGCTCAATGAGCGCTCCCGCAGCGCTGAACCCTGCGACCCTGCAGGCGATGGCGGATTTCCCGCGCCAGCTGGAGCTGTTTTACGCGGCCATTCCTGAAAGCCACCGCAACTGGACACCTTCGTCCTGGGACGGCATCCCCAGCGAGACCTTCTCGGCGCTGGGCCAGGTCTGCCATGTGCGGGATATCGAGATCGACGGCTACCACGTGCGCATACAGCGCACGCTGGCCGAGGACAAGCCGCTGCTGGTGTCGCTGGACGGCTATGAACTGGAGCGCGAACGCGCTTATGCGACGGCCGATGCACGGGAGGCGCTGGCGGCTTTTCGCGCGGCGCGCGCCAAGACCATGGAGATGCTCGCGGGCCTCACGCCCGACGCGCTGGAACGCAGGGCGGAGTTCGAAGGCTATGGCGCGCTGACCTTGCGCAGCCTGGTGCACTACCTGTGCAGCCACGACCAGCAGCACCTGGCCGGCCTGCAGTGGCTGCTCGGCAAAATCGACGCGTCTCGCGCCGCGAGCGCCTTGGACCTGCCGGCTTAAAACCGCCAGCCAAGCCCCACGCCAAACAACATCGGGTCGGCCTTGAAGCTGCCGATCTTGGCGCCGGCCGCGGAGACGTCGGTGCGGATGTAGACCTTCTTCAGGTCGAGGTTCAGGGACAGCTGCTTGCCCAGGGGAATGTCCACGCCGACCTGCAAGGCCGGGCCCCAGCTGCTGCGTTTGATGTCCACGCCCGGCGGCAGGCTGACCGCGCTGAAGCGGGTGTAGTTGATGCCCGCGCCGACATAGGGCTTGAAGGCGCCCGAACCCAGGGGGTCGAAATGGTATTGCGCCGTCAGCGTGGGCGGTAGGTGTTTGAAGCTGCCGATGGCAGTGCCGGCGGCCGACAGTGTGTGTTTTTGCGGAACCGTCAGCACCAGCTCGACCGCGACCTTGGGGGTGACGAAGTAGCTGATGTCGAGCTCGGGCATCCACTTGTTGTTGATGGCCAGCCCGAGTCCGGTGCTGTCTCCGTTGGCGCTGTCCAGGTGGACCGCGCGGGCGCGGACCAGCCAGGGGCTTTCAAGGGTTTGGGCAAAGGCCGTGCTCGACAAAAGCGCGCAGAGGGCAGAGGCGACGATGGTTTGTTTTTTCATGAGTAGGCAAGAGAAGCGGGAACATTCCCGCCACTGATTGAAGCCCCGCGGCCCATCGGGCGGCTTGATCTGGCGCAAGCGCGCGCGCTCCCGCAAACGCCATCAGCGCAAAGCTTGCGGCAGATCAAGCGTGGCGGCGCTTCGGTGCTTGCCGCGCATGACCCCTATGGCTCGCGCCACGGGTGCCGGCCGCGAGTTGTAACGCTTTCTTATCAGAAAAGGCGTTTGGCGCGCTACCTTGGCACCCTCTCTTTCGACAAAAAAACCACGGATCACCCGGGGTATTCCCGCTTTATGACCCTTTGGCGCTCGTCGACTTGTAAGTGAAAGTTAATTTGAGCGCACACTGAATGCACGGCCCTGCGGCCGTGCTTGCCGTGGGATGCGGTTCATCAATGACTAGGGGCGATCAACATGATGGTTTTATTGCGTAATGTGGCGGTGCTGTCGGGCGCGGCGCTGGCTCTGGGTTCTGCCGTGGCACAAACCGAAACCCCACCCTCGAAAAAAACCAAGGCCACGGCCGCGCCGGCGGTTGAAAAATTCACCGGCCCACGCGAAAAACTGGTGGTGGCCATGCCCAAGACCTACGGCAAGACCGAGACCATGGCCTTGTGGGGCGACTACTTCAGCCACCTGTCGCGCTGCGCCAATGTGGAGCTGCAAAATGCCCAGGGCGATTCGCTGGAGCGCACCAGCAATGTCGACATCCTGGGCGAGAAAGAGCTGGTCGAGGCCCTTTCGACCGGCAAGGCCCAGATCGGGCAGGTGAACCCGGGGCTGGCCGCGCAAATGGTGACGGCCGGGCAGGCCCCGCCCTTCGCGGTGCCGGGCAACAAGGCCACCGGCCAGCGCAACTCCTACAAACTGATTTTGATCACGCGCATCGACAGCCCCTACAGGGAACCCAAGGACCTGGTCGGCAAGAAGATTGCCCACACCACGCCGACCTCCAACTCGGGCAACCTGGCGCCGCGTGCGCTGTTCCCGGCCCTGGGCCTGACACCGGACAAGGACTACGAGGTGGTGTTCTCCAACGGGCATGAGCGCTCGGTGACGGGCGTGATGCACGGCTTCTTCCCGGCCGCGGCCGTGGCCAGCGACCTGTACCAGCGCATGGTCGTCAAGGGCGACGTCAAGGGATCGAGCATACGCACGATCTGGGAAAGCCCGCCCTTCATGACGGAAACCTGGACCATGAACAAGGACGTGTCGCCCGAGCTGCAGGCCAGGGTCAAGAAGTGCTCGTTCAGCTACAGCTTCTCGCCCACGCTGAAGAAGCAGCTGCCCGGCAACGACACTTTCCTGCCCATCAATTTCGACCGCGACTTCGCGACGGTGATGCAGGTCTTCCGCTCCACTCAGAAGAAGTAGCACCCCCGTCCAGGCTCACTGCGTGTAGCCTGTTCCCCCCTCAAGGGGGCGGCGCCTGGGGCCGGCGAAGCCGGACCCTCGGCCCCCACTGGCGGACTGTGCCCATTGAATACCCCCTGAATCTTCAACCCAGCAGGGGCCGCGGGACTGGCTTTGCCAGACCGCAGGCGCCGCCCCCTGGAAGGGGGGAAGGCGCTACACGAAGTGAGCGTCCGACGGGGGTGGGCTAAACACTCAACGGCGGATGCACCGTCCCCCACAGGCTTTCGTCCAGCACGCGCTGCAGGGTGCGCAGCAGCTGGTCGTTGGAGGTGTGGGCCTTCACCAGCACGGCCTCCACGCGATCGCTGTCCAGGGCCACCGCGTCGCTCGCGGAGAACACGACCACCGGCGGCGCCGGGTTCAGGTCCTCTATGGTGTCCAGCAATTCCCAGCCCGAGCCGTCTTTGAGCGTGAGGTCCAGCAGCACCAGGTCGTAGTGGTGTTTGCCCAGCTGCTCGCGCGCCTCGCGCAGGCTGGCGGCGAATTCAAAGGTGGCGAAGTCCTGGGCGATGGTGGCGGCGATGCGCTGGATGTCCAGGTCGTCCTCGACATGCAGGATGCGTGGCCGGCCTTCGGCCATGTTGGCGATGGCGCGCTGCAGGCTGAGGATCAGCTTGTTTTCGTCGATGGGCTTTTCCAGCCAGGTCGACACCGCCAGCGGCTGGTTGTTGAATTCGAGCTCGCCGGCTTCGGCGTTGGCCGACACTACGACGATGGGCAGCTCGCGCGTGCGCTCTTCCAGGCGCAGCTTGCGGATCAGGCTGATGCCGTCCAGGTCCGGCAGGCCCAGGTCGACCGTCATGGCGGCGTAGGGGCGTTTCACCACCTGCTCCATGGCCTGCGCGGCGCGGTAAACCATGTCCGAATCGAACCCGCCCTTGTCGAGCATCAGCTTGATCAGGTGGGCGATGTCGGGGTCGTCCTCGCAGACCAGGATCAAGGGCCTGGGCGGTGCGCCGGCCTTGGTTTTGCTGTCATCGACTCGGGCCTCTTCCACCGGAAGCGCCATCGCTTCGGGTAGCTCGAAATAAAACACCGTTCCCACGCCGGTCTGCGAGGTGAAGCCCACGCTGCCGCCCATGCGCTCCACGATGGCGCGCGAGATGTTCAGGCCCAGGCCGGTGCCGCCTTTTTGCCGGGTGTCGGAGGTGTCGGCCTGCGAGAACTTCTGGAAGATGCGCTTGCGAAACTCCTCCGGAATGCCGGGTCCGCTGTCGGCTACCTCGACCCGGACCCGCCTGTTGCTGCACAGCAGCCTGATATAGACAAAGGAATCCGCCGGTGAAAACTTCACGGCGTTGGAGATCAGGTTGGTGGCGGCCTGGGTCAGCCGGTCGCTGTCGACGCTGACCATGACCCCTTCGGCCTGGACATCCAGCGCCAGCTTGACCTTGTGCTGGTCCGCAAAGCCTTCATTGGCCACCAGGACCTGGGCCAGCAGCGGCGCCAATTCCGTGACCTGCATGTCAAAGCGCATCTTGCCGGACTCGATTTTTTCGCTGTCGAGGATGTCGTTGATCAGCCGGATGAGCCGCTCGCAGTTGCTGGTGGCGATGCCGACCAGGTTCTTGGCCATGGGCGGCAGCTCCCCGGCGACGCCGCCGACGATCAGGCCCAGCGAGCCGCGTATGGAGGTCAGCGGCGTGCGCAGCTCATGGCTGACGGTGGAGACGAACTCGCTCTTCATGCGGTCGACGCGCTTGAGCGCGGTCACGTCGGTGCCCAGCGAATAAAAGCCCAGCACCTTGCCCTCGTCCTCGCCCTCGCCATAGCGCGGGAAGTACTGCATGACGTAGTCGTGCAGCTGGCCGTCGGCCGCTTCCTGGGTGCGGTCGTACTCCGCCGCGTAGCCCGCCAGGGCCTCCTGGATCTTGCCGCGCTCTTTCTCGTAGAGCTCGTGGCCCATCATCTGGCGCATGGTCTTGCCGTGGATCTGCTCGCGCTTCAAGCCAAAGCGTTCTTCATAAGCCAGGTTGTGGAACTGGAAGCGCTGGTCGGCGTCGATATAGGCAATCAGGGCCGGCACCGTGTCCGTGATCAGGTGCAGCTGGGTTTCGCTGGCATGCAGCGCGAGGGTGCGTTCCCGCACGCGCTGCTCCAGGGTTTCATTGGCACCCTGGAGTTCCTCGTTGACGCGCCGTATGGTCGAGTGGCTGCGCAGGAGGTCGACCGCCGCGTACAGCAGCAGCGCCACCAGCACCGCCGAAAAAATCAGCAGGTAGCGGCCATAGCGCTCGCCCTCCACGCCGGCCTGCTGCTGCTCGACCGTCAAGGCATCGCTGGCGTCATCGAGCAGCTTTCCGGTCGGCGCCACGGAAATGCCGGCGAGGAGCTCATTGACGATTTTCTGTTCGCGCAAAATGGCCTGGACATGCGCGCGGAAAATACCCAGCCTGTCGCGTATGCCCGGCGGTGCGAGGTGCAGCGTGCCGTCAAGCCGGTTCAGCTCGTCGTGTATCTCGGTGCCCTTCTCGCCGGTCGGGCTTTGGCTGTACAGCATGCTCGCAAGCAAGAGCCTGCTCACGCCGGCCGAAATCAGCTGGAACGCCGGCTGCGCGGCGCCGCGGCCCGTCCCGAGCGACTGCTGGACGTCCTCCGCCGCAGTGGGGAGAAAGGCCAGCGAGTTGCGCAGCACCGAGTTGTGCGACTTGAACTGCTCGATCAGCAAGGCCTTGTCCTGCACGGCGCGCTGCAGCGCCGTGAGCCTGTCCACCCGCCCGGATGCGTCGTGCTGATGGGCGTCCTTGTCCGACTGCAGTTGTTCCATGAGCCGGGCCATCTCGCCCTGGTTGTCGGCCAGCGCGTCGTAGTGCGTGTTGATGCCTATCCTGGACTTCAGCACGTCCAGCTCCCATTGCGCGTCAAGCTGCTTGAGGTGGCGCAGCACGGCGATGTCCTCAAAGTAATGCGACTCGTCGAAGCTCTGGGTCTTGGCGTACAGAAACACCAGGATGGACAGCAGCACGGCGCTGACCGCCGCCATGGGCATCCAGGCCAGTCGATTCGTTTTTTTCACGGTTTGGGGTCCAGTTCGCCGGTGAGTGTGTTGAGGAAGCGGATGATGGCCTCCTTGTCTTCCTTGGAAGCGACACGGCCGAGCTGGTAGCGGAACATGATGTCGACGGCCTCGTCCAGGGTTTTTGCCGAGGCGTCGTGGAAATAGGGCGCGGTCAGCGCGATGTTGCGCAGGCTGGGCACCTTGAAGACGTATTTGTCGCTCTCGACCTTGGTGACCAGGTAACGGCCCAGGTCGGCTTCCGTCGGGTTGCCGCGTTTGGCGAAGTAGTCGCCCATGACGCCGAACTTCTGGAACATGTTGCCGCCGACGTTCACGCCCTGGTGGCAGGCGACGCAGCCATACTGCTTGAACTTCGCATAGCCGGCTTTCTCCGCGGCCGTGATCGCGTTGGCATCGCCGCGCAGGTATTTGTCAAAACGCGAGTTGGGCGTGATCAGGGTGCGCTCGAAAGTGGCGATGGCATTCTGGATGTTGGCCTTGGTGACGCCATCCTTGTAGGAAGCGGCGAACGCGGCCTTGTATTTGGGGTCCTGCGAGACCTTCTGGACCACCTCCGCCCATTGCGATCCCATCTCGACCGGGTTCTGCATGACGTGGTCGGCCTGCGCCTCGAGCGACTCGGCGCGGCCGTTCCAGAACTGCTTGAAGTTGAGCGCGGCATTGAGCACGGTCGGGGCGTTGACGCTGGTGAGGCCGCCATGAAGGCCGACCGAGCGGTCGCGCCCGTCGCCGCCGCCCTTGCTGATGTCGTGGCAGCTGGCGCACGAGATGCGGCCGTTGCCGGACAGGCGGGTATCGCGAAACAGCAAGCGCCCGATGTCCGCGCGGGCGGGGTCCTGCTTGAGCGTCAAGGGGACCGGTTGTATCGGTTCATCGAGCAGGGGCGCGGCGATGGCGGCGGGGGATGTCCAGGCAGCCGCAGACGCCAGAAGCAGTGCCGCAAAACGCGCTGCGGCCAAGTGCGCGCCGGCCTTCACAGGCCGCATGCAGTGCCTGCTCCCGCGGACGTACGCCAACACCGATTTTGTTATTTGCACGGCTGCTGTCCTCCTGATCGTTAACTGCAACCAGTCCCAATCAGAGCACGTTTATCCGCCGCGCCGCAAGGGCATTTCCCGTGTGGGCACATTTACCAACACTATGTAAGGAAATGCTTCGCCTCCTCCAAATAGAGGAGGACCGGAATCGCCGATCCGCTCAGTCTTGCGTCACATCCAGTTCGTTAGAACTTTTTATTTCATCGACCCGAATACCTTCTTGAGGATCGCACTGCCGGTGCCCACCGGGTCCTGGCGGATCTTCTTTTCTTCCTCGCCGATGATGAGGTAGAGGCCGTCCAGGGACTTGCCGGTGACATATTGCTGGATGTTGGCATCTTCTTTTTTGACCAGGCCAAAACCGGCGGCCTTGCCGGCGAACTCGTTGTATTTGTTGGCCAGCCCGACCTTTTCGGTGGCCTTGGTGACCACGGGCAGGAATTTCACACCCAGCGGCGCGCGCGTTTTTTCCGCGAAAAAGGTGGTGACCGAGGTCTCGCCGCCGGTCAGGATGTTCTTGGCATCGTTCACGTTCATGGTGCGCACCGCGTTGACCAGCAGATCCTTGCCCATGGGCACGGCCGCTTCGGCGGCGCGGTTGATAGAGGTGACCAGCTCGTCGATGCGCTTGCCCTGGCCGAAGTTTTTCAGCAGTTTCGACGCATCTTCAAGGTAACCGGGCAGAGGAATGCGAACTTTTGGGTTTCCGAGGAATCCATCCGTCTTGCCCAGCAGGGCGACGGCTGCGATGGCGCCCTTTTCAAGGGCGGTTTTGAGGCCGGCGCTGGCGTCGGCATTGCTGATGCCGGACAGGTCCCCAAGCGAGAGCGCTTGGGCCTGGTGGTAAGTGGCCAATATCAGTGCGCCCAACGCGCTGACGCCGGCCTGGTTAAAATTGCGACGTTGCATGATGAGGTCTCCCATGAAATTGACATCCAGCTGGACAGTATGCCGCATGGCGCTGGCCGGTATTTTGGCGCTGGCGGCCCTCGCCAGCCTGCCCGGATGCAGCGGCGCGCAGGCCGCGCCTGAGTCGACCTTCGTGCTGCTGGACGGCAGCAAAAAAACCACGGCCGACCTCAAGGGCAAAGTCACCCTGGTCAACTTCTGGGCCACCAGCTGCGTGACCTGCGTGGCCGAGATGCCCAAGGTGATATCCACTTACAACAAATACCAGAGCCAGGGCTACGACACCCTGGCCGTGGCCATGAGCTACGACCCGCCCAGCTATGTCGTGAACTACACCCAGACGCGCAAGCTGCCCTTCAAGGTGGCCATAGACAACACCGGCGCGGTTGCCAAGGCCTGGGGCGACGTGCAGCTCACGCCCACCACCTACCTGGTGAACAAGCGCGGCGAGATCGTCAAGCGGTACGTGGGCGAGCCGGATTTTGCGGCGCTGCACCAGTTGATTGAGAAGCTGCTCGCCGAGACCTGAAGCGATTCGCTTTCCCAACAAAAAAGCCGGTTCAAACGAACCGGCTTTTTTTGTTGGCCAAACCCCGGGAACGGGGATCTCTCGGCCGTAGGGCTTACTGGGCCCGATAAGCGTCGTGGCAGGCTTTGCAAGTGCCAGCCGTGGAGGTAAAAGCGGTCTTCAGCGCGTCGAGGTTGCCGGTTTTGGCGGCGGCGGCCAGCTTGGCGGTTTCGGCGACCAGCTTTTCATGGCCTTCCTTGAATTTGGCCTGCTCGGTCCAGATCTCGGGTTTGGCCTTGGTATTGCCGCCCTTGTCGGTTCCGGGTGCGAAACCAGCCCACGGGAGCTTGGCCATGTCGGCCACGATCTCGGCGTTCTCGGCGGCGACTTTGGCGTCGAAGGGAACACGGCCGTTGGCCATGGCGCCGACGCGGCCGAAATGCTGGCCCATGACAAACAACGCGCTCTGGCGGTATTTGATGGCGTCTTCGGGTTTGGCGAACTGCGCGGAGGCCGGGGCGGCCATGGCTGCCAGGGTGGCGGCCGCTGCGATGCTGGCAAAAAATTTCATGGTTTTCCTCGTGAGGTTTTTTTAGGATATGGTCGGTGACAGGCCATGGCAGCGTGCTGGGCTTGCTGCCATGTGGCTGAGTTTAGCCAAGCCTGATAAGTTCCGCAGGAACTTATGCGCTACGGGAAAGCACCAAGGAGCGGCCGGGGACAATCCCGCCATCAGATAACCCACATGAACGAGGAGTGAGCGTGTACACCAATAAAAATCTTCACAAGGTGCGTGTGTGGGACCTGCCCACGCGGTTCTTCCATTGGGCACTGGTGGCCTGCGTGATCGGCCTGGCCATTACCGGCACCGTGGGCGGCAACGCCATGGTCTGGCACTTCCGCTTCGGCTACACGGTGCTGGCCTTGCTGCTGTTTCGCATCGTCTGGGGCCTGGTGGGCGGGCGCTGGTCCCGTTTTGGTGCGTTCATCTATGCGCCGCAAAGCGTCATCAACTACCTCAAGGGCCAGGGCAAGCCCGAGCACGGTATCGGCCACAGCCCGATAGGCGCCGGCTCGGTGTTCGCCATGCTGGGTTTCCTGGTGGCACAGGTCGGCACGGGGCTGCTGAGCGACGACGAGATCGCTTTTGCCGGCCCGCTGACGCGCTTTGTCTCCAACGCCACCGTCAGCCTGACGACCAATTACCACAAGAACATCGGCAAATGGGTGCTGCTGGCGCTGGTGGTGCTGCACATCGCGGCCATCATTTTTTACCTGAGCCGCAAGCACAACCTGGTGGGCGCCATGCTGCACGGCGACAAGGAGCTGGTGGTGCAAGCGCCGCCCTCGCGCGACGACACGGTGTCGCGTGTGGCCGCGGTGCTGATCCTGGCAGTTTGCGGCGGCGTGGCCTACTGGGTTTCCACGCTGGCGGCGCCGGCGTTCTGAGGCCCCGCGCGGCAGGCCGGGGGCCGGGCTTGCACCGGCCGGCGATGGCGGCAAATCACGTTAAACTGGTTGTCGACTTTTCTCCGCCGACCCCGTGCAGCGCCCTTCCATCCAGTTCATTACACCCGACTCGCCTCAAGAGCTGGCCGCCACGCGGCTGATCTTTCGCGAGTATGCGGAGCAGCTGGGCGTGGACCTGTGCTTCCAGAACTTTGAGGCCGAGCTGGCCGAGCTGCCCGGTGAATACGATGTGCCCGAAGGCGCGCTGTTGCTGGCGCTGGTGGACGGCGAAGTCGCGGGCTGCTGCGCGCTGCGCGCGCTGGACTCGGTCGACTATCCCAATGCCGGCGAGATGAAGCGCCTCTATGTGCGCAAGCCCTTTCGCCGCTTCGGCCTGGGCCGCCAGCTCGCGGAGGCCATCCTGGACGCGGCGCGTGTGGCGGGCTACCACTCGGTGCTGCTGGACACGCTGGACGACATGGAGTCGGCGCGCGCACTGTATGCCGAGCTCGGCTTTGCCGAGATACCGCCCTACTATCACAACCCCATCGCGGGGGCGCATTACCTCAAGGTGGATCTTTAAGCCTTTCCGGAGGCGGAAACAAAAAAGCCACCGGGCTTGCGCACGGTGGCTTTTTTCATGGCGAAGACTTCGCTCTCAGCCCTTGGCTTGTGCCAGCAGCGTGGCCGCATCGCTGACTTCAAACTTGCCGGGGCCTTCCACATTGAGGCTGGCGACCTTGCCGTCCTTGACCAGCATGGAGTAACGGTTGCTGCGCAGGCCCATGCCGCGCGCCGTCAGATCCAGCGTCAGGCCCGTGGCTTTCGCGAAATCCGCGCTGCCGTCGGCCAGCATGCGCACCTTGTCGCCGGTCTTCTGGTCGCGCGCCCAAGCGCCCATGACAAAGGCGTCGTTGACGCTCAGGCACCAGATCTCATCGACACCGGCGGCCTTGAACTCGGCGAATTTCTCCACATAGCCGGGCACGTGCTTGGCCGAGCAGGTGGGCGTGAACGCGCCGGGCAAAGCAAACAGGGCGATGGTCTTGCCGGCCGCGGCCTTGGCCACGTCGACCGGGTTGGGGCCTATGCTGCAGCCATTGCCTTCGACTTCGGAAAATTCCATCAGCGTGGTGGCCGGAAGGGTGTCGCCTACTTTGATCATGGTGTACTCCTCTGAGAATAATGAAGGGGTTGGAAATCAACCCCCGAAGTGTAGTGCGGAGCCGGCAAGCGTGCGCTCACTGCACAGAAACCGGCTCGCCTCTGAAGGTCATCTCCGGAGGAAGCGGCAACCATCGGCAAGCACCGGTACAAACAAAAACGGCCCACCAAGGTGAGCCGTTTTTGAGAGAGTGACTTGACGCCAGCTCCAGGTAAACCTGGGACTTAAACGATCGCAGCCTTTTCGACCAGACGGGTCACAACCCAGTTCTTGGTCTTGGAGATCGGGCGGCTTTCGGTGATCTCGATCACGTCGCCCGTGTGGTACTCGCCCTTTTCGTCATGGGCGTGGTACTTGCTGGACAGGGACACGATCTTGCCGTAGAGCTCGTGCTTCACACGGCGCTCAACCAGGACCGTCACGGTCTTGGCGCGCTTGTCGCTCACCACCTTGCCGATCAAGGTGCGCTTGAGGGATTTTTTAGCTTCCGTCATTTTTTGGCTCCTTGCTTGACGATGGTTTCGGCCAGGATAGTCTTGGCGCGAGCGATGCTGCGACGCGTGGAACGCAGCGTGGAAGTGTTGGTCAGTTGCTGCGTGGCTTTTTGCATGCGCAGGCCAAAGTGGGCTTTTTGCAGCTCTTTGACTTCAGCCTTCAGGC
>Ga0102595_100256_pt1 | contig 46181 bp, 35 predicted proteins | sample Araplaol_mTSA_r2_2_FD_76864 | JGI IMG/M metagenome (GOLD analysis project Ga0102595, IMG submission 76864) | Arabidopsis root microbial communities from North Carolina, USA - plate scrape MF_Col_mTSA_r2 (SPADES assembly) (version 2) | ecosystem: Host-associated > Plants > Roots > Endosphere... | reverse complement strand
CGCCGTTGGGGTCGGCGTAGCTGGCTTCCATCAGCAGCTCCTGCGGCTGCCTGCGCGCCGGGATGTCGTTGATGGTGAGCTTGCCCGCGCCGTTGCGGTCCAGCGTGAGCGGCAGCTTGTCGGCGATCACGCGCTGGTCCTGCGAGGCCGTGCGTTCCTCGTTGTCCTGGTTGCCGCCGCTGTCGCGGTTGTTGCGCGGCGGCATGAAGTTGAATTCCTCATAGTCGCTGTAGCTCAAACTCTTGGCGCGCACCAGCGCCGATACACGCACCGGCAGGTTGACGGCGCCGCCGCCCGAGACGTAGTTGATCTGCACGTCGGTGGGCACGGACTTCACGTTGATGAGTGCCTTCTTCTCGGAAGGGTTGATGCGCCCTTCGAGCACCGGCAGGCGGAACTCTTCCACGCGGAACTGCCCGCTGCTGAAGCTGCGGGCGCGGTTGCCGCGGCCCTTGCCGCTGTCGTTCGGGGCCTTGAGCTGGACTTCGTAAATCCCCAGCTTGGCGGCCGGCGGGATCGCAAAAGTGTTCTCGGCGCTCAGGCCGCCGGTGGCCGTCTTGCGCCAGCTGATGGGCTGGGTGTATTGCTGGCCGCTGCCCACATGGGTGACGACCAGGGTGGCCGGTGTACCCTCGGGCAGGCCGAAGCCCTTGCTGGTTTCGGTGCGCAGCACATGTTTCATGGACACGGTCTCGCCGGCCCGCAGCAAGGTGCGGTCGAATATCGTGTGGGCCCGCTCGTCGGGCATAGGGTCGCGGCTGGTCGGCACATTAAAGCGCCAGGGCTCTATGCCCTTGTGCCAGTCGCTCCAGGTAAAGGCCAGGTCCTCGACACCGGCCACTGTGCTGCGCGCGCTGACGAAATAGGCATTGCGGTAGTCGTCGTTGTTGCTGCCCGAGCAACGCGGCGGCTCGGACGACAGCTCGCTGAAATTGGCGATGCCTTGGGCGTTGGTGACCGCCTTGGCGATCTCGGCGCCGTTGCAGCCCGAGACGCGCACCGTGGCGCCCGCCACCGGCGTTCCTTTGTCCAGCGTGGTGACCCAGGCCAGCGAATTCTCGCGGCCCAGCTTGAAATGCACGCCCAGGTTGGTCACCAGGGCCGAGGTGCGCACATACATGGTCCGGCTCGCGCCGTGGCGCTCGTCCAGCAGCGAGGTGCCGAGTTTTTGCGAGGCGATCTCGACCACGTGGAAACCGGGCGCCAGCGGGATGCCGACGACTTCAAAGGGGCGCGGGTCGTTGCCCACGGGCTTGGGCAGGTCCAGCGTCTTCACGCCGGCCTGGCCGCCCAGCAAGGACAGCATGCGCGACTGCACGTAGTCCTTGCCGCGCGTTTCCAGCGGCTTGGGCAGCGGGCCCTTGACATCGGCGGCCGCCGCCTTGCGCGGGACCTCGTACTCGTCATAGCGCTGCACCTTGCGGAACCAGGCAATGATGTCGGCGTCGGTGCGCGGCTGCAGGTCGCTGACCTTGCCGGCGCCCGGGGCGAGGCCCTTGACCTGCAGGGCCGCTTCCACATTGCGCAGCGTGACCGGCAACAGGGCCGGGTCGCCGGGTTTGGTATTGGGTTCGGCAAAACGCTCGACGATGCCGAAGGGCGAGGCAGCGAATTTCGCCAGCGGCGGCATCGCGCCCGTGGCCACTTTCAGCGGAAAGCTGTCGGCATTGCGCAGCGTGCGGCCCGAGGCGTCCTTGAAGTCCCGGGGCAGCTCCAGCGAGAACTGGGCCTGCTCCGGAAACAGCGGCTTGAAGGTGATGTTGGTGACCACGTTGTCGCCGTCGCTGTTGCCTTCCTCAAAAGAGGGCTTGAGCGTGTCCTTGTCGCCCTTCAGGCGTATGCCCTCGGCCAGCTTGCGCGGCACGGGTGCGTTGAAAGACAGGCTCATGGGCCGCATCGGCAGGCAGGCCGACTGCGCATTCTCGCGCTCGCAGCTGAAGGATGCCGAGAAGGGCTCGCGCACCTGGAAGTTGTAGCGTTTTTCGACCGAATTGGGCACGCCGCTGGGCGTGCTCACGCCCTTGCCGTAGACCAGCTGCAGCTTGCTGGCCGAGCTCAGGCGCCGGTTGCAGGCCAGGGTGACGTAGCGCAGCGGCTCGCCGGCCGCGGCCTTGTCCAGGCCCTGCGACTTGAGCAGCTCCTCGCGTTCCTTGCCCTCGATCAGCTTGACGGGCACGCGCTCGCCCAGGCCTTCGACGGCGCACCAGATGTTCTCGCGAACGCTTTGCAAGGTGGCCGGGCCGTTGAGCTGCAGCAGGAAGTACTGCTCTTCGTCGATGCGCTGGTAGGTGCCGGGGCGCAGGTTCTGGATGAACGGGCCGCCGGTGTTGAACTTGTAGGAAGAGGGGCCGGCCACCGGCAGGCCCTTGGGCGACTTGAAGGTGCCGACCAGGTTCACCGTGCAGCTCACGCCGGGCGGCAGGTCGTTCTCGAATTCAAACGCCCATTCGCGCTCGTTGATCCAGCGGCCCGAGCCCTTGGTGGCTTGGGCGTCGCTGCAGCTCAGCGACAGCGGGGCGGGCGCTTTCGGGTCGCCAAAATTGACGGCGCCTTCATCGAACTTGGCGACGATCTGCCGCACGCGCGCGACCTCGCCCTGGGGCGAAAGGCTGGTGACCTGCAGGGCATGGGCATGCAGCGAGACCGCCGCGATCAGTGCCAGGGCGGCTTTTTTTATGGTTGGGCTCACGTTTCCTCCTCTTTCGGAAGGGCAAGCGTAGCCGATTTATATGTAACAAGATATGTATGGCGAGGGGAAAATTGCCGGGGCATTCACCGCGGGTCACCGTGGCGTACCCGGCGACAAAACAGCTGTCGTCGGCGCGGCCCACAGCGGATATGTAAGCTGTCGACATCTATCGGAAGCATCCAAATGCCAAACACAAACCCCTCAGCAGGCCTTTCATCCCTCAAGTCCCTGTCCGCCTACAAGGCCTGGGCCAACCTGGTATGCCTGCTGATGCCCATGCTCTCATGGGCCGGTGGCGCGGAATTCGCGCTGCGCTGGAGCAGCGGCGGGCCGGTGTCCGCCGAAGAGGCCGTGACGGTGATGGGCCTGGAGGGCGGTCGCAAGGTCACGGAATATGAGGTGGAGTACTTCACGGTGTCGGCGCCGCCGGTGGCCACCGATCCGCCGGCAATCGGCCGCAGGCGAACCCGGTCCGACGGCAAGGTCGAGCTGACGCTGAAATACCGCAGCCCGCAGCCCTTCGGCAGCGGCTTTGACACGGAGGCGGCCTGCGCCCTCGGGAAAAACACCAGCGTCAAACAAGAGACCGATATATCGGTGCTCCAGACGCTGCAACCCGGCCGGGCCTATTCGGTTTCCTGCGAGCGTGAAGCGAAGAAGACGCTCGATTTTCCCGAGGCCATGCGCGCGAAGGCCATGGGTTGCAAGAACCGCATGAAACGTGTGGCCGTCGGCGCGTTCAAGGTGGAGGAGTGGCAGCTCCCGCAGGGCCGGCTTCTGGAAGTGTCCATGCCGGGGAGTGACACGCCGCAAGACCTCGCGCTCTTTATGGCCAAGGTCAAGCCCCTGCTGGACAAGGGTGTGGTGCTCGTGGACCGCAGCAAGACCCAGGCGGGAAGCGGTTGCAGCTAGGATTTACGCAGGTTAAAGAGCAGGACTACCGGGCAAGCGCGACCGCATCGGCACCCGCCGGGTAGTGCAGCGTCCCGTCCGCATCGTTCACGGCACGCCATACCGCCTGCGCCACGTCCGCCGCGGTGGTCACGGCCGTCATCGTTCCCAGCGAGGCAAAAATGCTTTGCGCCAATGGCGCATAAGCCTCGGGAATCAGGCCCTGCATGCGTTCGGCCCCGTTCGCGGTGAAGCGCGTGCCCGGCCCGTAACCCGGCTCGACCAGCTTCACGCCGATATTGAAGGGCGCCAGCTCCAATGCGAGCGATTCGGTAAAACCGGTGATCGCCGTCTTGCTCGCGGTATAGGCGGCCACCAGCGGCATGGGCGCCAGCGTCACGGTGGATGTCACGTTGACCACCAGGCCGGCCTGGCGGGCGCGGAACTGCGGCAGCACGGCCTGGGCCATGGCCATCATGCCGAAGGTGTTGGTTTCGAAGATCTCGCGCACCGTGGCCATGGGCGTCGCCTCGAAGGCACCGAAGAGGCCCAGGCCGGCGTTGTTCACGAGGACGTCGATAGGGCCGGCGGCCTCGATCGCCGCGGCGATGCTTTCCGGCCGGGTCACGTCCAGCGGCAGCACGCGCAAGTGTTCCGAAGGCGGCAGCACCTCCGTTCGCGGTGTCCGCATGGTGGCAATGACCTTCCAGCCCTGGGCGTGGAAGTGGCGCGCGGTTTCCAGGCCGTAGCCGGAGGAGCAGCCGGTGATCAGAATGGTTTTCATGTCGTGTTTCCTTGGGTGTGGGTTTGAGGTGGCGTAACGATATCGCCCGGGGACAGGACTTACTACAATTCAGAGTCCGTAATTAATTGGCGAAAGTCCGGATATGGTCGACCCCCTCGCCGAAGTCATCGCGCTGCTCAGGCCGCGTGCCGTGTATTCCAAGGTGATCAGCGGCGCTGGTGCCTGGGCCGTGCGCTATGCGGAATTCGGCCAGCCGAGCTTCTGCACCATGCTGGAGGGCGAATGCATCCTGGCCGTGGACGGGCAGCAGCCCATCACGCTGATGGCCGGCGATTTTTTGCTGATGCCGGCCACTCCCGGGTTCACGATGTCCGCGGTGGCGCCGGCGGCTCCCGTGTGGATCGATCCCAAGGCAGGGCCCGCGCCCGAGGGTGAAATTCGCCATGGCAATCCTGAAGGCCCGCCCGACGTGCGCATGCTGGGCGGCTACTTCGCTTTTGATTCACCCGATGCCGCCCTGATGATCTCGCTGCTGCCGGCCGTGCTGCATGTGCGCGGCATAGGGCGGCTGCCGCTGCTGGTGCAGCTTGTGAGGGAGGAGTCCACGGCGCAGCGGCCCGGCCGTGAGCTGGTGCTCGGGCGGCTCATCGAAGTGCTGCTCATCGAGGCGCTGCGTGGTGCGCCCACCGAAGGCGCGCCGCCGGGCCTGCTGCGCGCCCTGGCCGACACCCGGCTGGCCGCCGCGATGCGGCACATGCACGGCGAACCCGCGCGCGCCTGGACGGTGGTGGAGCTCGCGAAGAAGGCGGCGCTGTCGCGGTCGGCTTTCTTTGAACGCTTCTCGCGCGCCGTGGGCCTGCCGCCCATGGAGTACCTGCTGGCCTGGCGCATGGCCATCGCGAAAGACCTGCTCAGCCGCGGCGGCGTCGCGCTGGCCGAGGTGGCCGAACGCGTGGGCTACAGCTCGGCCAGCACCTTCAGCACCGCGTTCAGCCGCCATGTTGGACAGGCACCCGGTCGCTATGCGCGGCGATCCCCGCCGTGATGGGCGCCCGCCCCGGATCCCGCGGCGTATCCATCTGCATTCGCAGGACGGTGTAGCCTACGCCCATGGATTCCCTGATCACCGCCTCCTCGCGCGCGCTGGCCGCCGGCGACGCGCTGGGCGCGCTCAAGCGGGTGGCGCTGCGCGACGACCCGCCGGCGCTGGCCTTGCGCGGCATTGCCATGGCCCAGCTCGGTGAGCACCCGCGCGCGCGTGAGCTGCTGCGGCGCGCGGCGCGTGGCTTCGGCGCGCATGAAGCCTTGTCGCGTGCCCGCTGTGTGGTGGCCGAGGCCGAGGTGGCGCTGGCCATGCGCGACTTCACGGGCTCGCCGCGCGCGCTGGCGGCGGCTTCCGCCACGCTGGACGCGCATGCCGACCATGCCAATGCGCTGCAGGCCTGGCTGGTCACGGCGCGCCGGTTTTTGTTGCTGGGCCGGCTCGAGGAGGCCAGGGCCGCGCTGGCGCGGCTGGATGCGCGGGGCCTGCGGCCTTCACTGAGGGCGGTGGCCGAATTGACCGCGGCCGAGCTGGCCTTGCGTTCGCTGCGCGTCGGCGAGGCGCGCCTGGCGCTGGCGCGTGCGCAAGCGGCGGCCGAACGCGCACAGGTCCCTGCCTTGCAGGCCGAGGTGGCGGAGGCGCGCGCCGCGCTGGACAGACCCGCGGCCCGGCGGCTCACACCGGGTGGCGAGCAGCTGCTGCGCCTGGATGAGGTGTCGGCGCTGTTGGCTTCGGATGCGCTGGTGGTCGATGCCTGCCGGCATGGGGTTGGCGCCGGCGGGCAGTGGCGGCCGCTGGCGCGCCGGCCCGTGCTGTTTGCGCTGGCCCGGGCGCTGGCCGAAGCCTGGCCCGGCGATGTGGAGCGCGAGGCCTTGATTGCGAAGGTGTTTCGCACCAGGCACCCTGACGAGACACACAGGGCGCGCCTGCGGGTCGAGATAGGCCGGCTACGCGCATTGGTCAAGCCGCTCGCGGCGATTGAGGCGACCGGCCGGGGTTTTATCCTGAAACCGCTGGGCGGGCGCGACGTGGCCGTGCTGGCGCCGCCGCTGGACGGCGAGCAGGCCTCGCTGCTGGCGCTGCTGTCGGACGGCGCGGCCTGGTCCACCTCGGCCTTGGCGCTGGCCCTGGGGGCCAGCCAGCGCACGGTGCAGCGCGCCCTGGCCGAGCTGGAAGGCGAGCAGCGGGTGCGCTCCCTGGGCCGGGCGCGGGCCCAGCGCTGGCTGGCGCCGCCGCTCGCCGGATTCACGACGATCTTGTTACTCCCCGCTGCGCTGCCGATTGGATAGAGTTGTCTCCATGGCGTCGATGGACGGCGCGACAAGGAAGCACGATGACAAGCAAGACCCTCAGCAAGACACCCGAACCCAAGGCGCGCCCCGCCGAGATCGTGCGCGAATACGGTTTCCCCGGCATCAACGACATCGCCGGCGTGACCCATGACGGCCAGCGTGTCTGGGCGGCCGCGGGCAGCCAGCTGATCGCTTTCGACCCGGCCAGCGGTGAGCAGACACGCACGCTGGACTGCGCGGGCGATGCCGGCACCGCCTTTGACGGCAAGTACCTGTACCAGATCGCCGAGTCGCGCATCACCAAGATAGACCCGGCCAGCGGCAAGGTGCTGGCCACCATCCCGGCGCCCGGCGGCGGCGGCGACTCGGGCCTGACCTGGGCCGAAGGCAGCCTGTGGGTGGGCCAGTACCGCGACCGCAAAATCCACCAGATAGACCCCAAGACGGGCGCCATCCAGCGCACGATTGAATCGAACCGCTTCGTCACCGGCGTGACCTGGGTGGACGGCGAACTCTGGCACGGCACCTGGGAAGGCGACGAGAGCGAGATACGCCGCATAGACCCCCAGAGCGGGGCCGTGATCACGCGGCTCGAAATGCCGCAGGGCGTGGGCGTGAGCGGGCTGGAGTCCGACGGCGCCGAGCTGTTTTACGCGGGCGGCGGCAAGAGCGGCAAGGTCCGCGCCGTGCGGCGGCCCAAGGCGGCGTAAAGCCGCATAAAACGCAGCGCGCAAGGCAGGCAGAGCCCTTGCGCTGAGAGTTTCCCCGGCCTTAGTGCCACAACGAGCGCACCCGGAACCAGCACGGGTCGGGCAGCGCATTGACCGACGCAAACCGCATCGCAAACCCAGGAGATTCCCATGAAGTTGTATTACAGCCCCTCAGCCTGCTCGCTGTCGCCGCACATCGTGGCCACCGAGCTGGGCTTGCCCTTTGAACTCGTGAAGGTCGACGTGGTCGCCAAACGCACCGAGCACGGTGAAGACTACCTCGCCATCAACCCCAAGGGCCTGGTGCCCGCGCTGCGCCTGGACGACGGCAGCGTGCTGACGGAAGGCCCGGCGGTCGTGCAATACCTGGCCGACCTCAAGCCTGAGGCGCAGCTGGCGCCCGTCAACGGCAGCATGGCGCGCTACCGCCTGCAGGAGATGCTGGGCTATATCAATTCAGAGCTGCACCAGGGCTATATGCCGCTGTTCAACCCGGCCTGCAGCGAGGAGGTGCGCGGCGCGCGCATGGCCCACCTGCACAAACACTACGGCCTGCTGGAAGCCGCACTGGGCCGCGCGCCCTTTCTGCTCGGCGAGCGTTTCACGGTGGCCGATGCCTACCTGTTTGTGGTCACGCGCTGGGCGGAATTCGTCAAGCTCGACCTGTCGGCCTTCCCCCGCCTGCAGGCCTTCCAGGCGCGCATCGCCGCCCGGCCCGCAGTGCAGGCGGCCATGCGCCGCGAACAGGCCGCCAGCGCCTGAGCAAAAAATTTCCCGCCACCCACCCCCATCCATCATCAAGGAGCACAGCATGAACAGCACCATGACCGAAACATCCACCACCAAGCACACCGTCGTGCCCAGGGACCAATGGCTGGCCGAGCGCAAAACCCTGCTCGCGCAGGAGAAGGAGCTGACACGCCTGCGCGACCAGGTCGCCCGGGAGCGCCGCGCCTTGCCCTGGGTCCAGATCGAGAAGAACTATGTCTTCGACACGCCCCAAGGCAAACGTTCGCTGGCCGAGTTGTTTGAAGGCCGGCGCCAGCTGATGGTGCAGCACTTTATGTTCGGCCCGGGCTGGGAGCAGGGCTGCCCGAGCTGCTCTTACATGGCCGACCACACGGCCGGCATGCAGGTCCACCTGGAGCACCGCGACGTGACGTTTGTGGCCGTCTCGCGCGCGACCCTGCCTGAGATTGAGCGCTTTCGCCGGCGCATGGGCTGGCAGTTCGCCTGGGTGTCGTCCAACGGCAGCGACTTCAACTACGACTTCCATGTGAGCTTCAGGCCGCAAGACCGCGTCGACGGCACCGTCAACTACAACTACGGCATGACGGAATTCCCGGCCGAGGAAGCGCCCGGCATCAGCCTGTTCTACAAGGACGGCGAGGGCCGGGTCTTTCACACCTATTCGACCTACGGCCGCGGCGTGGAAGTGATGATGGGCACCTACAACATGTTGGACCTCACGCCCAAGGGCCGCGATGAGCATGACGGCTTTTACAAAATGGACTGGGTGCGCCACCACGACCGCTATGAGTCCCAGGCTGTGTTCACGCCCGCGCCCGAAGCCGCTTCGTGCTGCGGCGCAAAAGCCTGAGCGGGCCGGGCGGGTGAAAACGTCATGGCAAGCCTTTGGCCCTGGCTGGTAGTGGCGGGTGTGGGCGCCCTGCATGGGCTGAACCCCGCCAACGGCTGGGCTTGCGCCGCCGCCTGGGGCCTGCGCTCGCGCGACCGCGCGCAGGCCTTGCGGGCGCTGCTGCCTGTCGCGGTGGGGCATATCGCCTCGATGGCGCTGGTGGCCGGCGCGGTGGTGTGGGGTCTGGTCGTGGACCGCTTTGCGCTGCAATGGTTCGCAGGCGGCCTGCTGGTGGCGTGCCTCGTGCTTCACTTATGGGGCCGTGCGCCCAGGGTGGCGCGCACGCCCGCGGGCCATGCCGGCCTGGCGCTGGGGTCTTTCATGGTGGCCGGCGCGCAGGGCGCGGGCCTGATGCTGGTGCCGGCGCTGGTGCCGCTGTGCGCGGGAGAGGCATCGCTGGCCGGGATGGAGGGCCTGGGCCCACTGGCACGGGCGTTCGCGGCTTTGGCGCTTCACACCGCGGCCATGCTGGCCGTGACCGGCCTGGTGGCCGGCGGGGTGTGTAGGGGTGTGGAGGCCGGTGCCCCTTGGCTGGGCCGCCTCAGGTATTTAACCGAGCAGGCGAAACAGGCCGTAAAGCGACAGCAGGGCCGTCAATACCAGGAATGCGGTCTTGGCGCCGCGGGCGCCGACCAGGGCTCCGATCACGCTGCAGGCCAGGATGGCGCCGAGGATGTAAGTTGTTTTCATGCGCGCTATGGTAAAGCGTAAAACCTTGCCGAGGGCTAAGCACGTGAAAGCCGCCGTGTGGCCTGCGAGCCACCGCGCGGCAGGCTGGCGCTGAGCAACGCCGCAGCCAGCGTGACCAGCCACGAGTAATAGACCCACAGCAGGAAAGCCAGCAGCGGCGCGAAGGCGCCGTAAATCGTGCGGTAGGTCGGCACATTGGCCAGGTAGATCGCAAAGCCCTGCTTGCCGAGTTCGAAAGCGACACCGGCCAGCAGGCCGCCCGCGATCGCATCGCGCCAGCGCACTGCGGTGTGCGGCACAAAGCGAAACAGGCAGGCAAAACCCGCGGCGCTCAGCACCATGGGCCCGAGGTTCAGCGCATGCGGCAGCCAGCCGGGCCGCGCCACCGGAAGCCCGCTGGAGGCCGCCGCCAGATAGGACGCGGCCCACAGGCTGGCGCCTATCAGCACCGGGCCGGTCAGCAGCATGCCGAGATACAGGCCCAGGCGGCGCAGCAGCGGGCGCGGTTTTTTGACCTGCCAGATCCGGTTCAACGTGGTCTCCACACTCATGAGCAGCGCCAGCGCCGACACCAGCAGCAGCGCAAAGCCGAGCTGCGTGAGGCCGCCGGCATTGCCCGCGAACTGCGCCAGGTGCTTGAGCACCGTACGCGCGATGCCGTCCGGCAGCAGGCCGCGCAGCAAGTGCTCACGTATCGCATCCCCGGCCGCATGCAGGGCCGGTATGCGCGCGAACAAGGCAAAACTCAGCGCCAGCAAAGGCACCATGGACATCACCATGGTGAAGGTCAGCCCGCCCGCCGCCTGCGGCAAGCGCTCCTCCCGGCCGCGCCGCAGCAGCCGGCTGATCAGGCCGCCGGGGTTTCTGCTGCTGTTTGTGCTCGTCGTTGCCATGCGGGGAATATAGCGGGGGTGGTGCGGTTTTACGCAGGGGGCTTGAGAAATGCGGGGATCTGGAGGAATGAACGCGGCGTTTGTGCGACAAAGTGCGGGCAAACAAGGTATTGGATGAGAATGCAGTTCCGTATAAACAGGTTTAAACGATGCCCTGAGGGGCCCCGACGATTCAAGGATAGATTCAGAGTGACAGTCACCCCTGCCAGCTTGCATGCATTGGTTGAAAACGAACTCGCGGGTATTTGCGATGCGCGTGTTGTCCAACATATCCGAAGCTTGTTGGTGGCGCCGAAGGCTGTTCTGCGACTGTGGAACTACGGGGAAGATGACGAAGCCTACCCCTGCTGGTCTGTACTGGACCACGTCCGCTCATCCACGGGTATCGCTTACTGCGAGCACGGATTCGGGCCCGGCCGCCCGTGGGGCCTGGTAGGGCTCGCCGGCTTTGCCGATCAGTCGCTCGGTATGGATTCCGGCTGGTTCTCCACTTTCACCGATGCATTTTTTGAATCCACGGCTGCTACTGACCTTCCGATCTGGCGCGTCTTCAAACAAGGCTCAGGCCCCTATCCGGGTGTGGCGCTTACCAGGGAGGCTGATTGGGATTCCACATGGGAGAAGGTGTACGCGTTGAGGGCCTCCGATCCTGACGGCCGCTACCATTGCGCGCATGACATCCAGATTCGGTCAGGTGAAGCATGATTCTTCTGACCCGCTACATACCCGCCCGGCGCCGCCGCGACAAGCAGCCCTTGTCGGGGGACCTCATCCACAAGGTAACGGCTCGCCTTTTTCCAAAGTGCAGCGACTACGGAATCAACTCCTACGAAGAGATCGCTCAGGAGTTGGCGAAATTCGGAATCCTGAATCGGGGCGCTTTCACCCGGCTGATGAAACGCCACAGGCGGGAGCTCATCCGCATTGACCGGGATCGACTCGCCCCAGGGGAAATCAAATATTTTTGCGAAATTTTTGGCGAGGCCTTTGTCAAGGATGCCATCAGGCGGCAATACTGGTTCGCATTGCCTGCGATGATTCGCATGGCGATGGAGCTGCAGTTCGGTGAGGACGTCGCGGTGTACGAAGATGTGGCCTAACTGACAAGCCAGCGCGGATGCGAGAAAAATAACGTGGCATCAAAATCAGAAAAACTCCTTGCGGCCTATGCACGCTTTGCGCAGGCCATTTCCGCCATTCCGGATGAAAAGGCCTGGGAACTCGCGCTGGTCGCCACCGGGGTTCCAACCTTTGTTGCCGAAGCCCGTCCACAAGGTGCCAAGCCCACAAGTTCACAGGTCGTCTCCGGCCTGGAGCAGGGATTGAGGGACATGCCGCATTTGGTTGGCGAGGTGGATAGCCAGTGGCGTGGGGCGGTGTCAAAGGCGCTGCACGATGCGGTGGCGGCGGAGTATCCCGAATTCCTGCGCCTTGAAACCGCGCGTCTCGGGAAGGTTGTGGCTCGGGGGAAAATCAGAACCGAGGCCGAGTTCCATCTGGTGAGGCACAGGATAGATGTTCTGGAGAGCGAGCCGGAGTTGCCTGAGGTGTTGAGTACGCTCTATGCCCTGGTCGAAGCGTTTGAGATCCCCGGCTAAGCCAAGCTGTGCTCCACCTTTGAATGTATGAAAACCAGCATGACACACTTGGATGATTTTTCAGAAGTCGCACGTGCGTTCTGCGCGTGGTGTGAAGATTCGGGCTCGGAGCTTACGGATCGACAGGCGGCGTATTGGCTTTGCCGTCTGTATGCCGAGGCGCTTCTTCTTCCGAAAACAGAGTCCGAAAACGATAACGGTTTGCCCGAGTTGCCCGCCGGCCCGCTGGGAAAGGCGGCTTCAAACCTGGCGGCTTTCTCGGGCCGGTACTATCGTGAAGTCTTCGACCCGGATCCCTTGCTTGATGACGAGCCTGGGACAGGTGACATAGGCGATGACCTGCTCGACACATACAAGGACGTTCGTGCCGGCCTGGTGCTGTTTGACAGGGGTGAGACCGGCGAAGCCCTGTGGCACTGGGCCTTCCTGCATCGCATCCATTGGGGGCGGCATGTCGCAGGTGCACTTTATGCGCTACATTGCCTGACTGTCTCGCGGCGGGAGTGAGTATGGCCTTTGTCGGGTCGATCAATACGGATCCGCAATTGCATGCGACGCCTGGTCGTGAGCGATGTTCGGCGGCCATCTTCAACACCTGTGTCCGCCTCCCTTCATATTTACAGCCTGGCACAGCTTCGTACGCATGGCGAGTTCACCTACCATTGGCGTGAACATCTGATTTCGGGCAATTGGGTGAAGGTGAAGATTGAAGGCTGAAAAATCATTCAAGCATGGAGTAGCGCAATGAAAGACACAGCTTCTCCCGATAAGAAAGCCCGGTTACGTGAATGGCGATTGCAGCAGCGTGCTCAGGCTCGAACCTTGTTTCCTCTCCCGGACGATCTTCTGGTCCGCTTCTTTGATCGGCTCGACGAATTTTTGGCACAGCAGCACTGCACTCATGGACTGAGCACGGCCCTTAGGGTGATAGACGAAATGAAGCTGCCCGAGCCAGAATCAGAGGCCTTGCTTGATTGGTGCGAGGAGAATGGCGGCTATTGCGACTGCGAGATATCGGCGAATACCCGGCAGCACTGGGAGGAGTCGCGCGGCAGTCCCAACCCCCCAGGCACCCAAGGCTATGCCGAACAAGCCGAGGCCTTGATTCCCCAGTACGAATCCATTCCCTTTGGCAAACGCCACGAGGTCGCGCTGCATCTTTTGCCAACGACACCAAGCCGCATCCTGGACATAGGGGCGGGGACAGGTGTGGATGCGGCCTGGTTTGCGGAGCAGGGGCATAGCGTCCTGGCTGTGGAGCCGACTGCGGAATTCCGCACGGCGGCCATGCGGCTTCACCCTTCGCCCTTGATCGAATGGCTGGACGATGTCCTGCCCGGGCTGGAGGCTGTGCTGTCGCGTGGGCAGCGCTTTGACGTCGTCATGCTGAGCGCGGTGTGGATGCACCTTGACGAGGCGGAGCGCCGCGCGGGCATGCCCAGGCTGGTGTCGCTGCTGGCGCCGGGCGGGCTTATGCTGCTGTCGCTCAGGCACGGGCCCATTCCCTCGGGGCGGCGCATGTTTGAGGTGTCGGGGGAGGAGACGATGGCGCTTGCGCGCCAGCATGGGCTTAAGGCCGTGCTGAATACCCAGACCGGGTCATTGCTGCCGGGCAATGTTGCCGCCGACGTCACCTGGACCCGGCTTGCCTTCAGGCAAGAAGGCTAGCGGCCCCGGGCAACACGCCACGGGCCGCGCGCTTGGGGTTTGATTTAACCCAGGTTGACCGGCACAAAAATCTTGCTGTCCCCGCGCTGTATCAGCAGGGCCACGGATTTTTCGGACTTGGCCACGGTGGCGCGGACCTGGTCTATGTTTTTCACGGGCACGCCGTTGATGGACAGCAGCACGTCGCCGGGCTGCACGCCGGCCAGGGCCGAGGGGCCGCTGGCTTGCTCCACGACCAGGCCGCTGTCGACGCCGGCCTCCTTCTTTTCATCGGGTTGCAGCGGGCGCAGGGCCAGGCCCAGCTTGCCGTGGTTGGGGCTGTCTTTCTTGGCCACGACCTGGCCGGTTTTGTCGTCGGCGCTGCCGAGTTTGGCGCTGATCTCCTTGGCCGATCCCTGGCGCCATACGTCGAGCTTGAGGCTGTCGCCGGGCGCCGCCAGGCTGATGAGGGCGGGCAGGTCGCCGGAGGAGACGATGGGCTGGCCGTTGACGCGGCGGATCACGTCGCCGCTTTGCAGGCCGGCCTTGTCGGCGGGGCCGCCTTTTTCAACGCTGGAGACCAGCGCGCCTTCGGGCTTGTCGAGCTTGAAGGAGTCGGCAAAGGCCTGGTTGACCTCCTGCACCGCCACGCCCAGGCGCGCGTGCTCGACCTTGCCGGTGGCCACAAGCTGGTTCTTGATCTTGGCCGCCACGTCGATGGGAATCGCGAAGGACACGCCCTGGTAGCCGCCGCTGCGGGTGTAGATCTGCGAGTTGATGCCCACCACCTCGCCGCGCGTGTTGAAGAGCGGCCCGCCGGAGTTGCCGGGGTTGACGGCCACGTCGGTCTGGATAAAGGGCACGGCGCTGTCGTCGGGCAGGGAGCGGCCCTTGGCGCTCACGACGCCGGCGGTGACGGTGTTCTCAAAACCGAAGGGCGAGCCTATGGCCAGCACCCATTCACCGACCTTGAGCTCGCTGACCTTGCCCAGGGTGACCACGGGCAGGTTTTTGGCTTCGATGCGCAGCACGGCGACATCGGTCTTGGGGTCGGCGCCCAGCACCTTGGCGCGGTACTCGCGGCGGTCAGTCAGCTTGACGGTGACTTCTTTTGCATCACGCACCACATGGGCGTTGGTCAGGATGATGCCGTCGGCGCTGACGATAAAACCCGAGCCCTGGCCGCGTGTGGGCATTTCCTGCTGCGGGGCGCCGTTACGGCCGCCGGGGCGGCCCTGGCCCTGCTGGAAGCGTTTGAAGAACTCGAAGAAGGGGTCGCCGGAGAAAGGCGAATCGTCATCATCGTCACCCTGGGCGACTTCATTGCGGACCTTGGTGGTGCCGGTCACGCTGATGTTGACCACGGCCGGGCCGTAGCGTTCGGTGATCTGCGAGAAGTCGGGCAGGGCCATGGGGACGGGGGCCGCGCCGGTCGTGGCGGGTGCCGTGATGGCCGGCGGCGTGGCGGCCGTTGCGGCGGAATGCAGGATGTTGATCGCGCCGACGCCGGCGCCGCCAATGGCGCCCGCGGCCAGCAATGCGGCGACAAGCCGGGTGTTCTTCAATGCAGTGGATGACATGGCGTGCTTCCTTGGGTTGATGGCACTCCCTGGTGCCGATAAACCCAACTATGGGGACGCAGCCTTAGACGGGGCTTAAGCGGAGCCAGCATCCGGCGCAACCGGAAACCGCACTTCAACCCTGAGCCCGCCCAGGCGTTCGGAGCGGCCCAGCGCCAGCGTGGCGCCGTGCCGACCGGCAATCGCCTTGACGATGGCCAGGCCCAGGCCGCTGCCGGTGGGCGGGGCCGCATCGGCGCCGTCCCCCTCCTGGGCCGCGCGGAAGAAGCGGTCGAACACGCGTTCGCGGTCCTGCTCGTCTATGCCGGGGCCGCTGTCTTCCACCGCGAGCACGGTCTCGCCGTCCTGCGGGGCCAGCGACACGTCGACCCGGCCGCCGGCCGGTGTGTACTTGACGGCGTTGTCCAGCAGGTTGCGCAGCAGCACGCGCAGGGCCTCGGCCTGGCCCGTCACCTGTGGCGGCCGCGGCAAGGCGGGGCCTGCGACCATGCCCAGATCTATCTGTTTGTGCACCGCATGCGGCAGCACGTCGGCCACGGCGAGCTTGATGACGTCCTGCAGGTCCACGGGCGCGGCGGCCGCGGCCTGGCCCGTGCCGGTTGCTCCAGCGGTTTCGCCGGCTTCCTCGCGGGCCAGCACCAGCAACTGTTCGACCAGGCGTATCGCCCGGTCTATGCCCTGGTTGAGCCGGGCGATGCCGGCCTCGTGTTCGGCGGGCGTGCCGCCATTGCGGCGCAGGGCCTGGGCTTGCAGCTTGAGCGCGGTCAGCGGCGAGCGCAGCTCGTGCGCTGCGTCGGCCACAAAATGTTTTTGCGCCTCGAAAGCGCCGCGCACCCGGCCGAACAGCAGGTTGAGCTCGTCCACCAGGGGCCGCACCTCGTCGGGCAGGCCTTCGGCGGCCAGCGGCGACAGATCGTCGGCGCGCCGGCCCGCCACCTGGCGCCGGGTGCGTTCAATCGGCGCCAGCGAGCGGCTGATGACCCACCAGACGGCCAGCATCAGCAGCGGCGTCAGGAACACAAAAGGCAGCACGGCGCGCACCGCCAGCGCGCGCGCGCGGGCCGAGCGCGCGTCCAGGTCCTGGGCGATCTGCACCGTCTGCAGCGCGGTCTGCAGGGTGTAGACGCGGTAGCGGTTGCCATGGGCCTCCACGTCGGAAAAGCCCAGCACCGCACGCGGCGGCAGTGCCGAGCGCGTGGAGCGAAAGATCTGCGTGCCGTCCTGGCCCCAGATCTGCACATAGACCTCGAAGCGGTCGTCGGCGTCGGCTTCGTCCAGCGGGAAGTTGAAGGGCACGCCGCTGCGCAGCGAGCGCGCCATCTGCCGCAGGTGCTCGTCGAACATCGAATCGGCCTGCTGCAGCGCGCCACGGTAGGCGGTGGCCGCCTGCAACAGTGCCGCCAGGAAGATCGCGGCGAGCACAAACCAGAGCAGCCGCTTCCTCAAGGAATGGGTCACCGGCCTGTTCATGGTCATTGTTTAGGCACCAGGTAGCCCAGGCCGCGCACCGTCTGGATGATGTCGTTGCCGAGTTTTTTGCGCACGCCGTGGATATAGACCTCGACGGCATTGCTGCTGACGTCGTCTTTCCAGCTGAAGAGTTTTTCCTCGAGCTGGGCGCGCGAGAGCACCACGCCGGGGCGGGCCAGCAGGGGTTCGAGCACCGCCCACTCGCGCGCCGACAGGGTCACGGGCTGACCGTTGAGGCTGGCTTCGCGCGTGGCCGGGTTCAGGCTCACGCCCTTGTGCTCAAAGGCCGGCTCGGCGCGGCCGGCGCTGCGGCGCAGCAATGCGCGTATGCGCGCCAGCATCTCGTCGGTGTCATAGGGTTTGACGACGTAGTCGTCGGCGCCGGCATCCAGCCCGGCGATGCGGTCGCCGACCGCGTCGCGCGCGGTGGCCACCAGCACCGGCGTGGTGTCGCGGCGCGCGCGCAGGGCACGCAGCACCTCCAGGCCGTCGCGCTGCGGCAGGCCCAGGTCCAGCAGCACCAGGTCGTAGTGTTCGCTGCGCAGGACCTCATCGGCCATGCGGCCGTCGCGCACCCAGTCGACCGCGTAATGCTCGGCGCGCAGCACCTGCAAAACGGTTTCGCCGATCATGGCGTCGTCTTCAACCAGCAATAAACGCATTGGGGGACCTTGCTTCCGAAGGTACAAGTATGCATGCACTGACTTAGGTGGAGCTTAACCAGTGAGCAGTGCGGTGCGCCTTGTCCCAGGGGGAGGGGACGGGGCAGCAGCCCTCAAAAGAGCATGTTGGGCCGGTCACGCCGGTGCCGCGCAGCCCCACCCCCTAAAATCACCGCACAACAACGGGAGCTGAGATGGGAGAGTTCATACAGGTAGGGCGGTCCGGTGCAACACACGGCGCCTTGTAAACATGGCGGCCGGCAAGCCCGCGGTCAAGCCGTTCTGGCACCGCCTCAATAAATTCTTTGCTTTCCCCTTCCAGGCCACGCCTTTGGCCTATGGGCTGTTCCTGGCGTTCTGCAGCCTTTTGCCGGAGGTGCTTTTTTTCCTCCCGCGGGTGTTCATGTGGCTGATTGTCGAGCTCGGCATCCTGCTGGCGGCGAGCCGCTACGGCTTCAAGGTGGCGGTGCTGGGTTCGCGCGGCATCTCGCGCGCCAGCGACTTTCCGTCGCGGCTTGACGACGAGTGGAGCAGCCTGCCCTGGAAGCTGTTCGGCGTCTTTGTCGTGCAGGCTTTTGTCCTGGGCCTGGTGGCGTCGGTCAACGCCAAGCTTGCCACGGCCGCGACTTTTGTGCTGTCGTTTCTGTTCCCGGCGACCGTGATTGTCCTGGTGCAGTCGGGCAGCGCGATGCGCTCACTGAACCCGGCCGCGCTCTGGCAGGTTGTGCGTGTCCTGGGCGCGCCTTATCTCGCGCTGTGCTTGTTCCTGTTTTTGCTGGGCAGCGGTGCGCAGGTCGCGCTGGCGCTGCTGCTGCCCCTGGTCAGCCTCTGGCTGCTGGTGCCGCTGTTCAATTTTGCCTTTATCTATTTCGGCTGGGTCATGGCCAGCTTGCTTGGTTATGTGATGTACCAGCACCATGAGGGGCTGGACATCGACTTGCTGCCGGGTGCGGGGGCGGACGAAGCGCCGCCCGAGCGGCGCAGCCCCGAACAGATCGCGCGCCAGGAAACCGACGCGCTGGTCGCCGAGCTGGTGACCGACGGCGATATTCCCGCCGCGCTGAATATCGCCTACGAAGACCAGCGCCTGCGGCCCAACGACGTCGCCGCGCTGCGGCGCTACCACCGCGTGCTGTTGATGACCGACAAGACGCCGGTGCTGCTGGAGCACGCGAAGCGTTTTATCGCGCTGCTGCTGCAGCAAGAGCTGGGGGCCGAGGCACTCAAGGCCTGGCAGGACTGCCGCGCCCGCGAACCGGCCTTTGCCATCGAGGATGCCGGGCAGACTTTGGCCCTGGCCCGCGCCGCCTGGCGCGCCGGCGACGCCCAGGCGGCGCTGGCCGCGCTGCGCAGCTTTGACAAGCGCTTTCGCGGCCACGATGCGATTCCGCAGGCTTATGAACTCATCGCTCGGGTGCTGACCCAGGGCATGAACCGCCCCGACCTGGCGCGCCCGGTGCTGGCCATGCTGGAGGAGCGCTACCCCGACAGCGAGCCGACGCGCGAGGTACGCTGGCTGCTGCGCGACCAGACGGCGGCCTGACGCGGCTGAAGCGGTGGCTCAGGCCTGCGCGAGCGCGCGTGTGGCCATGTCATTGGGCGCCAGCCGCTGCAGGTGCGGCAGCCAATAGAGGGCGCGCTCGCGCTGTCCCGCGCGCAGCCAGCCCTGGGCGCAGATGCCCAGCGTGTCGGCAAGCCCGGAATGTTCCGGGGCGCTTTTGAGCAGGGCACGGCACAGCTTGTCGGCGTCGTCGAACTGGCGGGCGCGCGTGAAGCGGCGCGCCAGCCGCGCCATGTCGTCGGGCTTGAGCCGCGCGCCGGGTTTGGCCTGGTCGAGGTAGGTCCGGTAGCTGGCATGCTGCAGTTCCAGCGTGGCGTCGTCGCTGGGGCCCAGGCGGAAGATGCGCTGCGCGGCACGGTGGAAGTCTTCGCCCGCCGGCTGCAGCCGCGCGGTGTTGAACCAGGCGCGCAGCACTTCGCCGTCGGCGGGCCGCAGTTTCGCCGCGGCACGCCATTGCGTGCAGGCGGCGTCAAATTTCATCTCGGCCGCCAGCCGTTTGGCCTCGGCAACATGCTGCTCGAAACCGTCGCTGGTGCGCTCGGCGGCCGCGGGCGGCGGCGTGAGTTTGCGCCAGCGCATGGCCGCGGCCATCAGCAGCGCGCCCGTGAGCAGCCCGCCCAGGTGCGCCATATAGGCCACGCCCTTGCCGCCTATCAGGTGCTGCAGCATCTCGTTGGCGATCCAGGCCGGCAACAGCAGCAGCGCGGGCGCCGTGACGTAATTGAAATAGAAAAACAGCTGGTAAAAAAAGCGGATGCGGCGCAGGCGGTACATCACGGCATACATGCCCATCAGGGCCGAGATCGCACCCGAGGCGCCCAGGCCGTACCCGCCTTGCCCGGCATAAGCCCAGCCCGCCAGCAACGAGGCGCCGAGCGCCCCCGCGAGGTAAAACGCCAGGTAGAGGCCGCGGCCCAGCGCGAGTTCGACGGAAAAACCAAACAGGAAGAGGAACACCATGTTGCCGATCAGGTGGCTGGTGTCGGCGTGCAGAAAGGCCGCGGTGATCCAGGTCACGGGGCGAAACGGCGCGTCCTTGGTGTTGTCCTGGGCCCAGCGGGTGGTGAACGGGGCCGGCTGCAAGGCTTCGTAGCGGCGCCGGTCCTGCTCCCACTGTGCATGGGCCGCTTGCCCGGGCCGGATGACCAGGCCGCCGTGCAAGCGCGCCAGGAAGTCTTTTTCGTGTTCCAGGCCGTCGAGCAGCGCGCCGTAGCGGCGTTGCTGCAGCATACGCCTGGCCGCCGGCGCGCGCGGGGATGCGGTCTCTTCAAGCCAGCCGACGAAGGCCGGCAGCTCCAGCGCCGGCAGGCTGCTCGAAAGATAAAACGCCGCGGCTTTTTTCTGGGCATTTTCTTCGGCGCGCTGCGGTCCCCAGAACACCGCCATGTTCACGAGGATCAGCAAAATCGTCAGCCATGGCGGGTTGCGCCAGGTCGGCCGGTTTTCCAGCGGAATTGCGTAAAACATGCCTCCGCCGGTGCGTCAGCTCAGCCCAGCCGCGCGCGGTGCCGGGCGATCTGCGCCTTGACCTGGGCCGGCGCCGTGCCGCCCAGGATGTTGCGGGCGTTGAGCGAGCCGCGCAGGCTTAAGGCATCGTAGACGTCTTTTTCGATCTTGGGGTTGAATTCCTGCAGCACGGCCAGCGGCAGCTCGGACAGGTCCACCGCATGGGTGGTGGCGGCCTTCACGGCATGGGCCACGGTTTCGTGGGCGTCGCGGAAGGGGATGCCTTTTTTCACCAGGTAGTCGGCCAGGTCGGTGGCGGTGGCGTAGCCGCGCAGCGCGGCCTGCTCCATGGCCTCGGGCTTGACGGTGATGCCGGCCACCATCTCGGCGAAGATGCGCAGCGTGTCTTTGAGCGTGTCGACGGTGTCGAACAGCGGCTCCTTGTCTTCCTGGTTGTCCTTGTTGTAGGCCAGGGGCTGGCCCTTCATCAGGGTGATCAGGCCCATCAGGTGGCCGACCACGCGGCCGGTCTTGCCGCGCGCGAGTTCGGGCACGTCGGGGTTTTTCTTCTGCGGCATGATGGACGAGCCGGTGGTGAAGCGGTCGGGGATGTGGATAAAGCCGAAGTTCTGGCTCATCCACAAGATCAGCTCCTCGCTCATGCGGCTGATGTGCACCATGGACAGCGAGGCGGCGGCCGTGAACTCGATGGCGAAGTCGCGGTCGCTGACCGCGTCCAGGCTGTTCTGGCACACCTGGGGCTTGCCGTCCTCGTCGACCATGCCCAGGGTCTTGGCGGCGCGTTCGCGGTCCAGCGGGTAGCTGGTGCCGGCCAGCGCGGCGGCGCCCAGCGGCAGGCGGTTCACGCGCTTCCTGATCTCGCGCATGCGCTCGGCGTCGCGGCTGAACATTTCGACATAGGCCAGCATGTGGTGGCCGAAGCTCACGGGCTGGGCCACCTGCAGGTGGGTAAAGCCCGGCAGTATGACCTCGGCGTTTTTCTCGGCAATGTCGACCAGGGCTTTTTGCAGGTCGGTCAGCAGCCCGCCGATCAGGTCGATCTCGCCGCGCAGCCACAGGCGCACGTCGGTGGCGACCTGGTCGTTGCGGCTGCGGCCGGTGTGCAGGCGCTTGCCGGCATCGCCGACCAGCTGGGTCAGGCGCGCCTCGATGTTGAAGTGCACGTCCTCGAGGTCCAGCTTCCACTCGAAGGCGCCGGATTCGATTTCCGAGGTGATCTGCGCCATGCCCTTCTGGATGTCGGCATAGTCGGCCGCGGGGATGATTTTCTGCGCGGCCAGCATCTCGGCGTGGGCCAGCGAGCCGGCGATGTCGGCCTGCCACAGGCGTTTGTCGAAGAATACGCTGGACGTGTAGCGCTTGACCAGGTCGCTCATGGGCTCGGAAAAGAGGGCAGACCAGGCTTGGGACTTTTTGTCGAATTGGTTCACGTCAGGCTTTCTTTGGGTGGCGGTCAGGGTGCCGGCCGCGCCGGGCCGTGGATTCAGGGCGCCGGATGCGCTATTCTGGGCAGCCACGGGCCGGCGACGGCCTTAATTGTCTTCCAGGCCGCCGCCGCGGGGGCGCGACCGGTGCAATACTCGGCATCACGGTGATTTTATCCATGTGCCCAAGGTCCGGCCTTTCCTCGACATCCACGTATGCACGCCAAGAAGCCTTCGCCTGATCCGCAGACCTTCGGGGAATCGACCCTGATGGGCAGCGTCATCTCTGTTGATGAGGAGCCGGCGCGGCGAAGCAGCGTGCGCGCCGGCATGTTTGACGCCTGCCAGGTCGGGGTGGTGCTGCGCGCCGTGCTGTTCGCGGAGGCCATGGTGGGTGTCACCGCCATGTTCGACGCCGACACGGCCCTGCAGTGGCTGCTGCGTTTTGCCTTGCTGACCGGTGGGGTGCTGCCGGCCACGCTGGCCTGGCTGATCGTGGCCTGCGCCCTCAAGTCGCGGCTGAACCGGCTCAGGTCCTGGCTGCAGTGGACGGCCGGCGTGCTGCTGGGCGCGGGCGCGGGCCTCTACGGCTGCGGGCTGCTGTCGGTGATGGGGCTGCTGGTGCGGCCGCCCTGGTGGGCCAGCGCGGCGGCGGGCGCCCTGCTGTCGGCCATGCTGCTGGCGGGCCTGTACTGGCGCGCCAAGGCGCGCACACCGGCGGCCACGGCGGCGCGCCTGGCCGAGCTGCAGTCGCGCATACGCCCCCATTTTTTGTTCAACACCCTCAACAGCGCCATCGCGCTGGTGCGCGCCGAGCCGGCCAAGGCCGAGGCCGTGCTGGAAGACTTGAGCGAGCTGTTCCGCCACGCGCTGGCCGACCCGGCGGAATCGGTCACCCTGGGCCAGGAAATCGCGCTGGCCCAGCGCTACCTGGCCATAGAGCAGGTGCGCTTCGGCGAGCGCCTGCAGGTGCAGTGGAGCCTGGACGCCGAGGCCGACCAGGCCAAGCTGCCGCCGCTGCTGCTGCAGCCGCTGGTGGAGAATGCCGTCAAGCACGGCGTGGAGCCCAGCGCCACCGGCGCGCAGCTCAGGATTTCCACGCTCAAGCGCGGCGGCACGGTGGTGATCAAGGTCACCAACTCGACCCCGGCGGGCGCCGGCGAGCGCGGCCACGGCCTGGCGCTGGCCAATGTGCGGGAGCGGCTGGCCTTGCTGCATGATGTCGAGGCGAAATTCAGGACCGTGTTCAAGGACGGCATATTTCAGGTACGCATGGAGATTCCCGCATGAAACTCAAGGTACTGGTGGTGGACGACGAAGCGCTGGCCCGGTCGCGCCTGCGCACCCTGCTGGGCGATTGCACGGCGCCGGCCGCGGTGGTGGGCGCGGAAGCGGCCGATGCCGCGGAGGCCATGGGGGCCCTGCAGCGCGAAGCCTTTGACGCGGTGCTGCTGGACATCCGCATGCCGGGCGCCGACGGCATCGCGCTGGCCCAGATGATCGCCACGCTGCCGCGCAGGCCCGCCGTGGTGTTTGTCACGGCCCATGCCGAGCATGCGGTGCAGGCCTTTGAACTCGAGGCCATCGACTACCTGACCAAGCCGGTGCGCCTGGAACGCCTGCAGCAGGCGCTGCAGAAGGTGGAGCGCCTGGCGCAGGCCGCGCGCCCCGGCCAGCCGCCCGCCGAGGAAACGCTCATCATCCAGGACCGGGGCCGCACCGAGCGTGTGCCGCTGGCCGAGGTGATCTACTTCAAGGCCGAGCTCAAGTACATCACCGTGCGCACGGCCAGCCGCAGCTACATCCTGGACGGCTCGCTGAGCGAACTGGAGGAGCGCCACGCGGCGCGCTTCATGCGCATACACCGCAACGCGCTGATCGCGCGGCATGCGGTGCGCGCCCTCGAAAAACATTTCGACCCCGAGGAGGGCGAGGGCTGGGCGGTGCGGCTCAACGGCATCGACGAGCTGCTGGCGGTCTCGCGCCGCCAGCTCAGCGCGGTGCGCGAGGCCATCACGGCCTGATGCGCCCGGCGGCTGTTTCCGGCATCCCCGGTCTCTTTTTTCCGTTTGCTGTTCCCCCTCTCCACATGCCCCCACACGTCGATTTCATCCAGCGCCATATCCACCGCTTCAGCAACCAGCCCGCCGTCGAGCAGCAGCTGGTGCGCGACTTTTTTGCCGGCAAAACCGGTTTTTACGTGGATGTGGGCGCCAACGACCCGGTGCTGGACTCCCAGTCCCAGCACCTGGAGGCGCTGGGCTGGACCGGCCTGCTGGTCGAGCCCGACCCGGATTGCTGCGCGCTGCTGCGGCAAAGCCGCAAGGGCACGGTGATCGAAATGGCCTGCTCCAGCCCCGAGAACGCCGGCAAGCTGCTGCAGCTGAACCGCGCGGGCCCGCATTCGACGCTGGAAGACCGGCCCATTGCACTGGGCGCGGTGGTGCGCTCCACCGTGGCGGTGCGCTGCGAAACCCTGGACACCATGCTGCGCGAACACGGCGCGCCCGTGGGCTTTGATTTACTGTCCATCGACATCGAGGGGCATGAGCTGGTCGCCCTGTCGGGTTTTGACTTCGCGCACTGGCAACCCCGGCTGGTGCTGATCGAGGACCATGTAACCCACCATCGCAAACATGCGCTGATGCGGCGCAACGGCTACCAACTGCTGCTGCGAACCGGCCTCAACAGCTGGTACGTTCCGGCGAAAGCGTCCTACACGTTTTCCTGGGCGGCCCGGTTTGAATATCTGCGTAAGTACTACCTGGGGCTTCCGTCGCGGAAGTTTCGCTATTCGCGCCAGGCGACTTGAACGGACACGGGGGACACATGACACAAGAAGAAGCCGACTCGCCGTCGCCGGCCGACGCGGCCCCGGCCGCAGAAACGCAGCGCGTGCTTCTTCACATGCCGGTCGACATCCGCAACATGTCGCTGGTGGTGCTGGCCGGCCTGGCTTTCCTGTTCGTGCTGCACTGGGCCAAGGCCGTCTTCATCCCGGTGATGCTGGGCGTGTTGTTCAGCTATGCGTTTTCGCCGGTGGTCAACTGGTTTGAAGCCAGGCGGGTGCCGCGCTGGCTGAGCGCGGCCGTGCTGCTGCTGGCGATTCTGGGCGGCATAGGCGGCACCGCCTGGTCGCTCGGTGACGAGGCCACGCAGCTGGTGGAGGCGCTGCCGGCGGCGGCGCAGAAGTTCCGCCAGGCCGTGAAGGCGCGCACCGGCCGCTCCGACAGCGCGCTGGAAACCGTGCAGAAAGCCGCATCGCAGATAGAGCAGGCCGCGCAGGAGAGCTCGGCACCCGGCACCACGCGCGGTGCCATGCGTGTGGTGGTCGAGCCCGCGCGCTTTGACATCAGGCACTACCTGTGGTCGGGTACCGTCGGCCTGATCGCGCTGATAGGCCAGGCCACGGTGGTGGTCTTCCTCACCTACTTCCTGATGATCTCGGGCGACACCTTCAGGCGCAAGCTGATCAAGCTGGCGGGCGACAGCCTGAGCAGCAAGAAGATCACGCTGCAGGCCCTCAATGAAATCACCGGCCAGATCCAGCGCTACCTGCAGGTGCAGCTGCTGACCAGCGCGCTGGTGGGCCTCTTGACCTGGCTGGCCCTGCTGGCCCTGGGCCTGGACAACGCCGCCGTCTGGGGCGTCGCGGCGGCCGTGCTGAACCTCGTGCCCTATGTCGGCTCGCTGGTCACGGCGGCCGGCTCGGCGCTGGTGGGTTTTATGCAGTTCGGCTCGCTCAACATGGCACTGGCCGTGGGCGGCGCCTCGCTGCTGATCCACACCCTGGTCGGCAATTTGCTCACGCCCTGGCTGACCAGCCGCACCAGCCGCATGAACCCGGTGGCGGTCTTTATCGGGCTGCTGGCCTGGGGCTGGCTGTGGGGGGTGTGGGGCCTGCTGCTGGGCATTCCCATCCTGATGATTGTCAAGGCGATTTGCGACCGGGTGGAGGATTTGAAGCCCATCGGTGAATTCCTTGGATCTTGAAGAGCCCCCGCGGTCGCTCACTTCGTGTAGCCTTCGGCTTCTCCCTGCCCCTTTCATCACGAAAGGGGCCGCTGCGCCAGAGGCCCGGCAAAGCCGGTTCCTCGGCCCCTGCTGGTATAAAACCTCCATGGTCTTACCTGGAGTTCGCTGGACCATTCAAAAGAAAGAGATCACGCCATGATGGAACTGCTGACCGACCCGCAAGCCTGGATTGCCTTTGCCACCCTGACCGCGCTGGAGCTGGTGCTGGGCATAGACAACATCATCTTCATCTCCATCCTGGTCGACAAGCTGCCCAAGGCCAAGCAGGAACTGGCACGGCGCCTGGGCCTGTTCATGGCCATGTTCATGCGCATAGGCCTGTTGCTGGTGCTGTCCTGGATCATCGGGCTGGTCGAGCCGCTGTTTACCGTGTTCAAGCAGGAAATCTCGGGCCGTGACCTGATCCTGATCGCGGGCGGCCTGTTCCTGATCTGGAAGAGCACCGGTGAAATCCACCAGTCCATGGAAGGCGAGGAGGGCCATGCCTCGAGCGCCGTCAAGGCCACTTTTGCCGCCGTGATCGTGCAGATCATGATCGTCGACATGATTTTTTCGCTGGACTCCATCATCACCGCGGTCGGCATGGTCGACAGCATCGCGGTCATGATCGCCGCCGTTATTGCCTCGGTCGGCCTCATGATGCTGTTCGCGCCGGCCATAGGCCGCTTTGTCTCCACCCATCCGACCATCAAGATGCTGGCCCTGTCCTTCCTGGTGGTGGTGGGCGTGGTGCTGATCGCCGAAGGCCTGGACCACCATGTGCCCAAGGGTTATGTCTACTTCGCCATGGCCTTCTCGGTGGCGGTGGAAATGCTCAACATCCGCATGCGGCGCAAGACCGCCCGGCCCGTGCACCTGCGGAACGCCTATTCGGCGGAGGGCGATAAGGCCGCGGACAGCCCCCGTGACTGAGCCGGCCGGGCGCGCGGCCTGCGGCGTCTGCCTGCGGCCGCAAAGCGCCTGCATCTGCCAGTGGATCAGGCCGGTGGCGCATGAAGCCGGGGTGCTGATCCTGCAGCACCCGCTGGAAGCGGGCCATGCCAAAAACACCGGCCGCCTGCTGCAGCTGAGTTTGCCGCGCAGCCGCATGCTGATGGGGGAAACGTTTGAAGAAGCCGGCCTGCGCGCGGCGTTGGCCGAGACGCCTGCCTATACGGTGCTGCTGTACCCGCCCACGCCGCAGGACGATGACACGCCCGCCCTGGACCTTGAGCGGCTCAAAGACCCGCCGCGTGTGCGCCTGGTGGTGCTGGACGCGACCTGGCGCAAGAGCCGCAAGATGCTGCACCTCAACCCGTTGTTGCGGCGGCTACCGCGCCTGTCGCTGGAAGATGTGCCCGCGTCGGCTTACCTGATCCGCAAGGCCCACAAGCCGGGACAGCTGTCGACGCTGGAGGCGGCTTGCGCAGCACTCGTGCAGCTTGAAGGGGATGCTGGCAGATATCGGCCGCTGCTCCAGGCCTTCAACGGCTTTGTGGCGCAGCAACAGGCATTTGATCCGAAGTAGTTCAGTCGCCGAGATCGATCACACCGGCCAGCGTCACCCCGCTGGGGGCTGCATAGTCCGCAATCACCGCCGCGCGGCCGGCTTGTGTCGAAATAGCCTGAAGCTGTTCTTTGACAAAAGCAATCGAGGGCGCATCGAGTGCGGCGAAGGGTTCGTCGAGCAGCAACAGCGCCGCGCCCGAGGCAAACGCCGCCGCCAGCCAGACCTTGCGCTTGGACCCCGTGGACAGCATGAAGAGTTGCTTGTCGATGTGAGGCTCCAGTCCCAGTCCTTCGACCAGCGGACCTGTCAAACCCGCATCAAAACTTGAATACTTGCCTCGAACAGTTTCGAAATACTGCAGCGGTGTGAGCTGGTCGAAGTCGGTGCTGCGCGGCTCCATCCAGAACAGCTGCCGGCGATGGGCCTCGGGTTGTTCTGCCAGCGATACGCCGTTCAGCTGCAACTGCCCCGCATCGGCAGCCAAGGCGCCTGCCATCAGGCGAAGCAAGGTACTTTTGCCGCGCCCGTCGCCGCCTTGCACCAGCGTGACGCCGGGTGGGATGGTGGCGGACAGGTGGGCGAAGAGTTCCACCTTGGGATTGGGGTAGCGAAAGCTGAGGTTTTTAATGATGAGCACGATGGGTGTTTGGTAGGCGCTACCTGGTGAGGCGGAAGCAAGCGCTGATGTTAATCTGCGAATTTTCGGACTGCACCCAGCAACCTGCCAGGAAATAGCCATGCCCGATCGCAATATTCCAAGCCTCTATGAATGGGTGGGCGGCATAGACGCCCTGACCCGCCTGACCACGCGCTTTTATGAACATGTGAAGAAGGACGGTGTGCTCGGACCCGTCTTCGCGCACATGGGCGGCGAGCATCCGGCCCATGTGGCTGCCTTTCTCGGCGAAGTGCTGGGCGGGCCAGCCACGTATTCGACGCAGCATGGCGGCCATCCGCACATGATCCGCCAGCATTTGAACCGGCACCTTGACCAGGCACAGCGCCGCCGCTGGGTCGGGCTGCTGCTGGAGACGGCGGACGAGCTGGGCATGCCCGAGGATCCCGAGTTCCGCTCGGCCCTGGTGGGCTACCTGGAGTGGGGCTCACGGCTGGCGGTCATCAATTCGCAGCCGGGGGCCACCGTCGATCCCGACGCGCCCATGCCGCGCTGGGGCTGGGGCGAGGTCAAGGGGCCATACCTCGGCTGATCTTGACCGAGGCGATCAGCCTGTAGCCTGCACCAGCAGGCGCGCAGCTTCCGGCAATTCGGCGAGCAGGACGACCTGCCCAGGTGTGAGCACGCGATCCGCCGGAAAGCTGTCTTCAGCCGCCGCGCCGTCACGCTGCCAGCGCACCGTCAGCGCATGGCCCTGCACATTGAGGGCTATCTCGAACGAGGGCCAGTGCGCCGGCACACAAGGTGACAGCGAGAGTTCACCCTGCTGCACGCGCAGGCCCAGAATGTTTTCCAGCGCGGCGCGGTGCAGCCAGGCGGCCGAGCCGGTGTACCAGCTCCAGCCGCCGCGGCCCACATAGGGCGCTGTGCCGTAGATGTCGCCGGCCATCACATAGGGCTCAAGCTCGTAGGCCGGGCCGCGCAGCGGGTGTTCGCTGCGGTGGGCGGGGCTCAGGGCCTGGAAGCTCTTCCACGCGGCTTCGGCGTCGCCGGTGGCGGCCTGGGCCATCATGGCCCAGACGGCGGCGTGTGAATACTGGCCGCCGTTTTCGCGCACGCCGGGCGGGTAGGCCTGGATGTAGCCGGGGTTGTTGGCCGAGTGCTGCAGCGGCGGCGTGAGCAGGCGCAGCAGGCCGGCCTCGTGGTCGACCAGCTGGTCATTCATGGCCTGCATCGCGGGCACCGTGAATTCGTCGCTGGAGGCGCCGGACAGCACGGCCCAGGCCTGGGCGATCAGGTCGATGCGGCATTCGTCGTTGGCGGCCGAGCCCAGCGGCGCGCCGTTGTCGAAAAACGCGCGGCGGAACCAGGCGCCGTCCCAGCTGTCTTTGTGCAGTGCGCTGACCCAGCCCTGGCGCGCGGCCCGCCAGCTGTCGGCGCGGCGGGTGTCGCCGCGCGCGCGGGCCAGGGGTTCAAAGTCCTGCACCACGCGGCATAAAAACCAGGCCAGCCACACCGACTCGCCGCGGCCCTCATGGCCCACGCGGTTCATGCCGTCGTTCCAGTCGCCGGTGCCCATCAGCGGCAGGCCGTGGGCGCCGGTGGCCAGGCTCTTGTCGATGGTGCGCGCGCAGTGCTCAAACAGCGTGGCGCTTTGCGCGCTGGCTTGCGGCGCGTAGTAGGCGTCTTCCGCGCCTTCGGGAATCGCCGGGCCGTCGATAAAGGCGGCCTGCTCGTCGAGGATGGCCGTGTCGCCGGTGATCTGCACATAGTGGGCGCAGGCATAGGGCAGCCACAGCAGGTCGTCGGAGAAATGCGTGCGCACGCCTTCGCCGCCGGGCGCATGCCACCAGTGCTGCACATCGCCTTCGGGAAACTGGCGCGAGGCGTTGAGCAAAATCTGCCGGCGCAGGCGGCCGGGCTCGGTGAGGGCAAAAGCCATGGCGTCCTGCAGCTGGTCGCGAAAACCGAAGGCGCCGCCGGCCTGGTAGAAGCCGGCCTTGGACCACAGGCGGGATGCCAGGGTCTGGTACAGCAGCCAGCGGTTGACCAGCGCGTCGAACAGCGGGTCCGGCGTGCGCACCTGCACCTTGCCCAGCAGGCCGGCCCACCAGGCCTTGACCTCTTGCAGCGCCGCTTGCGTATCGCGGCCTTGCCAGGCGCGGGCCAGTTCCGCGGCCTGGGCCGCATCGCCGGCATGGCCCAGCACAAAGCTCAGCGTGAGGCTTTGGCCCGGCTGCAAGCTGAAATTACCGGCCAGCGCGGCGCAGGGGTCTATGCCGCCGTCGGCGTTGCGGCCCAGGACGGCGGGCGGCGCGAGGCGGCCCGCGGCATCAAAAAACTCGCCGCGGTCACAGGTCCATTGCGGCGCATCCGGCAAGCCGGCCAGCGCCAGGAAGGCGGTGCTGCCGCCGAAGCCCGCGCGGCTTTCGCGCTGCTGCGCGAACACGGCCTTGAGCCCGGCGTCCTTGGCCCTCCAGGTCTGCACGGTGCGGCGCTCATGGCGCGCCGCACCCATCTGCCACTCCACCATGGCCAGGGCACGCAGGCGGCGCACATCGTTTCCCTGGTTATGCAGGCGCAGCTGCACGCACTTGACGGAATCCTGGAGGTCGGCGAACCAGGTGGTCTCAACCCGCAGCGCGCCATGCATGCGTTCAAACGTGCTGTAGCCCTGGCCGTGGCGCACGCGGCAGGATGCCCCGGGCTCGATGGAGGCGCCCAGCGGCAGCTGGGTTTGTGTGTCCAGGTCCTGCAGCAAGTAGTGCTCGAAGCTGGGGTCGGTGACCGGGTCGTTGGACCAGGGCGTGAGCTGGTGCAGCCGGCTGTTGCCGGCCCAGGTGTAGCCGGCGCCGGCTTCCGAAACCTGGAAGCCGAAGGCGGCGTTGGCGATGATGTTGACCCAGGGGCGCGGCGGGCGGTGCAGGGCATCGACCTCGAACTGGAATTCGCCGGTGGCCGGGTCAAAGCGGCCTTGCGGCGCCTGCGTAGCCCCGGATGCCTGCGGCGGCGGGGCGGTGGCAGCGCGGCTGGGGGTGTGGCTGGGAGTGTGGCCCAGGGCCTGCAGCGCACCGGTCTGCAGCTCCAGCGGCCGGCCATCGGCTGCGAGGATGAGGCGGGCCAGGCCCGTGAGCGCGGCTTTTTCCGAGGGCACGATTTCCTGTTCGCGCAGCAGGAAAAAGCCGCCCACGTCACTGCGCGGGAAACTGTTTTCGGCCTGCTGCAGCGTGCGGTCGCGCAGCGCGAGGATGTCGCGCTGCAGCGGCATCAGGTAGGAATTGGCCTCGCTGTTGAGGATGACCACATCGGCGGCCAGGCCGCAGAAACTCCACCAGGGCTGGGCCCGCAGCAGCGCGTGCACCAGCGCCATGCCGTTGCTGGAGTGAATCAGCACCAGCACGATGGGCTTGTCGCCCGAGAGCCCGAAGCGCCAGAGCTGGCGCTGGTCGATCAGGCCGCGCTCGGGGGCCGGCCGGGCGCAGCTGTACATCAGCGCGGTGTTGATGTCCTGCAGCGCGGCGTTCTCGCCGGGGTCCACGCCGAGGTCGCGCAGCCGCACCTGGGCCAGCGTGGCGGCCATGCGGGTGGCGCGCTCCACGTGCATGGGCTGCAGGTATTTGTCGATGCGCGCGGCCAGCTCCTCGGTGTTGGGCGCGGCGGCGGTGGCAAAGCTGAGCCGGGCCAGGCCGCCGGCGGGAATGCGCAGGCGCACGCGCAGGCCGGCCACCGGGTCCAGCCCGTTGATGGGCGTGTGGCCCTCGCCGCGCGCCTCGGCCAGCAGGGCCGGCTCGCCGGGGCCGCGGCCCCGGCCCAGGAAGGCGCGCCGGTCCGAGATGAAATCGATGGTGCGCACATTGGCCTCGGAGTCGGCCAGGAAGTGCGCGGCCGCCATGGCCGGGTCGCCCTGCAGCCTGGGCCTGCGCGACAGCAGCAGGGCGCGCCATCCGGCGTGCCATTCGGTCTGCACAAACAGGTTGGAAAACGCCGGGTGCGCCTCGTCGGCGCGCGGGTCGGTCAGCACGGCCTCGAAACAGGAAACGAGTTCCAGTGTCACCTCTTCGCTGGAGAGGTTGCGCAGGGTGACGGTGCGCAGCTCGGTGTCGTCCTCGGGGCTGACCAGCACGGTGGTGGTCGCCTCCAGCGTGCTTGACGCCATCTCGAACTGCACGCGGTCGGCCAGGAAGGTGGCCTGGTAGCGCCAGTCGGGGTGTGGCGCCGGGTGCTGGGTGAGCGAGTGAAAGCGCTCCTGCGGCGCGGCGCGCAGGTAGATGAAGGTGCCGCAGGCGTCGCGCAGCGGGTCGTCGCGCCAGCGCGAGACGTTGTAAGTCCGGTTGCCGCTGCGCCAGCGGCTGACGCCGGCGCCGTTGGCGCGCAGCGCCACGCTGTAGCGGCCGTTGGACAGCAACTGCGTGGGCTGCCAGCCGGGCGCGGCGGGGTCGATCTCGCGCGAATGGTAAAGCCGGGCTTCGGCGCTGTCCTCTGGCTCGGGCGGCTCGCGCGGGTCGGCGCTTTCGATGATCTGGCGCGGGGTTTTTTCGTGCAGCAGCGAGTCAAAGGCCTGCACCAGCGGCGCCGAGGCGAACCAGCGGCGCGGCGCCCCGTCGCACAGCACGTTGCACAGCGCCACCAGCGACATGCCCTGGTGGTGCGCCATGAAGGTGTTGACCAGGCTCAGCGCCTGCGCGCCGGGCTGGCGCGCGACGGTGAAGTCCAGCGCGTCGACAAAACCGTATTCGCCGCGCGCGCCCCACTGCTCGAGCTGGCGCAGGTTGGCCGTGGCCTCGCGCGGCATGAACTGGGCCGCCATGATGCTGGCATAGGGCGCGACCACGCGGTCGGTGGGCGGCGTGCGGCGCAGGGCCAGGCGCGGCACGCCGAAAGGCGAGTACTGGAAGGCCAGCGTGTGGTCCTGCGCGAAATAGGCCGACTCCGAGACGCCCCAGGGCAAGCCCTGGGATTCGCCGAAGGCCTGCTGCTCCTTGACCGCGGCCAGGCCAGAGACCTGCAGCAGGCCCTCGTCGGGCTCGCTCATGACCAGCGAGGGCATCAGGTATTCGAACATGGAGCCCGACCAGGATTTCAGGCCCGGCGTCACGCCCACGGTCAGGAAGGCGCGGCCCAGCGCCCGCCAGTGGCGGCGCGGCACGTCGCCCTTGGCGATCGCCAGGAAGCTGGTCAGCCGCGCCTCCGAGGCGAGCAGGTCGTAAAAGCTCGCGTCCAGCGCCTGCTCGTGCACGCGCAGGCCGATGTGGAACAGGTGGCGCTTGGCGCTGTAAAGGCCGCTGAAATCCATGGCCATGCACAGGCGCTCGCAGCGCCCGGCCAGCTGCAGCAGCGGGGCGGATTCGGCCCCGGCGGTGTCCGCCCGCCCGGCCAGCAGCCGGCAGTTCTGCGCGACCGCCAGCAGGTGGCCCGCGAAGTTGCCGCTGTCGACCGTGGAGACGTAGGCCGGCGGCAGCACCTGCAGCGTGCGGGTTTCATACCAGTTGAGCAGGTGGCCCTGGTGCTTGGGCAGGGCCTCCACGGTGTCCAGCGTGGCGGCCAGGCGCGCGATCATCTCGCCGGTCGATATCCAGCTGAACTCGCGCGCGCAGGCCACCGCCATCAGGTACAGGCCTATGTTGGTCGGCGAGGTGCGGTGGGCCAGCGTCGGTTCGGGCTCCATCTGCAGGTTGTCGGGCGGCAGGTGGTGGTCTTCGGGGCCAACCACGCGCTCGAAAAAACGCCAGGTCTGTTGCGCCAGCTGCAGCAGGTAGTCGCGGTCCGCGGCGTCGGGCACGGTGCCCCGGCCGGCGGCGCCGGGCTGGCTGCCCCACCAGGCCAGCAGCGGCGCCAGGGCCCACAGCACGAACAGCGCAGGGCCGGCGAAGGGATGGGGGCTCCAGCAGGCGGCCGCGGCGAAAGCCAGGCACAGCGCGGACACGCCCGCGTGGCCGCGCGCAAACGCGGCCGGTGTGTAGCGGGCCGAGGCCTGGGCCTGGGCCGCGGTGGTCCATTGCAGCAGGCGTCGCCGGCTCACGGCCATGCGCCACAGCGCCCGCGTGATCGCGTCCAGCAGCAGCGCGGCCTGCACCGCGAGCTGGCTGAACTGCCAGGCCGCCTGTGCCAGGCTGCGCCCGACGTCGCGCATGCCGATGTCGAAAAAATGCAGCCAGGCGATGCCGCGCCGCGTGGGCACCAGCCCGGCCAGCGCGCCCATCAGCGGGCCGGCCAGGAAGGCGAGGACGGTGAAGGTCAGCGCCGTTCCCAACGGCAGCGCGCCGCTGAAAACCACCCAGGCCAGCAGCGCGAAGCAGGCCGGCGCCACCAGCGAGCGGCGCAGGTTGTCGGCCATGCGCCACAGGCCCAGCGCGTCTATGCCGAAGGTTTTGGCGCGCAGCATGAGCGGCAGCAGTTGCCAGTCACCGCGCGTCCAGCGGTGCAGCCGCGAGGCGGCCACATCGGCATGGTGGGGCTGGTCTTCCATCAGCACCACATCGCTGACGTAGGCGCAGCGCGCGATGCTGCCTTCGAGCAGGTCGTGGCTCAGGATGGCGCCCTCGGGCAGGCGCCGGTCCAGCACGGCGTGCAAGGCCTCCACGTGCAGCAGGCCCTTGCCGCTGAAGTTGCCCATGCCGAACACGTCCTGGTAGAGGTCGGAGTTGCCGCTGCTGTAAGGGTCCAGGCCGCGCTGGCCGGCGAACAGGGTGTGAAACGGCGAGCGCTCGCGGCGCGCGGGCAGGGGCGTGGCCACGCGCGGCTGCAGGATGCCGTAGCCGGCGGTGACGCGGCGGCTTCTGCGGTCCACCTGCGGCGTGTTCAGCGGGTGGGCGGCGATGGCCACCAGTTCGCGCAGGGCGCCGGGGGGCAGGCCGGTGTCGCTGTCCAGGGTCAGCACATAACGCGTGCCTTCGGCCAGCCGCATGGCGTCGCCCGCCGGCGTGAAGGGCGAGGCCGAGTGCCCGGCCAGGTGCCGCAGCAGCATCTCGAGCTTGCCGCGCTTGCGCTCCCAGCCTATCCAGCGGCGCTCCGTGGCCGACCAGCTGCGCGGCCGGTGCAGCAGCACAAAACGCGCGGGCTGGCCGTGGGCCGCTGGGTAGCTCGCGTTGAGGGCGCGCAGGCGGGCCAGCGCGTCGTCAAACAGCGCCTGGTCGTCGGGCCGGTGTTCGGTCTCGGCATCGGCCCAGTCGGTCAGCAGCGCGAACTGCGCGTGCGCCTCGCGGCTGGCCAGCCAGTGCAGCTGCAGCCGGTGCACCAGCTCGGCATTCGCCGCGGCCGAGCTGAGCATGCAGGGGATCGCCACCAGCACGCGGTGTTCGGCCGGGATGCCGGCGCTGAAGTCCAGGCGGGCCAGCGGCTGTATGCGGGTGGACTCGGCGATCAGCCGGTGCATCAGCGCGGCCACGGCTTCCGAGGCCGGCCAGGCCATGAGCAGCACCGCCAGCCAGCCGGGCCAGGGCAGGGCGGCCAGCGGTTGCGCGGCCCAGGCCAGCAGCGCGGCGGTGCCGGCGAACCAGGCCGCGGCGAACAGCGGCAAGCGCCAGGCGCGCGGTGTGCCGCGGGCCGGCAAGGGCCTGTGCGGGCCGGCGGACGGACCCAGCGCGGCTTCGAGCAGCGGACGGCCCGGCCCTATCAGGTAGTAGCCGGCGGTGCGCGCCACCAGCGAGTTGTTGGGCTGGCGCGCCGCGGCCAGCACGGCTTCGGCGACGGCGCGTTCGGGCTTGCCGGTCTGCTGCGCCAGCCTTTCCATGGCGCGCGTGATCTGCTGGCGCGTGATCTCGCTTTCGCGCGAGAAGCTGGGCAGGCGGCGCAGCACCTGCAGCGAGTGGCTGACGGGCTCTATCAGCTCCGCCCATTCGACCTGGCCTATCAGCCTGAGCGTGGTGATGATGTTGCTGACCGTGAGGTTGGCGGCCACCTGCGCGGTCTGGCCCTCGCCTATCATGCCCAGCGCGTCGGAGCAATGCTGGGCGGCCCAGCGCACCAGCGGCAGGGGCGGCGGCGCGTCGGGTTCGGGGCGCCCGGCCGGCATGCGCTGCCAGAGCTGGGTCAGGTAGGCGCGCTCCAGGCCGTGGGACTGCATCAGGGCCAGCAGTTCGTCGAGCTCGCGCAGGTTCAGCGCCTCGACCTTGTCCCAGGCCGCATGGGCCACCTCGCGCGCCACCTTGTTCCAGGCGATGCGGTCGGCCATGCGGCGCAGGTTTTCCAGCAGCACCACGCGCAAGGTGGTGGGCAGGGCCCAGAGTTCCCCGAGGTTGAGTTCGCTGACCTCCTGGTAGGCATGCAGGAAGGCGGTGAACAGGACTGGGTCGAGCACGCTGTCGGTATGCGCCACATAGGCCCAGGCGATGCCGTAGACGCGCGGCAGGCCCTGCAGCGGCTTGTCGGCAAGCTTGGGCAGGTCGGCGTAGTAGCGGTGCGGCACGCCGTCCTGGATCTGCTGCAGCTGGGCCTCGACCAAATGGAAATTGTCGAGCAGCCATTCGGCCGCCGGCGTGACGTAGTGGCCGCTGCGGGAGGTCAGCGCGATGTAGTCGTAGGCCAGGCGTATGGCGGCAATGTTTTCCTGCACGCGCGGGAAAAACGGCGGGCCGCCGTGCTCGCTGCCGGCGGGCAGCACGGCCTGGGCTGCGGCCAGGCTGCGGCCGTGTTCCTCAAAACGCTGGGCGCCGAACAGCTCGGCGCGTATGGGTTGCTGTATGTCGCTGCGGCGGCCGCCCAGCAACTGCCGGGCATAGGCGCTTAAGTTGTCCAGCCGCTCGAGGACAGCGGTAGCCACGCGCTCAGGCTAGCGCCAGCATGCCAAGGCAGACCGCCACGATGAGCGCCACTGTCACGATGCGCGGCAGGAGCACCGAATGCGCGGACTGCAGGCCGGTCTGGAGCGTGAAAAAACGGCCGCGCGAATGCGCGCACTGGTCCATGTGCGACGCCAGGTCGGCGGCGTCGGTGGAAACAAAATCGTTGCGAATGGCCGACGGTGTATCGGCCATGATCTCCAAGGTGGTCATGATTTTGTGCTCCGGGCTGGGGTGGGCAATGCGTGCGGAATGCGGCATTGCTCCGAGTTCAAGAAGCTGTTCACGATCCAGACGGAGCCATGAACAGCTTCTAGCACCATGCTAAAACCCGGCACCGCAAGGCGCCATCGGAAGACGCTGGAGTTTGTCTAGGACAAAGCCTACACAACAGGGGGAGTATGCGCTTCTCGAATACCCCTATGGTTTGCTACCCGGCGCGGGTGGCGTCGTTGATGCCGATGCGACTGCCATCAACCTTGCTCCGGCGGTGTGCCCTTTGCATGGGTTTGTTGGCCGGGGTTGCCCGGCGGCAACTCACTTTTCTTTGGCGAAGCAAAGAAAAGTGCCTCGCCCGCCGGGGCGAGACCCGGCCAACTGAACTTAACAAGGGGGGAGAGGGAGGAACGCCCTAGCCTGTATTGCGCAAACCAGCCGCGATCCCGTTGATCGAAATATGTATACCGGTCTGGACCCGCTGGTCAGCCTGCCCCGCCCGGTAACGCCGCACCAGTTCGACCTGCAGGTGGTGCAGCGGGTCGATATAGGGAAAGCGGTGGCGGATGGAGCGCTGCAGTGCGGCGTTGCCGGCCAGGCGCTGTTTTTCGCCGGTGATCAGGGCCAGGGCGTCGGCCGTAAGGTGCCATTCGGCCTCGATGGCGCTGAAGATTTTTTTGCGCAGGCGCGCGTCGCCGACGAGGTCGGAATAGCGCGAGGCCAGGGCCAGGTCGCTCTTGGCCAGCACCATGTCCATGTTGCTGAGCAGGGTGCGAAAGAAGGGCCACTGCTTGTACATTTTCTGCAGCAGCGCGAGCGCTTCCTTGCGCGCGGCGGGGGTGCCGCCCTGGCCCAGCATGTGCGCGATGGCCGAGCCGAAGCCGTACCAGCCGGGCAAGGTGAGGCGGCATTGGCCCCAGCTGAAACCCCAGGGGATGGCGCGCAGGTCTTCGATTTTTTGCGAGGCCTTGCGCGAAGCCGGGCGTGAGCCGATGTTGAGTTCGGCGATTTCGCGTATCGGCGTGGCGCTGAAAAAATATTCGGTGAAGCCCGGGGTGTCGTAGACCAGCGTGCGGTAGGCCGCCATGCTGGCTTGCGAGAGTTCGGCCGCGGCCTGCAAAAAGGCCTTGGTCGCGGGTTTGGTCGGCTGCAGCAGCGTGGCCTCCAGCGTGGCGGCGACCAGGGTTTCGAGGTTGCGCCGGCCGATCTCGGGATTGGCGTATTTGGAGCCTATGACCTCGCCCTGCTCGGTCAGGCGTATCTGCCCGCGCACCGTGCCCGGTGGCTGGGCCAGGATGGCCTGGTAGCTGGGGCCGCCGCCGCGGCCCACGGTGCCGCCGCGGCCGTGGAACATGCGCAGCTGGATGTTGTGCGAGTTGGCCAGCACGTCGAACAGCTCGACCAGCGCGATCTCGGCACGGTAAAGCTCCCAGTTGCTGGTGAAGATGCCGCCGTCCTTGTTGCTGTCGGAGTAGCCGAGCATGATGTCCTGCTCGGCGCCGCTGCGCTTGACCAGCTGGGCAATGCCGGGCAGGGCGTAGAACTCGCGCATGATGGGCGCGGCATTGCGCAGGTCTTCAATGGTTTCGAAGAGCGGCACCACGATCAAATCGTTCGTCGCATTGCTGTCCAGCGTGCCGTGCATCAGGCCGACTTCCTTCTGCAGCAACAAGACTTCGAGCAGGTCGCTGACGGTTTCGGTGTGGCTGATGATGTAGTGGCGTATCGCTTCCTTCCCGAAGCGCGCGCGCGCCGTGCGGGCGGCCTCAAAAATCGCGAGTTCGCTTTGCGCATGGGCCGAGTAGGCGCTGCCGACCACGCGCAGCGGCCGCGCGTCGTTGAGCAGGCCCACCAGCAGCGCGCGTTTGGCGGCTTCATCGAGCTTGGCGTAGTGGGGCTCTATGCGCGCGGCGGCCAGCAGCTCGGCCACCACTTCCTCATGCTTGTCGGAGCTCTGGCGCAAGTCGACCGTGGCCAGGTGAAAGCCGAAGACCTCGACCGCGCGTATCAGCGGGTGCAGGCGCTGGGCGATCAGGGCCTCGCCATGGTGGGCCTTGAGCGAGGCCTCAATGGTGCGCAGGTCGGCCAGGAAGTCCTCGGACTTCAGGTAGGCGTTTTGCGGCGCGACGGCGTGGCGCGCGGCATCGCCGCCGGTCAGCTCTTTCAGGGTGGCGGCCAGGCGGGCATAGACGCCGGTCAGGGCGCGGCGGTAGGGCTCGTCCTTGCGGTGTTCGCTGGTGTCGGGCGAGCTTTCGGCCAGGGCGCGCATCTCGGGGCTGAAATCGACCAGCATGGCCGACAGCGACAGCTCGCCGCCCAGGAAGTGGACCTCGGTCAGGTAGTGGCGCAGCGCCACCTCGGCCTGCCGGCTCAGCGCGTAGTTGAGGGTCTCGGCGCTGACGTTGGGGTTGCCGTCGCGGTCGCCGCCTATCCACTGGCCCATGCGCAAAAAGCTGTGCACCGGCTGGTTGCCGAGTTCACGCTCGAGGTTGGCGTAGAGCTTGGGAATTTCGCGCAGGAAAGTGGCTTCGTAATAACTGAGCGCGTTCTCGATCTCGTCGGCCACGGTGAGCTTGGAAAAACGCAGCAGCCGGGTCTGCCACAGCTGCATGACGCGGGCGCGCAGCTGGGCCTCGTTGGCGGCCAGCTCGCGCGGCGTGAGGGCGTCCTTGGCGGCGTTGTGGGCCAGGGCCAGCGCCTTGATGTCGTCGCGCGCGGTCAGCAACTGGGCGATGTCGCGTTCGGCGTCCAGGATGCTTTTGCGCTGCACTTCGGTGGGGTGGGCGGTGAGCACGGGCGAGACAAAGCTGTGCGCCAGCGTATTGGAGATGGTGCGGGTCGAGATGCCGGCCCAGCGCAGGCGGGCCAGCGCCACTTCGATGCTGCCCTCCTGGGTGTCGCCCGCGCGCTCGTGCACGGCGCGGCGGCGTATGTGGTGGCGGTCTTCGGCCAGGTTGGCCAGGTGGCTGAAATAGGTGAAGGCGCGTATCACGCTGACCGTCTGGTCGCCCGACAGGCCCTTGAGCAGCTTCTTGAGGGCCTTGTCGGCCTCGGGGTCGGCGTCGCGCCGGAAGCTGACGGAGAGCTTGCGCACCTGCTCGATCAGCTCATAGGCGGCCACGCCTTCCTGCTCGCGGATCACGTCGCCCAGGATGCGGCCCAGCAGGCGTATGTCTTCGACCAGGGGGCGTTCGTTGTCCCGCGAGCGGGTGGAAGCCTTGGGCGCCGCGGCTGCCGCGCCGTCCCTGGCGCCCTCGCTGGCGTGTTGTTGTAGCTTCTTGGCGCGCGCGGAAGTGACCATCTCTACCCTCTAGTTCTTAAGCTTGTTCTTAAGCCCTGCATGCTAGCATTCACTTCCCCCCAAGTATTACAAGCAGGTTACGAGTGTCCGCAGTGTCTGAATCCAACCCCCCTGAGATGAAGAAGGTGGTCATCGCCACACGCGAGAGCCGCCTGGCGATGTGGCAGGCCGAACATGTGAAGGCCTTGCTCGAGTCGAGCCTGGGCTGGCAGGTCGAGCTGCTGGGCATGACCACCCAGGGCGACCAGATCCTGGACCGCTCGCTGAGCAAGGTCGGCGGCAAGGGCCTGTTCGTCAAGGAACTCGAAGTGGCGCTCAGCGAAGGCCGGGCCGACCTGGCCGTGCATTCGCTGAAAGACGTGCCCATGGACCTGCCCGAGGGCTTTGCGCTGGCTTGCGTGCTGGAGCGCGAGGACCCGCGCGATGCTTTTGTGTCTAATCAATTCGCCGGCCTGGCCGATTTGCCGCGGGGCGCGGTGGTGGGCACCTCCAGCCTGCGCCGGCTGGTGCTGCTCAAGGCCTTGCGGCCCGACCTGGTGATACAGCCGCTGCGCGGCAACCTGGACACGCGTTTGCGCAAGCTCGATGAAGGCCAGTACCAGGCCATTGTGCTGGCGGCCGCGGGCCTGAAGCGCCTGGGGCTGGAATCGCGCATACGCGCCACTTTTGAGCCGGCCCAGATGCTGCCCGCCGCGGGGCAGGGCGCATTGGGCATTGAAGTGCGCGCTGACCGCGCCGACCTGCTGGCCGCGCTGGCCACGCTGGCGGATATGCCGACCTGGCTGGCTGTGACGGCCGAGCGCACGGTCTCGCGCGCCATGGGCGGCAGCTGCTCCATGCCGCTGGCGGCTTTCACGCAGGGCGCGGCGGCGGGCGGCAGCATGCAGCTGAGCGCCGCCTGGGGCGACCCGGCCACGGCCGAGGCGCCGTCCGGCAGCGCCGCCCCATTGGCGCCCCTGGTGCAGGTGAAACAAAGCGCCCAGGTGCGCAATTTCGCCGAGGCCGAGGCCCTGGGCGAGGCCGTGGCGGCGCAACTGCGCGCCGGCGGAGCGGTCTGGGCCGGCAAGGGCCAGGCCTGATGCACCCCATGCCGGCGCCTGCGGCCGGTGCGGCCCCCGTCATCGTGACGCGCCCCGCGGCGGATGCGCGGCACTGGGTCCACGAGTTGCGGCAGGCCGGCTTCGCGGCCGAAGCGCTGCCGCTGATCGATATCGCAGCCGCGCTTGACACCGGCGCGCTGGCGCGGGCCCGGCAAACGCTGGACCGCTATGCGGCCTGCATGTTTGTCAGCGGCAACGCGGTGGCGTATTTTTTCAACTCCTCCCTGGCGAGCGGCCTGCCGCCCACGCTGCGCCTGATGGCGCCCGGGCCCGGCACCGTGGCGGCCTTGCTGGCCGCGGGTGTGCCTGCCGCGCAGGTCGATGCGCCGGCCGCCGACGCCGGGCAATTTGACTCCGAGGCGCTGTGGGCTGTGGTCGGGCAGCGCGACTGGCAAGGAAAGCGCGTGCTGGTGCTGCGCGGTGAAAGCCCCGATGCCGCGGGCGGCGCGGTGTCCTCGGGGCGCGACTGGATCGCCCGCCAGTGGGAGGCCGCCGGCGCCCAGGTGGATTTTGTCGGCGTGTACCAGCGCCGTGCGCCCCAGTTCAGCGAAGCGCAGCTGGCGCGCGCGCGCGCCGCCAGCAAAGACGGCTCGGTCTGGCTGTTCAGCAGTTCGGAGGCACTGGCAAACCTTACGCACCAGCCGGCCCTGGCCGGCGTCGACTGGCGCGGCGCCCGCGCGGTGGCGACGCATCCGCGCATCGTGGACGCGGTGCGCGCCGCGGGCTGGGGTGTTGTTGTGGCGTCACGCCCCGCCCTGACGGACATCAGGGAGACATTGGCCTCGATAGAATCCCTTTATCCATGAGCGATCCCCACATAGCCCAGCCCACGCCTTCCACGCCCGACAAGGAGCCTGTGCTGGAGCGCGCTCTGGTGGTGGCCGAACCACTGGTGCCCGCGTCCGATACCTGGCTGGTGCCGCGCAAATGGGCGCTGGTGGTGGCCGCGCTGGCGGCCGGCGGCCTGCTGGCCAGCGGCCTGCTGTGGCAAAAGCTGGCCACCATCCAGGAAGAACTGGCCCGCCGCAGCCTGGACTCCGGCGCGCAGGCCATCGAAGCGCGCGCGCTGGCGCGCCAGGCCCAGGAGGCCACGCGCGAACTCTCGGCGCGGCTGGCGATCCAGGAAACCCGCATCAGCGAAGTCAGCCTGCAGCGCACCCAGCTTGAAGAACTGATGCAAAGCCTGTCGCGTTCGCGCGATGAAAACCTGGTGGTGGACGTGGAGTCCGCGCTGCGCCTGGCGCAGCAGCAGGCCCAGCTCACCGGCAGCGCCGAACCGCTGCTGGCCGCGCTCAAGTCGGCCGACCAGCGCCTGGCGCGCGCCGCGCAGCCGCGCCTGAACCCGCTGCAGCGCGCCATTGCCCGCGACATGGACCGCATCAAGGCCGCGACCCTGACCGACGTGCCGGTGCTGATGCTCAAACTCGACGAACTGGCGCGCCTGGCCGACGACCTGCCGGTGGCCAACGCCATGGTGGCCAACAGCCCCTTGCGCGCGGTGCCGGCCCTGGCCGCGCCCGCCCCGGCCGCGCGCGCCAGCGCGCCGGCGGCCGACAAGCCCTCTGAGGGGATGTTCGACAAACTTTCGCTGAGTGCCTGGTCGCAGCGCACGCTGGACAACCTGCGCGATGAAGCCCGCAAGCTGCTGCGCGTGAGCCGCATCGAGCAGCCCGAGGCGGCCCTGCTGTCGCCCGAGCAGTCCTTTTTCCTGCGTGAAAACCTGAAGCTGCGCCTGCTCAATGCGCGCCTGGCCCTGCTGTCGCGCCAGAGCGATTCGGTGCGCACCGACCTCGCCAGCGCCAGCGCCTGGCTGGGCAAGTATTTCGACCCTTCCTCGCGCAAGACCCAGGCCGCGGCCCAGCTGCTGGCCCAGGTGCAAGGCCAGCTCAAGACCAGCGAGCTGCCGCGCCTTGATGAAACCATGGCCGCGCTGGCCACGGCGGCCGCGGGCCGCTGATTCTTCGCAAAGGCAGGACACACGCATGCGCGCCGCCCTCTGGCTACTGGCCCTTTTTGGCGTGGCGGTTGCCGTGGCGCTGTTCGCGGGCAACAACCAGGCCGTGGTCACTATCTTCTGGCCGCCGCACCGGGTCGATATTTCCTTCAACCTGGCGGTGATGCTGCTGGCCGCGCTGTTCTTTGTGCTCTACCTGGCGCTGCGCGCGGTGTCGGCGGTGTTCTCGTTGCCGGCCGAGGCGCGGCGCTGGCGCGCCCAGCAAAAAGAGCGCGCCATGTACGGCGCCCTCATGGATTCGCTGGCCCACCTGCTGGCCGGGCGCTACATACGCTCGACGAAATCGGCGCAGAACGCGCTGGCGCAGGAAAAAAGCCTGCGCCCGCTGGCCGACCACTACAGCCACATAACCGGCCACAGCTCCAGCCGCGGCGCCCAGCTGCGCGCGCTGGCCCACCTGCTGGTGGCCGAGGCCGCGCAGTCGCTGCAGAACAAGGGCTTGCGCGACCAGCACCTGCACCAGGCGCTGAAAAGCTCGGCGCCGCGCCATGCGCAGGAAGTGCGCGAGGGCGTGCAGTTCCGCGCGGCGCGCTGGGCGCTGGACGACCGCGACGCGGGCGCCGCGCTCGACTGGCTGGCCCAGCTGCCGCAGGGCGCCTCGCGCCGCACGCTGGCCCTGCGCATGAAGCTGCGCGCCTCGCGCCATGCGCGGCAGACGTCGCAGGCGCTGGAAACCGCGCGCCTGCTCGCCAAGCACCGTGCGTTTTCACAGGCGGCGGCGCAAAGCATCATCCGCGGCCTGGCGCTGGAGCTGCTCAACGACGCGCATGACCCGGTGCAGCTGCAGCAGGCCTGGCTCTCACTCGACCAGAGCGAGCGCGCCATGCCCGAGCTGGTGGTGCATGCCGCATCGCGCCTGATGGCGCTGCACGGCGAGCCGGACCTCGCGCGCAACTGGCTGTTGCAGGTCTGGGACGCGATGATGCAGCCGCGCTCGGACATAGGCGACAACCTGCGTATCAAGCTGATCGGCGTGCTGGAAGCCGGCCTGGATTCGCTGGACGCCGCCTGGCTGGCGCGCATTGAAACGGCGCAGCTGAGCCGGCCGCGCGATGCCAACCTGCAATACCTGGCGGGCATGGCCTGCCTGAACCGCCAGCTCTGGGGCAAGGCCCGCCAGCTGCTGTCGCAGGCCGCGCCGGCCCTGCAGGACGTGGCGCTGCACCGCAATGCCTGGCGCGCGCTGGCCCTGCTGGCCGAGCAGCGCGAGGACGAAGCCGCTGCGGCCCAGGCCTACAAGCGCGCGGCCCAGATTTAAGAAAAAGCTCTTTAACGGCTTAGGGCTTGACCACCTGGGCCGCCTTGGCCCGTTGCGTATAACCCTGGTAAGCCGGCAAGGCGATGGCGGCGATGAGGCCGACGACCATGATGACGGGGAAGGCCAAGCCGCCTATCTTGACCAGCGTGGTGTTGGGCGGCGGCGGCGCGCCGAAGCGGTTGCCGCCCTTGGTGCCCGGGTTGAACAGCCACACCAGGCCTACCAGCGGGATCAGGGCCAGCAGTATGGTCCAGCCGGACCATCCCATGTCGTGGCTGCGCTGTATGCTCAGCAGCACGATGAAGATGAAGTAGGGGATGGTCGCCAGCATGCCGAGCACGCCGGCCGCCTTGCCGAAGCCGAGGGCGCCGGCAATAAAGCCCAGCACGACGGCCGCCACCACCATCAGCAGGTAGCCGCCCAGGTTGTAGGCCAGGTAGCGCAGCCGGCCGACCCGGCCCCTGGCCGAAAACAGCTTGACGGGCTGCACGCCCGCCTCGTTGTCGAAAACATCATCCACCACGGCCTTGGGCGCTGCATACGGGTTCATTGCTTCGGACATCGCATCCCTCCTGTTGTTGAGACCCGAAGGATAACCGTTGCCGGGGCGCCTGTGGACCCCCCTTTAGGCAACGCTTACAGCAACCCGGCGCGCTTGACCGCGTGGTAGCGGTTGACCAGCGAGACGGCCAGCTGCGCCGGCTCCACGTCCATGGAGAGCGGGTCCGCGCCGACCACGCGCGCGAAGGCGTCACGCCGCGACTGCGCGAACAGGTGGGCGGCGGCCACGTCGACCGCGTCCGTGGGGGCTGACAGGGCCTGGTCGGCGATGCGGCCCAGCACGCGCTCGCGCAGGCTGGCCACCAGCACCAGGTGCTGGCGGCGCAGCAGCTTGATCGCCGGGCGCAGCTCGGCGGCGTCCTCATCGCGGAAGTTGGTCAGCACGATCACCAGCGCGCGCCGGCGCTGCACGCGCAGCAGTTCCTGGGCGGCCAGCAGGTAGTCCGAATGCATGGCGCCGGGCTGGATGTCGTGCAGGCGGTTCATCAGGGCGTTGAGCGTGGCCGCGCCCTTGCGCGGCGCGAAATCGCGGCGCTGCCCCGGCAGGCCGCCGAAGGTCATGGCGCCGACCTCGTCGCCTTCTTTCAGGGCGACGTAGCTCAGCAGCATCAGCGCGTTGAGGGCTTCGTCGAAATGGCTGCTGCCTGGGGCCGCGTCCTGCTCCGGCCCGCCTTCGTCGGCGCGCATGCGGCGGCCGCAGTCCAGCAGGAAGAACACGCACTGGTCGCGGTCGTCCTGGAATTCGCGCACGATGGGCCGCTGGTGGCGCAGCGTGGCCTTCCAGTCGATGTGGCGCAGCGAATCGCCGGTCTTG
>Ga0102595_100250_pt1 | contig 47397 bp, 45 predicted proteins | sample Araplaol_mTSA_r2_2_FD_76864 | JGI IMG/M metagenome (GOLD analysis project Ga0102595, IMG submission 76864) | Arabidopsis root microbial communities from North Carolina, USA - plate scrape MF_Col_mTSA_r2 (SPADES assembly) (version 2) | ecosystem: Host-associated > Plants > Roots > Endosphere... | reverse complement strand
GATCGCCTCGGGCAGCAGCAGCATCTGCCCGGGCTCGTAAGGGAGGTAGGTCGCAGCCATCTCCGATCAACGACTCACCGACCCTTCACGTCGACATGACCGCGGACTCTGCCGCCCAGACTCCTAGCCAGGCATCGGTTCGCGCATCGTCACGAACTCTTCGGCGGCAGTCGGGTGGATGCCCACGGTGCTGTCGAACAGCGCCTTGGTCGCACCCGCGCGCATGGCCACGGCAAAGCCCTGCACGATCTCGCCCGCATCGGCGCCCACCATGTGCAGGCCGACCACGCGGTCGGTGGCCTTGTGCACCACCAGCTTCATGAAGGTGCGTTCACCGCGTCCCGACAGCGTGTGGCGCAGCGACTTGAATTCGCTCGAGAACACCGAGACCTCGCCGAACCTGGCGCGCGCGTCGAGTTCGGTGTAGCCGCAGGTGCCGATGTTCGGATGCGTGAACACGGCGGTCGGGATGTACTCATAGTCGAGCGCGCGCTTGCCCTTGCCGAACAGCTCGTCGACCACCACCATCGCCTCGGCCAGCGCCACCGGCGTGAGCTGCACGCGGGTGGAAACGTCTCCCACCGCGTAGATCGACGGCACCGAGCTGCGATAGTGCGCGTCGACCGCGATCGCGCCGCGCTCGTCCAGCGCCACGCCCGCGGCCTCCAGGCCGAGGCCTTGCGTGTTGGGCACGCGGCCGGTGGCAAAAAGCACCGTGTCGGCTTCGATCTGCTGCCCCCGCGCCAGCGTGACCACCAGCCCGTCGCGCCCGCGTGCGATGGATGCCGCCTCGACATTGAGCCGCACATCGATCCCGGCCTTGCCCATCTCGTGGGCCAGGAACTGCCGCACGTCGTCGTCGAAGCCCGTGAGCAGGTGCGCACGGCGATGCAGCTGCGTCACCTTGGCGCCCAGGCCGTTGAAGATCGATGCGAACTCGCAGGCGATGTAGCCGCCGCCCACCACCAGCAGGCGCTTTGGAAAAGGGCCGAGATCGAACATGGCGTCGGAGGTCACGATGTGCTCGCGTCCCGGTATCTCGGGCACGAAGGGCGTGCCGCCGGTGGCCACCAGCAGGTGGCGGGCGGTGTGGCGCTTGCCGTCGACCTCGACCGTGTGGGCATCGAGCAGCTGGGCCCATCCCGTCACCAGCCTGACGCCCGAGTTCTTCAGCAGCGAGGCATACACGCCGTTGAGCCGCCCGATTTCCCTGGCGCGCTGCGCCTTGAGGTAGGCCCAGTCGAACTGCGGCGCCTCGGGAAGCTTCCATCCGTAGCCTGCGGATTCCTCGAAGGACTCCGCGTACCCCGCCGCGTAGCTGTAGAGCTTCTTCGGAATGCAGCCCACGTTGACGCAGGTGCCGCCGAGTTCGGCCGCCTCGGCCAGTCCCACGCGCGCGCCTTGCTGCGCAGCCATGCGCGCGGCGCGAACGCCGCCGCTGCCGCCGCCGATGACGAAAAGATCGAAGTCGAATGTGGGCATGGAAAAGACGCTCCTTGCCGGCGACTGTAGCCGCCGGGCGAGGACGCCGGGACTTGCGGGGCTTGCGCGCCCCTCAGCGCTGGTCCGGAGAAGTCATGAGGCGCCGGCGATCGTCAGTGCCGCGCTGGCCCGGCGGAACGGGCGCTTGCGGCTGCGGCTGGGCGACCGGCGGGGCTGTGAAACCGCGCTGCTGCTGGATCGCGCGCACCTGGGCTTCCTGGGCCTGGCGCATGGCGTTCTGCTGGGCCTGCTGTTGCGCCTGGAGCTGCTGCTGTGCCTGTGCGGCGCGTTGCTGCATCTCCTGCTGCTGGCGCAGCATCTGTTGCTGGGCCAATGCCTGCTGCTGCGCCGCGCGCTGTTGCTGCTGCATCTGCTGTTGGGCTTGAGCCTGCGCCTGGGCTGCGGCTGCGGCCCGCTGCTGCATTTCCTGTTGTTGGCGCTGCACCTGTTGTTGCTGGAGCTGCAACTGTTGCTGCTGTTGTTGTTGCTGCTGCCTGTGTTGCCACGGCTGTTCCTGGCCGCCGCGCTGCGGCCACTCCGGTTGCTGCTGGCGCAAGGACTGCTGCCGCTGCCATTCCGTTTGCTGCTGTTGCTGCAACTGCTGCGAAGCTTGTCCCTGCAGCGCACGCTGCTGCGCCTGCTGCATCTGCCTGGCCTGCCGCGCCTGCTCATATTGCAGCTCCTGCTGCTGACGGACCATCGGCGGAGTCGGTGCCACGGCCGCGGGCCGGCCAAAGCCGCCGCCGAAGTTGTGCATGGGAACGCCTGGCGAGGGCATCACCGGGACCCGCGCAAAGCGGTCGTCCGGCACCCGCACCAGGTCGCGGCGGCCAAAGGGGCCGCGGCCGAAGCGGTCGGCCGGCAGCACGGTCACGGCTCCGGGCATCCGCTGGTTGGCGTAGAAGTCGCTGCGCAACGGCTCGGCCTGCCGATTGCGGTAGGCGGCCATGCGGTTCACCTGGTCGATGTAGCGCTGGCTCGCACGATAGCCGGGCCGCCACGGCTCACCGGGCGCCAGCGGGAACCAGCCCACGCCGCTTCGGCCGTCGCCGATCTGCAGGGTGGCGTTCCCGCCGCCGCCCACAAAGCCGACCAGCGCCGGCGAATACACGGGCCGCGCGGTCGTGCGCCCCGGCACCCAGGCCCAGCGCGGGCCCACGCGGGCCCAGCGGCCGTAGTGGAACGGCGCAAAGCCCCACGGGGCGGCATCGATCCAGGTGAGGCCCCAGGGCGCGATGTTGACCCATTGGCCGTCGCGGTAGGGCGCCCAGTCGGCGTCCACGTTGCGCGGAAACCAGACGTCGCCATAGGTGGGGTCGCTTTGCCAGTCGCCGTAGAGGTCCAGTTGCTGGTAGCCGACAACGTCGCGCGACACGTAACGCGCGGAAATCGACTGGTCCTCGATGCGATTGCGCTCCGCCACCCAGGCGTCGAAGCTGCCGTTCTGCGCCGGTGCGCCGCCCACCGCGGCCAGGTTGCGGCCACCCACGGTGAGCTGCTGCCGCGCGCCCAGCGATTGCGATTCGCCGTTCTCGCCGTGGAGCGTGACGCGGCCCGATGCCACGGCGATCCCGGTGGTGTCGGCGCCCGGATCGGCTGCGATGCGGTATTCGCCCGGCGCGTCGATCACCACGGCCAGGTTGCCTGTATCTACCTCCACGCGCTGGCCGGAGAGGTCGTCACGCACGCGCAACTGCAGGTTGCCCTGGTTCGCGGTGAGCCGCACGGTGTCGTCGTCCAGCTCGGAGAACTCGACATGGGTCTGTCCATCGATCCGCAGCGTGGCAGAGCCGATGTGCACTTCGGCACGCGCGTTGCGGTCGGTCCAGAGCCGGTCGCCGGTGGTGATGGGGCGGTTGGGCTGCACGTCGTACCAGCTGTCTTCGCCGACGGGCGCGAAGCTCACTGCGCCTTCGTGCAGGTTGAGGCGTGCCACGCGGCCGGGCGGGTCCTGCTGTGCGGTGGCCGCGGCGGCGAGGCACAGCAGCGCCAGGCCGAGCAGCCACCGGTGCAGCGGCCGGGCGGGAAGGATGGAAAAGGCGGGGCGTTTCATGGTTTGTCTCCGTTCGCGGGACCGGATGAAAGCAATGGATATGTAACGCGCGAGAATCCGCTGCCGCTGTCAGCGCAGGTCCCCTGCTTGGTGAAGCGCACGCACATTCGGCAACCGCATGTAATGAGGGACCCTGCATGAAAAACGACGAACATCAAGAAGCACCGGGCCAGCCGCGCTACCGAAACATGAGCGGGCTGCGATGGCTGGCCACGCTCGCCATGGCGTTCGGCGCAACGGCCATCGCCATTCCACAGGCGGCGGCCCAGCTGGCGCGCAAGCCTTCCTACTACCAGCAGCAGAACAAGGCCGCTCCCGAGGGCGCGGCCGCGCAGCCCGCCTCGCGCGTGGCAGCCCCCGCATCGCTTGCCGCGCTGCGCAGCCGTGGCGACTTCGACAGCCTGGCACGCGTCTACGATCCCGGCACGCCGATGCAGCTGGCCCATGTGCTGTTCGCGGTCGATCGCAAGGCCAGGCCGGTGCGCACTTATTACATCGACACGCCGCGCTACCAGCTGCATGTGCGCTTCGTGCGCGACACCGGCCTTGCGCCGCACGCAGGCAAGCGCGAGATCGACCGCAACTACCTGGTGCCCGACCGCCGCTTTCTTTTCGGCACGCTGAGCTGGCAGCAGAACATCGGCAGCTTCACCTATGAATTCTGGGAGGGCGACCAGCTCACGCCCGCGCTGCTGCGCGAGGCGGATGCAGAGGTGAAGGCCAGCTTCTTCGCACCGGTGAAGTTCAAGACCAACTCGACGCTGCACGACCGGGTCGCGAAGGAGGCGGGCGTCGATTTCGTCAGCCAGGAAGCGCTGATCCGCGAGCAGCCCTACATGCCGATGAACCTCGGGACGGCCACCGGGCGGGTTCGCATCGTGGACGAGGCGTCCAATGCGAATGCTCTGAACGCGCTGCTGCCCGACGACATCGCGGTGCTGCGGCAGGTGCCGATCAACCTGCCGCCCGTGGCCGGCGTGCTGACCGAACGGCCGTCGACAGCGCTGTCGCACGTCAACCTGCTGGCCAAGGGCTGGGGCATTCCCAGCGCCTACGTGCGCGATGCCGCCACCGTGCTGCGCGAGCATGCCGGCCAGTGGGTGGCGCTCAAGGTGGCGGCCTCGGGCTACCAGTTGCGCCGCCTCACGCCCGACGAAGTGGCCGCGCTGCCGCCGCGCAGCGTGCGTACCTCGGCGATCGGCGCGGTGCCCGGCAGTGCCCACGCGGCCCGCCCCGACCTGCGCGAAACCCGCCTGCTGCCGCTCGCGTCTTTGCGCGCTCGCAACAGCGCGCAGTGCGGCTCCAAGGCCGCGAACCTGGGCGCCGTGCTGGCCGCGCGCATTCCGGCCACCACGGTGCCTGACGGCTTCTGCATTCCCTTTGCGCACTACGACCGCTTCATGCGCGCGAACGGCCTGGCCGAGCGCATTGCGCGCATGCAGCAGCAACCCGGCTTCGCGGGCGATCCGCAGGCCAGGCAGAAGGCGCTGGCGCAACTGCGCGAAGAGATCGTGAAGTGGCCGGTGGATGCGGCCACCGCGGCGGCATGGCGCGCTGCATGGCAATCGCAGCTGGGCGGCGGCGGGGTGTTCGTGCGCAGCTCGTCCAATTCGGAAGACCTGCCCGGCTTCAGCGGGGCGGGGCTCTACACGACGGTGCCCAACGTCAAGACCGGCGATGCGCTCGAGCTCGCCGTGAAGAAGGTCTGGGCGTCGGTCTTCAACCCCGAAGCATGGGAGGCGCGCAGCGCCGCGGGTTTCGGCGCCGAGTCGGTGCTGATGGGCGTGTTCGTGCAGACCGCGATCGATTCCACCAACGCCGGCGTGATGATCACGCGCGACCCCTTCGATGCCGGCCACCCCTACGTGACCTACATCTCGGCCAAGCGCGGCATCGGCATTCGCGTGGTCGAAGGCCAGCGCGTGGCCGAGCAGGTGATGTATTCGAGCTGGTCGAAGGCGATCCAGGTGCTGAGCCGCTCGGCCGAGGAGACAGCGCTTCAGCTCGACAAGGACGGCGGCGTGAAGGAAGTGCCGGTGGAAGCCGGCCGCACCGTGCTGACGGACGAACTGGTGCTGCGCCTCGCCGGCGTGGGTGCGGCCGTGAAGCGCTCGTTCGGCGGCGTCGACCAGGACATCGAATGGGCCACGGTGGGCGACCGCGTCGTGCTGCTGCAGGCGCGGCCCTACGTGGAGCGGCGCCGCTGATCTTCCGGCGGCTCTACTTGTAGAGCAGCTGCGGCAGCCAGAGGCCGATATGCGGCCAGATGTAGAGCAGCAGGATGGCCACCACCTGGATGCCCATGAAAGGCAGCATGCCCAGGAAGATCTGGTTCAGCGTCACATGCGGCGGGCTCACGCCTTTGAGGTAGAACGCCGCCATGGCCACCGGCGGGCTCAGGAACGCGGTTTGCAGGTTCAGCGCCACCAGGAGGCCGAAGAACAGCGGATCGACGCCGAAGTTGTCGAGCAGCGGAATGAAGATGGGCATGAAGATCACGATGATCTCGGTCCACTCCAGTGGCCAGCCCAGGAGGAAGATGATCACCTGGCTCAGCACCAGGAACTGCACCTTGGTGAGGTTCATGCCGAGCACCCACTCCTCCACCAGCGCCTGTCCGCCGAGCAGCGCGAACCCGGCCGAGAAGATGGCCGAGCCCACGAAGAGCCAGCACACCATGGCCGAGGTCTTGGCCGTGAGGAACACCGACTCCTTGAGCACCGAGAGATTGAGCCGCCGGTAGGCCGCGGCCAGCAGCATGCCGCCGAGCGCGCCCATGGCGGCCGCCTCGGTCGGCGTCGCAAGGCCCAGCACGATCGAGCCGAGCACGGCCAGGATCAGCAGCACCAGCGGGAAGAACGAGGCCAGCAGCATCTTGAAGATCTCGAGCCGCGCGAAGCTCAGGAACAGGTAGAACAGCGTGACCATGGCGCCGAAGACGCCGAACGTGATCCACCACCAGGTGGGCGCGGGGCGTACCGACGCACCCCCTGATTCGGGCACCGCAACTGCGGCCGAACCGGCCGCGGGCGCTTGCGCGGGGGCCGCGTCGGCTGGCGCCGGCAACGCGCCAGGAGGCTCCGCCAGCGGGCCGGCAGCCGGTGCGTCGGTGGAAGGCGGCTCCTGCAATCCTCCTTCGGCCGGTGGTTCCTGCAGGCCGCCGGTGGAGGGCGGTTCCTGCAATCCACCCGCGCCCGGCGCTTCGGCGGCACCGCCGCTGCGGCCGGCGCCGATCTCCTGGATGTCGTAGCGCGCCTCGGCTTCCACAGTGGTCACCGCCTTGTAGCTGAAGCCGACGAGCAGCAGAAAGATCGCGGCCGGCATCGCGACGATTCCGAGCTGCCGCAGCACGTGCGAGAACGGCACGTCCGCATTGCGCCGGCCCTTCAGCAAGCCGGTCACGGCGTGCGCCCCGGGGCTTCCGGCCAGCCGCTGCGACAGCGGCGGCAGTGGCACCTGGCGCTCCGCCTGGGACAGCGGCGGCGCCCATTGCGGCTTCAGCCGCGCGACGATGATCACGTACACCACGTACAGCGACGCGAGCATCAGGCCCGGAAAGAAGGCGCCCGCATACAGCTGCACCACCGAGACGCCGGCCGTGGCGCCGTAGACGATGAGCAGCACGGACGGCGGAATCAGGATGCCCAGGCACCCGCCCGCAGTGATGGCGCCGGCCGCCAGCGGCACGCTGTAGCCCGCGCGCAGCATGGCTGGCAACGCGAGGAGGCCCATCAGCGTGACGACTGCGCCCACGATGCCGGTGGCCGTGGCAAAGATGGTGCAGGTGACCAGCGTGGCCACGGCCAGCGCGCCCGGCAGCCGCGCGAGCGCCAGGTGCAAGCTCTTGAACAGCGACTCGATCAGGTTCGCGCGTTCCACCAGGTAACCCATGAAGACGAACAGCGGCACCGCAATGAGCACGTCGTTGGCCATGGTCTTGTAGGCCGCCTGCACCATCAGGTCGAGCGTGCGGTGCCAGTCGCGGTCGTAGGCCAGCCAGGTGAAGAGCATGCCCATGCCCATCAGCGTGAAGGCGGTGGGAAAGCCCAGCATGATCGCCACCACCACCAGCGAGAGCATCAGGAGGCCCAGGTGGCCGTGCGTGATGGTGTCGGCGCTCAGCAGAACGGAGGCCGCGCCGATCACGATCAGCGCCATGAACGACAGGCCGAACCAGAGTTCGCGGCGGATCATCGCGCGGCCTCCTTGGCAGCCACCACACGGTCGAGCGCAGCGATGTCCTCGTCCTTGACGTTGACCATCTCCTTGAGCTTCTCGACGTCGACCTCTTCCACGTCCTGTTCGCGCGAGGGCCAGGCGCCCGCCTGGATGCATTGCGCGCAGCGGATGATCTCGACCACGCCCTGCAGGAGCAGCGTGAAGCCGGCGAGCGGGATGATGAACTTGAAGGGGTAGAGCGGCAGCGGCTCGGCCGAGAAGGTCTGCTCGCGAATGGCGAGCGATTCGCCCGCGTAGACCCAGCCGGCCCAGGTCAGCGCGACGATGCCCGGCAGGAAGAAGACGATGTAGAGCACCAGGTCCACCAGCGCCTGCGTACGCGGGCGGAAGAAGCCGTAGAGCACGTCGCCGCGCACATGGCCGTTCTTGGAGAGCGTGTAGGCGCCGGCCGTCATGAACATGGCGCCGTACAGCATGATCTGCACGTCCAGCACCCACGCATGCGGATGGTTCAGCACGTAGCGGGAGAACACCTCCCAGCTGATCAGGAGCGTGAGCAGCAGCGCGCACCACGCGAAGGTCTTGCCGATCCAGGTCGAGAAGCGATCGACGGCCAACAGGAAGGATTGCATCGGAGAGACTCCTTGCTGCGGCCGGCGCCGCATCGGCAGGCATGAAAAGAGGGCACCGGTGGGTGCCCTCGGGTCACCGTGGTGGCGTCAGCTCTTCTTGGCCTGCGGACCGAAGTAGTGGTTGTAGGCCATCTTGAAATCGACCGTGTAGTCGTTGTGCCACTGCCCGGCGCGCTCCGCAAAGGCCTTTTGCGAGTCGAGCACCTTCTTGAACATCGGGTTCTCGGCGGCCTTCTTGGCAATGGTCTTGTCCCACGAGGCAAGCTGCGCGCGCAGGATCGCATCGGGCGTCTTGTAGAACTTGATCCCCGCCTTCTTGAGCTCGATGTAGTCCTGCGAGTTGCGCTGGATGGCCTTCCAGCTCATGTCGGCGCTGGACGCCTGCACGGCGTAGTCGATGATCGACTTGAGCTCGGCCGGCAGCGCCGAGAGCTTGCCCTTGTTGAACAGAATCTCGAACTGCTCGCCCGACTGGTGGAAGCTCTGGAGCATGCAGTTCTTCGCCACGTCGGGAAAGCCCAGCACGCGGTCGCTCGAGGCATTGTTGAACTCGGCCGCATCGATGAGGCCGCGGTCCAGCGCGGGCACGATCTCCCCGCCGGGCAGCGGATTCACGGCCGTGCCCATGTCGGTGAACACGTCGACCGCCAGGCCCACGGTGCGGAACTTCAGGCCCTTCATGTCTTCCACCCGGGCCACCGGTTTCTTGAACCAGCCCAACGGTTGCGTGGGCATGGGTCCGTAGAGGTAGGAGACCACATCCAGGTTCAGGCTCTTGTAGATCTCCTCGATCAGCGCCTTGCCGCCGCCATAGTTGTGCCAGGCCAGCACCATGTTGGCGTCCATGCCGTAGCCGGGGCCCGATCCCCAGAGCGCGAGCGCCGAGTTCTTGCCGTACCAGTAGGCGACCACGCCGTGGCCCCCGTCGAGCGTGCCCTTGGCCACGGCATCGAGCAGCTGGAATGCGGGCACCACCGAGCCCGCCGGCAGCACTTCGATCTTCAGGCGGTTGCCCGCCATGTCGTTGACCTTCTTTGCGAAGTCCTGCGCGTACTCGTGGAAGATGTCCTTGGCCGGCCAGGTGCTCTGGAAGCGCAGGGAGGTTGTTTGCGCCATGCTGACCATCGGCGCCGACATGGCGCCGGCGGCCACTGCAGCTCCCTTGAGAATGCTGCGGCGGCGGGGTGATTTTCTGTCTGTCATGTTGTCTCGCTCCATACAAGTTCTGACCGAAGAAACCCTGCCCACCTTCTTGGCGTTGTGTTTCGGCAGGCCCGAACCACATCTTTGGCGGGCCCGAATACGCGACAAACAGGGTTTTCACGAACTGGTGAAGAATTCGACGTTCCGGATGAGTCCCGGGCATGCCGAAAATGGCCGCTGTCTGCGAGGTACCCATGAATTTGCAAGGACGCGAAGAGATGACCGAACCCGTTGGGGAAAAGGGCTATGCAGGCGACGTGATGCCCGAGCAGGCGGCCGCGTGGATGGCGAGCGGCGAGGCCGTGCTGGTCGACGTGCGCAGCGACGCCGAGCGCGAGTGGGTCGGCTACGTGCCGGGCGCCCTGCCGCTGGCCTGGAAGCAGTGGCCCGGCATGGTGCCCAACCCGGCTTTTGACGAAGGCATCCGTGCCGCGAGCGAGGGCGGCACGAAGAAAGTGGTGCTGCTGTGCCGCAGCGGCGTGCGCTCCATCGCCGCCGCGAAGCGCGCGGCCCAGTTGGGCGTGGACGCCTACAACATCCTCGAAGGCTTCGAGGGCAATCCGGACGACAACGGACACCGCGGCGTGCTGGGCGGCTGGCGCAAGCGCGGCCTGCCCTGGAAGCAGAACTGAAATGAAAAAGGCCCGGCGGAAACGGCGGGCCTTTTCATGGGGCGAGGGGGTCAGAGCGCCGGAATGCGCAGCTTCTGGCCCGGATAGATCTTGTCCGGATGGCTCAGCATCGGCTTGTTGGCCTCGAAGATCGCGTTGTACTTGTTCGGGTCGCCGTAGTACTTCTTCGAGATGGCCGAGAGCGTGTCGCCCTTCACCACGTCGTGGTACTGCGCCGGCGGGGCGGGCGGGGCGACCAGGTTGTTGTCCACGCTCGTCACGTTGGCCACGTTGCCGGCGGCCAGGGCGGCTTTTTCGCTGGCTTCCTGCGAGGGCGCCTGGCCCGCCAGTGTGACGACGCCGGTCGCGGCCGTGTAGGTCACTTCCAGGCCCGTCAGGCCGAGGTTCTGGGTTTCGATGTAGGTCTTGATGGCCGCCGCGGCCTTGGTGTTGGCGTCCGGTTCGGCGGCGTGGGCCGATGAACCGCCGAACAGTTTTTCACCGGCTTCCTTGATGAAACTGAGCAATCCCATGGTGATCTCCTTGTGCCGTGGTGGATGGAACCGACCAATGTAGCGGTGGAAAGGGCGGCTCCGGCGTAGGCCCGCGCCGCGTGTGTCGTCGATGCGCCAGCAGGAACATCTGCAAAGTCGCAATAATCCCGCCCATGGCCTCCCCCTTTCTTGCGATCGACATCGGCAACACCCGGCTCAAATGGGCTCTCTACGATGCCGCGCGTCCGGGGGCGGCGCTGCAGGCGCATGGGGCCGAGTTCCTGGACCATATCGAGCGGCTGGCCGACGGCCCCTGGGCCGACCTGCCAGCGCCCGCTGCCATGCTGGGCTGCGTGGTGGCGGGCGATGCGGTGCGCCGCCGCGCCGAGGAGCAGATCGAGGAGCGCTTCGACTGCGCCCCGCGGTGGGTGGTGTCGAGCGCGGCCGAGGCCGGCATCGTCAACGGCTATGACCATCCCACGCGGCTGGGCGCCGACCGCTGGGTGGCGATGATCGGCGCGCGCCACCGGATGCTCGACGCGGGCCCCGCGCGGCCGATGGTGGTGGTGATGATCGGCACGGCCGTGACGGTCGAGGCGATCGATGCCGGCGGCAAGTTCCTGGGCGGCCTGATCCTGCCGGGCCACGGCATCATGCTGCGCGCGCTCGAGTCGGGCACGGCCGGGCTGCACGTGCCCACCGGCGAGGTGCGCGAATTTCCGACCAACACCAGCGACGCCCTCACCAGCGGCGGCACCTACGCCATTGCCGGCGCCGTCGAGCGCATGGTGCAGCACGTACGCTCGCACTGCGGCGCGGAGCCGGCCTGCTACATGACGGGGGGCGCAGGCTGGAAGATGGCGCCCGCCATGAACGGCGATTTCGAACTGGTCGAGAGCCTGATCATGGACGGCCTGCTGGTCATCGCTCAAGCACGGGGCTGAGCCCTCGAGAACTCAGGGCCGCATCAGCGCTTCGGCCACGGCCTGGAAGGCCGGCAGCGTGAGCGGGTCGTTGCCCGCGCTGGCGGCCACCGGATGCGCGGCGTAGCGCACGATCACCATCTCGGCCTTCGGGTCGACGTAGATGCTCTGGCCGTGGATGCCGCGCGCCATGTAGGCGCCGTGCGGGTTGTGCGTGACCCACCACATGTTGCGGTACGACCAGCCCGGCAGCAGCGCGTAGCCGGCCTTCGCGAACTTGGCCGTGTCGCCGCCGCGGGCGATGTCTTCGACCGCCGCCTTGGGAATGGCCTGCTGCCCGTTGGGCGCGCGGCCGCCGTTTCGCATGGTTTCGCCGAAGCGCGCAAGGTCGCGCAGCACGGTGTTGAGCCCGCCGCCGCCCGACTCGGTGCCGATGCGGTCGACCATGAAATAGGCGTCCTGCTCGGCGCCGATGGGGCGCCAGATCTTCTCGCTCAGCAGGTCGGCCAGCGGCTGGTTGCTGGCGCGGCGCAGGATCCAGGCGAGCACCTCGGCGTTGACCGTCTTGTAGGCAAAGGCGGCGTCGTGCGCGCCTTCCTTCTGCAGCGTGCCGAGAAATTCGTAGAAGGACTTGGGGCCCGTGTAGTTCGGTCCCTGCGCCAGCATGCCGCCGGCACGCGCGTAGTCCCAGATCTCGGCCTTCGGGTCGGCGTAGTTCTCGGAGTAGTGCACGCCGATGGTCATGTCCATCACCTGGCGCACCGTGGCGTCGCCGTACGCCGTGTCCTTGAGTTCGGGCAGGTAGCGGGTGACAGGCGCCGACGGGTCGAGCTTGCCTTCGTCCGCGAGGATGGCCGCCAGGGTGCCCACGAAGGACTTGGTGACCGACATCGCGATGTGCGGCCGCTCGGGCGTGAGCGCGCCGAAGTATTTCTCGTAGGCCACGCGACCGCGGTGCAGCACCAGGATGCCGTCGGTGTAGGTGCGCGGGATCATCTGCGCGAAGGTCACGGTCTCTTCGCTGCCCAGCGGCTTGAAGGTCACGGCCTCGATGTCGCCGCGCGGTGCCGCCGGCAAGGGGCTCGGTGCGCCGCTGCCGCGCCACACGTTGGCGGTGGGCACGGTCTCGCGCACGTGCGAGAAGCTCCAGCGCGTGCGCGGAAACACGCCGCCGGCCGGGTTGTCGAAGGTGATCAGCTTGTCGGCCGAGGGCGGAAAGCCCTTCATCCAGCCCAAGGCCTCGACCGAGGTGGCCGCGGGGTCGGGCAGTGCGGCAGGCGCGGGCGTCTGGGCATGGGTGTTGGCGTTCACGGCAAGCAGTGTGAAGGCAGCGGCAAGCGCCGCGCGTTGGAAAAAGGGCATGGGCAGGGCTCCGGTGAATTCATCAACGCCCGCTGAAGCGCGCGGGCCGGCGCTCGACGAAGGAGCGCACGCCTTCGGCTGCGTCTTCGCTGTTCGACAGGCGTTTCTGCGTTTCGATGAATTCCGACACGGCCGCGAGCGGCCCCTGTTCCACCGCCTTGATCACGTTGAGCCGGGTCGCAACCACCGCCAGCGGCGCTTGCGCCGCGATGCGCTGCGCAATGGCCAGCGCGGCGTCGAGCTCCTGCCCGGCCGGCACCACCTTCTGTACGAAGTTGAGGCGGTAGGCCTCGGCGCTGTCGAACTCGTCGGCCGTGAGCAGGTGCAGCATGGCGTTGCCCACGCCCGCGCGCTCGGCCATGCGCAGCGTGGCGCCGCCCGTGGCCATGATGCCGCGCTGCACTTCCATCTGCGAGAAGCGGCAGTTGTCCGCCGCCACGACGATGTCCGCGCCCAGCATCAGCTCGATGCCGACCGTGAAGCAGATGCCCTTCACCGCCGCCACCATCGGCTTGGTGCGGCGGCGGTAGCCGGCAAGGCCGAAGTCGTGCGGCTCCACCAGGCCCGCCGGAATCGCCTTCTCGCCGCGCTTCATGTATTCGGTCACCGCCGGCAGGTCGAGCCCGGCCGTGAAGTGGTCGCCGAACGCATGCAGCACGCCCACGCGCAGGTCGGGGTCGTCGTCCAGCCGGGTGTAGGCCTCGGCCAGTTGCCTGAACATCGGCGGCGTCCAGCCGTTGCGCTTGGCGGGGCGATTGATGCCGATCAGCAGCACGTGGTCGATCACCTGGGTGTCGATGCAGCCTTCTGCGGGTGGGGTGGTGGGCGTGGCGGTCATGGCGTTTGTCTCCTTCGTTGTTCTTGCCGGGCGCTCAGTACGTGTAGACGCCGCGTCCGGTCTTGCGTCCGAGCTGGCCGGCGGCGACCATTTCCTTCAGCAGCGGGCAGGGGCGGTACTTGGAATCGCCGAACTGCTCCAGGTAGACCTCCATCACGGCCAGGCACACGTCCAGGCCGATCATGTCGGCCAGCGCCAGTGGGCCGATGGGCTGGTTGCAGCCCAGCTTCATGCCGGCGTCGATGTCCTCCGCCGTGGCGATGCCTTCGGACAGCACGAAGAAGGCCTCGTTGATCATCGGCACCAGGATGCGGTTGACCACGAAGCCCGGCGCGTTCTTCACTGTGATGGGCGATTTGCCGAGCGTCTCTGCCAGCGCCTTGACGGCATCGTGCGTGGCGTCGCTCGTGAGGTAGCCGCGAATCAGCTCCACCAGCGCCATCATCGGCACCGGATTGAAAAAGTGCATGCCGATGAAGCGGTCGGGCCGCGAGGTGGCGGCGGCCAGTTGCGTGATCGAGATCGACGAGGTGTTCGAGGCAATGATCACCTCGGGCGCCAGCATGTCGTCGACCTGCTTGAGGATCTTGAGCTTGAGCGCATGGTTCTCGGTGGCGGCCTCGATCACGAGTTGGGCGCTCTTCAGGTCGTCGTAATTCGTCGAGCCCTTGATCAGCGCGAGCGCCGCGGCTTTCTGCTCGGCCGTGAGCTTCTCTTTCTTGATGAGCCGGTCGAGGCTGCCCGAGACGGTGGCCAGGCCCTTGTCGACGGCGGCCTGGGCGATGTCGACCATCACCACGTTCACGCCGGTCACGGCGCAGGCCTGCGCAATGCCATTGCCCATTGTTCCGGCGCCGATGATGCCGACAGTCTGGATCGTCATGAGAAAACTCCTTGAAGAGAAATGAAAAAAGAAAAGGGGGAGCGGGTGGGGTGCTGGCCGCCACCGCGGCAGGAGATCGATTGTGAAGCAGCCCCGCCAGGCCCCCGTTGCCGCGCGTGACACGGTACGCCCGCCGGTGGCTTACAGTGCGGCGGTTGCTTTTTCTTCCTTTTTCCGATCCCGACCATGACCACCCTCGGCACCCCCCTTTCCCCCTCCGCCACCCGCGTGATGCTGCTCGGCTCCGGCGAGCTCGGCAAGGAGGTGCTGATCGCCCTGCAGCGCCTCGGCGTCGAGACCATCGCGGTCGACCGCTACGACAACGCGCCCGGCCAGCAGGTGGCGCACCACGCACGCACCATCACCATGAGCGACCCCGAGCAGCTCAAGGCGCTGATCGAGGCCGAGAAGCCCCTGCTGGTGGTGCCCGAGATCGAGGCCATTGCCACGCCGATGCTGCAGCAGCTCGAAGACGCCGGCGTGGTGCGCGTGATTCCCACCGCGCGCGCGGCCCGCCTCACCATGGACCGCGAAGGCATCCGCCGCCTGGCGGCCGAGACGCTGGGCGTGCCCACCAGCCCCTACAAGTTCTGCGACTCGCTGGACGAGCTGCAGGCGGCCATCGACGCAGGGATCGGCTACCCCTGCATCGTCAAGCCCGTGATGAGCAGCTCCGGCAAGGGCCAGAGCAAGATCGACGGGCCGGCCGACGTGCAGAAGGCCTGGGACTACGCCATGGCCGGCGGCCGCGTGAGCCACGGCCGCGTGATCGTCGAAGGCTTCATCGACTTCGACTACGAGATCACGCTCCTCACAGTGCGCGCCAAGGATGCGGACGGCGCAGTGAAGACGCAGTTCTGCGAACCGATCGGCCACGTGCAGGTGAGCGGCGACTATGTCGAGAGCTGGCAGCCGCATGGCATGGCACCTGCCGCGCTGCAGAAGGCGCAGCAGATCGCAGAGGCCGTCACGGCGGACCTCGGCGGCCAGGGCCTGTTCGGCGTCGAGCTGTTCGTGAAGGGCGATGAAGTCTGGTTCAGCGAAGTGAGCCCGCGTCCGCACGACACCGGCATGGTCACCATGGCCACGCAATGGCAGAACGAGTTCGAGCTGCATGCGCGCGCGATCCTCGGCCTGCCGGTGGACACCTCGCTCAAGAGCCCGGGCGCGAGCGCCGTGATCTACGGCGGCGTCGATGCCACCGGCATCGCTTTCGACGGCGTGGCCGAGGCGCTGCAGGTTCCGGGCAGCGACATTCGCCTGTTCGGCAAGCCCGAGAGCTTTGCCAAGCGCCGCATGGGCGTGGCGCTGGTGCATGCGGCCGACACCGGCACCGCCCGCCAGCTGGCCAAGGAAGCCGCCTCGCGCGTGAAGCCGCGCAAGGCCTGAAGCGCCACGCGCGGCACAGCCAAAAGGTTGACAGCCAGTTTTCGCAAGCGGCGAACGGCGCCTGCGGGCATCGTGCGGATGAGATCGGGAGAACCTCTGCCCGACCCACCGGAGACACCATGCTGCACCCCCAGGCGCGCGCCTTGCTCGACTTCATCGAGGCGCGCGGCATCCCGCCGACACACACCCTTTCGCCGGCCGAGGCGCGCGCGTTCTATCGCGACCGGCGCGCCGCCACGCAACCCGAAGCCCCGCAAGTTGCCGAAGTCCGCGAGCTGAAGGCCGAAGGGCCGCATGGCACCGTTGCGGTGCGCCTGTATCGCCCGATGGGTTCCACGGCCGGCGCGGCGCTGCCGGTGCTCGTCTACTTCCATGGCGGCGGCTGGGTCATCGGCGATCTCGACACGCACGACGTGCTGTGCCGCTCGCTTTCCAATGGGTCGGGCTGCGCGGTCGCGTCGGTCGACTACCGCATGGGTCCGGAACATCGCTTTCCGGCCGCCGTGGACGACGTGCTGGCGGCCACGCGCTGGGTGCACCGTCAGGCCGCTTCGCTCGGTCTCGATGCGGGCCGGCTCGCGGTGGGCGGCGACAGCGCCGGCGGCAACCTCGCGGCGGTGGCGGCCATTGCGGCGCGCGATGCGGGCGACCTGCCCATCGCCTTCCAGCTGCTGATCTATCCGGCCACGGACCAGCGCCGCGGCCATCCCTCGCACGAGGCCAACGGCCAGGGATACCTGCTGACCCGCGACACGATGGCCTACTTCCACGACCATTACATCGACGACGGTCGGCACGACCTGGACTGGCGCGCATCGCCGCTGCTGCACGGCGACCTCTCGGGCCTGCCGCGTGCGCTGGTACTCACCGCCGGCTACGACCCGCTGCGCGACGAAGGCATGGCCTACGCCGAGGCACTGACCGCCGCCGGCAATCGAGCGGCGTACGTCTGCTTCGTGCGCCAGATCCATGGCTTCATCACCATGGGCAAGGTGCTCGACGAGGCCGATACGGCCATCGCGCTGTGCTGCGCCGAACTCCGCCGCGCGCTCGCGCTGGCCTAGGGAAAGTCCCCGCGCAAATGGACGCCTTGCAATCGGCCCCCGCCGCTACGATCCAGCCAACGCAACTCCGGCCCCTGGCCGGCGGCGGCCCGATGCAGGAGACAGACACCATGCAGCGAACGAAGACGGCGCCGCCGGAAAGCGGGAGCGCGGAACGCGGAGAGCGCCTGATGTGGCTCACGCATCAGCGGGTGTTCTACGCCGGGTTGCTCGGCGCCGCGGCCGAACGAACGATAGGCGGGTACGGCGTGTATTTGTCGCCGGCCGGCGCGCCGCCCAACCGCCTCTGCATCGGCGGAGGCGCCTGGCAGACAGGCGAGCTGCTGGTGGTACCGCCGCAGGTGCCGCACCGGGTGGAAAGCGCCCACCCGCTCATCCTGAACCTGCTGATCGAATCCGAGTCGGTCGATCCCGCGCGCCTGCCGGGCTTTCTGCAGCACTGCGGGCGGGTCGATGCGCCAGCGTTCGTGCAGCACATGCGCGATGCGCATGGACGACTGCTCGCGCTGTCTACCCGCCAGAGCTTCGACGGCCTGGAGTTCGACCGCATCTTCTTCGGCGATACGCTGGCACCGCGCGCGCTCGATGCACGCATCCGCAAGGTCATCGACGCCATCAATGCCGACCCAGCCGCACCGGCTTCGGCCGAGGAATGCGCGGCCTCGGTGCACCTGTCCTTTTCGCGCTTCCTGCATCTGTTCAAGCAGGAAACCGGCATGGCGTTTCGCGCCTTCCGGGCCTGGAAGCGTGCGCGCAGCCTGCTGCGCTACGTGCGCCAGACAAGCACGCTGACCGACATCGCGCTGGACACCGGCTACCCCGATTCGACGCACTTCAGCCATTCGATCCGACAGGTGTACGGGCTCAAGCCGAGCGACATCCTGGCCGGCTCGCGCCGCCTCGCGCTGCACGACGCAGCCGGCGGCCTCAGGCACTAGGCATCCAGGAAGACAGAAGCCCGCATGCAGATCCTCCAGCTCCTTCTGTCCGGCATTGCGCAGGGCTGCATCTATGGCCTGATCGCCCTGGGCTTCGTGCTGATCTACAAGGCCACTGAAACCGTGAGCTTTGCGCAGGGCGATTTGATGATGCTCGGCGCCTTCGGCGCATTCGCCGGCATGTCGCTGTTCGGCCTGCCGTTCTGGCTAGCGGCCATCCTTGCGGTGGTGGCCATGGCGGCTTTTGGCGTGCTGCTCGAACTGGTGGTGATTCGTCCGATCCTCGGGCAGCCGCAGTTCTCGATCGTGATGCTGACCATCGGCATTGCCTACGTGGCGCGCGGCCTCATCACCATGGTGCCGGGCATCGGCACCGACACCCACACGCTGGCGGTGCCCTACAAGGACCAGATCTGGAAGCTCGGCGGGCTGGTGGTCAACCTCGAGCAACTGGCCATCATCATCGCCACCGCCGTGCTGTGCGGGCTGCTGTTCGCGATGTTCCGCTACAGCAAGCTCGGCATCGCCATGCAGGCCTCGTCGCAGAACCAGCTCGCGGCCTACTACATGGGCATTCCGGTGAAGCGTCTCAACGGGCTGGTGTGGGGGCTGGCAGCAGCTGTGGCAGCCATTGCCGGCATGCTGCTCGCGCCCATCACCTTCGTGCACGCCAACATGGGCTTCATCGGGCTCAAGGCCTTTCCGGCCGCGGTGGTGGGCGGCTTCGGCAGCCTGCCGGGCGCCATCGTCGGCGGACTGGTGATCGGCATCGTCGAATCCTTCGCTGGCTTCTACCTGCCCGACGGCTTCAAGGACACGGCGCCCTACATCGTGGTGCTCTTGATGCTGATGATCAAACCCAACGGCCTGTTCGGCGAAAAGCTGCGCAAGAAAGTCTGACCCATGTGCCCCCATGCTCTACGGCGGATCTGATACATGCGCTTCATCTTCAAGACCAGCTACGACCAGGACATCCGGCTTGCGCGGCACGGCGGCCATGTGTTCTGGTATGGGCTCCTGGTCGCGTTCCTCATCGTCGCGCCATGGGCGATCGATGAATACTGGTTGGCGCAGCTGACCTTCGTGCTGATCTACGGCATCGTCGGGCTGGGGCTGATGCTGCTGGCGGGTTTCACGGGGCAGTTCTCCATCGGCCACGCGGCCTTTCTCGGCGCTGGCGCCTACACGCAGGGCGTGCTCACCAACCTGGGCGTGCCGTTCCCGATCGCGCTGCTTGCGGCCGCGGCGCTCTCGGCAGCGGTGGGCGTGGTGGTGGCCTTGCCGGCCTTGCGCGTGAAGGGCATCTATCTCGGCATCGCGACGCTCTCGTTCGGCTTCATCGTCGAGGAGGTGTTCGCACGCTGGGAGAGCGTCACCGGCGGCAATGCGGGGCTGCATGTGAAGTCGCCGCAGCTCTTCGGCTGGTCGCTCGGGTCGGGCAACGGCTTCTACTTTCTGTGCCTGGTGGTGGCAGTGCTCAGCACGCTGGGCATCCTGAACCTGCTGCGCTCGCCCACGGGTCGCGCCTTCGTCGCCATTCGCGATTCGGAGATTTCCGCGCAGAGCATGGGCATCCACCTGGCGCGCTACAAGACCATGTCCTTCGCGATCTCGGCCGCGTTCGCGGGGCTGGGCGGCGCACTGTACGCACACAAGCTCAGCTTCATATCGCCGGACCAGTTCAACATCCTGCAGTCGATCGATTTGCTGCTGATGGTGGTGATCGGCGGGCTCGGCTCGGTGCACGGCGCATTCCTTGGCGCGATCTTCCTGATCGCGATGCCGCAGCTGATCTCGATGGGCAAGGACTGGTTGCCGGCCGTGGTCGGCCAGGCGCCGGGGCTGCAGGGGCTGGTGTACGGGCTGGTGCTGATCGCATTCGTGCTGTTCGAGCCGTTGGGTCTTTACGGACGCTGGCTCAAGATCCGAACCTGGCTGCAGCTCTTTCCGTTCTACCGCAAGGGTTTGTTCAAGCGGCAGAAGTCGTTCACAAAGTCGGACCGTCTGAGATGAGCAGCAGCGACGTTCTTCTTTCGGCGAAGGACCTGAGCGTGCGCTTCGGCGGCGTGCTGGCGGTCAACAAGGTGAGCTTCGACGTGCGGCGCGGCGAGGTGTTCACGCTCATCGGCCCCAATGGTGCGGGCAAGACGACGGTGTTCAACCTCATCAGCCGCATCTACACGCCGACCATGGGCGAGATCACGTGGCATGGCGAAGCAGCCGGCCCGCTGGCCTTGACGCACCAGGCGCCTCATGCGATAGCCGCACTCGGCATTGCGCGCACCTTCCAGAACATCGAGCTGTTCGAGCATGCGACGGTGCTGCACAACCTGTTGATCGGCCGCCACACGCACCGGCAGACGGGGATCTGGAGCGAAGTGTTCTTCACGCCGGCCACGCGACGTGCCGAGATCGCCGCACGCGAGAAGGCGGAGCAGGTGATCGAGCTGCTCGATCTGCAGCATCACCGCGATTCGATGGTGGCAGGCTTGCCTTACGGCGTTCGCAAGGTGGTGGAGCTCGCGCGCGCGCTGTGCACCGAGCCCAAGCTGCTGCTGCTGGACGAGCCATCGTCAGGGCTCAATGTCGAGGAGACGGCCGACATGGCGTTCTGGATCCAGGACATCCAGCATGAACTGGGCGTGTCGGTGCTGATGGTCGAGCACGACATGTCGCTGGTGTCCAAAGTGTCCGACCGCGTGCTGGCCATGAACATGGGCGAGGTACTGGCAACGGGCACGCCGCGCGAGGTGCAGGCCGATGCCCGGGTTGTGGAAGCCTATTTGGGAACTGTCGACGATGTGAGCAGCTTGAGGAGGGCGGCATGAAATCCGCTGCTTCTTTGGAGACGCCCGGCATGCGGCACGGCGCGGGACAGGGGCCCCAACGCCGCCCCCGCGAAGGAATCCGAGCATGACCGATGTCGTCCTCCAGCTGCTCAACGTCGAAAGCGCCTACGGGCCCATCAAGGCCATCCGCGGCGTGAGCCTGAAAGTCAGACAGGGCGAGATCGTGACGGTCCTGGGTTCGAACGGCGCAGGAAAAACGACCATTCTTAAAACGATCTCAGGAATCATCGACCCGAGAAAAGGCAGCATCGAATTCCAGGGCCAGGACATCACCGCCAAGGACCCGGCCTACATCGTGCAGCAGGGCCTGAGCCACGTGCCGGAAGGCCGCGAGGTTTTTCCCTTGCTCTCGGTGCGGGAAAACCTGCTCATGGGCGCCTACACCCGCAAGGACCGCGACGGCGTGGCGCGCGACATGGAGAGCGTCTACAGCTACTTTCCCATCCTGCGCGAGCGTGCCACGCAAGACGCCGGCCTGCTCTCGGGTGGCCAGCAGCAGATGCTCGCGATCTCGCGTGCCATCATGGCCGCGCCGCATCTCATCCTGCTCGACGAGCCCAGCCTCGGCCTCAGCCCCAAGCTGACAAAAGAGATCTTCGAGATCGTCGTGCGCATCAACCGCGAACGCGGCACCACCATCCTCCTGGTCGAGCAGAACGCCAACATGGCGCTCAACGCTTCCGACCACGGCTACGTGCTCGAGAACGGCCGCATCGTGATGGAAGACACCTGCGAACGCCTGCGCGAGAAGGAGGACATCAAGGAGTTCTACCTCGGCGTCAAGGACGAAGGCGTGCGCGGCGAGCGGCGCTGGAAAAAGAAGAAGACATGGAGATGAGCGCATGACCACCCCCATCGCCCTGCGCCCTCCCGCCGGCCTGTGGGACCTGGCGCACCTGGACGCCAAGCCCGGCATCGTCGTGCCCGGCGACACCATCCCGGCCGTGTTCTGGAAGGCCGTGGAACTGCGCGCCGACAAGGTCTGGATGCGGCAGAAGGAGTTCGGCATCTGGCGCAGCTGGACCTGGCGCCAAACCGCCGAGGCCGTTCGCGAGATTGCCGGGGGCCTGCTGGCGCTCGGCTTCGGGCCGGGCGAATGCGCGTCCATTCTTGCCAATACCGTCATCGAGTGGGTGCTGTGCGACATTGCCGTGCTCAGCTGCGGCGGCGTGTCGAACGGCATCTACCCGACCGATGCGGCCTCGCAGGTGCACTACCTTTGCGAAGACTCGCGCACCACCGTGCTCTTCGTGGAAGACGACGAGCAGCTCGACAAGGCGCTCGAAGTACGCGCGCGACTGCCGCTGTTGCGCAAGGTCGTCGTGTTCGACATGGAAGGCCTGCGCGAGCTGGACGACCCTGGCGTCATGAGCCTGGACGCACTGCGTGCGCTGGGCCGCGCCCATCTGCAGGACCATCCGCAGGCGCTGGAGCAGCGTATTGCCGCCTGCCGGCCAGAGGACCTTGCCATCCTCGTCTACACCTCGGGCACCACGGGCAAGCCCAAGGGCGCGATGCACAGCCACCGCGGGCTGGTGTACACCATGCGCGGCTACAACTCGCTGCTGGCGCAGGGCGAGGGTGACGAGCGCATGTGCTTCTTGCCGCTGTGCCACATCGCCGAACGCATGGGGGGCGAATACTTCGCGATGTACACCGGCTCGATCCTCAACTTCGTCGAGAACCCAGAGACGGTGCCGGAGAACGTGCGCGAGATTTCTCCCACCGTATTTACCGCCGTGCCGCGCGTGTGGGAAAAGTTCTATTCGGGCGTGATGATCACGCTGAAGGAAGCGAGCCGGCTGCAGCAGGCCGCGTACGGCTGGAGCATCGGCGTGGGCCGGCAGATTGCCGAGCGCGTGCTGCAGGGCCAGCCGGTGGGCGCGGGCCTTCGTTTCAAGTTTCGCCTGGCGCGCTGGCTGGCGCTGGACAACGTGCGCAAGCTCATCGGGATCCACCGGGCGCGGTTTCTCGTCACCGGCGCGGCGCCCATCTCGCCCGAACTGGTGCGCTGGTACCTGGCGCTGGGCGTTCCCATGCTGGAGGTGTGGGGCATGACAGAGTCGTGCGGCGCTTCCACGGGCGTTCCGCCGTCGCGCATCATGCCGGGCTCCATCGGACCGGCCACCAGCTACAACGAGGTTCGGCTCGATCCGCAGACCGGCGAGATCCTGGTGCGCGGCCCCAACGTCTTCATGGGGTACCTCAACCTGCCGGAGAAAACGACTGAAACCATCGACGCCGACGGCTGGCTGCACACCGGCGACGTGGGAACGGTCGATGCGGGAGGGTATTTCCGCATCACCGACCGCATGAAGGACATCATCATCACGGCAGGCGGAAAGAACATCACGCCGAGCGAGCTGGAAAACGAGCTCAAGTTCAGCCCCTACATCACCGATGCGGTGGTGATCGGCGACAAGAGGCCCTACTTGACGGTGATCATCATGATCGACCAGGAGAACGTCGAGAAGTTTGCGCAGGACCACGATGTGCCTTTCAGCAACTACGAGAGCCTGACGCGCGCGAAGGAGGTGCTGGACCTGATCCAGGGCGAGATCGACCGCGTCAATGCCAAGTTTGCGCGGGTCGAGCAGATCAAGAAGTTCTTCCTGCTCGAAACGCAGTTGAGTGCCGAGGACGAAGAGCTCACGCCCACGATGAAGCTCAAGCGGAAACTGGTGCAGGCCAAGTATGCCGAGCGCATCGAGGCGATGTACCGCTGACCGGCAGCGCCGAACTTTTTTGTCAACCCGAGGAGACAACGCCATGATGAAGCTCAAGACAGTGACCAGCCTGGCCGTGCTGGGCCTGGCTGCAACGTTCGCGTCCGCGCAGCAGCAACAAGGCGTGAGCAAGGACGAGATCCGCATCGGCACCATCCAGGACCTGTCGGGGCCGCTCGCGGGCTTCGGCAAGCAGGCGCGCAACGGCATGCAGCTGCGCGTGGACGAGCTCAACGAGCAGGGCAACATCAACGGACGCAAGCTCAAGCTCTTCGTCGAGGACTCGGGCTACGACCCGAAGAAGGCCGTGCTCGCGGCGCAGAAGCTGGTCAACCAGGAAAAGATCTTCATCATGGCCGGACACATCGGCACGGCGCAGAACATGGCGGCCATGCCGGTGCAGTTCGAGAAGAACATCGTCAACTTCATGCCGATCACCGCGGCGCGCGAAATGTACGAGCCGCTGAACCGGCTCAAGTACTCGTTCGCGGCCACCTACTACGACCAGATCCGCCTCGCCCTGCCGAAGATGATTAAGGAGAAGGGCGCGAAGAAGGTCTGCACCATCTACCAGGACGACGAGTTCGGGCTCGAAGTGCAGCGGGGCGCCGAGGCCGGCCTGAAAACGGCCGGCATGGAACTGGCCGAAAAGACATCCTTCAAGCGGGGCGCCACCGACTTCAGCTCGCAGGTCGCAAAGATGAAGGCCGCCAATTGCGACCTTGTGGTGCTCGGCACCATCATCCGCGAGACCATCGGCACCGTGGGCGAGGCGCGCAAGACCGGCTTCAACCCGACCTTCCTGGGCTCGAGCGCTTCCTATACCGACCTGATCCACAAGCTCGGCGGCAAGGCGATGGACGGCATCTACGCCACCATGACGGTGCAGAACCCCTACACCGACGAGCAGTCGCAGCCGCTGCGCTTCTGGGCCAACAAGTACAAGACCAAGTTCAACGAAGACCCGACGGTGTTCTCGGTGTACGGCTACGTCATCATCGATTCGTTCATCAAGGCGGCGCAGAAGGCCGGCCCCAACCTGACGACCGACAGCTTCATCAAGGCGATGGACAGCATGACCTTCGAGCCCGACATGTTCGGCAGCCCCAAGAGCAGCTACACCGCCACCAAGCGTCTCGGCAACGACCAGTCCCGCCTGTCGCAAATCAAGGACGGAAAGTGGGTCGTCGTCTCTGACTATGTGACACCATAACGGGCACCATGCCCAATTATTGGTTGATGAAATCCGAGCCCGACGAGGTCTCGATCGACGACGCGCTCGCTGCACCCGGCGCCACGGTGGCGTGGACGGGCGTGCGCAACTACCAGGCACGCAACTTCATGCGCGACGGCATGAAGGTCGGGGACGGCGTGCTGTTCTACCACTCGAGCTGCCCGGAGCCGGGCATCGCGGGCATTGCGCGCGTGGCCTCGGGCATCAAGCCCGACCCGACGCAGTTCGACCCCAAGTCGTCGTACTACGACCCGGCGTCCAAGAAGGACGATCCGCGCTGGCTGCTGGTCGACGTGCAGGCCGTACGCAAGACCCGGCTGCTGCCATTGGCCGAGTTGCGCGCCAAGCCGGAACTGGCCGACCTGGTCGTGCTGCGCAAGGGCAGCCGGTTGTCGATCACACCGGTCGAGCCCGCGCATTGGCGGATCATCGAGAAGATGCTGGCCTGAAGCGGCGCTATCCCACGCGCTGCAATATCGGGAACAGCTTGCCGAGCCCATCGGCCATGACCTCCACTGCAAGCGCCGCGAGGATCAGGCCCATGAGCCGGGTCATGATGTTGATGCCCGTCTTGCCGAGTACGCGCGCGATCGGCTGCGCGAGCGAAAACGCCAGTGCGGTGGCCAGCGCCACCACCACGCCGTAGCCCACCAGCAAGCCCAGCTCCCACAGGTGCTGGGTCTTGTCGGCATAGATGACCACGGTCGATATGGTGGCCGGCCCCGTGAGCAGCGGAATGGTGAGCGGCACCACCGCGATGGATGCGCCCATGGAGGCCTTCACTTCGGTGGCGCGCAGCTCCTCGACGTTGGTCTTGCTTTCGGCCGGCTTGGCATTGAGCATCGACAGCGAGCTCATGAGCAGCAGCAGCCCGCCGCCTACCTGGAAACTGGCAATCGAGATGCCGAAGAATGCCAGCAGCTGCAGCCCGATCAGCGCGCTGACCGCAATCACCACGAAGGCGCTGAAGGCCGACATGCGCACCGTGTGCCGGCGCTGCGCATCGGAGTACCCCTGCGTGTAGTGGATGAAGAAGGGCACGATGGCCAGCGGGTTGACGATGGCCACCAGCGTGACCAGCGGCTTGATCAGGTCCATGGAGGTACTCACTTACCTCCCTCCGGTCACGTCGAGCAGGGCCATGGTGGTGTAGCTGGCTTCTTCGGACAGCAGCCACAGGATGGCGCCGGCAATCTCGTCCGCGCTGCCGGTGCGCTGCATCGGCACGGTGGGCGCCAGCTCGAATGCGCGGTCGGGCATGCCGCCGGAGGCGTGGATCTCGGTGTCGATCAGGCCGGGGCGCACCGCGTTGACGCGGATGCCCTCGGCGCCCACCTCCTTGGCCAGGCCGATGGTGAAGGTGTCGATGGCGCCTTTGCTGGCCGCGTAGTCGACGTACTGGCCGGGCGAGCCCAGCCGCGCGGCGGCGCTGGAGACATTGACGATGGCGCCGCCCGCGCCGCCGTACCGGGTGCTCATTCGCCGCACGGCTTCGCGGGCGCAGATGAAGCTGCCGATCACGTTGGTGCGGAACATGCGCTCCAGCCGGGCCACGCTCATTTCGTCGACACGCGCCTGGACGTCGACGACGCCGGCGTTGTTGACCAGCGCCGTGAGGCGGCCGAGCCTGGCGTCGACCTTCTGGAACATGGCGGCCACCTGCGCCTCGTCGCCCACGTCGGCCTGCACGGCCACCGCGGTGCCGCCGCCCACGCGGATGGCGCGCACCACCTCGTCGGCGGCCAGCGAATTGCTCGCGTAGTTGACGGCTACCGCGTAGCCGCGCTTTGCCGCCAGCAAGGCGGTGGCGGCGCCGATGCCGCGGCCGCCACCCGTGATCAAGAGTACCTGGTCCAAATCCGACCTCCTGCACAAAAACTGTGTGTCAGTTAAAACCGTTGGCTTGGATTACATCATCGAGGGCGAGCGCATGAGCCATACGATCGACTATTACTTTGCGCCGCAAAGCCCCTGGACCTATCTGGGGCATGCCCGGTTTGCCGACATCACTGCCGCAGCCGGAGCCATGGTGCGTGTGCGGCCCGTGGACCTGGGCAGCGTCTACCCCATCTCGGGCGGGCTGCCGCTCGGGAAACGGGCACCGCAGCGCCAGGCCTACCGGCTGGTCGAACTGGAGCGCTTCTCGCGCCACCTCGGCCTGCCGCTGAACCTCAAGCCCAAGTTCTTTCCGGTCTCGGGCGACGACGCGGCGCGGCTGATCATCGCGGTCGATCTGCACGACGGCACCGACGTGGCCATGCGTGTCTGCAGCGCGATCTTTGCAGCGGTGTGGGTGCAAGAGCGGAACATCGGCGATCCCAAGGTGCTCGAATCGCTGGTCGCGGAATGCGGCTTGCCGTCCAAGCGCACCGAGCAGTCGCTGAGCCAGGCCGTGCAGGAGCGTTACGAGGCTTACACCCAGGAAGCGATCGACATCCAGGTGTTCGGTGCACCAAGCTATGTCATCGACGGCGAGATATTCTGGGGCCAGGACCGGCTCGATTTCGTCGAGCGCAAGCTGCAGCAGCCGCGCTAGCGCGCTTCCCTCATTTCAATCGGTCATTCGCATTCAAGGAGCACGACAACCATGGGCCAATTCATCGATCTCACCGCCAAGGACGGCTTCGTCTTCCCCGCCTACGTGGCCGAGCCTGCCGGCAAGCCACGGGGCGCCGTGGTGGTGGTGCCGGAAATCTTCGGCGTCAACTCGCACATCCGTTCGGTGGCCGACGGCTACGCGGCGGACGGCTACCTCGCGGTTTCTCCCTCGACCTTTCATCGCGTGAAGCCGGGGGTCGAGCTCGGCTACAGCGACGAGGACATGAAGGCCGGCTTCGCGCTGAAGACGGCCGTGGAGGCGCTGCCCGCGCCTGGCGTGCTGCAGGACATCGAGGCTGCGGTGGCCTACGCGGCCAAGGCCGGCAAGGTGGGCATCGTGGGCTATTGCTGGGGCGGCCTCCTGGTGTGGCGCGCCGCAAGCCTGGTTCCGGGCATTGCCGCCGCGGCGCCCTACTACGGCGGCGGCATGACGACGCCGGAAGAAATCGCCCGCCAGCCCAAGGTGCCGGTGCTGGCGCATTTCGGCAACCAGGACCACTGGATTCCGCTGGACACCATCGAGGCCTTCAAGAAAGCGCATCCCGAGGTGCAGGTGCATGTCTATGAATCGGGGCACGGCTTCAATTGCGACCAGCGCGGCTCCTACAACGCCGAGGCCGCCAAGCTCGCGCGCACCCGCACGCTGGAGTTCTTTGCCAGGCACGTTGGCTGAACGCCCAAGCCGTGCGTGCAAAGCCCGGCCGCGCGCCGGGCTTTTCTATTTCTTTTTTTGTGAGCCTGGCCCCTTGCCGACGCGGGTCTGGAGAAAGTCGAGCAGCGCACGGAGCGCGGCGCTGTTGTGGCGCCGTTGCAGGTAGGCCGCCGAAAGCCACATGTCCTTGCGCGCGTAGTCCTGCAGCACGGGCACCAGCTCCCCTTCGTCGATGTGCGACTGCACAAGGATCGACGGAAGATAGATCACGCCGAAGCCGCGCATCGCCACCCGGATCAGCGGCGCGCCTTCGGTGCAGTCCATGCGGCTCTTGACCGGCACGTCCAGCGGCTGGCCGCCATCGTCGAAGCGCCAGACCGGCTGGGCGCCCAGCAAGGAATGCGTGAGCGCCTCGTGGCCGGCAAGGTCGTGCGGATGGTCGGGCTTGCCGTGCTTTTTCCAGTAGACCGGCGATGCGCAGACCACCATTTCCATGAGCATCAGCTTGCGCACGATCAGGTTGGCGTCGGCCACCGGGCCGCTGCGGATGTCGACGTCGATGCCTTCTTCGGCAAGGTCGACCGCGCGGTTGGTGAGCTGCAGGCTGATGCTCACGTCGGGGTAGTAGCGCATGAAGTCGGCCAGGAGGCCTGGAAACTCCCCGTTGCCCATGCCGTGCGGCGCCGATATGCGAAGGCGCCCGCCGGGCTGCCTGGCGCGCTCCTGCAACTCGGCCTGCGTGAGCTCCACCATTTCGAGCACGGGCGTGCTGCGCTCGAGCAGCAATTGCCCGGCGTCGGTCAGGCTCACCGAACGCGTGGAGCGATTGAGCAGGCGAACGCCGAAACGCGTCTCGAGCTCCGCCACATATTTGCTGACCGTGGCTTTGGACATGTCCAGCTTCCTGGCCGCGTGCGAAAAGCTGCCCTGGGAGGCGACCTCCCGGAAGGTTCTGATCAGATCGAGACTGTCCATGTCAAAGCGCCCATTGGTTTCCACGCGCAAGCGGCGGGTGCCCTGATTCTCCGGGATGGCCGGGTGCGTGCCTTCGGGCTGTCATTGTTTCAATAGAGGAAACACGGTGTCTCTGTTCCACGTGTTTTGCAGCGATGTTTCAGCTGGAAACTCGCCGCACAGGTGAGCAAACGAGCGAGCCTGGTGGACGAACCATCCAACGAACACAAGGAATTGAAAATGAAGACCTCGCACATCCTCGCCGCCGCCGCCCTGACCCTTCTGGCCGCCACCGGCGCCCAAGCCGAAAGCTATGACGGCGTGAACACCGCCGTCTCGACCAAGAGCCGCGACGAAGTGAACGCCGAAGCCGTGCGCGCTGCAGCCGCTCCGAACCAGAACGTGACCCGCGGTTCGCGCGGCCCGGAAACGGTTGCCGTGTCGAAGGAGCGTTCGATCGTCGAAGCCGAAGCGGTCCGCACCGCCTATGCTCCCGACCAGAACGTGAGCTCGGGTTCGCGCGTCAACAGCAAGGTCATCTCGACGATGGCCCACCCGATGGACGCACGCGTCCAAGCCCAGCAAGGTTCGGGCGCCGTCGCCAAGTAAACGACCGCGAAAGCCGCCCCAGCGGGGATGCTTTCGAGAAGAAGCCACGCGAGAGCGTGGCTTTTTTATTGGCGCGCGCTTTGCCTGTGAGGACGATCAGCGGGTTCGCGCAAGGTAGCGCTTGCGCCAGAAAATCACCACCAGCAGCAGCGCAATCACCAGCATGGCGGTCATCGCGATCCAGAAGCCGTCTGCCTTGTGCACCAGCGGAATGAACTCGAAGTTCATGCCGAAGATGCCGGCGATGAGGTTGAGCGGCAGGAAGATGGCGGTCAGCACGGTGAGCACGCGCATGATGTCGTTGGCGCGGTGGCCCTGTACGCTGAAATGCATCTGCACCGCGGTCTCCGCGTTCTGCTCGAGCCGGTGCACGTGATGCACCACGCGCTCGATGTGCTCGAGCACGTCGCGGCTTCGCACCATGACCAGTTCGCGTTCGCGCTGCTCTACTTCGCCCTTCGGCGTCGGCAAGGTTTCGAGCAGATCGATCCAGTCCTGTATGGCGGCGCGCTGGTCCTCGCAGATCTCGTCCAGGTGGTGCAGCGATTGCCGCGTTTCCATCAGCGCACTCCAGTTGGTGAAGCGGCTGCGCGGATCGATCAGCTCTGTCTGCCAATGGTCGAGCTGGCGCGTGAGTTCGCGGCGCATGTCCAGGTAGCCGTCCACGATCTGGTTGATGACGCGAAGCATCAGGTCGGCGGTGCCGGTCGGCACGCGAGCCGAGGTGGCGCGCACGTCGAGCGCCGGCGCGCCCTGGCCGTCGGGCGAGCCGGCCGCCAGCAGGCGCGTGGCAAAGGCGTCGCGCACCGCGCCTTCCTCGGGATGCACCGACAGCAGCACGCGGTCGAAGAGCGCGAAACCGACCGGACGGGTGTCGACGCGGCGCAGCACCGGAGGGCCTCGGCGGCCGACCAGGGGCGGTTCGCCGGCGCGTGTGCCGTTGCCGGGTGCCGCCTGGCCCGGGCCGCTCGACAGGCGCCGGAACACCAGCACGTCGTATTTCGAGGTGTAGTCGAAGTGCGACGGCAACTGGTCGTTGAGCAGGTCGGCGACGTGCAGGTCGACCAGTTGGGTCAGGCAGAGCGACTGCAGGATCTGCTGGACTTCCGCCAGCGAGGCGCGGAACTCGTCTCGCGTGAGCGAAATCCAGAGGTAGCCATTGGCGCCGCAGGCGCCCGGAACGGTGAGCGGCGCCAGCGCCTGGTGCTCGCTAACCTGCGAGCGGTTGATTTCAATGATGCGCATGGGCCGCCTTGTCGCTCTCTTTCATCGCCGCGGAGGCTCCGCCCTGCGGACCCCGATGAGTAGGCTATTGTTTTTGTAGCAAACGAGCAGCGTCGAGTGCGAAATAGGTGAGCACGCCGTCGGCGCCGGCCCGCTTGAAGGCGAGCAGGCTCTCGAGCACCACCGCGTCGTGGTCGAGCCAGCCGTTCTGGGCGGCGGCCTTGAGCATCGCGTATTCGCCGCTCACCTGGTAGGCGAAGGTCGGCACGTGGAATTCATCCTTCACGCGGCGCACGATGTCCAGGTAGGGCATGCCGGGCTTCACCATCACCATGTCGGCGCCTTCGGCGATGTCCAGGCCCACCTCGCGCAGCGCCTCGTCGCTGTTGCCCGGGTCCATCTGGTAGACCTTCTTGTTGCTCTTGCCCAGCGTGGCGGCCGAGCCCACGGCGTCGCGGAACGGTCCGTAGAACGCACTGGCGTACTTGGCGCTGTACGCCATGATGCGGGTGTGGACGTCGCCGCGCGCCTCCAGCGCGCCGCGGATGGCGCCAATGCGGCCGTCCATCATGTCGCTGGGGGCGACGATGTCCACGCCGGCCTGCGATTGCGCGAGCGCCTGCTTCACCAGCACTTCGACCGTCGGGTCGTTGAGGATGTAGCCGGTGTCGTCGAGCAGCCCGTCCTGCCCGTGGCTTGTGTAGGGGTCGAGCGCGACATCGGTCATCACGCCGAGTTCCGGAAAGCGCGACTTGAGTGCGGCGACCACGCGCGGGATCAGCCCGTCGGGGTTGAAGGCTTCGTCGCCCGCCGGCGTCTTCAGCTTGGCGTCGATCACCGGAAAAAGAGCCATCACCGGGATGCCGGCTTCCACGCACTGCTCGGCGAGCGGCAGCAGCATGTCCAGGCTCAGTCGGTCCACGCCGGGCATCGACGGCACTGCGTCGCGCCTCTTTTCGCCTTCCTGCACGAACACGGGGTAGATCAAGTCGTGCGCCGTGAGCGCATGCTCCCTGACCAGGTTGCGGGTGAAGGCATCGCGGCGCAAGCGGCGAGGCCGGCCCGCGGGATACATGGCGAGGGAAGAGGAGGATGTCATAAGCGGAAAATTGTGCCTGAAGCGCCGTGCGGGGGTGTGGTCGGGCTGCCGTGGGGGTGGCCGATGAATGCTTTGTTCTGTACTTCTAAGGTTCTCTTTTTTTGCGATGAAATGGCAAAGAAAGTAGGCGATTCGCTTGAAACCTTGTTTCGTCTTTGTTAAATTCTGCAGCGGGCGGCTTGCCGCTCCCCGCTTTTCCTCCCTGAGCGGGTGCCTTGATGTGTGACAGCAAAAGGGCTTCCCAGCCCGACGTGCAGACGTCGGGCTTTTTTTTTGCCCGGGGCGTCGGCGACCGGCGGCAAGGGTGGGAACGGCGCAGCCGGCCACTAAACTGCGGCCATGCTCTGGGTCAAATCTTTTCACATCGTCTTCATTGCGAGCTGGTTCGCGGGCTTGTTCTATCTGCCGCGAATCTTCGTCAATCTGGCGATGGTTCCGCCGGAGTCCGTCGCTGAACGTGAGCGCTTGCTGCTGATGGCACGCAAGCTGTTGCGGTTTACAACTTTCCTGGCGGTCCCGGCTCTGGGATTGGGTCTTTGGCTCTGGCTGGGCTACGGAGTCGGGCGCGGCCCCGGCAACGGCTGGATGCACGCCAAGCTGGCGCTGGTGCTCGTCGTGATCGGCTATCACCATGGCTGCGGCGTGCTGCTGCGCCGCTTCGTGGCCGGGGGGCGGCAACGCAGCCACCGATGGTACCGCTGGTTCAATGAACTGCCGGTCCTGCTGCTGCTCGGCATCGTGGTGCTGGTGGTCGTCAAGCCGTTCTGAGCCGGAACAACAGGTGGAGCCGCAGCACAAGACCGCCGCGCTGCCCCTGGCGCTCGCCTACGCGGCGCTGATCGTCTATGCCAGCCTCTATCCGTTCTCCGACTGGCGTGACCAGGGCATTGCCCCCTGGGCCTACTTGTCGGCGCCTTGGCCCAAGTACTGGACCGGCTTCGATTTCGCCATCAATGTGGCCGGCTATGTGCCGTTCGGCTTCCTGTGCGCACTGGCCGTGCTGCGTACGCGAAGGGATGCAAACGTCTGGCGCGCCATGCTGCGCGCGACGGTCGCCGGCGCAGCGGTGGCGTTTGCGATGGAAACGCTGCAAAGCTATCTTCCGGCGCGCATTCCTTCCAATGTCGATCTCGGCCTGAACACTTCGGGCGCGCTTCTCGGGGCCATGCTGGCGGCGGGGCTGGAGCACCTTGGCGCGGTGGCGCACTGGAGCCGGACGCGTTCGCAGTGGTTCGTGGACGACTCGCGCGGCGCGCTGGTGCTGTTGGCGCTGTGGCCGGTCGCGCTCCTGTTTCCGGCGGCCGTCACATTCGGGCTCGGACAGGTGTTCGAGCGGCTCGAAGTCGCGATCTCCGAGTGGCTGCTCGACACGCCTTTCATCGACTGGATGCCGCTGCGCCAGTTCGAGCTCGAACCGCTGGTGCCTGCCGCCGAACTGCTGTGCGTGATGCTCGGGGCGCTGGTGCCATGCCTGCTGGCCTTCCTGGTGACGCGCACGGTCGCCCGGCGCGCCGTGTTGTTGCCGCTGACGCTGCTGGCCGGCATCGGCGCTTCGGCGCTGTCGGCGGCCTTGAGCTACGGCCCGGAGCATGCCTGGGCCTGGCTGGGCTTGCCGGCACAGGTCGGCATTGCAAGCGCCCTGTTTGCGGGCGTGTTGCTGCTGGGAGCGCCGCGCCGGCTGTGCGCGGCCTTGCTGCTCGTTGGGTTGGTGGTCCAGTTGAGCCTGTTGAACCAGGCGCCCGAAAGCGCGTATTTCGCGCAGACGCTGGCCACCTGGGAGCAGGGCCGGTTCATCCGCTTCCATGGCCTTGTCCAGTGGCTGGGCTGGGTGTGGCCCTTTGCAGTGCTTGCCTACGTGATGGCTGCATTGTCGCGCCGGGGAAGCTCGGGCCGCTGAGGGTGGACTGGTGGCGGATGCCGGCGGCGCGCCTCACTAAAATCCCTTGATGCCCAGTTCCACATCCGCCGCGCCCAGCGGCTACTACGGCCGCCACATCTTCTTCTGCCTCAATGAGCGCAAGAACGGCGAGGACTGCTGCGCCCTCCACAACGCCCAGCAAGGCTTCGACCGCTGCAAGGCCAAGGTCAAGGAGGCCGGCTTGGCCGGCCCGGGCAAAGTCAGGGTCAACAAGGCCGGCTGCCTCGACCGTTGCGCCGGCGGGCCCGTCGCGGTGGTCTATCCGGAGGCCGTCTGGTACACCTTCGTCGATGCCGAAGACATCGACGAAATCGTCGAGTCGCATCTGAAGAACGGCAAGGTCGTCGAGCGCCTCGTGCTGCCGCCGGATGTCGGCCGCTGAACTTTTCCCGGCAGCCCGCGCTCGTACCGTCCACCCAGCAGGCCGCGCACGGCCCGCTTCCTCCACAGCACCATGAATTCCCAGACCGAAAAGATCCGCCTCCAGGGCGCCGCCGGCGTCATCGAGGTGCAGCGAGACCGGCCGGGCGACGCCGACGGCGCGCGAGGCATCGCTGTCATTGCGCATCCGCATCCGCTGTTCGGCGGCACCATGGACAACAAGGTGGTCCAGACCCTGGCGCGTGCGTTCGTGGCCTGCGGCTGGACCGCGGTGCGCTTCAACTTTCGCGGCGTGGGTGCAAGCGAAGGTGTGCACGACGAGGGACGCGGCGAGTGCGAGGACATGCTGGAGGTCGTCGAACAGCTCGCCCCGCAAGGCCCCCTGGCTATCGCCGGCTTTTCGTTCGGCGCCTTTGTTGCGAGCGGCGCGGCCGAAAAGCTCTGGGCTTCGCGCGACGTGCGGCAGCTGGTGCTGATTGGAACGGCGGCCTCGCGCTTTTCCGTGGCCACGCTGCCGGCCGACGCACACGAGCGCACGCTGGTGGTTCACGGCGAAGCGGACGACACGGTTCCGCTGTCGGCTGTCATGGACTGGGCGCGGCCCCAGTCACTTCCTGTCACGGTTGTCCCCGGGGGCGGCCATTTCTTTCACGGACAATTGCCGCTGCTCAAAAGCTTGGTCGTGCGCCATCTGCGCGCCGGCATTGCATGAAGCCCTGCGGGCTCGTCTTCGTTTTCTCCCCTATTTCTCCCATGAATCGTCTTCTTGCCGCGTTTCGCGCCCTGGTGCTGGGCGCCGCCGCCTCGGTTTGCATGATTGCCGCCGCCCAGGTGCCGGCACCGCCGGAAATTGCCGCGCGCAGCTACCTGCTGCTCGATGTCACGGCCAACCAGATCCTCGCCCAGAAGGACATCGACAGCCCGGTCGAGCCGGCCTCGCTCACCAAGCTGATGTCGGCGTACATCGTGTTCGACGCACTGCGCGCCAAGAAGATCACGCTGACCCAGACCATGCCGGTCAGCCAGCGCGCCTGGAAGATGCCCGGCTCGCGGATGTTCATCGATCCGAAGATGCAGGTGCCGGTCGAAGACCTGATCAAGGGGCTCATCGTCCAGTCGGGCAACGACGCCACCGTGGCGCTGGCCGAAGGGGTGGGCGGCACGGTCGAGCATTTCGTCGAACTCATGAACGCCCAGGCCAAGGCCCTGGGCATGAAGAACACCAGCTACAAGAACCCCGAGGGACTCACTGCGCCCGGCCACACCACCACGGCGCGCGACCTGAGCATTCTTGCAACGCGCCTGGTGCGCGACTTCCCCGAGGAAGCCAAGTACTACGCCATCAAGAAGTACCGCTATCCCGGCACGCCCTCGACCAACGACACCAACCGCAATCTGCTGCTGTTCCGCGATCCTACGGTCGACGGGCTCAAGACCGGCCATACCGAAGCAGCCGGCTACTGCATGATCGCCACCGCCAAGCGCGACTTCCCCAACCTGACCGGCGGGCGCCGCCTGCTGTCGATCGTGCTGGGCGCCTCCGGCGAAACCGTACGCGCCAACGAATCGCAGAAGCTGCTGAACTGGGGGTACACCGCTTACGACGCCGTCCGGCTGTTCGACGCAGGCCAGCCGGCCGCCACGCCGGCAGTCTGGAAGGGCAAGGCCAACACGCTCAAGCTCGGCCGCCCGGATGCAATCGTGGTTGCGGTGCCCGCCGGCACCGCCAGCAAGATCAAGACCCAGGTGGCGCGTCCGGAGCCGCTGGTGGCGCCGTTCACCAAGTACCAGCCGGTGGGTTCCCTCAAGGTGACCCTGGACGATCAGCCCCTGGCCGATGTGCCGCTGGTGGCCCTCGAAGGCGTGGAACAGGCGGGCATCGTGGGCCGCGCCTGGGATGCCGTCCGGCTCTGGATCAAGTGACGCCGGCACGCCGCAATTGCTGACGGCGGACCTGCCTGCTATACTCGTGGGCTTTTCGGAATTTTCCGAAGGGTTTCACGTTTTCGTTATTCCCGGCCTCCTTGAGTCACGACAAGGGCGGTTTACAGCCAAAGGCCGGGTTGTTTTGGGACTAATTCATTCATGCCAACCATCAATCAACTGGTGCGTCAGGGTCGAACGGTCGAAAAGATCAATTCGAAGAGCCCTGCCATGCAGAACTCGCCGCAACGCCGCGGTGTCTGCACCCGCGTCTACACCACGACGCCAAAGAAGCCCAACTCGGCGCTTCGTAAAGTTGCCAAGGTCCGTCTGACCAACGGCTTCGAAGTCATTTCCTACATCGGCGGCGAAGGCCACAACCTGCAGGAACACAGCGTCGTGCTGGTTCGCGGCGGTCGTGTCAAGGACTTGCCCGGTGTTCGCTACCACATCGTGCGCGGCTCGCTCGACTTGCAAGGCGTGAAAGACCGCAAGCAGTCGCGCTCCAAGTACGGCGCGAAGCGTCCCAAGAAGGCTTAAGCCTTCCTGTCGTCAGAAAACAAACGGTGTTCGGTTGCCTTGGCGGGCACATCGAACGAAGTGACCCAATGTCGGGTCGAGTAAGTGAGAGTCCGGAATGGCTCTCGCGGTGCCCGAAACGGCGCCAACTGAAGCAAAGAGGTTAGTAACATGCCACGTCGTCGCGAAGTCCCCAAACGTGAAATCCTGCCGGATCCCAAGTACGGCAATGTCGAGCTGTCGAAGTTCATGAACGTGATCATGGAAGGCGGCAAGAAGGCTGTCGCCGAGCGCATCATTTATGGCGCGCTCGACTTCATCGAAAAGAAGAACCCTGACAAGGACCCGCTCGAAGCTTTCACCGTTGCCATCAACAACGTGAAGCCGATGGTCGAAGTCAAGTCGCGCCGTGTCGGCGGTGCCAACTACCAGGTGCCGGTCGAAGTCCGTCCCGTCCGCCGCCTCGCCCTGTCGATGCGCTGGATCAAGGAAGCCGCCCGCAAACGTGGCGAAAAGTCGATGGCCCTGCGCCTGGCCAACGAACTCATGGAAGCCACGGAAGGCCGTGGCGGCGCCATGAAGAAGCGCGACGAAGTGCACCGCATGGCAGAAGCCAACCGCGCTTTCAGCCACTTCCGCTTCTAAGAATCAAACTTCGCTTGGGCGTTGGGTATTGAGTGTCGGGCGATGTCGCCCGGGCTCAAGGCCCAGCGCTCAACGCATTTAACCCGAAAGTAAATCATGTCCCGCAAGACCCCCATCGAGCGCTACCGCAACATCGGCATCTCCGCGCACATCGACGCCGGCAAGACCACGACGACCGAGCGCATCCTGTTCTACACCGGTGTGAACCACAAGATCGGTGAAGTGCACGATGGCGCCGCCACGATGGACTGGATGGAGCAGGAGCAGGAGCGTGGCATCACGATCACCTCGGCTGCCACCACCTGCTTCTGGAAGGGCATGGCCGGCAAGTTCGACGAACACCGCATCAACATCATCGACACCCCCGGCCACGTGGACTTCACGATTGAAGTCGAGCGCTCGATGCGCGTGCTGGACGGCGCCGTGATGGTGTACGACGCGGTCGGCGGCGTGCAGCCCCAGTCGGAAACCGTCTGGCGCCAGGCCAACAAGTACAAGGTTCCGCGCCTCGCGTTCGTCAACAAGATGGACCGCACCGGCGCCGACTTCCTGCGCGTGCGCCAGATGATGGTGGACCGCCTGAAGGCCAACCCCGTCGTGATCCAGATCCCGATCGGTGCCGAAGAGCACTTCCAGGGCATCGTCGACCTCGTGAAAATGAAGGCGATCATCTGGGACGAAGACAAGGGCGTGACCTTCACCTACGGTGATATCCCCGCGAACCTCGCCGACGTCTGCAACGAATACCGCGAAAAGCTCGTCGAAGCCGCTGCCGAAGCCAGCGAAGAGCTGATGAACAAGTACCTCGAAGGCGGCGAGCTGACCGAGGAAGAAATCAAGAAGGCCATTCGCCAGCGCACCATCGCGGGCGAAATCCAGCCGATGCTGTGCGGCTCGGCCTTCAAGAACAAGGGCGTGCAAGCCATGCTCGACGCCGTCGTCGAATACATGCCCGCACCGACCGACATTCCGCCGGTCAACGGCCTGGACGAAGACGAAGCGCCCGTCACCCGCAAGGCTGACGACAACGAAAAGTTCTCGGCACTCGCGTTCAAGCTGATGACCGACCCGTTCGTGGGCCAGCTGACCTTCGTGCGTGTCTACTCGGGCGTGCTGACCAAGGGCGACAGCGTCTACAACCCGGTGCGCGGCAAGAAGGAACGCATCGGCCGTATCGTGCAGATGCACGCCAACAACCGCGAAGAAGTCAACGAAATCCGCGCCGGCGACATCGCCGCCTGCGTGGGCCTGAAGGAAGTGACCACGGGCGAAACCCTGTGTGACCCTGCAGCCATCGTGACGCTCGAGCGCATGGTGTTCCCTGAGTCGGTGATCTCGCAGGCCGTCGAGCCCAAGACCAAGGCCGACCAGGAAAAGATGGGCATCGCCCTGCAGCGCCTCGCTCAGGAAGATCCCTCGTTCCGCGTCAAGACCGACGAAGAGTCGGGCCAGACCATCATCGCCGGCATGGGCGAGCTGCACCTCGAAATCATCGTGGACCGCATGAAGCGCGAGTTCGGCGTGGAAGCCAACGTGGGCAAGCCCCAGGTTGCCTACCGCGAGACGATCCGCAAGACGGTCGAAGAAGCCGAAGGCAAGTTCGTTCGCCAGTCGGGCGGCAAGGGCCAGTACGGCCACGTCGTGCTCAAGCTCGAGCCGCAGGAAGCCGGCAAGGGTTTCGAGTTCGTCGACGCCATCAAGGGCGGTGTGGTTCCTCGCGAATACATCCCTGCGGTCGAGAAGGGCGTGATCGAGGCGCTGAACCAGGGCGTGCTGGCCGGCTATCCGGTCGTGGACGTCAAGGTCACGCTGCACTTCGGCTCGTACCACGACGTGGACTCGAACGAAATGGCGTTCAAGATGGCCGCGATCTTCGGTTTCAAGGAAGGTGCCCGCAAGGCCAACCCCGTGATTCTCGAGCCGATGATGGCCGTGGAAGTCGAAACGCCTGAAGACTACGCCGGCAACGTGATGGGCGACCTGTCCTCACGCCGCGGCATGGTGCAGGGCATGGACGACATGGTTGGCGGCGGCAAGGCCATCAAGGCCGAAGTGCCGCTGTCGGAAATGTTCGGCTACTCGACCACGCTGCGCTCGATGTCGCAAGGCCGCGCCACGTACACGATGGAGTTCAAGCACTACGCTGAAGCTCCGCGCAACGTTGCCGAAGCCATCGTGGCTGCTCGCGCAAAGTAATTATCCAGAATGAAGGGCCTCGCAGTGCGGGGCCTTCTTTGTCTGCGATCCGGTGCCGCCGCGTTCCCGTGCGAGGCGAACCAGCAATCGGGTGCAGACATAAAACCAATACACGGGAATGCTCTTTCAAGGATTGAAAAATGGCAAAAGGTAAATTCACCCGCACCAAGCCGCACGTGAATGTGGGCACGATCGGTCACGTGGACCACGGCAAGACCACGCTGACGGCTGCAATTGCAACCGTTCTGTCGGCCAAGTTCGGCGGCGAAGCCAAGGCCTACGACCAGATCGACGCGGCGCCCGAAGAAAAGGCCCGCGGCATCACCATCAACACCGCCCACGTCGAGTACGAAACGGCCAACCGCCACTACGCACACGTCGACTGCCCCGGCCACGCCGACTACGTCAAGAACATGATCACCGGTGCCGCCCAGATGGACGGCGCCATCCTCGTGTGCTCGGCCGCCGACGGCCCCATGCCCCAGACCCGCGAGCACATCCTGCTGGCGCGCCAGGTGGGTGTGGGCTACATCATCGTGTTCCTGAACAAGTGCGACATGGTTGACGACGCCGAACTGCTCGAACTCGTTGAAATGGAAGTGCGCGAGCTGCTGGACAAGTACGAATTCCCCGGCGACGACACCCCCATCATCCATGGCTCGGCCAAGCTCGCCCTGGAAGGCGACAAGGGCAAGCTCGGTGAAGAAGCCATCATGAAGCTGGCCGAAGCGCTGGACACCTACATCCCGACGCCCGAGCGCGCCGTGGACGGCACCTTCCTGATGCCCGTGGAAGACGTGTTCTCGATCTCCGGCCGCGGCACCGTGGTGACCGGCGCCGTCGAGCGCGGCGTGATCAAGGTCGGCGAGGAAATCGAGATCGTCGGCATCCGCCCGACCGTCAAGACCACCTGCACCGGCGTGGAAATGTTCCGCAAGCTGCTCGACCAAGGTCAAGCGGGCGACAACGTCGGCGTGCTGCTGCGCGGCACCAAGCGCGAAGAAGTCGAGCGCGGCCAAGTGCTGTGCAAGCCCGGCTCGATCAAGCCGCACACGCACTTCACCGCCGAGGTGTACGTGCTGTCCAAGGACGAAGGCGGCCGTCACACGCCGTTCTTCAACAACTACCGTCCGCAGTTCTACTTCCGCACGACGGACGTGACCGGCGCGATCGAGCTGCCCAAGGACAAGGAAATGGTCATGCCTGGCGACAACGTCAGCATCACCGTGAAGCTGATCAACCCGATCGCGATGGAAGAAGGCCTGCGCTTCGCCATCCGCGAAGGCGGCCGTACCGTGGGTTCGGGCGTCGTGGCCAAGATCCTCGATATCTAAGCCGAGCGTAAAGAGTACCGGAGGGGTATAGCTCAATTGGCAGAGCGTCGGTCTCCAAAACCGAAGGTTGTAGGTTCGATTCCTACTGCCCCTGCCACCTAGGTGGCACCTCCGAAAAAGCCCCGCCGGTGACCCGGCGGAAGGCAAAAAAAGCCCATCGCAACCCGATGGGCTTCGGCGTCTCAAAAGGCGCATTGAATTGAAGGCCGGAAGGCCACAGGAAATCAGCCGAACATGGCCACTTCTCAAATCGAAACCGTGAGCACGGGTGCCGACAAAGCCAAGCTGGCTGCGGCGGTGGTGCTGGCAGTGGGCGCCATCGTGGCGTTCTACCTGCTGTCGCGCCAGGGCTCGCTGGTGCAATGGGCCGCGCTGCTGGTCGGCCTGGCCGCGGCCGTGGGCACGTTCGGCAGTTCGGAGAATGGCCGCCAGTTGTGGGCCTTTGGCCGGGATTCGTGGCGCGAGGTCAAGAAGGTCGTCTGGCCGACCCGCAAGGAAGCAATGCAGATGACGGCCTATGTGTTTGCCTTTGTGGCCATCATGTCCGTCTTCCTCTGGCTCACCGACAAGACGCTCGAATGGGTGTTTTTCGACCTCATTCTGGGCTGGAGAAAATAATGACCGACGACACAGTTGAAACCACGCCGGCGGGCTCGGAAGAAGAAAACACTTCCGTGCTGGCCCCTGCTGCCAACCCCGATCTGCGTTGGTACGTGGTGCATGCCTATTCGGGCATGGAGAAGGCTGTCGAGCGCAACATCACCGAGCGCATCAACCGCGCCGGCATGCAGGACAAGTTCGGCCGCATCCTGGTTCCGACCGAAGAAGTGGTCGAGATCAAGAACGGCCAGAAGCGCACCACCGAGCGCCGCTTCTTCCCGGGCTACGTGCTGGTCGAAATGATCATGGACGACGAGAGCTGGCACCTGGTGAAGCACACCAACAAGGTGACGGGTTTCGTGGGCGGCGCCAAGAACCGTCCGGCCCCGATTTCGCAGAAAGAGGTCGAGGACATCGTCAACCAGATGCAGCAGGGCACCGAGAAGCCGCGCCACAAGGTCGAGTTCACGGTCGGCGAATTCGTGCGCGTCAAGGAAGGCCCGTTCACCGACTTCAACGGCACGGTCGAAGAAGTCAACTACGAGAAGAGCAAGGTCAGCGTGTCGGTCATGATTTTCGGCCGCGCGACGCCTGTGGAGCTCGAATTCAGCCAGGTCGAAAAGACCTGAGCCCCTTCCGGTCTTCGGACCGGACCTGTTTCCGGCTGCGCGTTGTCCGACTCGGCGCGCGGCCTTGATCGAAGAGTCGTTAAACCCCGGGGAGCTGCGGCGAGAGCCAAGGCGATATCACCCGCAAGGAGCAAATCATGGCGAAAAAAATCGTCGGCTTCGTCAAGCTGCAAGTGCCAGCTGGTAAGGCCAACCCATCACCACCCATCGGTCCCGCACTGGGCCAGCGTGGTTTGAACATCATGGAGTTCTGCAAGGCGTTCAACGCGCAAACGCAGAGCTACGAGCCGGGTCTGGCGCTGCCGGTGGTCATCACCGCGTTCGCCGACAAGAGCTTCACCTTCATCATCAAGTCGCCCCCGGCTGGCGTGCTGATCAAGAAGGCGATCAAGCTGGACAAGGGCTCGGCCCGTCCGCACACCGACAAGGTCGGCAAGATCACGCGCGCCCAGCTCGAGGAAATTGCCAAGACCAAGATGAAGGACCTGACGGCCGCCGATATGGACGCCGCGGTTCGCACCATCGCCGGTACTGCCCGTTCGATGGGCGTGAATGTGGAGGGCGTGTAAATGGCCAAGATCACCAAGAAGCAAAAAGCGCTGGCAGGCAAGGTCGACAGCAACAAGCTGTACCCTCTCTCTGACGCCATCGGCATCGTGAAGGAAGCCGCCACCGCCAAGTTCGACGAATCGATCGACGTGGCCGTGCAGCTCGGCATCGACGCGAAGAAGTCTGACCAGGTCGTGCGTGGCGCCGTCGTGCTGCCCAACGGCACCGGCAAGACCAAGCGCGTGGCTGTGTTCGCCCAAGGTGCCAAGGCTGAGGAGGCCAAGGCCGCCGGCGCCGACATCGTCGGCATGGACGACCTGGCCGCCATGGTCAAGGCTGGCGACATGCCTTTCGACGTCGTGATTGCTGCCCCTGACGCGATGCGCGTGGTCGGTACGCTCGGCCAGATCCTCGGCCCGCGCGGCCTGATGCCCAACCCCAAGGTTGGCACGGTGACCCCCGACGTCGCCACGGCCGTGAAGAACGCCAAGGCTGGCCAGGTCCAGTTCCGCGTCGACAAGGCCGGCATCGTGCACGGCACGATCGGCCGCCGCTCGTTCGACAACGACAAGCTGCAGGGCAACCTCGCCGCGCTGATCGACGCCCTGGTCAAGGCCAAGCCGGCAACCAGCAAGGGTGTCTACCTGCGCAAGGTGGCCGTGTCGTCGACCATGGGTCTGGGTGTCCGCGTGGACACGCAAACCATCTCGGCGAGCTAAAGAGATTTGCCCGATCCTGCAAGGGGGAGGGCAGATGTGGTGGGTCGCGGCAGCTTCGGTTGCCGCGAGCCATCCAAGACCGCTGGTGTGCAGGGCGCTGCACTTAATCGCCGGATCGATCCTTCCGGTATCCAGCGCAGATGGCGATCCCGCTGCAAGGAATTTGATTTTTGTTCCGAAACAGTTGGTCGCTGCATGAAGCGCGATCCGAGGCCCCGGCCGAAGGTCGCATTAAAAGGAGTAGACCTTGAGTCTGAATCGCAGTGAGAAAGAAGCGGTCATCAGTGATGTGACCAGCCTCGCCGCTAAAGCTCAAACGCTCGTGATGGCGGAATACCGTGGCATCACGGTGGCCGATATGACCAAACTGCGCAGCGAAGCTCGCAGCAAGGGTGTGACCCTCAGCGTGTTGAAGAACACGCTGGCACGCCGAGCTGTCGCTGGTAGCGCGTTTGAGATTGTTGGCGACCAGATGACCGGTCCGCTGATCTATGGCTTTTCCGAAGACGCAGTGGCCGCCGCCAAGGTGGTGGCCGATTTCGCGAAGACCAACGACAAGTTGGTGATTCGCGGTGGCGCATTCGGCGGCAAGGCCCTGGACGTCAACGGCGTGAAGCAACTGGCCAACATCCCTTCCAAGGAAGTGCTGCTGGCGCAATTGCTGGGCTTGATGCAATCCCCGATCTCTCGTACCGCCCGCGTGCTCGCGGCGCTGGCCGAGAAGCGCGGTGGTGGCGAAGCTGCACCCGCCGATGCACCGGCAGAAGCGCAGGCTGCTTAAGCCTTGCGTTTGAAGTATTCAACCCAATTGTTAGGAAACAAAAATGGCATTCGATAAAGACGCATTTCTGACCGCGCTCGACAGCATGACGGTCCTGGAACTCAACGACCTGGTGAAAGCCATCGAAGAGAAGTTCGGCGTGAGCGCCGCTGCAATGGCCGCTCCCGCCGGCGCTGGCGGTGGCGCTGCCGCCGCTGCCGTGGAAGAGCAGACCGAGTTCAACGTCATGCTGATGGATGCAGGCGCGAACAAGGTTTCGGCGATCAAGGCCGTTCGCGAAATCACCGGCCTGGGCCTCAAGGAAGCCAAGGATCTGGTGGAAGCCGCTCCCAAGGCTGTCAAGGAAGGCCTGTCGAAGGCTGACGCTGAAGCCGCCAAGAAGAAGCTGGAAGATGCCGGCGCCAAGGTGGAACTGAAGTAATTCAGACCCCCTAGAGGGCTGGAGGCGCCTGAAAAGGCCCTCCAGCCTTTGCCGCTTTCAGAGCGCACCCAAAAGCCGCCATTCCAATGCGATTTTTGAGTGTCTTCTGACCCCGACTGCAGAAGACCCCTTGGTTCGGGCGATGTGCAACGCATCGCTGTCCGCCAACGGCTGGTAGTGGCCAGCCGCCAAGCAGTGGTGCCTAGGCACTGCTGACAAGTCGCTGAAGATCTCAAGCTCCGGAGCTCTCATGGCCCAATCGTCCGCGTACAGTTACACCGAACGCAAGCGCATCCGAAAAAGTTTCGGCAATCGCGACAGCGTCGTAGAAATCCCCTACCTGCTGCAGATGCAGAAAGACGCGTACACCGCGTTCCTGCAAGCTGGCATTCCTCCCAAACAACGCACCGTCGAAGGCCTGCAAGCCGCGTTCGACGCCGCGTTCCCGATCGTCTCGCACAACGGTTTTGTCGAGATGAAGTTCCTCGAGTACAACCTCGCGAAGCCCGCCTTCGACGTGCGCGAATGCCAGACCCGCGGCCTGACCTTCGCCTCGGCCGTGCGCGCCAAGGTTCAGCTCATCATCTATGACCGCGAGTCGTCGACGTCGCAGTCGAAGGTGGTCAAGGAAGTCAAGGAACAAGAGGTCTACATGGGCGAAGTGCCGCTCATGACCGAAAAGGGTTCCTTCATCATCAACGGCACCGAGCGCGTGATCGTCTCGCAGCTGCATCGTTCGCCCGGCGTGTTCTTCGAACACGACAAGGGCAAGACGCACAGCTCGGGCAAGCTCCTGTTCTCGGCCCGCGTGATTCCTTACCGCGGCTCGTGGCTGGACTTCGAGTTCGACCCGAAGGACATGCTTTACTTCCGTGTGGACCGCCGTCGCAAGATGCCGGTCACGATCCTGCTGAAGGCCATCGGCCTGAACCCGGAATCGATCCTCGCGAACTTCTTCGTGAACGACAACTTCCGCCTGATGGACAGCGGCGCGCAGATGGAATTCGTTCCCGAGCGCCTGCGCGGCGAAGTCGCGCGCTTCGACATCACCGACAAGTCGGGCAAGGTCGTGGTCGCCAAGGACAAGCGCGTCACCGCGCGCCACACGCGTGAACTCGAGCAGTCGGGCACCACGCACATCAGCGTGCCGGAAGACTTCCTGGTCGGCCGCGTCATCGCCCGCAACATCGTCGACGCCGACTCTGGCGAAATCCTGGCCAAGGCCAACGACGAACTGACCGAAGCGCTGCTGAAGAAGCTGCGCACGGCCGGCGTGCAGGACATCCAGGTGATCTACACCAATGAACTCGACCAGGGCGCGTACATCTCGCAAACCCTGCGCATCGACGAGACGGTGGACGAGTTTGCTGCCCGCGTGGCCATCTACCGCATGATGCGCCCCGGCGAGCCGCCGACGGAAGACGCGGTGCAGGCCCTGTTCCAGCGCCTGTTCTACAACCCGGACACGTACGACCTGTCGCGCGTCGGCCGCATGAAGTTCAACGCCAAGGTCGGCCGCGACGAATCGACCGGCCCGATGGTGCTGACCAACGAGGACATCCTGGCCGTGGTCAAGATCCTCGTCGACCTGCGCAACGGCAACGGCGAAGTGGACGACATCGACCACCTGGGCAACCGCCGCGTGCGCTGCGTCGGCGAACTGGCCGAGAACCAGTACCGCACCGGCCTGGCACGTATCGAGAAGGCCGTGAAGGAACGCCTGGGCCAAGCGGAGCAAGAGCCGCTGATGCCGCACGACCTGATCAACAGCAAGCCGATCTCGGCCGCGCTGAAGGAATTCTTCGGTGCCTCGCAGCTGTCGCAGTTCATGGACCAGACGAACCCGCTGTCCGAAATCACCCACAAGCGCCGCGTGTCGGCCCTTGGCCCGGGCGGTTTGACGCGCGAACGTGCAGGCTTCGAAGTGCGCGACGTGCACGTGACCCATTACGGCCGCGTGTGCCCGATCGAAACGCCCGAAGGCCCGAACATCGGCCTGATCAACTCACTGGCCCTGTACGCCCGCCTGAACGAATACGGCTTCATCGAGACGCCGTACCGCCGCGTGGTGGACAGCAAGGTCACGAACGAGATCGACTACCTGTCGGCCATCGAAGAAGGCAAGTACGTCATCGCCCAGGCCAATGCGGTGCTGGACAAGGAAGGCAAGCTGACCGGCGATCTGGTCTCCGCGCGTGAAGCCGGCGAATCGATCCTGGTGGGCGCGGAACGCGTCCAGTACATGGACGTGTCGCCCGCGCAGATCGTGTCGGTGGCCGCCTCGCTCGTGCCGTTCCTCGAGCACGACGATGCGAACCGCGCACTGATGGGCGCCAACATGCAGCGCCAGGCCGTGCCTGTGCTGCGCCCCGAAAAGCCGATGGTCGGTACCGGTATCGAGCGCGTCTCCGCGGTCGACTCGGGCACCGTGGTCACGGCCACCCGCGGTGGTATCGTCGATTACGTTGACGCGACCCGCATCGTGGTGCGCGTGAACGACGCCGAAGCGGCAGCCGGTGAAGTCGGTGTGGACATCTACAACCTGATCAAGTATCAGCGTTCGAACCAGAACACCAACATCCACCAGCGCCCGATCGTCAAGCGCGGCGACAAGATCGCCAAGGGCGACGTGGTGGCCGACGGTGCATCGACCGACCTCGGCGAACTGGCTCTCGGCCAGAACATGCTGATCGCGTTCATGCCCTGGAACGGCTACAACTTCGAAGACTCGATCCTGATCTCGGAACGCGTCGTCGCGGAAGACCGCTACACCTCGATCCACATCG
>Ga0102595_100243_pt1 | contig 48946 bp, 67 predicted proteins | sample Araplaol_mTSA_r2_2_FD_76864 | JGI IMG/M metagenome (GOLD analysis project Ga0102595, IMG submission 76864) | Arabidopsis root microbial communities from North Carolina, USA - plate scrape MF_Col_mTSA_r2 (SPADES assembly) (version 2) | ecosystem: Host-associated > Plants > Roots > Endosphere... | reverse complement strand
CGCGCAGCCACCTCAACGATACGGTCGTGCGTCGCTTCCTTGCGGCTTTGGGGTACGCGCTTCGTACCTGGATAGGTCAATTTTGTTCGCATGATGGTCATCATATACCAACTTCGGAAATGATGCACGATATGCGTTCTCTCGACTGGTTCGCTGTCTGAGAATTGCAGTCTTTCGATGTTCCATCCGAAATGAAAATGCAAGTTGGACTTTCTGACAACGTACTTTGTGTCAATTCTTCGTTACCGCATTGAAGCGCAGGGCCTGCTAGCGCGCGTGCGGGCAGGGCAGCACAACGAGATTGATGTTGCTGGCGAAAGCGTTAGCGCGAAGTGATGATGGTCCTCGAGCGAAAGGACTCCGACTTCTATCGGGAAAACCTATGCGAGCGTAGCGATGACCTGCAGGGGTGGTGTGCCCGCGGCCAGGTGGGATTCACCCGGTCCGGGATGCAGTGAATGCGTCAGCGCATTCCCTTGCGTACTCACATGTCCCGCAGATTGCCGAATTTCGCGGCCCGCGTGCCGCCACCAAACCATCGATCAGTTGAAAGCGGCGGATCGCTAGCGTGGCAACCTCACCGGCGGAGAGCAAGGTGACTTTGTGAACGCTTTTCCGGCGGGTGATTGGATGGAGCAAGAGAACGAATCCGTAAGGTGCGACTTCACGTCCGGTGCTGGATCGTAATACAGCGCGCTGTGCAGATAGCTCGATGATGTCGGATTGGTAGACCCGAATGGAGCGCCTGACCTTCAGTTCGAGTAGAACGATGGCTAAGCCATTGTCGTAAGCACGGTCGATTCGGGCGAGCAGCCTCACCGGATGGTGCATCGAAAAGGTCTTTTCGGCGAATGCAATCTTGGATCCAGCAAGTTCAGCTGGTAGCCACTGAGGGCGTCGGTACCAGGCAATGAGCGTTCGTATAGTCGAGATAATTGCGCATTTGAATGCCACGATTGATCGTGAAAACGAAGGCCGCCGCATTTCATCCTCTTCTTCTGGATCGTGAAAAAAGTGCGGCCACCAGGACGAACAAGCGACCGAGGAATCCGGCTGCCGGTAGGGCCTGGCCGGCGCTGTCTGAGAGATCATCAAAAGCGACATGTCGTTCATCCCCCAACGCCTGCAAGAAGAATCGTCGATGTTCGGAGATGCCTCGCAACTGGAGCGTCGACCGCACAGTATTGCTGCGCTGACCATAGAGATGGCTTAACAGAACCTTGCGCTCACAATAGCCCATTTCGGCCAGCTGCGATGCCGTTTGGTGTTCCATTTTGCGCGAAGGGTGGATGTGAGTAGGCATGGTAGAGGTCAGGTATCGAACGCCGGACCAAATAGTTCGAGCGAGGCGGCTTGTGTAGCACTGTCGGACCGTGGAAGGGCGGAGGTAGTTGCGTAGCCTGATTGCTCGGGCGGCGCCGATTGCGCGAGAAGCCCGGCATGCGCAAGCGTTCGAAGCCGGTTGACGCGGCGTGGCCCTTTGGGAAATTGGATCAGGTCATGAAATAGCGGCGGGTTGTCAGCCTCCTCAAGTTCAAACGTGATGCGGAGTGTTCGGGCCATTGCTTATCCCTCCGAGGTGATATTGCCGTTGGAGCGTGGGGCCGCGTCCAACGATCTGGACCCTGTTAGCGTTTTTGCGAGCTCCAAGCCGGCATACTGAAAGCCTTTGACATTAGCGAAGATCGGATCTTTGAGTTCGTGCAGTGTGTGGTTTGGGAACGCGGCCTTCAATGCAGGCTTGTAGAAGAACGCACCGCCTCCGACCTGGACGATATTCCGGATATCGCCTGCGTCGCCAACGTAGTGCATCATTTCAGCGACCGCTTGCTCAGGGACCTTGCGTGCCAGTGGCAGGTGCTGCGATAGGTCATACTCCTGCTGAAACACCATGAGCTTTTTACCCGAGCGCAGTGCCGTGTCGACCATTTCGTATTCCCGGTAATGCGCGCCGGTGTTGCGGCTGATCCCCTCTACGAGAGCCTGCAGGACGTCGTGCATACCGCGTGGCACGGAGTGGCTGCGCTTGTCGATCTGTTGCATGCCCTGGGTGACGATCCAGTCGAACGTGCGGCGACCAGGGTCGACGATCAGGCTGCGCTCCTTGCGCAGTTGTGCAACGCGATTCTGTATCAGGCCGTAGTACATCAGGGCTCCGGCAGGCTGTGCGATGGCTTTGACGCGACGGACCAGGACCTTGCGACCCTTGCCAAGTTCGTGTTCGCCCGTGAGACGCCGCTCAAGTGCAGAGACATGGCGTTTTAGTTTGAAGGTGGCGACTGGCAGTCCGACGATGAGGAGGTCGACCGCGTCGACCTGCATGAAGTGCAGCGCTCCAAGAACAAGCGCAAGATACTCTGGCGTCTCAGCATATCGGTCGTGCTGCAATACGTTTGAATTGAACACGTCAGCGGCAAGATGAACGTCAGGCCCGACCTCATATACCAGGCCGTCGACAGGGATGCTAACAGTCTTGCGGCTTGTCCCCCACCCATCAACTTCATAGGCCGTCTCGCTGGGGTGTGCCTGGGACGGAAACATCGCGCATACTGGTTCGCCGTTACGAATATCGGCAATGTACTTTGTATTGCCGCGACCTACGTCAACAGCCCGGACTACTGGATCCATTCGGTCCTCCTGTTCACAATGGGACTACCTTACCGAATGTCGTGACCCGATTCCACGTGAAAGCAGGGCGGTTGGGGGCCACTTTCGTGGGAGAGTTGCACTGGAGTCGTTCCGCGCTTGAACCGCGTCTGTGCTGGGGATAATGACTGAGTGCGAATACGTCCGCGGCAACGAGTGAATTGAACCGGGATTGTTCCGTGGGCGAAGAGGATGACGTCATGGAGGTCAATGAAGAGGCCAGAGTCGGGATTGCAGAGCACACCCGCTACAATCAGAGGTATCCTACTTTTGCGCCTTTCATAGGGGTGAACTTCGCATACGTGCGATTACACATTAATTTGGGCCTAAATCTACAATATTTCGGTGCCTTCTCCAGCCTTGACATCGGCAAGTTCCTTTCCTATTCTGTGGACACTGTCTGGACCCGCTTCCATGAACATCGTGTTCTCAATGCGGCGCTGGCCTCGATACAGCCCGGCGCAGTCGTCACCTGCCTTTTGGTCGTTGTCTTTCAAGCTGTGGCCGTCCTGGCCCAGGTCATTCCGATAATTTGAGCTGCACCAGGTGCGCCTGAGGTTGCCTCAACTCTTTTCCTTCTCGATCATCCTCATGATCGGTTATCCGAATGGGTGAACCCGTCGTCGTGACGTTCGTGCACTCTGACGCCATGGCGCGTCGACGCTTGCCCCAGTCTCGTGCTGGGACGCTGGAGCCCTGGCAGGGCTCGGTCAAATCGATGCACTCTCTCTCTCGTTCGGTCACCGCTCGCGGTGCTCTGGTGTGATGGGGCCATAGAAGCCCTGGACACCTTAGTACGTTCGTCATCATGAAGTGGCCCGGTGGTAGGGCCAAGGATAACCATGATTGGGAGTGATTCGTGTCGCGATGCCGATAGGGCCGACACACCAATGACTTTGCCGCGCGGTGCGCGGTATTGCTCGCTCAAGTAGCGGGGCTGACCTCAGTGGCGAAATTCACCGGTCAGCGTCATAAGCGTTTTTAAGCTGCCAAGCGTAAGCAAACACTTTATCCGACTACGGCGCCTGTACTGGCGGGCGACGGAGGCACGCATACCCATGACCTGGTCGCAGCCATTCATCGCATGGCTGCGGCAATGCTGCGCGTTTTGTTCATATCAGATGTTTGGAGGTGGATGATGAAGGGCGAAAAGAGCTGGAAAGTCGAACTGAAGGAAATCATTGAGCGCTTCAACGATCGGCATAAGGACCGGAACAAGCTGATTTCTTATGCCACGCGCAACGCACGAAGGCAAGGGCTATTCCGGATATTCGTCCTGCTGCATCAACTCGGTCACCGCGCGCGCCCGAGAAATTTTTCGGAGCGCCATATTCATTCGCTGATGGCGTATTGGACGGCGAGGCCGGAACCGATGAACATCCGCCCGGCAATCGTTACGGTGCCGCGCCCCACGAAGCCGTATAGCGCGGCGTATATCCAGCAGCAGCTGAGTTTTCTACGCGCTTACTCGGAATGGATCGGCAAGCCGGGGCTGATCCGGACTGCACAGAACTACGTGGACGATCGCACGCTGGTGACACGGACTTACTGCGCGAAGCGTGACATGGGCTGGGTCGGAAATGGCGTAGATGGCAGGGAAGCTATCGAACGCGTGGCGAATATCGATAAGCACGTCGCTGTTCAATTGCAGTTGATGATGGCATTCGGGCTGCGCCGCAAGGAGGCAGTGATGTTCTGTCCGCGCGACGCCGAAGTACCAGCCCATGCCATGCCGGCTCGCCATCCGCCGGGCGAACGTTACCTGAGCTTCCTGCGCATCAAGCGAGGGACCAAAGGCGGTAGGTTGCGCTACACGGCGGTGCGTACCGACGAACAGCGTTTGGCGCTGGCCGAGGCCGAGGGTTTAGCGCATGGCAAGCGCGGCCACATTGGCCGCCCTGGTTTGACGCTGAAGCAATCACTCGATCATTTTTCGAACGTGGTACGCCAGGTTGGATTGACGAAGCGGGAGCTTGGGGTGACGCCGCATGGCCTGCGGCATCAGTTCGCGGGCGATCTGTATTTCGAGATTTCAGGCCTGAAGCCGCCGGTGCAGGGCGGAGAGGCTGTTGTCGATCACACAGCAATGGAGGAAGCATACCGCCAGGTCGCGCGCCAGCTGGGACACAACCGCCCGCAGATCAGTAACGCCTACCTCGGTTCGCCCCGCATGGCGGAGCCTGACAAACCCACGGCGGAGGTAAGTCCAATATGAACGGGTCGATTCGTACGCTGGGGGCGTCGTGCAAGCATACGTCGCCATCTGTCTGGTTGCGCATATGCATTCGCCTGCTGTCGCGGCTGGTCAATGCATTCCGGCTGGCTGGATTGCACAAGCACGTGCGTAACGTTCGTCGCTCGCGGCAAGTCTTGCGCGCGATCCGTGGTTTCTCGGAACCGGGAATGGCGGGACGGTGCTTCAGCTATTTGCGCAAGGTAGATGCGCTCGTCTTTGAGGAAGTAGTGATGTCGGCATTGGAAGATGCTGGTGCCCTTGTATTGCGTAGTCGTCGGTATTCGGGCGATGGCGGTGTGGACGGTGTTGTATGGACCCCGACACATGGCTGGATTGCAGTACAGGTTAAGCGGTATAGTGGGCATATTGATCTGCAACATGTATTGGCGTTTGCACACGCGATCCGGCGCGGCAATTTCGACGGTGGGATGCTGGTCCATACCGGGCGTAGTGGCGGTGCGGTGCGCGAGGCCATGCGCGAAAGCCGTATCGCCTTGATCAGCGGTGAACAATTGCGGCGCCTGATGTTTGAACGTCAGCTTGAATGGTGAGGGATTGAATGGATAACGTCCATAGCCTGGTGGCGAACAGCGCGCATCTGGAAGGGCCGGCGTACACCGTGGTGGCCAAGAGTGGCCAGCGGGGCATATGTTTTAGCGACCCCATGTCCGCGGCCTTGGCTTTCGCGCGTGCCAGTGAAAATGATCGACCGTTCGTGCTCCGCCATCGAGGCAACCGTTCTGTTGTGATCGCAGAGACCAGGCGAGGGTACAAGTCGGTCAGCGTCGGCCAGGACGAGGAACGAGGATTCATAGCTGCGTTCCAATCGCTGGAGTCGCTTTCAAAGTAGTGCTTTGCTAGTACTCAGTGTTGTTTGATCCACACCCATTTGCCACCTCGACGAAAGTAGTTTTCCATGGACGTGAATTTCGAAATTTGCGCGCGTACTGGCGTCGGGCCAATCCTGTTTGGCATGACCGCGACGGAAGTACGGGAGTTGCTTGGTGATCCGGATTGGACGCAACCGCATCGCGAGGCGTATTTGGGTGGACTGATCGTGCACTACGATCTGGCGAACCTGGTTGACTTCATTGAAGTCATTCAGCCGAACTTGTTTTGCGCGACATTCCAGGGCAGGAACTTACACGGTGTAATTGCCGAGGAAGCCTTGACGTTCGTGGGGCAGTTCGGGTATTGCGAGGAGGCCGCCACTGCGGTCGGGGCGTCCCATATATTTCCCTCACTTGAATTGAGCTTGCGGCGCCGGCACGCAAACGAAGCGTCGGTAGATGCGGCCGGAAGCCACCTCGAAGGGGTAGGCGTCGGCAGGTCAGGCTATTTTAGCGTTTGACTGCGCTGGTCTTTGGTGGTCGCAAAACGATGTCCACTGGCGCGAAATTCAAGATGCGATTGATTTTGCTCATCGACTCAACGGCGATGTAGGCATTTCCCGCATCGTCACGAAAAGCCTTTTCAAAGCCTTCGAGGGCGATATCCCAATCGGGCGCTCTGTCGACCCGGAGCTCTTCGCCTTCGGTGACGGCAAAGTAGATCTTTTCTGGTGGACGCGGGACGAGTGACTTGCGATTCACGTGCTGGTAAACATATACCGTGGTACGGTCGACCTCAATGGGCGGATTGACCTGAACTTTGACCACCGGAATTGCCGCAGTTAGCACGCGCACGTTAGCGTCTCCTTGTCGACAGAGTGTTGTGTTTTTCGGGAAAATGGCTGAACTTTTAGCATAGCGGCGTCGCCCCGACATGTAAACGCCATCGCGTTGTCGCTGCGCTACGATTAATGGTGGCAGGCAGGGAAATACCATTGCTCCAATCAGGCGTCACCTCAACTCCCTCCATCGAAGCAAAGAAAACGGTGCCATCTTGCGGCATGGTTAGAGCCACGTGGGAGGGAGTCTCTAACACGATTGTGGAATCGGATGGGGTCTCTCCGCTGGTGTGGTAGCCTTGGATCGCGCGAAAAGTGGTTCTTTTAATTCTGATCCGATAACTAGGGTAGGCGACGGCGTCGCGATCAATTGTCAAATGCTTCGGGGGGCGGTAACGGGGATGGATTGCCAGGTGATTTCACAATTTTCTCGGCGTGTACTCATCATCGAAAGCGACACTGTCGCCGGCGATGCCATGGTAGAGCACTTCAATTTTCATGGCATGACTGCGGTGCGGGTGGAGAATGGTGGCAAGGCGTTGTCTATTTTCAGCAACTTTTTGCCGGACATCATCATTGTCGATATCGGATTGGAGGAGGCCGCGGGTTTCGCTAATATCGCTGCCATGCGGAATACGCCGCACGGTGCTAGCGCAAAGTTCATCGGCCTTGTTGAACGGAATCCACACAACGCACAGCAGGCTCTGGCGACTGGATTTGACCGGCACATTGAACGGCCAATAGTCTTAGATGAACTAATAGACGCAGTCGGTTGATGTCGCGAACAATACCTTCGGAGGGGAGTTCACCGCTAAAGTGCGGCGGGCGATTGATTAACGTACCGCCGATATCACTTGGCGCCGGGTTCTACTGGCGCGGGAATAATGCTGAGGATCTCGAAATTATATGGCGGCGACATGCATACGACCCCGTCGGTATTCATTATGGTCGCACGTGATTGGTTGTAGAGCGATTCGCTCACGATCATTGCCGCGCGTTGCTCAGTCGGCCTTTCGTCCGCACTGGCCACGACATCTCGTTCAATACGATCCGCGCCGCGGTATCTGATGAGCCAACTTGCCACTTTGAACCTTTCATGTTGCCATGTAATCAGCCTAGCGCGGCAGGAAACCAGAGTCAAATCTTTGAACATAACTCACAGAAGTTTCGGCCCCCAACCTGGCGGACGATGAAATCAAGTCGACAGCGAGGGCGTTGATCTCTCCTTGGCTGACTGCCGCGAGCAAGTCCCAGGTTGTCGGCGTTGGCCGGCGCCGTTCGGCCGCGATGAATTTCTCAAACATTATTTTGACCCGTCGTCTGGACCGGCGACAACATCGCGTTGTTGGATGATTTTGTGCAACAGACATAAATGATTCTGTTACGGGAATCGCCAACACGGCATTTTCTTCCCTTCTTGTGCTGACGATGGAATCATACTGCATCTTTCAAACGCATCCCTCGGACGCGTACGTGTTTCCACAGCAGCGTGGCTAGGCGCGTTGCATCGATACATTGGGGGGAGAAACCAATAGTCGTCCATCCACACCAGGCCTAAAATGAGAAAGGTTGTGATCGACAGGGGAGCAACATGGAAACGGTCGCCTCGGCAGCGCGCCGCACGAATATCCTTATGGCTGAGCGTGTAGATTGCGGTATCGCTGTGCAGTCGGTGGCAGGAACTGACAAAGCGAAGCAATACATGCACATGTGCGGCATCCCAGACGGTGTGATTGAGCGCGTCTTGGGAAGGATGCCCATCAGGCGACAACACGCTTCTGCCAGTTCATGCGATCGCAGACGGTCATAATCGTTCCTGACTGCGCGCTGCGTATTCGAATCGCGCGAAGTACCGGGACGGGCGAGTTGCCAGTAACGATCAGCCGGCGAGCCGTGTGCCGGAGGTCCTGCGCCGCTTGACATGCGACGTCGAAGCGAAGCGAAGCGATTAAGTGCCTTATCGAATTGAAATCGGGCCTTTCACGAAGATTTGCGGCAATACGCCGCGAGGCTATTGTGCAAGTTTAAACTTTCACGAACTTGGCGGTCGCAGTTGTTGGCGATGAACGGCGCGAAGGGCACCCCTGAATAGTGAATTTCGCGCTGTCGGCGGCGATCAGCCTCGAGGAGCGGTAAGGTGGCCATGAAGTAGTTCCGATGCGGTTTCAAACTCGAACCGTTCGAGGGCGGACTGAATTGCTTCTACCTCTGCCGTACTTAACAGAGTGCCGATGTTATCCTTGATTCGTGAAAATTCAGCGACTGCGCGAACGTCGTGAGTACGCAGCAGCGCCAGGAATGCATCCATACCGAGATCAGGCGATGATTGGGTGAGTTCGGCGCCGTTGCGGGCGTGCGTTTCAAGCCAGTGTTCGACGTCCGAAACGAAATCGTCGAACGCCTCCCGAAGGACGTCCAAATGAACTGCTTCGCCAGAGGAAAGCGCTGCCTGCACCGTGACGGTCTCGTCGGCAAAACGTTTCGCGCCGAGCGTGCCCAATCCCCCGCGCAAGCCATGCAAAAGCTTTTGTGCAGTCGTGGCGTCGCCTTCCTTGATGGCGGCGTCAATTTTCAGTAGTTCGGTTTTGGCGCGTGCGATGCCATCGCGGACCGTCTTGGTCAGCTGTGGCAGGTGCGGCGGTGAGCGCTTAAGTATCGCCTCCAGCAGCGCCGGAGCGAATGCTGGTGCCCCAGCGGCAACTTGTGTCGGCTGTTCAGGTTCATTGGGTGGTTGCGGTCCTTGAAGGGGTGACGTGTGCCGGTTCAACACTTCGAGCAATTCCTCCATGACGACGGGTTTTGCGACAAAGTCCGTCATACCCGCATCGGCGCAGCGCTGCCGTTCTTCCTGCATGACGCCGGCTGTCATGGCGACGATAGGCAGCACCATGTGCAACTCGTTGCGAATCGCCAGGCTGGCCTCGTAGCCGTCCATAACAGGCATTTGAACGTCCATCAGCACAAGATCGAATGCATCCGGTCGGGCGCGAAGGGTTTCAACACCTTCCTTACCATTATTCGCCACTTCGAGCGATGCGATACGGTCGGCGAGCATGCCTTTTGCAATCAACTGGTTCACTTCATTGTCTTCAATCAGCAGGATGCGTAGGCCCCGCAGAGACTGGTTTTGGCTGTTTCCAGGCGCGTCCCGATCTTCAACCGTACGTTTCACCAGTTGACGCAATGTCCTTGGCGTCAACGGCTTGTTGATGACTTGATGGACTGCTCCGAGCACCGGGAGATCCCGGCGTTCGAATGGCGCCGCAACGATGCAAACGGTGCTGTCGGCATGCATGCCGCCTTGTTGCAGGCGGTCGCAGATTTCGCCCACGGATTTCATGTGCTTCGCAGACAGCAGTACATGTGTCACGAGCGACAGTTCCGCTGCTTTCCGGTGCACGCTGTGAAGCAATTCCTCGACCGTTCCGAAGGCATACGCGGAAAATCCGCAATACGCCGCCGTACGCAGGAACAGGGAGCGTCCGTTCTCGGAGGGGTCGACCAGCACGATCATGGCAATGACTGGGCGCGGGAGCGCATGTGCTGGCGCGCGCGCAAGCGGTACCGTCACCATGAACATGGCGCCCTGGCCTGGCGAACTGATGATGTCGATGTCTCCGCCCATCATTTGTACCAGGCGGCGGGTGATTGCCAGACCAAGGCCGGAGCCCCCGAACTTGCGCGTGGTGGAGGTGTCGGCCTGCACAAAGGAGTCGAAGATCCGGTTTTGTTGCTCCCGCGAGATTCCTATGCCAGTGTCGTCGACGCTCCAACGCAACTGCTGCCCTCCGTTGACTACCTCCACCTGAAGTGCGACATGCCCACGATCCGTAAATTTGACGGCATTGGATACCAGATTGGAGATCACTTGCTGGATGCGGACGATATCGCCAAGCACGAAACGCGGGACTTCGGCGCCAACGCCGACCTGGACGTCAACTTCCTTGTTGATGGCATTGACAGCCATGATGGCCGAGACACCGTCGATCACGCTCTCGATATCGTAGCGTTCGTGCTCGATCTCCATACGTCCGGCTTCGATCTTTGAGAAATCGAGGACGTCGTTGAGGATGGCGATGAGGGACAGGCCAGAAGCGCGGATGATGTTTAGATACTCGCGCTGGTCTTCCCTGAGGGGCGTGTTTTCCAACAGTTGCGCAATGCCTAACACGGCGTTCATGGGGGTGCGGATCTCGTGACTGATGTTGGCCACAAATTCGCTCTTGGCCCGGCTGGCGGCGGCCGCGCGCTGTTCGCTTTCGGCTTGCTTCAGTTCCGCTTCCTTGCGCTCGGTGATATCGGTCACCAGCGTATAGAATCCTTGGACCTGGCCGTCAGGTTGGCGGTCGGGTATCAGGTCAGTCATCTGGTGCAGCGTCTGGCCTTGGCGCTCGCTGCTGATTTCGAAGTGTACGGTCTCGCCGGCCAGGGCCGCCTCGACGCGATCCCTGATGCGGCCATACATCTCGGGGCCAAGCACCTCGCTGACATGCTTGCCGATCATCGAAGCTGGATCGATGCCCAATAGCGTACGATAGTGGGCATTGGAGAACACGTAGCGCTGGTCGCGTCCGACATATGCAATCAGGGCCGGGACATTGTCCGCCACCATTTGCAGTCGCCGTTCGCTCACCAGGATGCGTTCCTCGCGTTCGATCTGGCGCGTCACGTCGCGAATGAATGCCAGCGCGATGGGCGGGCCGGACTGAGGGATGGCAGCCAGCGACAACTCGACGTTGACAGTGCTGCCGTCCTGCCGTTGGGCCTCGAGGCGCGCCGCGTTGCCGAACAGCTTTCCAGTCCCACTGGTGGCAAAACGAGCCATGCCGTCTTGATGGGCTTGGCGCAGCGACTCAGGAACAATCAAGTCGGCTACCTTGCGTCCGACCGATTCGCTGCTACTCCAGCCAAACATTGCGTGGGCGCGGCGATTCCAGTCGATCACCACGCCCTCGGCATCGCACAGGACGACGGCGTCGGGCGCACCCTCAAGCAGGCTCCGCACGAACGATTCCTGTTCGCGCAGGCGCGCTTCATTGGCGTTGTGAGCTTCGATGAGACGATGGAATTGGTTGCTCAATTCTCCGATTTCGTCGCTTCGGTCGGTACGCAGTTGTGCGCCATCGCTCGCGCCCCGTTCGATGGCTGCAACTTGCTGACGCAGCCGCTGCAGCGGATCGATGACCCGGAGCGCGAGTAACCAGCCGAGCAAGCCGCCCGCCAGGGCCAAGGCGACTGCAGCGGCGATGGCCTGGGCCTGTGTCGTGTCGAGCATTGACAATGCCGTCTGCGATGGATGGGTGCCCAGCACGGTCCATCCGGCCTGGTTCAGACGTACCCGACTGAACACGGCGGCGTTGCCGTCGGCGCCTTTCGCTACCGTCCAACCTTCGCGGTTCCCCAGCGCGGTCAGGGCGGTGGCTGCTTTGCTGGGCACGTCGTGAAGACTGCGCATGATCCAGGCAGGATCGGTTGCGGCGACAACCATGCCCAGGTCGCTGATCACCACCAGCTCATCCTTGTGTTCGGATTGTCCACCGTATAGCGCGCGTGACATTTCGTGGCCTTCGAGATCGACGCCGGCGCCGATCAGGAACGCTACTTCACCGTCGACCAGAACAGGCAAAGTGATGACCACGAGCGATTTTCCAGCCGGCGTCCTCAGCGGCTCTGAAACGACCGGGAGCTTGGTCGACAGTGCACGCTGGAAGTGCGGGCGCGAAGCGATGTTCAGACCGCGCGAAGAAGTACCGCGCACATCGGTCAGGACGTTGCCACGCTTATCGATGATGCCGATATTCCAGAAATGCGTGGTCAGAGAAGGAACGATTAGGACGCGTTCGCGCAGTGTTCCGGTGTTTCCGGTGACTGCAGGCGTCACGGCCTCGGCGATGCCGCGCAGTTCGTCGATGCGGTGAGCGAGCTCGGTATCCAGTCGTTCTGCGACCCCGCGAACCAATAGTTCATGCTGCATCCCGATCTGTGGCGCCATATTGGAACGCACGACATTGGCGGCGAGATATGCCACGAGGATGGCGGAAAGCAGCACGAAGGCGAATATGCTTCCGAACAGTCGGGCGCGGATGGAGCGTTTGCGAATCTTTGTCCCGATTCGTACGAAATGTTCTTGCAGATTCGCCGGCATGGCTCAGCCCTCCACGGCAACGCAGCGGTTGCGCCCCGCCTGTTTCGCGGCATAGAGCGCGCCGTCGGCCAATCGCAGAAGGCGCTCTCCGTTGCACTCGACGCCGTGGATGCATGAGACAACGCCGACACTGACCGTGACGATTTCGCCAACGGGGGACGCCGGGTGGGGGAGGCCTAACTGAGTGACCGCATCTCGCAACCAGAGGCCGAAGGCCAAGGCATTGGGGCTCCCGATGCTGGGAGCAACGACGCCGAATTCTTCGCCTCCATAACGCGCGAGAATCTCTCCCGGCCGGCGCATGGCTTGGCGCAGGGCGGACGCGACCTGGCGCAGACAAGTATCGCCCTCCTGGTGGCCCAGATGATCCTTATAGGCCTTGAAATGATCGACATCGATAAGTGCGACCGACAATTCGCCTCCCATCCGTGTATGGCGCGCTACTTCGTCATGGAGCACAGAGTCGAAATAGCGCCGGTTGAAGATTCCTGTCAGACCATCAACATTGGCCAGTTCTTTCAGGTGCAGCGTTTTCTGACGCAGGGCTAAATGGGTGCCGACACGGGCGCGCACGATGAGGGGCCGCAGCGGCCTTACGATGTAGTCTACCGCGCCCGCTTCCAGTGCGCTGATTTCGGCGCCAACGGTGTCGCCTGCTGTGATGAACAGGATAGGAATATCCGCCAGTTGCATATCCTTCTTCAAGGTGTTGCATACGGCAAGGCCATCCATGTCGGGCAACTCCATATCCAACAGGATCAGGTCAGGTTGAAGGCGCCTCGCTAAGGCGACGCCGCTCGCCCCGGTCTTCGAACTAGCGCAGCGGTGTGTTGGGGGGCGTAACTTTTACGTATGAGGTAAGGGAAAGAATGGAAGTATGTTGTGTTCTGTGCGGCGTCCCAGCGGCTTCGCGAGTGATAACGGAGCATGGAAATCGATACAATTTTTCGTGCGTATCGGCGCACTGCGGAAAGTATGTCATCAGCGGCGATGTCCTGCGTCGCTTGGAAAGCGGTGCCCCCCAAAAAAGTGTCTTGATCGAGATGGTTCGGCGCGCGAACAAGCATGACAAAGCGCTGGAGATTTTCGTCGCTGGCGATGGCATGCAACAGGTGACGGAGCTTCCTCGAAGCCTTCCTTAGTCAAAGGAAATCATTATTTCATTGCATCGTAGAGTCAGGGTGGTTGGTGGAATATGAAACTATTTCGTGATGTAGCGGCGACATTTCGACTCATGCCGGCGCTTTCAAGCAGCAACTGGCGCGCCAATCGTGCATTGTGGGCCTTGATCGTTTCCTGTCTGGCTTTCGTCGCGGGAAGTTGGTTTGCGTGGAGCGGCCAAACTCCAGGCGCTCTGACAGCCTATGCGCTCGGCATTGCTGCTTTAATATACTGGGAGGTGGTACTGCCCTGAGCGATTTGGCGAACCTATATCGAAAGCCTCAAAACACGTTAGCCCAGTCAATGCGGGATTGCAAGTGTCCGGCTTGATCCCGCTCTAATGTCGCTGTAATCAGGAAATCTGTTGGATCGCGGCCGCCTGGTGCGGCGTGAAGACCCGAATTTGGGCGATGAAAGTACGGCAAATCAAGCCAACCTGAATACGTTCCATTTCACGAATTGTTCGCCTCAGATAACGGGTTTCATTCAGAAGACATGGTGGAGCTTAGAGGACTATCTGCTAAAGAAAGCCGAGTTGTGGAAGGAACACGCCACAGTAGGCAAGGGCGGTAGCGAGATTGCGGATGTGCTCGGGCGAAGCGTTATCCAAGGCGATAGAGTCGGTCTGTGCGGGTTTGCCGTGGGTGACGGTGCCGGTATTGTCTAAAGCCAGCCAGCGCAGTTTTCGACCCTCATCCAGATACATAGGCTGCCCTTAATGAGAATGCAATGACGTGCGCTGCGGCCCATCCGCTGACGATGCAGATGGGGCGATATCACCAGCGCGCACGGCCAGGCGATGACCCGCAGAAGCAGTGCCCGGGGTCTAGTGGGCAACTAAACTAAATGGCTGAGGAGTTTGTTCTGCGCGTCTTGCGCGTTTCATTTCATACATGACTCCATCTGCTGAACGAAGGAGTTGTTCGAACGATTCACCGGCGTCCCAATTGCACTCAACGATGCCAACGCTCATCGCCAAAGGTACCGTTTCTTCGTGCCGGATTCGTTCCAAAGTGGCATTGATCCTAGAGCGCAATTGTTCCTGGTTATCGCTCGATCCGTGCACAAAGATCGCAAACTCATCGCCACCAAGTCGCGCCACGACATCTGTCTCGCGGAAACTTGACTTGAGTACATTCGCGACTGCGACGATCATGCGGTCTCCGGCATCATGCCCGTGGAGATCATTAACCTGCTTAAGACCATCGATGTCGGCAAATACCATTAGTCCACGTTCCTTGGTACGGCGCGCCAGGAGATAGTCACGCGTTCCAAAGGTCATGAATCCCCGCCGGTTGTAAAGGCCGGTAAGTTCATCCGACATGGACAAACGACGAATTTCTTCCTCTGCCTTTTGGCGCTCCGCGATTTCGCGGCGCAATTGGGTGTTCGCTTCTTCCAGTTGTGCAGTTCTGCGCCTTACCCTGGCTTCGAGTTCCGCGTAGACGTTAACATTCTCGATCGCGACGGCTGTCGTATCGGCTAACGCCTGCAGAATGGCGACTTGTTCAGCGGTTGGACGATTAGTCTCTGCCCAATAGTTACCGATCGCGCCGATCGGATCGAGCGTTCGAATGGGCACCATCGCTAAACTGCGTACGAAAGTTGGGCGGTACGCATCTATAGGTATCCGGGGATCTTGATATATGTCGGAAATGACAGTGTTTCTCCGGTTTAACATGACCCAGCCGCTAATGCACAGGTTCATTGGAAAACGACGCCCCTTCCACAACGGACTGATGGCGTTCTCTTCGGCGTAATAGCACTGGTCCCCGTCTTTCAGTACAAAGGTTGCACCGTCAGCACCGGTCAATTCACGGGCGGCTCGTTGCACAATAGCCATTACGTCAGCCAAGTCGCGCGCCAGCGACAACTCCTGTACAACCTCAACAAGTTGACACATCGCCTTCCCATACCACGAGGTGCTGGTTGTTGCGGCGTCCTGCTGAGAATCAGTGGTGTCGAGAGTACTCATGAATCACATCCAGAATTAGGCGAGGCGATGTTCGTGCATGACTGACTCCATGGAACAATCATCAACAAGCTGGAGAGAATATAACCCGTTGACCAGGATTGATTCTAACAAATTGTCACAAGCATGTAACTAGCAAGTAGCATCTTGTCGCGGAGATAGTCCGTCCCAATGACAGTTCTTTTGGCTGCAAACTTTGTATTTCATCTATATGGCGACTGCGTCGCAACCACTCAGGTCGGCTACCGGTTGAGCGTTCAGTGCGCCCAATGCCATTCACTGAAGCTCGCCAATAAGTAGGTAAGGAGCGAGCCTTGGCTTATTTCTCCAGCTCAGGGAATGAGACGAATGTGGCAATCGCCCGCAGGCCCGTTGTTCGCTGAAGTACGCGGCGTGGTGAAAACCGAGCGCAGAAATTCGTCGCGCACGGGCCCGTAACTTGCAGCATCATGCCGGCCGGCGACGGCTTCCGCCTGCGGCCAGCGTCAAATATGTCCCAGTTCAAGTCCGCGCGGCACGGCATGCACCCGGTCACGCACGCCCAGCTTGCACAGGATGCTTGAGACATGATTCTTGATCGTGTCTTCGCTCGGCCCCAGCGCCTCCGAAATCTCCGCGTTGTTGAAGCCAGCCGCCATGAGCGCCAGGATCTCGGTTTCGCGACTGGTAAGCGCCGTGGCGGGCGGTGGCGACTGTGAAACCATGGGCTTCACGTAGGCGGCGCGGGTGCTCGCAGTCAGGGCGGGGCGGAACAAGGTCTCGCCTGCGACGACACTGCGGATGCCCTCCGCCAATCGCTCCAGTGAGATGTCTTTTAAGAGGAAGCCGCGCGCGCCGGCGTGCATTCCGTCAAACAAGGCGTCGTCGTCGTCGAAAGTGGTCAGCAGGAATGTGGGCAGCAGCTTACCCTGTGCGCGCAGCAGCAATTCAATGCCGCTGGCGTTTGGCAGGCGCACGTCGAGCAGTAGTACGTCGGCTGCTGCTTGTTCGATAGCGACCATCGCTTCCGCGGCACCCGCCGCCTCCGCCACCACGCGGATGTCCGGTGTCAGATCGAGCAGGCCGCTTATGCCGCTGCGTACCAGCATCTGATCGTCCACCAAGACCACACGGATCATGCCTGTTTTCCGCCAGAAGGCTTGAATTTTTCCGGCATGCGCTTGAGCGTGATATGGGTGAGGGCGTTGACTGCGGCAGTCATGAGCCTTGGCTTTTGAAGTAGGCGCGCGACTCTACCCCGAAGCTAGCGTAAAGGCAAAAGGTCATGAGGCGGTTTAGTTCGCTTGTGTTTGCGTACTGTCAGGTGGCCCGCCAGTTGGGACATAACCGTCCACAGATCAGTAATGTATACCTCGGCTCGCCATGCAAAAAGCTGACGCTGGCGGCCAATCTTCTCATGGAGGAGGATCATGGATGATCGGAGCAGGGCGGGGCAAGATCGGAGTGCGAATTCCACGGTGGTGGCGCGGTGCCGTTGGATTCTGATACTCGTCTCACGTTTTGTGAACATCTCGCGTTTGCGGGGCCGACCGGCGCATCGCGCCAATGTGCGCCGTTCCCGAAAGGTCTTTCGCACACTGAGAACGTTTGTCGAGCCAGGCGGTGCCGCGCGGAGCCTGGCGTATCTCCGAAAAATATAACCATTGATATTCGAAGAGGTAATCATGTCCGGACTCGAGGACGGAATGTTCTAGTTTTGCGCAGTTCCCGATACAGTGGCGATGGTGGGGTGGATGGCACATTCTGGTGTCCCGAAGCGGGTTGGTACGCCGTCCAAGTGAAGGGATATTCTGGCCACATCAATCGGCAGCATGTGAACGAATTCACAAACGTTGTTCGCCGATCACGGTATGCAGGAGGGATGTTTGCACATACTGGCAGGGGCTGCGCCGGTGTCTATGAATTTTTGCCAGGGAGTGAAATAATTCTTCTCAGTGGCGACCGTTTGATTCAGTTGATCGTGGAGCGGGAGCTAGTGCATCGGAGGTTAAGATGACGATCGCGACGATGGGATGTTCTGAAACGAGGCCGTCTGACGGTACCGCCTATACGGTGATTTGCAAGAGTGGTCAGAGGGGCACGGAATATAGCGATCCGCATCTTGCCGCTTTGGCATTTCTTCGCGCCCGGGATCAGGATCGTCCGTTCGTATTGCGGCATCGCGGTGCTGCAACCTGTGTGATCGCGTCGGCCGGGAGCGGAACCAAGCGCATTGATCGGGACTTGATGGACGATACGTTCAGAGCTGCCTATTATTCGTTGGCAAAAGAGGACGTTTCCGCAGATGCGGACGTGGGCTGGAACCTTGAGTACAAATGGTTGTGAATTAAGTAAGAGGTAGAATGGACGTTAGTTGTTTTTTGTGTGGTGCGCCTGGCGCATCGAGTGCGATAGCGGACCACGGAAACCGGTGCAACATCGCCTGCTCATCGGCGCGCTGTGGCAAGTATGCCATCACCAGCGGCGCCATTAGTCGATTGGAAAGTGGTGGGCCGGAAAAGAGTGTCTTGGTCGAAATGGTTCGCCGCGCGAATTTGCATTCAAAAGTGCTGGAGATTTTTGTTGCAGGCGACGGCCTTCTACAGGCCACCGAGCTTCCCCGGGGCTAAGTTGTAGTGGCTCAAACTCGACACTTAGTGTCAGCTGAGTTAGAGTTCGTTTGGGCCGATTCCGGCCAAGTGCGGACAGGTATCTGAGCGCGAAGAATAATACTCGCGCTCTTTTTCGCCGGGATACACGTCTAAATCTGAGCGGCAAAGTAGAGAAACTTCTGAAGCATCAGTCGCATTCACTTGCCGCCCTATGCGCACCTGGTTATAGATCACCAGTGATCAAGCTGCTGCTTTGAGCTTTACGCACAGTTGCGTCTTTCACGCGCAGCCCTACTTCTTTGGGTTTCATCGACCATAAATGACCCAGGAAAGCTCTGTTGCGTCGATAAAGATAGGCTTGCCAATCAATTCGCTGGTCGTAACGGTTTCCTGTGTAGCGTTGGCTAAATTTCTCTGCATCCGCAACATTTTTGTCCGATAGTTGCTGCTCGTTATGACCAAGCCATTCGAAGAAATCAGACAGTTGAATGATCATATAGTTGGCCTGGACCACTCCGATCGGCTTCCAATAAAGGCCACTCGGGTCTTCACGCGTTTTCAGGTCAATGGTGCCACTTGAAAGGGCATTGCGGAAGTTACAGAACAGTTGTCTGTCATTTTGACCACGGATCGAAGTGACTTCGCTGAATTCAAGAAAAAGTTTAACTGCTCGCAGCAGCTTTTGTTGCCATGATCGACTGCGCCTTTTGTTCAGGCAGTATTCGATTAATGACCGTGAAGCTCCGCCGGGCCAAGTCAGCACACGAATCGATGTCGATGCGCACGTGTCGTAGTTGATCACCTTCGCGTTTTGGATCAAGAGCGCTGTCATATTCCCGCCGCAGGTACCAATTTTTCGAATGCATTGCATTTAATAAGTAGACTGATCGCTCGCAGCCAAGCAAAAGATCCGTAGCTGATTCCGGTAGCACGCCTTGGGTGAATAATTTACCCTTAAAGTCAAGCGATCACGATCAACGGTGGATCGATGGTGTGAACTGGTGTGGTGATGACTGACATTGTTCTTCTGACAGGGCTACTTATCAGCGATCTGCGCGAGGCAGTTCCAAGCATTGTTGTTACAAGAAGGCCCAAAGGAAAAAGAGCTTGTTCAAATTCCTCTCCAAATTGAAAGGGACTGCTAGTTCATTGTAGCGATGCGCCCTGTCAATCCAAGCCTGTAATCAGGTTGTTGCAAAAAACAAACTGGAGAATACTGCGTCACCTGGCACCGATCTGCCCACTGAACGAATGCCAAGATAGTCCTTGAAATGAACAGAATCAGCGTATAACGGGGTTCACCGTGGCTAGGTGTTACATCGATATTGAATGTATTAGGGCGAGTTCAAGAATTAGCGCGAAGGTCCGTCGCGGGGCGGCTTCGGTACAGCCCCGTCCAGCGCCTACTCGCCCTGGCAATTCAATGCCGTTCGATATGCCGTTTGCCGCCTCGATGGTCCGCAACGGGGTGCGGATTCAACCGGTCATCGGACATCATGTGTCTGGTCAAGTCTGAGACGTACAGCTATGGCGCCCAGGGTGATTGAAATTGCCCACGGTATTTCCGGCGCGAGCCAGTGGCAGGCGAAGGCGACGTCGATATCGCTCGTCCCGACTGCGGCGATGACCTGGCCTGTGACCGGGCGCCAGATTGCGCGCAAGTCACGCAACGATGTGTCGTAGGCGGTATCCAGCAATGCCGGCGCAACGAACAAGGTTAGTGCGAATTGATGCTCATTGACGAACCGCGAATGCGGTCCGTTTCGATGGATCGCCTGGGCATGTGCGCAACGCGTGTCGTTCACGGCGAGTCCAGTGTGAGACCCGCTGTTTCGAAGACCCGGGGAGAGGGCGTCGCTGCTTCAGCCGCCTGCCTGGCATTCGAAGAGCGTGGCTGCGCATATCGCAATGTGAAGGTTGGCCAGGCGGGTGAATGTGAACTGTGGTGGTGGGGCGACCGTTCCGTCGGCCCGGAACATCGGAGAGTGGCCGTGCGGTGCGCATCGAGACGACGCGCACTTCGTGCAGATGGTGGTCACTTCGAATAGAGTCCCACAATGTGCGCCGAATGGGGCGAAGTGGCCGTGGCGCCGTCCACATTTCCGACTGAATATATGATTCCCGAATACGAATCGATCACGCGTCGAGCCGAGGACGCGATTCTGGACTATGTTGCCATGGCCAAATTCGCGCTGACCGAAGTGCAATATCGTCAGTCACTTCGTGCGGCGATCGGCGTGCTCGACCTCTGGAAGGCCGCCGTAGAGTTGCCGGACGACCCAAGTATGAGGGCGGCGGCAGTCAAACACGATGCCTTTCGCCTGGAATGGCTTTGTGATCCCGAGCACGTCCCGCCTAACCGCGCTTGGGCGAACAAGGCGGGAGGCGGGACGACACGGGTGGAGCCGCCTTAATTGACGCCGTAGTCGAACTATTCAGGTGTTGGAAGGCGTTGGCGTGGCCCCGCTCCCTACGAGCAACGCTTTGCGAAACGCCGCAGGTAATTCCTCGACGTGGCGAACCTCCATGCCGGCCTTGTGAAACGACGCGACCATGGTGACGGGAACCGCAAACCAGTCGTCATCTGAAAATTTCGCAAAATGCGATTGCCCGAGTCCTGGCTTGGGTTCGGTTACCTTGGCTTTTTCAATTGTAGTCATGTTGCGCTTTCGGAAGAGTGGCCCAGTACTTGTTTATTTTATACTTGGCATTTCATTTCGACAATATCCATTGCAGGTTTAGCGCCCAAGCACAGGCATCCACCAGCGAAAGGCCGATCTCTGCAGTACTTTCGGTTGCATGTGGCCGTTTTCGCTGAACACAGGTGGGCGGGATGCTGGGAAATGAAGGTGCAGGCAGGTATGCACTTTACGGTGCTAGGTACTTGGGTGCCGCCGGGCGGGAAGGCCGTCGACTGCTGGAGCGGATCGGCCGGCTGACTGTTGCGATGTGCTAGGAGTAGTGTCAAGAGTGCGGAGTTGTGGGAACGTCTGACAGGTGAAAAGCGTATTCGTTGCGTTCTGGCCTCAAGTGGCGTCTGCTGACAGAGGGCGTGCGAAATAACCGCTACATCTTGTCGCTGATGCATCAAAGTCAGCGTAGACTCAATGGCATCGAGCCATAGGCAACGTTCATCATTCAACCTAATGCTCTCGACGTTGCCCAAGGAGTCTGCAATGCCCGATGATCGGAGCATCGTCCACCCGTTCTGGCTACGTATCACGCACTGGCTCAACGCCATCGCGGTGATACTGCTTGTCACTAGCGGCTGGCGCATCTATAACGCCACGGAATTCTTTGGCTTCGGCATCCCACGTAGTATGACTCTAGGCGGCTGGCTCGCAGGTGCACTGCAATGGCACTTTGCCGCAATGTGGCTCCTGTTTTTCAACGGCGTGTTGTACTTGCTGATCAACGCGTTCACTGGCCGCTTGCGAAGGCAGTTCTTCCCGATTAGGCCACGTGCGGTGTTGCAAGAGATGGGCGCAGCGTTACGGGGAAGATTGGCACACGATGATTTGCGTCACTACAATAGTGTTCAACGGTTGGCATATGTGTTCGTGATGGTCGACAGCGTGGTACTGGTCCTGTCCGGTCTGGTGCTTTGGAAATCCGTGCAGTTCCCATTATTGCGCGAGCTGTTGGGGGGCTATGAAGGGGCACGGCGGATTCATTTCTTCGCCATGGCGGGCATGTGCGCCTTTATCCTTGTGCATGTCGTGATGGTAGTGCTGGTTCCACGTACGCTGATTGCCATGCTGCGCGGGCGCTGACACTGAAGCGGGAATGACCATGATCCAGCGCCTTAGACCTCACAAAATTGTGCTGCCAGGCGAAGGCGCCGACATGCTCGCGGACGCCATCGGACGGATCGCCCAGCCATCGCGCCGTGCTTTTTTGAAGCGCAGCCTGACATTGGGCGGGCTCACCCTTCTGACAGGGTGCACTACCAGCGATCAGGACAGCATCGAGGCGGCCTTGATGCGCATTTCGCGCTTCAATGATTCCGCGCAGGGCCTGCTGTTCAATCCAAATTTGCTGGCTCCGACGTATCCTGAGTCCATGATTACAGATCCATTTCCGTTCAACGCTTACTACAGCGAGGATGAGGTACGCGAAATTGACGGGGACGTATGGCGGCTTGAATTGAGCGGGATGATGGCCGACCGCAGGCCCTGGACGCTGGCACAGCTGCGTGCACTGCCGCAACAGTCACAGGTCACGCGGCATATCTGCGTTGAAGGCTGGAGCGCGATCGGCAAATGGGGCGGTGTGCTGTTCTCGCACTTCCTGAAACTGGTGGGAGCCGATTTGGGCGCGAAGTATGTCGGCTTCAAATGTGGCGACGACTACTTTACCAGTATTGATATGGCCACGGCGTTACATGCGCAAACGATCATGGCGCTCACCTACAATGACCAGCCCTTGCCGCCGCGCTATGGCTTTCCCATGAAGCTGCGCATGCCGACGAAACTGGGCTACAAGAATCCGAAGCATATACAGGTGATTTTTGTCACCAATACCTACCCAGGTGGCTATTGGGAGGACCAGGGCTATAACTGGTTTGGAGGCAGTTGATGGCCAGGAGCACCGAAGTAGTCTCATGCAGTACTTTCCGTCGTTGCACCCTTGTCGTTCAATTTAACGTTACCGAGGATAAACATGAAAAAGCTCTCCGCGATCACTCTGATCACCGCCTGCATGCTGGTATCTGGCGCCGCATTCGCCCAAGATGCAATGAAGAAGGAAGAAATGTCCAAGGATGCGATGGCCAAGGACGGCATGAAAAAGGATGCAATGGCCAAGGACGGCATGAAAAAAGATGTAATGGCCAAGGACGGCATGGCGAAAGATGGTATGGCAAAAGACGCAATGGCGAAGGAGGGGATGGCCAAGGACGGCAAGAAGAAGGCCATGCACAAGGACGACATGCATAAGGATGCGATGGGGAAGGACGGAATGAAGAAGGATCCGATGGCCAAAGAGGAGATGAAGAAAGATGAGATGGCCAAGGATGGCATGAAGAAATAGGCGCGACGTACCAGGCGGTCCCTAAGCTTGCCCGCTCCAGGCAGATTCTGGACCGGTTCATCGAAGACGGCGCTCCTTCGCCTCGGCGGTTGGGCGTCGTCATCTTCTCGATGGGCATTTGATAGTGAATCTCGCCTCAATGGCTACGGAGTTGTTCAACTTTCACGAGTATCGTTTGACCGAACTTCTCCTCTGCGAAGGATCCTTGCCGCATCTTCGTTGGAAAGTCTGGCATTAGCCAATAATTCAAACGCCTCGCGGCTCCTTCCAACAGGCTGAAATTCCAGGGTTCAATCTGAAATGGCTAACTTCGAGTCGGCTTTCAGCACCCGCGTCAACCGGCGTCGGCATTGCACGTTTGTTGTCAATTCCATCGTAATCAATTGTTCGGGGCTGGCGCTGTTTGGTGGCAACCGGAAGGATTGTGCAATTTCTTCCCTCAACTCCTGGAGTGTTCGCAGATTGGCTTGCTAAGCATCGACGCTGCGCGAGCGTATGGTGATGTCGTGCTGCCCGAATTGAAGCATATCTCTTTGTTCAGCGGAAGCCAGCGCTGCACCTGGTGATGGAGCGCCAGTGCGGTTGAAGGGGCGGCTCGGACGAGCGGCTTAAAGAACTGGGTGAAGGAAATCGACTTGAAGGGCCTATATACCCGGTGGCCGCAATGAGCAACCGGCACGGCATGGCATCAAGCAGCCCGTCCTCGGGCGCAATGGCGTTTGCACATTCGAGTGAAGGAGATCGGCCGTTCGCGCTGGAATATCGAAGCAATCGCTTGCTCATCATCGCGAAAACCAGGCGCGGCCAGCAATCGGTGAGGCTCGATGAGGACAGCGGACGGGGGCTGATCGATGCAGGGCCGCAGGAAGGGAGTGCGTCGGCTGTGGTCGCTCAAACTAGCCCTCACACTTGCCGCGGAATGGGTTAGAGTTCGTCCTGTGCTGCTTCCGGTTGGCAGCGGACGTATTCGTCAACCAAACATAGGCCTCAAGGATGCAGATACAAGTACTGAAACGACATGCTCTTCTGGCTGCATCACTTAGTTTTTCGATTGCATGTGGTGCACACGCCGCCGCTCCGACACTTCCCGCATTGAGAGAGGAGCTGCTTGCGATGAAAGCGGTCGATCAGGATGTAAGAAGCCGATCCGCGAATAGCGACTTTGAAAAATGGGCTGAATCGGATGCACGCAACTTGCGACGTCTGAAGGAAATTGTAGAAAAGTACGGATGGCCAACGTATGCGATGGTTGGAGAGGATGGAGGCAGGGCGGCCTGGCTATTGGCGCAACACGCAGACCGAGACACCGATTTCCAGCGCATTGTGCTTGAGCTGATCGAGCCGCTGGTAGAAAACGGACAAGCCTCCCGGAAGGACTATGCCTATCTTTATGACCGGACGCACTATCCGCAACGCTTTGGCACCCAGGGAACATGCGTAAGCCGCGAGGAATGGCGACCATTCGAAATTGACGACCTTGCGGGCTTGGCCGAGCGACGCAGGAAGGCCGATATGCCTCCGATTGCGGAATATGCTGCAATGTTCAAAGAAATGTGTGCCCGCTCTTACAACCCGGCGGTGAGGATGCCGAAATCGCACCAGACCATTCCAGTCCCCAAGTCTTGAATGGTGATTGCAACCGGCAATAAGTCAACGTTACGTAAACTTGATCTGGCATTTGCTGTCAGATGAGCCACAGTGCGGGCTGTGCCGCTCCTGACCGTGAGTGGACTCCCGACTCGAATAGATGTGCGGGTCAAGGTTGAACAGTAGTTGCGTATTGGCCCCAATCCTCATATTCGAGCATGTTGGCGTCTTTCGGGAGTTGGATCGATTCCCACGATTGAGACGCTGACTCCCGCGCGCGTTCTGTGGAAAATCCTTTCGATGAGATTCGGTGCGATTTCATTGAGCTGGTCAGCTCAGACTTGTTTAGTGCAACGTTCCAGGGCAGGGACTTGCATAGCGTGATGGTGGAGGACGCGCTGCCCTTCATGCGCAAGTTTGGTCATTACAATGAAACCGATGTTGAAATTGGTAGTTCCCACATATTTCCGTCGCTTGAAATCAGCCTGTGGCGTAATGTCATGCCAGAGGCATCGCGGAAACCTTGGGGTGGGCATGTTGAAGCGATTGGCGTAGGTAAATCAGGCTGTTTCAGTGCGCAAAGCAGACTCGAAGGCGAGTAGCCAAAACAATCGTTCGCATGTGAGGTTTCAGCAGGTAATCGCCTTACGGCGAGGCTGACAGGCATTCCGGCGCCACGCACGCGCCGCGCGAGCAAGATCCTGTCAATAACGCGAATCGGGACTCCTGGACGAATCATGTATTGATAGGCCGGGGCTGCGCCAATTGATAGAGCAGTGCCAGACCGCGCTGGACGCGTTCTTCCATCACATGTTCTTTTCGTTGAGGACGCATTGGATCGGCTGGCATTGTCACCTCCTTGCTGGATAGAAGTATGACATGCGGACGGCTCGCACTTTGCAAAAAAGTGCGTCAGTGCGGAGTTGCTGCGCAAACCTGTGGCGACAATTAGTCAATCAGCGGGTAGCAGGCCGTCAACTTCGTTGCGTGTATTTGCAATGGGAAACATGGCCGGCCGATGCAGCCGAAGCCAGGCCTCGTTTCCGATGCTTCGTTAGACGGGCAGGCTGCCAAGGGCCTGAGAATGCATAAGGAGCTCCAAAATAGCCACGGCTCCTACTGTAACGCTAGGGGCCATTGTGTTGTCGTGGTAGCATCTACTTTCCAGCAAGGGGGGTAAGAATGCTTTTCCATTGCATGACTAGGCACGGCTTTGCAACTGCCAGCATTATTCGTGTCGGCGATGTCGTTGACGTAAATGTGGAATGTCAGGGTACTCGTGCAGCCATGCCTGGGATTCGTTTCGAGATCCGCTTCCACGCACCGCATCCGAATCGAGTCGACGGAATCACGCCAGATAAACATTTCGCCTTATTGGGTTTGTCGCACTTTAACTTCACCAAGAATCCAGCCCCATGTACATCGTCCATGGTGTCTTTCGACGACTTAGTGCTCGACGACTCATTAATCCTTAGTGAAGCCGTGTAACCCATGGGCTTGTAGCGACTCAGCTGGGCAATCTGTAACGATACCCGATGGTTTGTCTCTAGGGTGGTATTGGTCAGCAACCGAATTGTCGCGTCAGTCAGGATCCGTGAACGACAACCGCCTCATGCAACCTCTGTAAAACCCCCGGCCATTGATGGGGCCTAGCCCACACCAGAAGGAGTAGAATGACGGATCTCGCGAATGCTCTGAAAACTGAAATCTCCCGACTCGCTCGCAAAGAATTGAGAGCTCAGTTGGAACCGTTAAAGCGATCGGCCGCGCAATCCAAGGCCCAGCTGGCAGTTCTGCGCGACGAGGTCAGTGCGCTAAAAAGGCGGATAAGGGCGCTAGAAAAGCCAGCGAGGCACCCGACTGACAAGACATTTGATATGCGGAGAACATCGCGACAGCGCTTCACGGCCAAAGGCTTCGCTACGATGCGCAATCGCTTGGGACTTTCCTATGCGGAAATTGGGCGGCTTATTGGCGCTTCTGACCAGTCCGTGCGCAAATGGGAAGATGGCGCGGCCGTTCCGCGGTTGAGATATCAGGAGGCAATCTTTGCGTTGCGTGGTGTCGGCAAGCGAATGATTGCTGAGCGTCTCGGTACGGCGTCCACCTAGAGTTGTCGGACCTATGCGCTTATGCGTGACGACAACGCAAGGATTACTTCCGCGGCGCCAGGACATTCCGCTGCGAGGCCGCTTTTGCAGGTCGCGGTAACCGAGGGAGCGACGCGCTACCAATCGCCGGTTTGTGCGAACTGCTGGTCGAATAGTCCACCTGAAGGCAATCGTGGCCCTCAAATGCGCTACCCTGGTGTCATTGCGAATCGGGTCGAGCCAGAGGGGGCGTCACTAATCAGATACTGATTGATCCACCCCCGATCTCAGAACCTAAGCGTGGAACGGTGCGTCACGTGCCAGTTTCCGCGGTGGGGAGACAGCCGCGCAATGGATTGGCGTCTCTGATGACGGAAATTTAGGCGTCCGACGAAGAATCTAGCTCATCATCAAGTGACTTCATGTGCATGTTCGTAATGTGATTCAGCGCAATGAATGCGATTGCCTGGGCAAAGTGATCGGTTCCTGGGCATGCATCCACCTGCAAGTATGCGCGATCAGTATCACGTTGAAGAATGGCGTCCATTAGATCAGTACACAGTGGTTCGCCGGGTAACGCCATGTAGACCAGGCCGATGCTGCCATCAGACCGGCAATAAGAGGCCTTCCATTGCTGCAGGTTTTCCATCGATTCCTCCCTATGGCCAGGAGAGGTTGTTGCGGCGCGCTAGCAAAGACCGGTGCATTGGGTGCTGATGCGCCATGGGGCTATGGTCCACAACAGTGCCAACGCCGGGACGGCGCAGCACCTGAATTCATTATATGTGTGGATTAGGTCGCTTGCATGGGCCATTCTCTCCAGGCATTAGAGGTCGCCTTTTTGGGGCGGCTGGCGTTTTAGCAAACCTGACCCCGTCGATGCCCGCGCGAAGGGAGCATGGCGCGCGGGCGTTGTGATGCATGGCGCGCCTGGCCGCAAGATCATCACGGGCGTCGCATCGGGCTGCGAAGAGTTCCGTGCGTGGGAATTGCAGCTTGGAGAGGAGGGGGCGCCCACTTGGACTAGCGGTGTCGGTTGGAAGGCGCCGTGTTCGCATGACGTACCTCGGCATCTCAGCCCGAATAGGACTAACATGCTAGTGATAGCAACGTTACTTAGCCGGAGAAAGATAATGGCCATTACCAATGCAATCCGGTATAAAGGCTTCTTCCTGGACTGCGAACCCGTTAAACAGGGTAACGCGTGCTTCGTTGCGCAGGTCATCATTACGCGAGAGTCGTGCCAGACATTGGACGAATATGCATTCCATGACCTCTGGGTGGCGAAGGCAGCCGCCGACGCTGTGTCCTTCGCCAAGGGATGGGGGCGAGAGTGGATCGACGAGCATCTCCAAGAGGCCGGCGCCTGTGCCGGTGTAAGCGTAGACGCAATGTGAGGCACCAATCGGGAGAGTTGTCATGAAAGGCGTTCGACCGGAATTCTCCTTGCAGGGCTTCACTAAGCGCCGAACTGGAGTCTGAAATCCAACACGACATTCGCCGACGGAAAAGGCGTGGACTGCAGCCGGACGTTGAAGAGCTGTGCGCGACAGGGCACGACATGCTGGGCGGGTGCCGCTGGCGCTGCTGCGGAGAGGCTTAAGGGCGTTGAGCGACTGGAAGAATCGCGGGCTAGTCTGCGTTGCCGTAATAGCCTACTTTATATCCACGCTCAAGACCTCCTGTACGCCTTCCGCCTTCAGGCGCTCGACATCCTCGTGTGACACCTGGGTGAAGGCGCCGATCGCGACGCTATACACGACGTACGGATTTTCATCGTGACCGACGCGGTGTTTGACATTGCGCAACTCTGCCGAAAGTTCGTATGGCTAGTTCTCAAATTGAAACATTGGTACCTTGGTGTGAAGGGACGCGATCACGGGCCGATGCGTTCGGTCGTGATTATCGGCGCGTGCCAGCATCCTAGTCTTCCGCGCGCTTCATTGCTTCCGCTTCCCTGGCGGCTATGCGTTCCTCGGCTGCTGAGATGGGATCGAGTGCATCGTCGGCCATGGCAGAGGCGCGGTCTGCGTCGGCTAACACGCCTTCGGCACCTGCATTGTCGTCACGGTCGTCGGCAGGGGGAGGATCCAGCATATCTGCCAGCATGGCGTTCAGCGCCTGAGTATCGCAGGGAAGCCCGCGCCGCTTCCGCGTGTGGAGATAGTGTTGAACTTCTGCTTCCTGCTCTGACGTCAAGGGCAGGCCGTGGAATGTTTGTTCCGGCCCTAAGTTGTCCATGCTACTGCTCCTTCGTTCTGTATGAGTGAACTATACGCTCACGGCTGTACTTCGGTGGTCGGATTGAATCCAGAACCAGGTGAACAACTGCTCAGTCGTGATGGCAAAGTTATGGGGATCGATCTCGCTGCCTGGGGAGACGAATTGCGCTGCGGTGAAAACCTGTAGGATGCTGAGGATAGTAAGCGTATCGTGAACGAGAAGTCGCTGAGCATACGTGAACATTTCGTGTCTGCAAGCGCCTCGAGTTGTCGGGGGCGGAGAGCATATGAACGCCCATGTGTTCAATGGTAGTGCGGGCATGGCAGTGCGATGCACTGCGTAGCGGAGGCAAATGGCGCGCGCTGGCACCTTCTTCCTGTGCGACCGTTGGCTCAAGCGAGGAGGGTATGATGCGATGGCAAGTGACATCCTGGTGCGAAGGATGGAAAATTTGCCTGCAGCGCACGGAGTCTAAGTGCCAGGACGGGGCGCGGACAGCGACATACGCGTGTGGATCGCGTCGGATGAAACGGACGGTAGCGCCGAGGAATATGACCCCGGACATTTGCTATTCGTACTGAAGGTGACGCGGGAGTGCGTATGCTGCCGGTCGCTCAGAGTACTCTTTGAGTCACACGGCCAATGACGTGAAGCAGTTTGTCAAGCTGCACCGGCTTATTGAGTTGCTCGGAAAATTGTGCGGCGTCAAACCGTTCGCGTTCGACACCGCCGTCCCATCCGCTGAGCGCAACAATGGGAAGCGTGTCATATCCTGGTAGGGCGCGCATGGCGATGGCCGTGTCAAATCCGTCCATGCCTGGCATCAGCAGGTCAAGCAAGACAAGGTCGGCCTGCCATACGGCCAACTGCGTGACTGCCGTTAAACCATCGTAAGATGTCCTGCATTCGATGCCGAGGTGCGCCAGGAGCAGGGCCAGCATGTCGGCAGCGTCCTTGTTGTCGTCCACAAGAAGGATGCGAAGACGTCGGCTATTCATATTCCACCGTCCTGTCGGTTGCCGATCTTGTTGTAGTGGCGAAGCGCGACAACCGCTTTCAAGTTCAATTGAACTTACCTCCATGCTGGTCTGCTAGGCGCACGATAAGGCTCGTGCGCTGGGGCCATGGGTTGAGTGCGTTCAACTCCGCTTGCAGGCGATTGGCCATTTGCACCTGGATACCCGGTTGACGGCCGGTCGAGTGATGCCGTGGTCTTTGCTGAAGCGCATACGGAATCGTCTCCGGTGGCAACACGTAATCGTCGATGTACTCGTGTTTTGTGCGGCGCACAAAAATGTGTGCTATACTGCGCTCCGTGGTGAAGTTCTCGAGTACTTCACCTTTGTAGCACCATATTCGTAGGTCACACTGAAGGCACCACGCAGATAGCATGGGCTTCCAAACTCCGCACCGGGCAGATAGCTCGGGCTGGAGTGTCGATTGAAGCGTTGGAATTACATTGAAACGAAGCCCGCACGAAGCGGGCTTTTTTTATTCTCAGGGCGGTTTGCTACATTCTTCCTCGCTGCCCCTCTTGGGACCTGGCGGCCCATTGCGCAGGACCCTGCTCACGGATGTGACGGCGTTGATTAATGTGCATGCGAGTGGAAGTCGGGTATGAATCACATTGACTATCGCGCCGAAGAATTGATCCATATATATGTTTAGGCACTGGCGTCTCTTCGTGCTAAGGTCAGTGGCTGCCCAGTTTTCCTTGGTTCTGTCCGCAGCAATCACGAAAGCGGAGGCTATATGAAGGATCTCACCCGACCGGACCTGGCAACGGCATTGGCCGTCGAAGAGGCCATCGAAATGGAGGCATCGTCCGGGCGGTTCCTCGCATGGCATTACATGCGTTCGCATGCTGTTCCGCAATGTGTGGTGCTCAGGGTACTCTCCAAGACCGGCCCGCGGCGTGCGTTGAATTCAGTTGGCCAGGATGTGGCGCTGGATCGACGCTCAGTTAGCAAACAAGTCGCAAAGCATGCGCCGGCATCAGCTACGGAAGAACCGGGATCCATCCTCAAGCTTCCGGTGCCCCGGACGGACCACCAGCTCTCAGAGACCATCGATTTGGCTATCGAAATGATGGGCATTCGAAGCCGGTTTTACGCTGAAGCACTTTTGCGCATCCATGCCGTCCGGACTCCAGTCATTATGCGAGTCCTTTTCAATGCACAACGCCGCAGGACATTGCCAGCTCCCATCAGTCGCCTAGCGCCGCCAAGTGACGCTCAGATCTTGAAGTCGGGATGAGGGCAGTCTGCCGCAACCGGTGGTCGTGGCTTGCGCCGCTGCAAAATGAATTCTGACCGGAGATCGGGAACTAATGCCTCCCGGTACCAAGCACATGTAGCCATCACTGCGCGCAGCCAGAGCGGCGACATCCAGCGTAGGCCAGCGGTAACCAGACATTGATTTTTCTCAATATCGGTTGCGCCGCGCTGACATACGCTGGATGCATGATCCGCTTTGACTCACAGCGTTACTCGGAGCGCGTGTACGCGCGATTTCGCTCGAGCCTAGCGCTCGAGCGCTTTATTCAGGACCCGTTTACTTCGCGGCGGGCGCGTTCGGCCAAATGGGCGAAAGCATGGCTGTTGGCTGTTCACGATCAAAAAGAGCGCGGAAAGGATAGGCGACGATAATGATGCGGTCCCTGCCAACATGCCTGTACCGATCGAATGCACGGCCGTCGGGAGCCTTTCCTTAGAGACCGATCACCGTCGTTCGATTTGCCAGTCAAAGCACTTCGATACCTAACAACGAGGCCGTGACGGGGAATGGATGCGGCCCACCAGTTGGCGTAATGGAGGCGGAAACCTTCTGGCCTCGTGAACCAGCCAGGCCACACTCTCAGCGCAGGACGGGACGGAAGGCAGCAATGACTTCGGTCGCTTCAAATGCGGCATACATAGCCGCGCAGAATATCCTGGCGAAGCGACGTGGTCAAATGGTTGGGTGAGGTGCTCCGGGGCATGCAGCAAGGGAGCAGGGGAGCGACGCCCTAGCGAACAGGAAATGGCATACGCGGTACTCACGCATTGCTTCTGGCATTCCCGGCGAATCCCGCTCCCCCATCGCCTCGGAAGTGTCAGTTTTGCCGTAGTGGTGCACCAGATGAGCCGGAAGATCATCATGCTACAATGCAATTATTGTAACTGTACCTTAGTCTGATTTGCATCGCATGTATTACCGACTCTGGCGCGCTTCGCGCCCACCATGCGTGTTCGAACTCCATCTGCGCGCCACTTTTGCAGGAATTTTGGCCGGCGTCATGTTGCGGTCCATGCCGGGGAGTCTGATGGTGCGGTTGATGGACGAAGTTGCCTCCATGCTGCTGGCGGAGAATCTGCCGCCGACTTCGCGTCATGTTACGAGACTAGTCGACAGCTTTGTCCAAATAGCGGAACTCTCCCGGAAAGAGCGGCCGTTTCTTCGGCGGCAGCGCCATTCGATCGCGCTGCACTTTGATCTGTTCGCGCTACAAAGCGAAATGTTGCTTGATGCTCCGGACGAGTTGATCGTTGGCTATACCCAGACCATGATGGGCTTTCTGCTGTTTCACCCAATGCCGTCCAGCATCGGCATGATCGGCCTTGGCGGTGGTTCGTTGACCAAGTTCTGCTATCGCTATCTTCCACTCGCTGCGATTGCGGTGGCTGAAATCGATCGCGATGTCATCGCCTTGCGCGAGGAGTTTTGCATCCCAGAGGATGATGAACGGCTGCAAGTGCAGTGTGTGGATGGCGCCGATTTTGTGCGTCAGACGCCAGAGCGGTTCGATGTGCTGTTGGTCGATGGGTTTGACAAGAACGGCCAGCCGCCGCAACTTTGCAGCCATCAGTTTTACGATGATTGCTATCGTGCGCTGGCGCCTGGCGGCATCCTGGTCGTCAATCTTCTGGCCGACGACGAGGAGACAGTCCAGTACCTGGACCGTCTGCACACGGCATTCGACGACGCGGTGATCGTGATCGACGCGTTCGATAGTATGAACAAGATTGCGTTCGCTTGCCGCGGCAACGCGCTTGCCATGGACGGCAAGACATTGAAGCACCGCGTGGATGCGTTGCGGGACGATATTCCGCTGGTTCTGGACCTGACCGCGAAAAGCCTACTGTCGGCGCGCCGCGCGATCACGTTCCCGGCGCTATTTCAGGCGTTCGATATCGCATGATCCAGCTGCATTGGAATTCATCACGGGTTGGCTGGCTGCGTGAGCCGGGGCGTTCGAAGAGGCTCACAGAGAGAAGTATGTTGCGCCACGATGTACTGAAGCTTCCTCGGTGCGGCCTGCCAGGTTTGAATGGGGCGGGGCAGATATGTACCGGTGATGCCATTGCACGTGGCATGAGGGGGCCAAAATCCGATGACTGAAGGTAGCCAAATAATTCGGTTCTTCCGGCGTCGCATTCCGGCATTTGCATGCATCCCGGGATGCCATGATTGCTGCGGCCCTGTGACAGCTTCACCCGAGGAAATGGCCAGGTTGCCGGTCAAGAGCGATGCCGAACATGCGCAGGCCCTTTCAGCATGGAGTTGCCCGCACTTGGCCGACCATGGATGCGATGTCTACGCGGAGCGGCCATTGATTTGTCGCTTGTTCGGAACCACTCCGAGCCTTCCTTGTCCGCGCGGCAGGCGTCCTGACTTGATGATCGACCCAAAGGTCGAATCGGAAATCCACTCCTATTTGCGGCAGACCCGCCAGGTCCTGGTTTAACGGGACCTGCTGAACTGACTTGGGCTGCACCCAGGCGCTCGAAAATCCGAATTGAGCTTCGCAACAACCAATCGATGACGAAATTTCGGAGCCGGCTCGGTATCAACGGCACAAGCAATCCTGCTCACGACATTGAGCTGGGAATTGGAGTGATCGACGTGGCACTGCTAGGCCTTAGTTGACGCTGGCACATTCGTGACCAGGTTCCCTGAGGGAGATAGCCTGGCATTTAGGTATCTCGCGAAACTCCGTCCGGCGCTATTTGTGCTCTGAAACCATCGAGCCAGCCTACGCTGGAAGCGATCTAAGCGAGCAATCGATCGATACGCTTTACAACTTTCAGTCCTTCTCAAGACCAATGTTCCGAGTACAAGCGTAAATGGTAGACTACGCCAGACCTAAAATCCTTTCATCCCGGGGGACGTGCTATGGCCATCTGGCAATTTGACCTTTACTTCATCCCGATTGGCGCTCGCCTTCCGGACACTACCGGAGAAGAATGGGACGAGCCAGGACTCGCGCTGTCCCAAGTCCGAACTGTGCAGGAAGCACTGGCGTATTATTTTGGCCCGCCCTGGGTAATGCTAGATGATTGGTTGGTCTTCGGGCCAGAGAACGGAAATCGGGTAGATTTTCATTTTGATGACAACCTTTCGGCAAGCATATTTGTCCGATGCGACATTCGGACTGAGGCTCCCCAGTTCCTGGCATTGATCGTTGAGTTGGCACGCAAGGTCGAATGCGAGTTCTATTCCGCGGATAGCAAGGGGTTGATCTCCGCCGACTTTCATGCGTTGACACGTGAAGCCTTCGCTCGACGAGAACGGTTGCCCCGATATTGAATTGCGCGATGGTGGCATTGCTGCGGGCTTTGAAGTATTAGCTGTAGCAGATCGTGGAGTCGTCTGCTGAGCTTGCAGGTTCTTGTGCTGATATGCGTTTTCGTTGAACCGTGCCGGATCCGACCTTGAACGTCCAAGGTGTTCGTTGTTCGTTTGCTGGCGGAATTGACCCCCTTCAAATTGACCCGCCTTCCACTGCCTAGCAAATGCTGCCACGCGGTCGCATGACCCCTCATAGTCCAGCTCTTTCAAGTCCAGGTGGATCTGCTTTAGGTTGCGTCGCTGCTTCGGCCTTAAGCCAGGCTGATAGCTGTACCGAGTATTTATCTAAACCACTCGATGACCGCCCCTCTGCATAGGAGGGCTCTGTCGTTTCCGATCGCAGGTAGCGTCGGACGGTATTGCGTGAGATGCCAAGTCTCCTGGCAATTTCTCGCGGTGGGATCTGGTCACGAAGGTGCCAGCGTCGAATGATGCCTAGTAATGCCACGTCGATCACCCCGATCTCCTGCCGCTAAGACAGGTGGAATTGTGCTATGAACGTGGGTCACCCATTACCGCTCCTTCATTCTGTACGAGAGAACTATGCGTGGAAAGCACAGCGATCGAGCGGGGGGGGGGACTACCACCTTTAGCGGCGAAACCAATTGGTATTGGGGCGTTGTTGTAATGTCCGGGCGTCCCTCCAGCGCCACAAGAACTATGAATTTGGAAGTAACTAATAGTCCTCTGGCGGTGATTTAGCCATAGAATGGGCAGGTGAGTAGCTCTGCATCGCAAATTTCGGAAACAGCTTCCGCGCTCGGCTGGCGATGTAGTACAACGCGTGAGCGAGAAGGTCTTCGGCTGGAAAGGGTATAGACCATGGATGGCACGGCACGAATGGGAACGACAGCTCATGATGCGATGACGCTCGCGGCGACTGTGGATCAGGAATTGCGTCGCATGAGTTTGGCGGCGGACGCAGCTGGCAGCCGATTTGCACGAGCTTCAGACCATGATAGAGCGCAGGCAGGCCGGCTCTATCGAAAGGCAATGCGGCAGCTTCTCGACTATTTGTCGACGGCGCCATCGCATAGTTCGTATTAATTTGCGTTTGACGTACTTCCCATCCGAGCATTCGAACTTTACGTGAGATTGCCGCCACCGGCGGCGCAGCGTTGTACCTGGCTTGAAACGGAATTGCTCTGTACTGGATGGCGCCGGAGACGCCGCGGGATCGTGTGATGCGCTCGAACCACAATATGCACTGTGTCGTGAATGACGCCATAGCCTTGACCGCAAGGATGTCTTGGCTGGATGCGGTCGTCTTCCTACTCAAATTGGGCTGTTCAATCGACGATATTGCCTGCATTTTGGCGATCATCAGACCAATTTCCGACATTGTGTCTGATGCGACTATTGAGACGCATATGGACTGAGGGAACGTGATGGCGAACGTTTATAGAACGATGACGCATGTCGACGGCTTTTATGGATTGCCCCAATATGAAATCCGAGGAGGCAAGATATACCGTACCGCCTCGCATGTCGGGGGCTACCTCGGTTCGGCGCAATATGAGGTGAAAGGGGACAAGATCTATCGGACCGCAGCGCACGTCGACGGGTTTAACGGTTTACCCCAGTTTCAGATTAGGGGAAACAAGATCTACCGTACCGTCTCGCATGTTGATGGATTCAATGCGCTGCCGCAGTTCGAAATCAAAGGCTAGGCCATTGGAAGTCCGTCCAGCATTGCAGGGCAGAGCGCTTGGACAACCGTCAGGTTGGCGCGGCTGCAGCCAGCGATCAGTTGCTACTGGTCGCTGTAGCGATGCGGCGAGTGTTTTACGTTGAACATCCCGGACTTCGTCCTTGACGTCTTTACGTAGGCTGCCAAAATAAAGAAGCTTACTGTGAGAATCGCTCTCACAACGCTCCTTTTACTCTCCATGGCGGAGATGTGATCGGATCCTGCGACGTTCGCGTCCCAGGCGTTGCGGTCGTCACCCGTCCTCATATAGCCAGGATTGCTCCTGGTTTTTGCCACTTTATGGTGGTTGTTTCCCGCCTGGCTACGGCCAGGTATAGAAGGTGTGGCTAGCGCCGCACCGTGGGAAGCAGGCTTCTTCATAGCTTCCAAGGTTAAGGCCCTGAATCTTTCGATTCGTGGGCCTTATTTTTGCCCGTCTCGGGCGCAATCCCTATGTCGCACAGACGACATGGATCGGGGAAACCAGTATCCCCGGGCCGGGGCATGCTGTTTCCTCGTCGTTTTAAGGAGAAGCATCATGTCTCAAACGATCAATCAAGCAGTGCAGTCCGGTTCGTTGTGCTTTCTGCTGGGGGGATTGGCCGCGCTGCATCAGCCGCCGATGGAAGGATCAGTGGTACGGCAGGAGACTGTGGTGGGGCAGGGTGGCGGTACACCGATCAGAGGCGCCGCGGCGCGGCGTTGCGTTCTGCTGCAGCCGAAAATACGTCATCCAATTCACAACCTGGCGCATGCAATTCTTCGTGCCATTCGAGGTTGGAGGCAATGATGGCCGGGTATGTCTATTCCGGATCTTGCGTCGAACCAGGTGGCTTTGCACTGGACGACGTCACGTGTAACGACATCTGTCCACAGTGCCAGAGTAACAAAGCGGAGTACCGATACTGGGAAACGAACGACGGTGGCTGCATCAATCGCCATTGGCGGGTTCGATGCTCGGAATGCGGGCACCGCGACTGCGACCCTTTTGCGGACGACGACTATGTGTTTCCGGAACAGTATTTGCACGAGGGTGGCGATGACTAGGCACCTGTTTCTGGAGCCGAGCAAATGTCCTCGGTGCTGGCGCCGGAACGCGCGTTATCGCATTTGCTGGGATGACGATGCGCCCTGCATTGAGTTCCGCTGGAACGTTTGCTGTCCGGACTGCAGTCATCGGGACTGCGATCCGTACGCTGCACGCTTCAACGGCGAGATGTTGCTCGGCGTGGGAGATGATCCCTGGGAGTATGCCATGTTTGTGCCATGTCCTTCGTGCTCGTTTGAGCGAGCGGTGCGACGAACCTGGGAGGCAGTGGAGTTTGGTGTCGTAATTGGGCACTGGAATTTGCGCTGCTCGGCGTGCGGTGTTTACCAAAGCGATCCGTTCCTGGAAGACTGGGATCGCATCAGATGCGAGAAAGAAGCAAGTTGCGATTGAGGGCCGAGCCTTGAATCGCCCATCGTCAATTTTCCGCCTTGGCGGGAGCAGGCACGCATGGGGGCTGGTGCTTCCGCATACTTTTTGGAGTGCACCATGGAAAATGAGAATCGTCGAGGAAGCAGGAAAGAGCGGTGGACGAGCCGCGAAGAGGAACGTGTTTGGATCGGATTTTACCGGAGGGTCGGTGATCCGGAAGTCGCGTCGGACCTGATCGAGCAAATGGAGGCTGATAGCGAAGTCAAGGCCCGACATCTGGGACTTTACTTGCGCTGCAAACAGTCATTACGGCGAGAAAAGGCCAGGTGCGCGAGAGCCAAAGCGATCGCGCATGCCGTGGAAGCGCTGCTGCGGTTCTTGGTGATTGCGCCGGCAGGACGTCTGGTCGGGCTTTGGAACTTCATCGGCGCGATTTGTCTGAACTGGTTGCCGGAGCCGAGTGAACCGGCCGCAAAGCAGATGCGGAAAATTCGCAAGGCAGGTGCCGCTACGAAGTCAACCCACGTCGAGGTCCAGCAGGAGGCGACTGTAAAGCAGGGGTGACTAAGGGGCGCCAGTGCCGGTACAACGAAGCAGAGCGTCGTCGATCAGTTGGTGCAATGCCACAGTGTCCTTCGACGTTCCCCAGTAATAGCGCTTGCAGCGCTTGACGTATGAATGAAGGTCGTCGAGCTTCTTGATCCCTTCCGGTGCAAAGCCGGTGATGAGGGTGAAGTGCTCGACTTCCTTCGAAGTCAATCGAACGTGTTGTCCCAATCGCAGCATACGGTCTTGCCTCCGCGGCAGTCTCCCAGGTGAGCATAGTTGGCAGAAGTGGATGAGCTCCAAGCCAACGCGCTATTCATGATAAGCACGGAAAACCCGGCGTTCAACTGTGCGCTTTTCTTTTGCTTGTACTTGGTAGCCGATGGGACGATGTCTTTATGCGCGGTCGAGGATGCACAACGTGTTTGGATGTGGAGGTCATCATGAAGTCAGGCTGTTCTGTACTAATCGAAGCGGCGATGCGCGCCGCGGATGCCGCCTGCAGTGATCCCGTCGTGGTTCAGTTGGAGGCGCTACACCCGGGATGTCGGCTGCAGTCGAAGGACGGCACGCCGTTCATCCGCACAAACCGCACCTGCATTTGTTTCTGCAACCTGCGGACCGGTGCGTTGTGCTCAGCGCGCGACATCTGTTATCGATACGGTGGGATTGACGAGCAATCGCTGTTCTGCCCGTCGGGAGAGGTGAGCCATGACCACGCTGCCTGACTCCGTATCGTGGTCGTCGATTCCCGAACCCGTATTCGCACTGTTCGATGGCAAGCGGGAAGTCGAGGAGTTTGAACGATTGAAGAACGCCTATGATCCGAGCCTGCCAGAAACCGGCGAGCGGATGATCGCGGCGTTTCTTAGATTCCGGGAACTTGGTTATGAAGCATACTTCCAAGGAGTTCAGCAAGCTCCCGCATTGATCTTGGCACGGCCGATCTTGGCCGGGATGTGGCAGTTCGGGTTCGATGCGGCAGAGTTTGATGCCGCCACCCGGCGCTGCAAATGTGACTGCGACAAGCGCTACGTATGGGGACAAGGATATGGGAAATGCCCCCGTATCCCGCACCGCCCCCCAAGGTAGGTAGCGCGGGTACGACCGGGTCCTCGTTGCGCCATCTTCTCTCCTGAGGGAGCGTTGATGGCGCTTTTTTTATAGGGTCTCCCCAGCCAGACGGGAGCACGAAAGCCGCCTATCCTATGTTGGGGGGAAGACGCCGCGTCACGTAGAACTGAAGGTGCCAATTGTGGACTGGAGTACGGCACCGCAACTCGTCTTATGGCCGTCATATGCCACGGGAATTCCGCCAATCGAGTGTTCGGAACTGCCTTCGATAATCACGCACACCCCATGACCAGGCAATGGGCAGCTGCATTGATCCCCAACTCGGGCCACGGCGATGCCATCGACGGTGAACCAGGTCGCGCTGACGCTGACGACTGTTCCGCCATGCGAAGTGGGGTCATTGAGGCGAATGACGTTCGGCATATTCAGGTTTCGCTCGACGGACCGGAGCCACTATTCAATAATGTTGGCGGCTCTAGAGTATTGGACGGTTCTGCATACCTCACCAGGCGCCACACTGTATTGGTGCTGATTTCAGGATTAGCGCCTCTTACACGCTCCATGAATGACAAGTCGCGCTTGACGATTGCCGGCGGCATGGTAAAGCCTTGCCGGAAAAGGCGAGTACTGCCGTGTACATCCGGTTCAGGGCATTGCCAATATCCTGTCTGAGGACAACTTGCCCCAGTGCGAGCCAGTTCACCTAATGGAAGGGCGTTGCCGCTATCGGATACAGGCAAAGGCTTTGTGGTAGTCGCGTCCTGTCCGCCATCTGTGGGACGCAGCCGTAATGATTTCAGGATCTTTTCCCACAGTTCTAACATTTGCTGGTCTGTCATGCTGATCGGAATAGGATCAAGACCACCATCCGAGTTACCCGATTGAAGATCAATTCGGATTTGCGGGTGTAGTGGGTCTCTATGGAGACCTGGTGCTTCCCACGTGAACAAGTGGGCTTGCCGACCTTGGTCGTTCGGAGCCTTCAACAACCATTCTTGGCCGGGATGATCGCCAATCTTGCGGTCACCTTCTCTGATATTTTGGACCCCGCCGAGCGTCGCGCCGAGCAGCCCTAAACCGCTGAACACGCTCGGTTTACGTGATAGTAGTGACTCCGGTGGGCTGCCTGAGTTTCGATTGGTCGCCAGGTCGACCACTATGTCAGGATGATTCTTTAGACGAAAACGCATATTCAGGTTTTCGTTTTTGCTTGAGCCATCGTCTGCAATCATTGCGTAGTCAATGCAAAATCCTTTCGTAGTTGGCGCATTTTCCTGCATGGACTGGAGATTGTTCAGTATGGCGCGCAATCGCATCGCAGCGCCATCTAAGCGGTCAGGATCAGCTCCGCTTCGGGCGAGATAGCGCTGCCCGTTGATCCAGCGATAGCCAGAGAGGTCAACGGCCACGTCTTGGTCGTCGCGGTCCCAGTAGCCGAATACACGGCTATTCTCATCCAAGGCATCTCTTTTAAGTAGAAGCGATGTGCCGGACTTGTGTTTCGTTTCGCGCAGGTGCTTCTCGAATGCCTCGACCTCCTTTTGAAATTGGCTTTGGTCCATCGCCCTTCGCTCAATCTTTGCGAACCCGTATTCGAAGTGACCGCCGATATATTCCGCATCTGGCGGCAAGTCGATCAGAAAGCGACCGACGCAATGCGTCGTCCATTGGCTATTCTCAGTAGTTTTCATTGCTCGTTCTCTCGGTTCTTTGGACTTGCTGGCGTTTGCGGTGTTGACGCCCATTAGAAGCGTTGCGACGATGGCCAACGCGACTCGAATCTGCTTATGCATCGCCTACCTCATCTAAAATTCCTGATTCAAGCGTCAGTTTAACAATGGAGTACAAGGTTAGGCCCGACGTGAAGTCATTGGAGTAGCTTCCTTGATGGTCATAACTGAAATGACCCTTCTTCTTACCTTCGTGTCGAAAGATCTGCTTGACGAACGGTTTCGGTGCTTGCCCGGATAGTTCGGGCACAGTGCCATCACCAGGAAGGTCCTGACCGGCGATCTCCAGTTTGCAGACTTCCTCTCCAAACTTCACTTTCACCGAGCCATTTAGGTCATCCGCATAGAGGTCGCCTTTGGAGAAGTTAGCAAATGATGATCCGGCTACCCAGCGCACTTCGCCCCATGCGGCTTGCGCCGAATCGGCAGCATAATATGCATGGCAGTTTTGGTGATACTGGCCCTTGATTTTGCTGTGATAACTGCGAGCGGCCCCCAAAGTCTTTCGATACGCTGCGAAATCTGGATCTTCGTAGTTTTCATTTTCTTCTTCGCCTTGGTTGAGCGTACCCGCTTTGCTGCTTTCGGTCTTGGTCGGATTGATTAATTCTGTTTTGACCAGGCGCCACCAGTCATTTTTATTCAAATAGACAGTGTCGTAAGGGTCGCCTTCCCCAAGGAAAGACGTGATCTCTTCGCCTTCAGATTTGTTTCTGCGATAGTTCGCCCGCAGCCAGTGCTGCGCGCCGCCTGGCAGCTTCGCCTGATACTCTCCCGTCGGAAGCAGTTCCATAGGGCCCGGCGCCTGCGTTAGTACCGCCGTCGCCTCCGCCGCATTGCGGCCCAGTAGAACTTGTTCAACACCTTCAAAGCCTGCGCGCATGCGCTTGTATGTCGCTGGGGCACCGATGGCAGGCATGACTCCATGCAGAATGCCCAAGACCTTGCCGCTCTGTCCTTGCAACTGTGTACAAGCGCGCGCCACCAAGCCACCCATTGAGTGTGTAACCAGGATTACTTTTTCGCAGTCCTTTTGCAAAGTGTTCTTGTAGAAGTCGATAATGGCGTCGATCTTCTCTACCAGGCGAAGGACGGAAACGTTGTTTGACTGCAGCCAGTTGTAGCCGACGGCGTGCACTGGATAAGCAGCGTTGGCGAATCGCTTAAGATCTTCTGGCGTCAACTCCTCAAACGATTTCTCCGCACCAAATTGATGCACTTTTTGAGGCTCTAAGACAAGCTTCTGCCAAGCCTCGTCGGGATTGCCGTCGACATTCAGTATGTCGTGAAGTCGCTCTTGCAAATTGTTTAGTATCCGGCTATAGCTGTCCTGGTGTAGTTCACCCCAACCGAAAAGTCGGGCCAGCTTCTCCGGCTCCAATTCCGGTGAACCTTTGAGCTGGCGCTCAACTTTGCCTGTCAGTTTGACCGGCCCAGCCTCGTCCACTTCGACCTTGTCGGGATGAAGCACCGCCTTTCGTGCAGCAGCATCTTTTCCTAAATATTGAATTACTTGGATGAGGCCCGCCAACTTGCCATTGGGTGGACGCCACGCGCGGTCATTACTGTCTTTTACGCGAAGATTCGTCCCCATAATTCCAGGGACGAAGACGATTGGGATGATGCGCTTCGGGTACAGCTTGACGAGCGCGCGCACCGGAAAGCCCTCCGGAGACAGCACAGATTTTGCACGTACGACATTTCCATCTTGTTGCGAACGAACTTCTCGCGTTGGGGTGTTATCTGTCATGTTTCTAATCATTGGTCAGGCATCGTCACGGACTTCGATGTCGGCGATAAGCATCTCTTCGTCTTTACTCAACTCCGTCTCGCCTTTGGCATTTGTTTTGCCGCTGATGACTTTGCCGTTGTTCAGTTTGATGGTGTAAGACGCGCCTTTCACTGGCGCGTTGCTGCCGATGTACCGAACGATGAATTTTTCATCGGCCCTGATACTGCTTTTCGGGAGATTCAGGGCTTGCGGACTGGCGTCGCCAGTTCCGCTATGTGCAAACGTTGCTGACTTGACTGTATAAGCGCCACTGAGCTGGTGGGTGAGGGCGCCTCCGCCGTACGCAGACTGCGCGCCCTGGCTGACGATGCGGACCTTCGGGGCCTGGATCACGATTTCGTCCGCTGCCGACAGCACGATCTTCTTCGCCGAGGTGAGTTCGATATCATCCTGGTGTGTCTGCATTTCGATTTTGCCGGCCGCCGCAATGAGCTTCATCCCGAGCTTGTGCGCGAAAAGGCTGACACTTTGCGCGGCGCGCAGCAGCAGGTTTCGGCCCGCCGAAACCTGCGTATTCCCGACGCTCACAACGTCCACGTGGGTTTGTGCGCCGATGGCGATGTTATCGGAACTGCCCAGGATTGCCCCTGCCGGCGCGTTCACGGCGACGATGGGTTGCCCGCCTGCTGGGTCGCCTTTGCCGCCATCGGTATTGCTGCCTTTCTCCCATTGCTTCAGGTGGCCAATCAGCTGTGACAACGGCTTGCCGTCGCCTTCTTCGGCATGGTGCGTTCCTGCCAGCTCCGCCAACTGCTGCTGGATACTATGCAAAGCGTCGGCCAAGCCGGTCAGGCCGTCGCGTTCCAGCTGGCGGCCGGCGGCGCGCAAGTGCGCGTCAGCGCTGATGTAGACGCCTTGAGCCCCTTTGATCGCTACCGCATGGTCGCTACGTAGCTCCGCACCTTCGCCGCGCGGGCTGCCTTCGCCGTTGTAGCGCGGCTGCGTCAAGTAGCCCAGATTCAATTCGCTATGCCCGTGTTCGCTCGCGAGCTGCGCGCTGATCTGGCCAGGTGTGTCGTCAACACGAAGCTGGTTGTACCGGGCGCCTTGGACCTCCTTGCTCTTGATCCCCGAAACGTACCGGTTGCCGGGCAGGCCGCCAGCGTGGCTGAAAGTAGGCGGCGGCGTAGTGCCGCCATGGACGCGGCCAGTGATGATCGGTTTGTCCGGGTCTCCGCCGAGGAACGTGACGATGCACTCGTCCCCGGCGCGCGGCAACGAGATCGCACCCCACTGGCGGCTAGCCCAGGTGCCGGCTACGCGCACCCATGCCGAATCGCGGTCGCTGCCGGAAGCGCCAGCACCCGAGGGGTGGTCTTCCTGCCGGCAGGCCGGGAACCGGATTTTGACGCGCCCCAGTTCATCGCAATGCACCTCCTCGCCAGGAGGGCCGACCACGAGGACGCTCTGCGCCTCAGTCCGCGGCAGGTCGATGCGGGGATCGTAAGAGGGAACGATCGCTGTGCCGCGACGCACGCAAGTAAAATGATTCGTGTAGCGCACGCCGCGCTCGTCACTGGCCTGTTCCAGTGTGCCGTGCCAGCGGTTAGCGGCGAACAGCCGGCGCGCCTTGTCGTTCAGGGCCTTTGGCAGATTGTTCTCCGCATCGACGTGCAACTCGGTGATGATGAACTCGCGTTCTTCAGAAGGGTGAGCATCGATCACAGCATGCCCGGTCACCGCAATCCACTGCCCAATGCACAGGTCGCGCACACCGCTTTCGCCCCGATAGCATTTCGACTCGTACTCGTGGCGCAGCATCCGGAGAGTGCCGAGGCTTCTGTAGTCGGCACTGGTGTCGCCTGCATGCGGTACGTCAACCAGATAGTCGTCCAGTGTTGCGGCAAGTTGGTTGCCCCATTCGCCCTGGTTGTTGCGGCCGGACTCGTCACTTGTCGACATCTGGCCGCTGGCATAATCCCAGCTCTGACGGCTGGTCTTCCCGGGTCGCAGCGAGCGCACGGCGTGCCATGCAGTAATGCTGTCGCGAAATTCTGTGCCATCGTCACGATGGAAGCGTACTGTCCCGGCGGAATTCTGCTGCAGTGAAGTCGCGTCATCGAATAGCACTAAGGTATGCGCTGGAACGCTGCCTTCGTCCTTGCTCGCTTTTCCCGGCTGGATAAACCACGCGATGCCGCGCCGCTTCCATAGGCGTCGCAGGAATTGCGCATCAGATTCGTTGATCTGCATGGTGAACTCGCGCACCGGATAGTTTCGCAATTGTCCCAGTTCGAATTCGAAAGCGCGCGCCATCATGGGTGTGCGCTGGCACCATTCGCCCAGGATTGCCTGCGTGATATCGATCTCGCTGGCATTGCGGAATACCCGTGTGTTTGTCCGCAGTTCCATGATTGCCAACGCGTCGCGAATGACGAGCTGGTAGGTAGCGAGGCCGCCATCGCTTTGTCCCTCTACGGCTTCGGCGACAATGCCACACACGGAGCGCAAGTCGCCACTGTCGGTGACAAATTGGACTTCGGCCGGCAGTGCGATGAACTGCTTGGTGGGCAGGCCGGCGTTCTGGGAAACGCAAAGCAGCCTGTATTCGATACCGCCGCAGACAGTTTCCGAACCGCTGACGTGTTTGACCAGCAGGAGATCGTCCTCCGTGTCCGACAAGCGCAAACGGATTGGCCGGTTGGTACCGGCCAACGATCCGAGCGGCAGCAACCCCGCGAGCGAGCTAGGCAAACTGTTCAGTTTCATGGGCAAAAAATCCTGGCGAAGCGCTGGAGTGTGAATAACGAATCATGTTGCAAGTCACTCAAGCGTACAAAAAAGGCAATACATTATAAATGGACTAATGTTTTTGATTCGCAACTTTTCAATCGTGCGCGCCTGGTTGTCGGGATGTTCCGATCTCGGCGGGGCGTGATATTGTTGCTTCATTACTAATCATTTTGGGTGTGCCTGGGAATGAGCGACAGCGTGGATTGGATTGTGGTGTTGGATGTGTCGCTGGAAGAGGCTGAGTCTCTGGCGGATCTGGTCAGAAATTGGCTCATTCAGGAAAAGATCATCCTGACGACGCTGGATGCGCAGCCTTCCTCGCGTGGCAACAAGATCTGGAGCCGTGCCTGGGCCTATAAATGGGATGCCGACCTGACTTTTCAGGCAAGGACAGCGCCGTGCGGGCTGGAGATCGCGATTGGTCGCCGCGTGTTCGACTCTGGGGGGCATGGCATCGACGCGCTCGTGTGCCCCGCATGCGGAACGCGTCACGACCCTGAAATCGTTCCGTGGAGTGATGCCGTGGGGAATTGGAACGCTGGGGATGACCACAGCGCAATGAAGTGCCCAGCATGCGGCACTGAACAGCGCATTGTGGCGTGGCATTTTGATGTGCCGTGGGCACTCGGAAATTTGGGTTTCGGTTTCTGGAACTGGACGATCAAAGACCGGTTGGTCCAAGAGGTCGCGTCACTCACCGGGCGTCACTGCCGTCTTGTCCGACAGCACATTTAGTCGCAAGTTGGATGACGGGGCCTCTGGGTGCGCCTTGAATTCACCTAACAAGACAGCGCCGTCAAGGCGCAGGTTGTGTTCCGCCGCGTTGAAGGGCGATGGGAACTGTACGATTGCTGTCGAGGTTGCATACGACGCCATGTTGCGAGAGCTGCCCACGTGAAAACAGTTCGTACAGAAGGTGCGCTGCGTGACGGACGATTACGTCATTGATGAAAAGCCCTTGTGCTGCTAGGGAGAGCCGCACTGAACACGATGGTGCGTTGTCATCCGGTTGATCTGCATCCAGCAGTTCAGGATAGCGTTCCGTTACGCATGGCAGACGGTCAGTATCCTCAGCGCGGCCAGCGGCGATTGGTCTGCCTGGAACGCCTAACACGACCTGCCCATCATGTTCGTTGTTGCCCAAGTCGAGCCAATACCGGTACCGGTCTCCAGAAAACAAATACTCATGCATGGCGCGGCGGGCCGCGCGCGTATCCACGCAACTGATGAGAATGTCGGCGACGTGCCCCCGGTGGTAGTCGAGGCGGCTCCAGAAATCCTCAACCCGGCAAACGCTCGCCTCCCAATCGAGCCCATAGAAATGATTGAGCCGGGTGATGGTAATGGCCGCCTTGCTGCCGCCGATATCGGCTGGGCTATACAACTGGCGGCCCACGTTCGCCTCCGTGACCGCATCCGGATCGAACGCGTGAACGTGAAGCCCATGCGGATGCCCTAGCGCCTTGATGGCGATATCTAGGCGGGCGAGGCAAGCCGCCATTTGCGCGCCATTGCCGCCGACGCCGGCGATGTGGATAGCGACACGGCGATCAAGGAGCCGTTGGTCGATTTGGTGCACGAACTTGGCCATTTTCTCCTCCCGCATGTATCTCATTTCGCACCGTACAGATGCCGCTCGACCAACTCCCCTAAAGTCGCACCTGCACGGACCAGAGCGCGCAGGGGAAAGGCTACTGGCGGCAGTTCGACCATTTCGGCCCAAAAGGCATATGCTCCACCGGGATGGTTCACCAGCCCTTTTGGCACGTTTGGGTGGGTAAAGTAGGAGTGGAAGAAGGCGTCCTCCCACTCGGCGATCCTGTCCGTGGTTGTGCCGGTCGGGGTGACCACATTTCCCCGGCAGATCGCACCGTCCGCACCCACGTTGAAATAGGGCGCGCGCCACATGGGGCTTTGCGGCACTGGGCGCTTGCGCCCTTTGTGAGCCCATACGAGCCAACTGCCACCAGAGACCATAAATACCAGCGCAGGATGAGGAACAATCGCGCCGCGCTGGCAAAGCGCGGTTTCGGGACAACTGAACGCGATGTGGCGACGACGAGGCGGCACCCACCAGACCAATGCGTCGCCATCGGCGTAGAGCACATTGCCGGGCAGGTATCCGGCATGTGAAGAACTGGCCGAGAGATCGCTGGAAAGGCGCCGCACTGCACCCGGCGTCACCGGTTTGCCAGCTTGAATAACGGGGCTTCCGTTGTCCAGCGCGACACGATGGACGCTCGCAAAGCAGCGGGATTCCCGCGCTCCCCGAGATCGGTAGATCAGGATGGCCTGTTCCAATGTCAGATTGGCCGTTTGGTGCAGATTCAGGCGAAAGCGGGCGTGTGGCATATGGGCTACCTCCTTGACCTTATTCTCTCTCGGTCAGGTGGAGGAGCAACCCGTCCAGCAGTCGGATGGCCGTGAGGTTGGGGCTGACGTTGCGCATCCAGCGCCGCATGGCATCAGGCTCATTGAACGGGACGGACACTTTCCCGATCTCGTCGCAATATTCCGACTGCCAAGCGAGGTTGGCATAGTCGTCGGAAATCTGCACGGCGAGGTCGCCGTCGCGCCAGCACAGGACTGCGCCGAAACCGATAAACGTCCCGTCCTCCTCGGGGCAGTAATGCGCCGTCGTTCGCGTTCCGTCCAGTGCTGCGGCGAGTTCCCCGGCACGCCGGACGTAGGGACACGGATATTCCGCTGTCAGGCGAACCAATTCCTCGTGCATAAGCCGTGGCCTGCTGTAATTGAGCGCCCATAGAGGGAATGCGGCCTCGATGGTGGCGCGGGTAACCATGTCATTTGCCATGGCCTCGCGCGCTTCCTTGTCGTCACCGCATTCCTCGTCGAGTGCGAGCGTCTCGTCCTCCTCGCCGCGCCAATACAGGTACGACGCTTCGTCGAGCGCCATGCTTGGCGTGAACAGCGGATACGCGTGGGCGCCTTTCCTCTCCATAATGTCCAGCACGGTGCTTCCAAGCAGGGGGACACATT
>Ga0102595_100242_pt1 | contig 48969 bp, 48 predicted proteins | sample Araplaol_mTSA_r2_2_FD_76864 | JGI IMG/M metagenome (GOLD analysis project Ga0102595, IMG submission 76864) | Arabidopsis root microbial communities from North Carolina, USA - plate scrape MF_Col_mTSA_r2 (SPADES assembly) (version 2) | ecosystem: Host-associated > Plants > Roots > Endosphere... | reverse complement strand
AAGCCGCTGACCAGCTACCGCAAGTACTGGGCGGCCCGCTTCGGCACGGCCAAGTTTCTGCCCACCAGCCGGGCCGAGATGGACGCGCTTGGCTGGGACAGCTGCGACATCATCATCGTCACGGGCGACGCCTATGTGGACCACCCGAGTTTCGGCATGGCTGTCATAGGCCGTATGCTCGAAGCGCAGGGCTTTCGCGTGGGCATCATCGCCCAGCCCGAGTGGCACAGCGCCGATCCTTTCCGCATGCTGGGCAAGCCCAACCTGTTCTTCGGCGTGACCGCCGGCAACATGGACTCGATGATCAACCGCTACACGGCGGACCACAAGATACGCAGCGACGACGCCTACACCCCCGGCGACGTGGGCGGCAAGCGCCCCGACCGCGCGGCCCTGGTGTATTCGCAGCGCTGCCGCGAGGCCTACAAGGACGTGCCCATCATCCTGGGCGGCATAGAAGGCTCGCTGCGCCGCATCGCGCACTATGACTACTGGTCCGACAAGGTGCGCCGCAGCGTGGTGGTCGACGCGAAATGCGATTTGCTGCTTTACGGCAATGCCGAGCGCGCTATCGTCGAAATCGCCCACCGCCTGGCCGCGCGCGAGCCGGTCGCCAGCATCACCGACGTGCGCGGCACGGCTTTCATACGCCGCAGCGGCGACGAAAGCGCCCAGGGATGGTTCGAGATCGACTCCACCAGCGTGGACACGCCGGGCCGGGTCGAGGCCCACGTCAACCCGTATTTGATGATTTCCGACCAGGCGCGCGAGCAGGGCGCCAGCTGCGCGCGCGAAGACGAAGCGGCCGAAGTGGCGGTCAAGGCCGAATCGGCAGGCTCCGCGGCCAACCCGGCGATCAAGCCGCTGACCTTTGTGGCCAACCCCAATCTCCCGTCCACCGTGCATACCGCGCAGGGCAAGATCAAGGTTCCGCCGCGCGATCGTTCCGTGATACGCCTGCCGTCCTACGAACAGGTCAAGAGCGACCCGGTGCTGTATGCCCACGCCAATCGCGTGCTGCACCTGGAAACCAACCCCGGCAACGCCCGCGCGCTGGTGCAGGCCCATGGCGAAGGCGCCACCGCGCGCGACGTCTGGATCACGCCGCCGCCCATCCCGCTGACCACGGCCGAGATGGACTATGTGTTCGACCTGTCTTACGCCCGCTCGCCGCACCCGCGTTACGCCGACGAAAACGGCAGCCACGACGGCGCGACCAAGATTCCCGCGTGGGAGATGATCCGCTTTTCGGTCAACATCATGCGCGGCTGCTTTGGCGGCTGCACTTTCTGCTCCATCACCGAGCACGAAGGCCGCATCATCCAGAGCCGCTCCGAGGACTCGGTGATCCGCGAGATCGAGGCGATACGCGACACCGTCAAGGGCTTTACCGGCGCGATCTCCGACCTGGGCGGGCCCACCGCCAATATGTACCGCATAGGCTGCAAGTCGCCCGAGATCGAGGCCGCCTGCCGCAAGCCGTCCTGCGTGTACCCGGGCATCTGCCCCAACCTCAACACCAACCACAACCCGCTGATCAAGATGTACCGCCGCGCGCGGGCCTTGAAGGGCGTGAAAAAAATCCTCATCAGCTCCGGCCTGCGCTACGACCTGGCGGTGCAAAGCCCCGAGTACGTGAAGGAGCTCGTCACCCACCACGTGGGTGGCTACCTCAAGATCGCGCCCGAGCACACCGAGCAGGGCCCGCTCACCAAGATGATGAAGCCCGGCATCGGCAGCTATGACAAGTTCAAGCAGATGTTCGAGAAGTACTCGCTGGAGGCCGGCAAGAAGCAGTTCCTGATCCCGTACTTCATCGCGGCCCACCCGGGCACCAGCGACGAAGACATGATGAACCTGGCGATCTGGCTCAAGAAGAACGGCTTTCGGGCCGACCAGGTGCAGACCTTCTACCCCAGCCCCATGGCCACGGCCACGGCCATGTACCACACCAACAAAAACCCGCTGCGCAAGATCACACGCGACAGCGAGACGGTGGACATCGTGCGCGGCGAACGCCGCCGCCGGCTACACAAGGCCTTTTTGCGCTACCACGACCCCAACAACTGGCCGGTGCTGCGCGAGGCGCTCAAGGCCATGGGCCGGGCCGACCTGATCGGCAACGGCAAGCACCACCTGATCCCGACCTTCCAGCCCCTGACCGACGGCAGCTATACCAGCGCGCGGCGCAAGAACTCCACGGCCACCTCCGCCACCCCGGCCAAGGCTGCGCCAGTGGTCAAGGGCCGCCTGTTGACACGCCACACCGGCCTGCCGCCGCTGGCCCAGGGCGCGGGCGGCAAGCCTTCTGGCCGCAAGGGCCGTTAAACACGCGACCGATGGGTCGCCCCTTCTGGCAAGATGGCTCATGGCCGCGGCGAACAAAGTGATCGCTTCGACGGCTTTCGGACCGGCCTATCTCTGATCGCAACCCTGGGGAGACCCCATGCTCATCGCACGCAGAGCCCTTGTGGCTTTCACCATGGCGGCCGTCACGGCCTGCGCCTGGCTGGCGCCGCTGGACGCGCCGGCCATGCGGCAGGTTGATGCCGGCCTCAAGCGCGCGCTGGTCAGCTTTGCCACGGCGCGGCTGCTCAATGCGGTGATCTCCGTGGCCCAGGGCACCGAGGCCTCTGTGCAGCCTTTTGGCGTCGGCGTGACCTTCACGCCCGGGCAGATCCTGGACCCGGTCAACGACCTGGTGGAGCAGTTCTCGCACCTGATGCTGGCGGCCAGCGTCGCCTTCGGCATCCAGAAGGCGCTGATCAGCATAGGCAGTTACTGGCCGGTGTCGCTGGCCTTGAGCGCCGCGGCCCTGGCCTGGTGGTGGCTGCATTTGCGCAGGGCACGGGTGCCGCTCTGGCTGTCCAGGCTGCTGGTGATTTTGCTGATGCTGCGTTTTGCCGTGCCGGTGGTGACGCTGGGCAGCGACCTGCTGTGGCAAAAATTCCTCGCGGCCGATTACGCGGCCAGCCAGCAATTGATAGACAGCGCCACCGGCCAGGCCAGGCAACTCAATCCCGCGGTGGCCACCGCCCCCGACAAGCGCGGCCTGGTCGAGAGCATGAAAGACTGGCTGGCCAAGAACGGCGACGTGGGCAAACAGGTTGAAAACCTCAAGCACGCGGCCGAGCAGGCCACTGAGCACATCATCAAGCTCATCGTGATCTTTGTGCTGCAGACGCTGGTGATTCCCTTGCTGCTGCTCTGGGCCTTGTATGCCTTCGTCCGGCAGGTGTTTGAACGGCCTGCGTCAAGTCGCGTGGTTTACGGCGGTGCCGGCTCCTCGCTATGATGCAAGCCATGCATCTCCAGCTTTCTCCCCCCTCCGTCGCTCTGTGATGCACCCGGCTTGATGCCGGGCTGCGCCCTTTGGCCGTGCCTGTTCCGCTTGGAGCGGCGCGCGGCCTTGAGTTGACGCGCCTGCCTGCTTTTTCGCGGCGATCCCGTTCGCGGCAGGCGCACGGACGGAGAAATTTTCATGAAAACCCAAACATCGGCCGCCCTGGCCTGGGGCGGTGTACTGCTTGCGGGTGTCTTGTGGGGCGTGGGCGCCCTGGTCGCCCAGTCTGTGATGGCCGGGGGCATGGCGCCCTACAGCCTGTCTTTGGCGCGCTTCGCGCTTGGTTTGCCGCTCTTGTGGTGGTGGCACTGGCGGCAGCTGCCGGCTGCACCGCGCACGGCGCAGTGGCGGCATCTTCCCCGGCGCGGCCAGGCCTTGGTCATGGGCACGGGCCTGGCCATGGCGCTCAACGTCACCAGCTGGTTTATTGCCATGAGCCACATAGGCGCGGCCCTGCCCACGGTGATCTCGATCTGCTGCGCGCCCGTGATCGTTGCGCTGCTCTCGGTACTGCGCGGTTATGAACGTGCCAGCGGCCGGCTGCTGCTGGCGCTGGGCCTGGCCTTGGCTGGCGTGGGCCTGATCGCCATGCCCGGCGAAGGCTTGAGCCTGCCGGCGCACTACGCGGCCGGCCTGGCCTGGTCGCTGGCCTCGGCCGGGCTGTATTCGCTGGTGGTGCTGGGCAATGCGCGCATGCCCGCGCAACTGCCGGCCGTCACCGCCTCGGCCTGGAGCATGAGCGCGGCCGCGCTGCTGATGCTGGGCTTGGCCGTTGCGCAGGGCATCACCTGGCCGCAACACACGACGGCCTGGCTGCAGGTGGGCTACACCGGCATCTTCACCACCTCGATCGCCTACCTGGCCTTTGCCTGGGGCGCGCGGCGCCTGTCGCCGACCGCGACGGTGATCGGCACGCTGGTCGAGCCGCTGGTGGCCGCCGTCGCCGCGGCCTGGCTGTTTGCCGAGCCGCTGAGCGCGCAGCAGGGTGTGGGCGCCTTGCTGCTGGGGGCGGCGATGGTGGTGTTGGCGCGGCGGGCTTCGTAAACCTTGACGGTTCAGGCGACCTGATCGCCTGCCACTAGCGCCAGGCCAGGAGGGCCGCCCTGAGAGGCGGCCAAAAAAGCCAGGCTCCAAGAAACAAGCCGTGCGCTAAAACCATCAGCCAGTAGACAAGCCGAAAAGAAAGCTTGCTCGACTTGTGCCGCAGGACCTGCTGCGCCAGCCATGCGCCTGGCCAGCCGCCAGCCAGTGCCAGCAATTGCAGTGTGCTCTCGGGTGTGCGCCACTGGCCGGTTTGCGCCGCGCGCTTGTCCACCCAGTACATCCAGAACGTCAGGAGGCTGAGCACGAACGACGCCGGCAATACCCACCATGGCAATAGCGATTGCCAGACGGCCCAAAGTAGCAAACCGCCGTAGGCCATGCTGACGATCAGCAGCGACCCGAAGCCAGGTCCGGTCGTCTGAACGGTGGTTTGCCCTCCTGGGTGCCGCCGTCGGGGGGTATTCCTGTTTTCAGGGCGGGAGTGGGCAGGGCTTTGCGGTGGGGCGTGGCCGCTGGCGGGAGGCCCCGCATCCATCGCTTCAACCGCCATTGCGCGCGGACCTTTGCCACCGACGTGAATTTCTTCAAAGCTGACAACCATGCCTTCTCGTGGTTGCAAGCCGCGGCGTAAATCCCTCAGATGAAAAAAGACATCGGCGCCTGCCGCCTGGCCGCGAATAAATCCAAACCCACGGCCTGCATCCCAGCGTGCAATCGTTCCCTGCTTCCTCATGCGTGCATCACCGTGCCAGCGTATGCAGCGGAATGTCCTTCTCCACCGCCAGTGCATCCAGTTCCTTGCGGGTCTTGCCTTTGAGCCAGGCCTCGATGGCCGCATGCGTGGCCGGCGCAAACATGGCCTTCATGTTGGGCGCCTCAACGCCAGCGGCGGCGCACAGGCTGGCCGCGAAATGCGGCTCCAGCGCCGCGAGCGCTACGCGGCCGTCCTTGCAGGCATAGAGGCGGTAGCCCGCATGGCCGCCGCCCACGGCCGCGCCGGGCTGCGTGAGGCCCCAGTTGCGCGGCAGGGCCAGGTAGCCGGCAGCGGCGGAAAGGGCGACCTCGAGGTAAGCGCCCTTGCCCTTGGCGCGCTGGTGCAGCACGGCCTGCAGCACGGCTTCGCTGGCCATCAGCGAGCCGCCCATGTCGGCGTACAGCGTGGCGGGCAGGTCCAGGCCGGTGACCAAATCGTTTTCGGCCAGGTAGGTCAGGTCGTGGCCGGGCTCTTCGGCGCGCTCGCCCGGGCTGCCGACGATGGCGACCTGGCTCAGCTGCGGGTGCTGCCTGTGCAAGGCCTTCCAGCCCAGGCCCAGCTTGGCCAGCGCCGAGGGCCTGAAGGAGGTAAGCAGCACGTCGGTTTTTGCGAGTTCGCGCTGCAGCAAGGCCTGGCCGCGCTCGGTCTTGAGGTCGGCCGTGGCGATGCGCACACCGGCGTGCAGCGCGGCATAAGCCACCGGGTTGTAGAGCTTCATGGGGTCGCCCGAGGGCAGGGGCGGCTCCAGCTTGGCGCAGCGCGCGCCCATCTGCCTGCAGCGCATCAGCGCCGCCGGGCCGGGCAGGTTGAGCGCCAGGCTCAGCACGCGCACGCCTCTGAGCGGCTGCAGGGGAGCGGGCGGGGAGGGGTTTTTGCGGGCGGCGGGCGGTTTGGAGCTGGGCATGGTGTGGGGGCAATTTACCCCAAAGCCTTGCCGCCGGTGACCCGGGTTGTCGCTAAAGCGCTAAAAATAGCCTGAATAATTTCTGTTTTAAAGATATTAATTATTGTTTTACAGAAATTATTCTGCGACACTGAGGCCCTCTTCACAAGACAAGAGGTGCTCCCTTGAAACACACAGCAATTCCCCTGGCCCCTTCCGGGCCTGATGTGCAGGGCATCAGCAGCGTGCTGGCCTGGGCTTGTGCCTTGCTTGCGGTGGCATTGCCGCTGGCGGTGGCCTACCACCTGCTCAGCGTGCCGGTGGAAAGCCTGCTGATGCGCGCGGGCGTGTCGTCGCAAGTCGCGCAGGCTGCGGCCATGGAGGTCACCCTGGGGCAAAAATGCCTGGCCGTGCTGCTGGGCGTGTTGCCGGTGTGCTGCGCCTCTTATGGCCTGGTCTGCGCCATGCGCTGCTTCTCGGGTTTTTCGCAGGCCGAGTATTTCAGCCTGCGCACTGTCAAGTATTTGCGTGGTTTTGCCGCCGGCATTTTTGCGTCGGTGGTCACCGGTGTGCTGGCCTCCACGCTGGTCACGGTGGTGCTGACCGCGGGGGCGCCGGCCGGGCAGCGCGCGCTGTCGCTGGGCCTGGGCAGCAACGAGTTGCTGACCCTGCTGTTCGCCGGCATGGTGTGGCAGATCGCCGCCGTGATGGCCAGGGCCGTGGCGCTGGCCGAAGAGAACGCGCAGTTCGTTTAAGTCTTCTTCGTTTTCGCGCGTGCCCATCGTCGTCAAACTCGATGTGATGCTGTCCGAACGCAAGGCCAAGTCCAAGGACCTGGCCGCCTACGTCGGCATCACCGAAGCCAATCTTTCCCTGCTTAAGCAGGGCAAGGTCAAGGGCGTGCGCTTTGACACACTGATGCGCATTTGTGAATTTCTCGATTGCCAGCCCGGGGACCTGCTGGTTTCCCGGCCGGACGATGGCGCTTGATTTATTTGTTCAGGAACTTCCCATGAAACGTCTTGCCATCGCCGCGGCCCTGGCCGCTTTGCTCAGCGCCTGCGCCGATATCAATTGGGAGCAGACCGCGAAGGAATCCCTCAAGTCCGCTTGCCGGGGCGCGAGCAACTGCAGCATTCCCTGCGACCGCAACAACCCGGCTACTTTCAACGACCCGCAGTGCATCGCGGGCGGCAGGCGTTCATCGCCATAATGGCTCACATGAAACCTGGACAAAAACTCTCCGCAACCGCAGCGGAGCTGACAGCATGAGCGCCAGCGCCGAATTTGTCGGCTATGTGCGTGAACTGCTGGCACCGCTCGGAGACATCCGCGATGGAAAGTTTTTTGGCGGCCATGCGATGAAGCACGGCGGAAACCAGTTCGCCATGGTGATGGGCAACACCCTGTACTTCCGGGTGGACGACAGCTCGCGGCCGGTCTATGAGAAGAAGGGCTCCAAGCCCTTTAGCTACGCCACCAAAAACGGCGTGGTGCAGGTGCGCAAGTACTACGCCGCGCCTGCCGAGCTGCTCGATGACCCGGCGCAGTTGCTGGTGTGGGCCCGGCAGGCGATCAGTGCGGCGGGCGCGGCCTGACAAGCGCCACGCCGGACTGGCTAGGCTTAGAGCGGCAGCCCCACATAGTTCTCCGCCAGCGAAGTCGCGGCCGCCGGCGAATGGATCAGGTAGTCGAGTTCGGCCTCCTGCAGCTTGTGGCCGAATTCGCCGCCATCCGGGAACTGGTGCATCAGCGAGGTGAACCACCAGGAAAAGCGCACGGCCTTCCAGACGCGGTGCAGACAGGTCTCTGAATAGCGGTTGATACCCGTCTCGTCGCCGGCATAAAAATCCACCAGCGCGCGCGCCAGGTAGCGCACGTCGCTGGCCGCCAGGTTCAGGCCCTTGGCGCCCGTGGGCGGCACGATGTGGGCGGCGTCGCCGGCCAGGAAGAGCCGGCCAAAGCGCATAGGCTCGGCCACAAAGCTGCGCAGCGGCGCGATGCTTTTTTCAATCGAGGGGCCGGTCACCAGGCTTTCGGCGAGTTCAGGCGCCAGGCGACGGCGCAGCTCGTCCCAGAAGGCGTCGTCGCTCCAGCGTTCAGCCTTGTCGTCCAGGGCGCACTGCACGTAGTAGCGGCTGCGCGTGTGGCTGCGCATGCTGCACAGCGCGAAGCCGCGCGCGTGGTTGCTGTAGACCAGCTCTTCGGCCACGGGCGGGGTCTCCGACAGCACGCCCAGCCAGCCGAAGGGATAGACCCGTTCAAAGGTTTTCAGCGCACCGGCCGGCACGCTGGCGCGGCTCACGCCGTGAAAGCCGTCGCAGCCCGCGATGAAGTCGCATTCGACCTCGTGCGCCACACCGTGCTGCACATAACGCACCTTGGGCCGCGTTCCGTCGAAGTCATGCAGGCTGACGTTTTCGGCTTCGTAGGCGGTGGGCAGGCCGGCGGCGGCGCGGGCATTCATGAGGTCGCGCGTGACCTCGGTCTGGCCGTAGACCATGACACTTTTGCCGCCCGTGAGCTTTTGCAGGTCTATGCGGTGGTGCGAGCCGCCAAAGCTCAGCGAGATGCCGCCGTGCACCAGGCCCTCGGCATGCATGCGGCTGCCCACACCGGCTTCGTCGAGCAGGTCTGTCGTGCCTTGTTCGAGCACGCCGGCGCGTATGCGGCCCAGCACATAGTCCTGGCTGCGCTGCTCGATCACGATGGCGCTGATGCCGGCTTTATAAAGCAGTTGGCCGAGCAAATGCCCGGCGGGGCCACCACCCACGATGGCTACCTGTACACGCATGTCTTGTCTCCGATGAATCCGTCAGCCTTGAGGGTAGGCCGGCGCGTGCGGAACCGCCAGCGCCGCAAAACGCCTTTGCACGATGTGCGGCCTGTTTGTGCGATGATCGCGCAATGGTCACTTCCCGAAGCACTGCGAAACCCGGCGCTTTCCCGATCGCCAAGCCCGACCTGATCGAGGGCATGGCCAAAGGCATGGCCGTGCTGGAGAGTTTCGACACCCAGCGCCAGCGCCTCAATGCCACGCTGGCGGCCGAGCGCGCCGGCATCACGCGCGCGGCGGCACGCCGCCACCTGCTCACGCTCACGCACCTGGGCTACCTGGAAACCGATGGAAGCTATTTCTGGCTGGCCCCGAAGGTGCTGCGCTTTTCGGGCAGCTACCTCGCGACGGCGCGCCTGCCGCGCGCCATCCAGCCCACGCTGAACCGGCTGGCCGCGCAGGTCCAGGAGTCGTTTTCGGTCGCGGTGCTGGACGGTGACGAGGTCGTCATCATCGGGCGCAGCGGCTTTGAATGGAAAGCCTCCGGCGACCCCAAGGCGGCGCCGGCCCGGGTGCTGGCCTACGGCCTGCACCTGGGCGCGCGCCTGCCCGCGCATGCCACATCCACCGGCCGCGTCCTGCTGGCCGCCAAGACCAAAAGCGAGTTCAGTGCCTGGCTCAAGGCAAAAGCCGAGCATGGCAGCCTGGCGCGGCTGACCTTGCACACGACCACAGACCCGCGCAAGCTCAAGGCCCTGGTCGAGCAGGTGCGGCTGGACGACTACTGCCTGGCCAGCGAAGAGCATGAGCTGGGCGTGCACGCCCTGGCCGTGCCGCTGCGCGACATGCAGGGCCGCACGGTGGCGGCGCTCAATGTGGTGTCTTCGCCGCAGCGCCTGCGCGTGGAAGTGATGCGGAAGGAATTGCTGCCCTTGCTGCTGGATGCGGCGAGGGAATTGCGCTTGCTGCTTTAGATCGTAAACGGGTTCTTAGCTTTTTGGCCGCGAAGGGCGTGCGGCCAACGCAACACCGCCCAGAATGGCCGCGCAGCAGGCCGCGAGCGTCCAGCCCAGCGGCTCTCCAAGAAAGACGACGCCGCCCAGCGCGGTGATGGCCGGCACTGAAAGTTGTACCGAGGCCGCAGTAGTGGCGGGAAGCCGCTTCACCGCCGCGTACCAGATGATGTAGCCCATCCCGGAAGTGATCGCGCCAGAGGTCATCGCATACGCCGCCCCGCGCATGTCCCAGATCAGTTGCGGGAACATCAACCCGGCTAACAACAGTGCCAGCGGTGTGGCGCGCAGGAAGTTTCCTGCGGTGGCCCGTGTCGCATCACCGGCGCGTTTTCCGCGCAGCGAATACACCGCCCATGCCATGCCGGCCAGCAGCATCAGCAAGGCTGATGGCAAGCTTGGTGCGGCGGCGCCGGGCAGCAACAGCGCGATAAGGCCCGCCACGGCAATTGCCAGGCCAACGCTTTGCCTGGCGTCCAGCCGTTCGCCGCGGGCCAGCCCGGTGCCCAGCATCGTGAGTTGCACCGAGCCGAACAGCAGCAGTGCACCCGTGGCTGCCGGCAGGCTGACGTAGGCCAGAGAAAATGCGGCAGCGTACACGAACAGCGCACCGGCCGATGGCCAGTTGCCGGTCGCCGTAACGCCGCGCCACGAAATGAAAAGCCAGAGCACCAGCGCACCCGAGGCGATGCGAAGCGCCGTAAAGCTGGCCGCGTCGATCGGTGTGCTGCGCAGTGCGAGGCGGCACAGGAGTGAGTTGCCCGCAAAGGCGAGCATGGCCAGCACGGTGAGGCCCAGCGCTGAGGTGGTCGGTGATACCTTCATGCCGCGCTCCCTGACGAACTGTTCGTTCAGGCCGGCGCCGCGTTGCGCTCGCGCATTGGTGCCTTGAGCTTGCCGACTTTGCCGACCAGCAGCAGCGGCCACCGGGGACAGATGGAAGAGCGCCTGGGAATTCTGTTGCTGGCCAAAGTTTCAGTCATACCGTAGATGACTTCCGATTCATACACCCAGGTATTGCGCCAGCAACTCAGGCTTGGCATGCAGCTCGGCCGAGCTGCCTTCAAACACCACCTGGCCCTTGACCAGGATCACGTTGCGGTCGGTGATCTGGGTGACGTGCTTCCAGTTCTTGTCGACGATCACGCTGCTGATGCCGGTCTCGCGGATCAGGCCGCAGATGCGCCAGATGTCGCGCGCGATCAGCGGCGCCAGGCCTTCGGTGGCTTCGTCCAGGATCAGCACGTCCGGGTTGGTCATGAGCGCGCGGCCTATGGTCAGCATCTGCTGTTCGCCGCCCGAGAGCTGCTGGCCGCCATGGCCCAGGCGTTCCTTCAGGCGTGGAAAGGTCTCGAGCACACGCTCGTAAGTCCAGTCGCGCTGGCCTTGGGTGCCGGCGCGTGCCGCCATCTTGAGGTTCTCGACCACGCTGAGGTTGCCGAAAATGCCGCGGCCTTCGGGCACGTAGGCGATGCCCAGGCGGGCGATTTCGTAGGGCAGGGCGCCCGTCATGGGCCGGCCGTTGATCGCAACCGTGCCTGAGCGCGGCTTGACCAGGCCCATGATGCTTTTGAGCAAGGTGCTCTTGCCCATGCCGTTGCGGCCCATGAGGCCAATCGTCTCGCCGCGCGCGACGTGAAAGTCAATGCCGCGCAGCACGTGGCTGGCGCCGTAGTAGGTGTTGATGTCCTGGGCGCCGATCAGGATGTCGATCTGTTTTTCGGGGGCGTTCATCAGTGCTCCTCGCCAAGGTAAGCCGCCTGCACGCCGGCATCGGCGCGGATTTGCGCCGGCGTGCCGCTGGCGATCACCTGGCCGTTGACCATCACGGTGAGCTTGTCGGCCAGGGTAAAGACCGCGTCCATGTCGTGCTCGACCAGCAGGATGCCGTGGTTTTTCTTGATGGCCAGCAGCAGGGCGACCATGCGTTCGGCCTCGGCCACGCCCATGCCGGCCAGCGGCTCGTCGAGCAGCAGCACCTGCGGCTCGGTGGCCAGGGTCATGGCGATCTCGAGCTGGCGCTGCTCGCCGTGGCTGATGGTGCCGGCGATGCTGTGCTTGCGGTGCTGCAGGCCGGCCAGCTCCAGCGCCTCTTCCGCGCGGGCGTTGACCGCCGCGAAGCCGGTGGCGCGCTGCAGCCAGCGCGCGGCATTCGGCGCGCGCGACTGCGAGGCCAGCCTGACGTTTTCCCAGACGCTGAAGGGCAAAAAGATATTGGTCTTCTGGTAGCTGCGGCCCAGGCCCTTGCCCGAGATTTTTTCGGGCGTCCAGCCGGTCACGTCATGGCTGCCCAGGGTGACGCTGCCCGATGTGGGCGGCAGGTCGCCCGAGAGCAAGTTCGTCAGGGTGGACTTGCCCGCGCCATTGGGGCCTATGACCGCGTGGATGTGGTTGCGCCAGAGGCTGATGGAGACGTCATTGACCGCAGCAAGACCGCCGAATCGCTTCGTCAGGTTTTTCGCGCTGAGGAGGACTTCACTCATGGCCGGCCTCCGCCTTGGATTTGCGCTGGGTGAATTTTTCGACCAGGCCCAGGATGCCGCGCGGCGCGAAGACCACCAGCAGCACGATGAACAGGCCCATCCAGAGCTGCCAGTGCTTGCCGAGGTTCACGCTTCCGAGGGTCGGGAGATCCTTGAACACATGCAGCAGGTATTCAAACGCGAAGGCGCCGACGATGGCGCCCGCGAAATTGCCCATGCCGCCGAGGATGACCATCATGATGGCGTGCGCGCTCATGTGAAAGCCCATGAGCTCGGGGTTGATGTAGCCGGTCTGCGTACCCCACAGGTAGCCGGCCAGGCCCGCGAGCGCGCCGGCCAGCGTGAAGGCCGAGAGCTTGTAGCCGAAGGTGCCGAAGCCCATGGCGCGCATGCGGTGCTCGTTGACGCGTATGCCGGCCAGCGTGCGGCCGAAGGGGCTCCAGAGCAGGCGGCGCAAAAAGGCGTACACCAGCAGCATGGCGCCCAAGGTGAAGTAGTAGAGCGTGAGCTTGTTGTCCAGGTCGAAGGGCGTCCAGCCGAAGACGGCCGCGCTGGGCTTGAAGTTGATGTAGAGCCCGTCGGAGCCGCCCAGGGCCTTGTTGTCGAAGAAGAGGTAGAACACCATCTGCGCGAAGGCCATGGTGACCATGATGAAGTAGATGCCGTGTGTACGCACCACAAAAAAGCCGATGATGAGCGCGGCCAGGCCGGAGGCCAGTACGGCCAGCGGCAGCGTCCACCACAGGCTTACGGGCGTGCCCGCGGGGGTCAAGAAGGCCAACGCATAACCGGCCAGGCCGAAGTAAGCCGCATGGCCCAGCGACACCAGGCCGCTTACGCCCTGCAGCAAATCAAGGCTCATCGCGAAGATGGCCATGATCATCATGCGCGTGACCATCTGGGTGTAGAAGTCGGTGCCCACAAAAGGAAAGGCGACCAGCGCGATCAGCCCCAGGCCCAGCGCCACCTGCACGCCACGCGGCAGGATTTCAAGGTTTGCTTTTGCTGTGCTCATTGTTTGAACAGGCCTTCGGGTTTCCACAGCAGCACGGCCGCCATCAACATATAAACCAGCATGCCCGCCATCGAAGGCAGCAGCACCTTGCCAAAGGTGTCCACCAGGCCGACCAGCAAGGCGGAAATCAGCGCGCCGCGCACCGAGCCTATGCCGCCTATCACCACCACCACAAAACACATGATCAGCACCTGCGAGCCCATGTTGGGGTAGACGCTGGCGACCGGCGCGGCAATCATGCCGGCCACTGCCGCCAGGCCCACGCCCAGCGCGAACACCACGGCATGGATCAGCTTGATGTTGATGCCCAGCGATTCGGCCATGTCGCGGTTGAAGGCGCCGGCGCGTATCTTCATGCCGAGCCGGGTCTTGGAGATCATGAAATAAAGGCCCAGGGCCAGCGCGATGCAGACACCCGACATGAAGAGCCGGTAGACCGGGTAGGAGAGGTTCTCGGTGAGTGGCACCGAGGCGCTCAGCACATCGGGAATCGTCACGCCATGCACGTCGTCGCCCCAGAGGATGGAGCGCACTTCCTCAAAGATATAGATCAGGCCGAAGGTCAGCAGCACCTGGTCCAGGTGATCGCGTTTGTAGAAGTGGCGAAACAGCAGCCACTCCAGCGCCAGCCCGAAGACGACCGACAGCACCGCGCCCAGCAAAATGGCCAGCGTGAGGCTGCCCGTCAGCGTGCTGAGCGACCAGGCCAGGTAGGCGCCCAGCATGTAAAAACTGCCATGGGCCAGGTTGACCACGCCCATGATGCCGAAGATCAGCGTCAGGCCGGCGGCCAGCATGAACAGCAGCAGGCCGTACTGGACGCTGTTGAGCAACTGGATGAGGAAGTTGGCTAGATCCATAAATCAGGTTTATGTGTGGCGACGTGTGAACAACAACAGGCTGCCCATCAGGGTGAATAGGCCGCCCGATACCCGGTTGAACCAGCGCACGGCGCGGCTGGAGCGCAGCAGCGGCGCGATGCGCGAGACGCCCAGCGCGCAGCAGGTCAGCACCGTGAACTCAAAGGCCATAAAGGTCAGGGCCAGGATGGCGAACTGCGGAACAAAGGGCGCGGCCGGGTTCAGGAACTGCGGGAAGAAGGCCGCGAAGAACAGCACAGCCTTGGGGTTGCTGGCACCGACCAGGAAGCCGCGCAGGAAAAACGAGCGGCGCTGCGAGGGGCTGTCGTCCCTGGCCGTGCCGTCAAACACGGCCGCTTCGCTGCGAAAGGTCTTGATGCCCAGCCAGATCAGGTAGGCCGCGCCAATGAGCTTGGCGACCGTGAAGGCGGTCTCTGACGCCGCTAGCAGCGCACCCAGGCCCATGGCCGAGAGCAGCATGACGCACAGCACCGCGGCCACGCTGCCTGCCACCGAAGTCATGGCTTTGCGCGGGCCGTGGTTGAGCGCATTCGTCATGCACATCAGCATGGTCGGGCCGGGCGTGAGGATCAGCAGCGCGACGGCTGCGACATAGAGGAGGTAGGTGGTGAGCGTCATGGGCTTGAAGATAGCATTGCCAGAAGCCAGCCAGCAGGGTCCGTGCCAGCTATATAAAAAAAAGGGACGGAGCCGAGCCCCGATCCTTCCCTGCCAGCAGGGGCCGCGGAACCGGCTTTGCCGGGCCGCAGGCGCAGCGGCCCCCTCGGGGGAAGGGAGCTACACGCAGTGAGCGACCGTGGGGGCCAAGATCAACCCATCTTGCAGCCGGCGCCGGAATCGGCCAAGGCTTTGGCGGCAACGCCAATCACCTTGTTTTCCTTGTTCTCGACCACGCGCAGGTACATGTCCTGCACCGGGTTGTGCGAGGGGCTCATGGTCCACTTGCCGCGCGGGCTGTCGATGACGGCGCCCTCCAGCGCTTTGTACAGGGCCTGCTTGTTGCTCAAATCACCCTTGACGGCATTGGCGCCCTGAATCAGCAGCAGGCCGGTGTCGTAGCCTTGCACTGCGTACACGTCGGGCTGCATCTTGAATGTCTTGGCGTAGCTCAGGCGGAACTGGCCGTTGCGCTGGGTCGGCAGCGAGTCGCTGTAGTGCATGGTCGTGATGATGCCGTTGGCCGCGGGGCCGGCGGCGTCGAGCACACCTTCGGTCAGGAAGCCGGAGCCGTACAGCGGGATCTTTTCCTTCAGGCCCGCGGCGGCGTAGTCCTTGATGAACTTGGCGGCGCCGCCGCCGGCGAAGAAGCAGGCCACGGCATCGGGCTTGATCGCCGCGATCTCGGTCAGCAGGGCCTGGAATTCGACTTGCGGGAAGGGCAGGCCCAGTTCCTTGACGATGGTGCCGCCCGCGGCGGTGTAGCTTTCCTTGAAGCCTTCAAAAGCCTCGTCGCCGGCCGCGTATTTCCAGGTGATCCAGACGGCCTTCTTGTGGCCGCGGTCCACCATGGCCTTGCCCAGGGCGCGGGTGGGCTGGGAATTGGTGAAGGAGGTGCGGAACACATTGGGCGCGCACAGGCTGCGTGTGGCGGCGTGTACGCCGGCATTGGGGATCAGGCTCAGCACGCCGCTGTCGCGCGCGACCTTCTGGATGCCCATCTGCACGCCCGAGTGCACCGTGCCGACCAGCACGTCGACCTTGTCGCGCTGCACCAGCTTGTTGGCGTTTTCAATGCCCTTGGACGGCTCGGACTCGTCGTCCACCTTGAAGAATTCGATCTCGCGGCCGCCCAGCTTGCCGCCTTGGTCGTTGATCGCCATGCGAAAGCCGTTTTCAATGGCCACGCCCAGCTGCGCGAAGGTACCGGTATAGGGCAGCATGAAGCCGACACGCACCTTGCCGGACTGCGCGCGCACGATTTCGGGGAGCAAAAGGCCGGTGGAGGCCGCCCCTATCATGGCGGCGCTGCGGGTCAGTACAAGTCGGCGTGAGGTCATGGAATAGCTCCTGGTTGAGGCTGAAAACTGTTAGACGAATAGTAAGCGTGCGTTGTGTGGCCGGCCCTAGTGTAAAACCCGAGATTGAGGATTAAATTGTTTACATCTAAAGCAATGACCATGCCTGATTTGGGCCGGTTTGCACTTTTTTGCGGTGCCCTGTTGCCGCACGCCGGGTTCTCTTGCGCGCGGCGCTTCAGCGCGGCTGGCGCAGCTTGAAGCGCTGGATCTTGCCGGTGGCCGTCTTGGGCAGTTCGCTCACGAACTCTATCCAGCGCGGGTATTTGTAGGGCGCGAGCTGCTGCTTCACATGGGCCTTGAGCTCGTCCATGGTGGCGCTCTGGCCGGCCTTGAACACCACATAAGCCTTGGGTTTGACGAGCTCGTCGGCATCGGCCACGCCGATGACCGCCACTTCCAGCACGGCGGGGTGCGTCATCAGGCAAGCCTCGACCTCGAAGGGCGAGACATAGATGCCGCCGACCTTGAGCATGTCGTCGCTGCGCCCGCCATAGGTGTAAAAACCGTCGGCGTCGCGGGTGTACTTGTCGCCGCTCTTGGTCCATTCGCCGGCGAAGGTGGCCTTGGTCTTGGCGCGGTTGTTCCAGTACATGATGGCGGCGCTGGGGCCGCTGATCTGCAGCTCGCCGATCTCGCCGTCGGCGCATTCGCGGCCGTCGTCACCCATGATGCGCAGGGCGTAGCCCGGGACCGCCTGGCCGGTGGTGCCGTAGCGCACCTGGCCAGGCCGGTTGGACAAAAAGATGTGCAGCATCTCGGTCGAGCCTATGCCGTCCAGGATTTCGCAGCCGTACTGCGCCGTCCATTTTTTACCGATCTCGGCGGGCAGGGCCTCGCCCGCGCTGGTGCACACGCGCAGGCTTAGTTCGGACTTCGCCGGCTTGGCCGGGTCGGCGAGCAGGGCGGCATACAGCGTGGGCACGCCGTAGAAAATCGTCGGCCGGTATTTTTTGAGCAGGGCAAAAACATCGGCCGGCGCCGGGCGCGCCGGCAGCAGCACTGTCGTGGCGCCCACGCTCATGGGGAAGGTCAGCGCATTGCCCAGGCCGTAGGCAAAAAACAGCTTGGCGGCGGAATACACCACGTCGGACTCGCGTATGTCCAGCACACCGCGGCCGTAGAGCTCGGCCGTCTGGATCAAATGGCTGTGCAGGTGCACCGTGCCCTTGGGCGTGCCGGTGGAGCCGCTGGAATACAGCCAGAAGCAGGCGTCGTCGGCGCAGGTGGCGGTGACGGTGGGCGTGGCCGGCGCCGCGCGCAGCAGGCCGGCCAGGGTGGCATGCGGCGCGCAGTCGTCGACGCCGGCGACGACCACTGTTTTCAGCGTGTCGACTTTCCCCAGCAGCGGCTCGAAGGCCGGCAGCAGGGCGTGCGAGACGATCAGGCCCCGGGCGCGCGAGTCGCGCAGCATGAATTCAAAGTCCTGCGTGGTGAGCAAGGTGTTGGCCGCGATGGGCAGCACGCCCGCGAGTATGCAGCCGAGGAAGGCGACCGGCCACTGCGGCGTGTCCAGCATGGCCAGCAGCACGCGGCTTTCGGGTGCAAAGCCCTGGGCGCGCAGTGCATTGGCAAAACGGTGGGATTGTTCGGCAAGTTCGCCGTAGCTCAGTTGCTCGCCGCTCAGCGCGTCCCTAAAAGCCACTTTGCCGGGGCGCGTGGTGTTGCGTGCCAGCAGGTCGTGCGCCGCGTTGTAGTCGCGCGGGATGCTCACCCGGGGCGGGCTTGCCGAATGGTCTGCGCTGCTTGTTTGCATGCTTGTCTCCAGATTGCTGTTATTTTGGTAGCTGCTTGCGCACGCTGATCAAGCGCTACGGTGTCTTCTTTTGTATGTCAGGCGGTGGCAGGGCTGGCCCCCAATGTCTGCAGGGCGCCGGTGAGCCACTGGCGGCACCACTCGGTGCCTTCGGTTTCCGGCATGGTGCCGCTGCTTGCGTCGTGGCACCAGATCTCGCCTATGCGCTGCGCGCCCAGGTCCTGCAGGCGTTCGTCGAACTTTTTGCCGCCGAAGCAAAAAGTCTGCATATAAGTGCGGTCGCCCAGCGCGATCACGCCGTAGCGCACATGGCCGAGGAATTGCGGGTTGCTGCCCAGTGATTCATAGAGGGCGCGCGCGTTGTCGGGCACGTCGCCCGAGCCATAGGTGGAGCTGCAGATGAGATAAAGTGCATCTTCTGCCTGGGCCGCGTCGAAGACGCTGATGTCCAGATTGTCCATCAGCTCGACCTCAATATCACTCACCAAATCCGCGCAATCCATCTGAATTGCTTGTGCGACATAGTCAGCGGTGCTGGTCATGGTGCCTACAAGGATTTTGAGTTTCATCAAAAAGTCTCCAGAAAAAAGATGCAATAAACTGCTTTACATCAAGTTAAAGTGAAGTATACTGCAATTAATGTGGGGCGCAACGGTAAAAGTTGCATAAAGACCTAATTTTTTCAAACGGGTGTCTCTTGGAAATCATGTCTGAACAGGAATCGAAAGCCACGCTCAGTGAACTGGGCGCCCGCGTTCGGGCCTGGCGTGCCCGCCGCGGCATGACGCGCAAGCAGCTGGCTTCGGATTCGGGCCTGAGCGAGCGCTTTCTGGCCGACGTGGAAAGCGGCAAGGGCAATGTCTCCATCAATTCACTCGAAGCCGCCGCCCGCGCGCTCAACATCTCCATCCTGGAGCTGCTGCAGGACGCCCCGCGACCGGCGCTGGCCCGCGTGCAGGGCCTCTTGACACGGCTGGACGATGCCCAGCTGGACCAGGCTTACAGCCTGCTGGGCGGCACTTTCGGCCTCAGCGATTCCTTGGGCCGCGAGCGGCGCGTGGCGCTGATAGGTTTGCGCGGGGCCGGTAAATCCACGCTGGGCAGCCAGCTGGCGGCTGAGCGCGGCGTGCCTTTTATCGAGCTGGACCGCGAGATCGAACGCGAGGCCGGCACCAGCATGAACGAAATTTTGCTGCTGCATGGCCAGGCCGGCTACCGGCGTTATGAGCGGCGCGCGCTGTTCCGCATCGCCGAGGACCACCCGGAAGGCGTGGTCATGACCACGGGCGGCAGCATCGTCAGCGAGCGCGAAACCTTCGACCTGTTGCAAAGCCGCTTTTACTGTGTCTGGCTCAAAGCCAGCCCCGAGGAGCACATGGCCCGCGTGGTGGCCCAGGGTGACATGCGGCCCTTTGACACGACGCGCGGCGCGACCGACGAGGCCATGGAAGACATACGCCGCATCCTCTCGAGCCGCGAAGCGCTGTATGCCCGCGCCGACGCCGTGGTTGATACCGCCGCGCGCACACTGAAACAAAGCTTGAAAGACCTGGAACGCGCCGTTCCCAAAACATCCGTGCGCGACACCGCAGAACGAACCTAACCGGAGACAACCCCATGAACGCCATGACAGAGCCGCTTTTATTCAAACAGGTCATTGCCGGCCAGGAGCGCGAGCTCGTGAGCTTCTCCACCCATCCGGGCAAATACCAGCACTGGACGCTGAGCGTGGAGGGCGACGTTGCGCGCCTGAAGCTCGACATCAATGAAGACGGCGGCATCAAGCCCGGCTACAAGCTCAAGCTCAACAGCTACGACCTGGGCGTGGACATCGAGCTGCACGATGCCATCAACCGCGTGCGCTTCGAGCACCCGGCCGTCAAGGTGCTGGTGTTCGAGTCGGGCAAGGAGAAGATCTGGTGCTCGGGCGCCAATATCTACATGCTGGGCCTCTCGACACACGGCTGGAAGGTCAACTTCTGCAAGTTCACCAACGAAACCCGCAACGGCCTGGAAGACTCCTCGCGCCATGACGGCCTGAAGGCGGTTGCCGCGGTGACCGGCGCCTGCGCCGGCGGCGGTTACGAGCTGGCCCTGGCCTGCGACCGCATCATCATGGTGGACGACCGTTCCTCCACTGTGAGCCTGCCGGAAGTGCCCTTGCTGGGCGTGCTGCCCGGCACCGGCGGCCTGACCCGCGTGACCGACAAGCGCAAGGTGCGCCGCGACCTGGCCGACATCTTCTGCACGACCTCCGAGGGCGTGCGCGCCGACCGCGCCAAGGACTGGAAGCTGATCGACGCCCATGCCAAGCCGCAGCAGTTCGGCGAGCTGCTGGCCGCCGAAATCCAGGCGCTGCGCGCGCAGTCCACACGGGCCGGCGCCAAGGGCATAGAACTGACGCCGCTCAAGGCGCTGATCGACGACAGCGGTTACCACTACAGCGTGGTCGACGCGCAGGTGGACCGCGAAAAGCGCATCGCCACCATCACCGTCAAGGCTCCGGCGGCAGCCATTGAGTCCACACCCGAAGCGATTGAAGCGGCCGGCGCCAGCTGGTACCCGCTCAAGCTGCAGCGCGAACTCGACGACGCCATCCTGAACCTGCGCACCAATGAGCTCGAAGTTGGCACCTGGGTTATCAAGACCACCGGCGACGCCGGCCAGGTGATGCGCATGGACGAAGTGCTGGCCAAACTGAAAGACCACTGGCTGGTGAAAGAAACCACGGGCGCGCTGCGCCGCACGCTGGCGCGGCTGGACGTCACCAGCCGTTCGCTGATCGCGTTGGTGGATGCTGGTTCGTGTTTTGCCGGCACCTTCTATGAACTGGCCCTGGCCTGCGACCGCATTTACATGCTCGATTTGCCCGACGCACCCGACAGCGCCCCGGCCTTGCAACTGAGCCCGGCCAACTTCGGCTGGTTCCCGGCTGTCAACGGCCTGACGCGTTTGCAAACCCGCTTTTGCGAAGATGAGGCCACGATTTCCCAGCTGCAAAAACTCGGCGACAGCCCGCTGCGCGCCGACCAGGCGCTGGCCCTGGGCCTGGTGACCCTGACGCCCGATGACATCGACTGGGAAGACGAAATTCGCATCATGCTGGAAGAGCGCGCCTCGCTCTCACCCGACGCCATGACCGGCATGGAGGCCTCGCTGCGCTTCCCGGGCAAGGAGACCATGGAGACGCGCGTGTTTGGCCGTCTCTCGGCCTGGCAGAACTGGATATTCATTCGCCCGAATGCGGTGGGAGAAGACGGTGCGTTGAAATTGTTTGGAACCGGCAAAAAAGCCAAGTTCGACTGGAAACGGATTTAAGGAAACATCATGAGCACCATAGACCTCCAAGCCCTGATTCCCAACAACGTCCACCTGGGCGAAAACCGCCAGCTCCAGCGCGCGCTCGAGCATTGGCAGCCGGCCTTCCTGAACTGGTGGGACGAGATGGGCCCCAGCGACTTCAAGGCCAAGGAAGTCTATTTGCGCACCGCCGTCGGTGTGGACGCTTCGGGCTGGGCCAGCTACGGCTACACGCCCATGCCCGACTACCGTTGGGGCATCTTCCTGGCCGACAAGGAAGAGGGCCGCAAGATCGGCTTTGGCGACCACATGGGCGAGGACGTCTGGCAGGACGTGCCCGGTGAGTACCGCTCCACCTTCCGCCGTCTCATCGTGACCCAGGGCGACACCGAGCCGGCTTCGGTCGAGCAACAGCGCCTGCTGGGCCATACCGCGCCTTCGCTCTATGACCTGCGCAACCTGTTCCAGGTCAATGTGGAAGAGGGCCGGCACCTCTGGGCCATGGTGTACCTGCTGCATGCGCACTTCGGCCGTGACGGCCGCGAGGAAGCCGAAGAGCTGTTGATGCGCCACAGCGGCGACGCCGACAAGCCGCGCATCCTGGGCACCTTCAACGAGCCCATGGACAACTGGCTGAGCTTTTTCATGTTCACCTACTTCACCGACCGCGACGGCAAGTTCCAGCTCAAGTCATTCGCGGAGTCCGCCTTCGACCCGCTGGCGCGCACCACGCGTTTCATGCTCACCGAAGAGGCCCACCACATGTTTGTCGGCGAAACCGGCGTGGGTCGCGTCATCAAGCGCACGCTGGAAGTGATGAAGGAGCTGGACACCGACGACGTCGCCACGCTGCGCAAGGCCGGCGTGATCGACCTGCCCACCATCCAGAAGTTCATGAATTTCTGGTTCACCTCCTCGCTGGACCTATTCGGCTCGGAAGCCTCGTCGAACGCCGCCAACTACTTCAGCAACGGCATCAAGGGCCGGCCCGACGAAGCCAAGTTCGCCGACCACCTGGAGCTGGAAACCGAGATGAGCATCGTGGTGCCTGACGGGCAGGGTGGCTTCAAGAATGAGACCATCTCGACTCGCAACGGCATGAATGAAATCACGCGCCTTGAATACGTCAAGGATTGCAATGTCGGCGTGACGCGCTGGAACATGGGCATCAAGCGCGCCGGCGTGGACTTTGAGCTGACCCTGCCTTCGACGCGCTTTCGCCGCGAGGTCGGCGCCTGGGCCGGCAATTTCACCGACCCGCAGGGAAACCCGATTAGCACAGCCGATTTTGAGGCCAGGAAAGACCAGTGGTTGCCCACGGCGGCCGACACGGCGTTTGTCAAAAGCCTGATGAACCGTGTCACGGAGCCTGGCAAGATGGCTGCGTGGATTGCACCACCGGACCGCGGCATCAATGCCAACCCGCTCGAGTACGAATACGTCAAGCTCTGACAGACTTCTGAAACAGGCTAGGCAAGGAGCGCACCGCGCTCCTTGAGCAGATCCCGTAGCAGCGAGCGGTGGCAGCGCGCCTCGTTCTCGCAGTAGCAGCCCACCGCGAAGTTGGCCTGGTGCGACAGCGCCGCCAGCAGGTCCAGGTTGCGGCTGGCATCGGGCTCGTTCATCTCGGCCCGGTATTTTTTGCTGAAGGCGGCCCAGTCCTTGTCGGATTCCACGCTCTGGCCCAGCTTCATGGTCTCCACGCTGGGCGCGAGGTTGGGGTACCAGACGTCGTACCAATCCTGCGAGGCGAACTCGGTCTTGGGCACGCCGCGCGGCGGCCTGCGCACCGTGCCTATGCGCAATCCCTCGTTGGTGCTGCGGGCTGTACCCAGCCTGACGATCTTCACGGCCATTGCGGTCTCCTTTTTGGGCGAAGGCTATTCAGAGGACCCTATTTTGAAACGACTCAGGGCGCGGCCGGGGCGGTGGCCGCGCCTGGCTCCAGGGGGTCGGCGCCTGACATCTCCCGCATCTGGCGCGTAATTTCATCGTCGGCCATGGGCGCCTGCGCGGAGGCCGCGGGGGCGGGCGCATCCAGCCAGTGCACGGTGGCCGGAAACGCGAACACCGCCGCCGTGAGCGCGACCTGCACCAGCAGCATGGGCCACAGCGCACCCAGCAGCCGCCGGCTTGAAATAGCCGGCAGGCCCGAGCGGGAGCGGGCCATCAGCACCGCATAACCCATGGGCGGGATCAGGAAACTCAGCTGCAGCACCAGGAGCAGCAGCACCGCCGCCTGCTGGGCGTCGCCCAGGCGCGCGATGAGCGCGGGCGCGACGATGGGCACGATGACAAAAATCATCTCGAAGGCATCCAGCACCCAGGCGCACAGGGCCACCAGCAACAGCACCAGCGCGGCCGTCAGGCCCGGCGGCAGTGTGGAGCCCAGCAACAGGCCGTTAAGCCAGCGGTCGGTGCCGAATATGCGAAACACCAGGCTGAAGGTGGTCGCGCCCACCAGCAGCGCGAACAGCGCGCCGCTGAGTTTGAGCGTGTCGGCCAGCACCAGCCGCCAGCCGGAGGCCGGCAGCGAACGGCCGATGAGGGCCGTGGCGACCAGCAGCATCGCGCCGGTGGCCGCCGCCTCCACCGCATAAAGCTTTCCGGTAAAGACACCGACCAGCAGCACAAGGATGGTGCCGCCTGCGGCCAGGGCGATGGCCGTCTGCGACCGGCTGGCGGGGGCTTGCGGCGACGTTTCCCTGAGCTTGCGTGCCTGGCGCCAGGCCACCAGGGCCCAGAGCGCCAGCACGCACAGGGCGGGCAGCAGCGCGGCATGCATCACGTCCTGGGTGTTGATGATGCGCTGGCCGGCCTGCAGATAACCAGGCAGCCGGCTGGCTTCCAGGTGCGCCAGCATCATCGCGTCACCCAGCAGCAGCAATACCAGAGAGGGCGGAACCACCACGCCTATGGTGGCGGCCACGCTGATGATGGAAACGGCCCGGGCGGTGTCCAGGTGCGCCATGCGCGGGGCTACCAGGCGCGAGAGCAGGGCCGAACTGGAGGCGACCGAGCCGTTCATGGGGGCGATGAGGGCGCCCACGCCCAGGGCCGAGAGGGCATGCGCGCCGGCCAGCGGGCGGAACAGCCGTAACAGCGCGGAAAACAGGGCATCGGCCACCGTAAGGCGTTGCAGCAGCACGCCCATAAAAACGTACAGCGGCATGGCCTGCAGCAAATCATTTTCCAGCAGGCCCAGCGTGCGCACGGGCAAGGCTTGCAGAATCTGGAGGTCGAAAGCCCCTGTGGCCAGGCCCAGCGCCGCGAACAGGCTGGACACGCCTATCAGCAAGGCCCAGACTGGCAGGCCGGTGGCGAGAATCAGTGCGCCCAGCGCCAGCAGCATCCACACGCCCGCGAGGGGGCCGGTGAGGCTCATGGCGAGCCCGGCGCGCGGCCGTGCGGCAGCAGTTCGAGCAGGCCTTCGGCCAATACCAGCAGGAGCATCAGCGCCATGGCGAGCTTGATCACAAAATAACCCGGCGTGAGCGTTTCGCCAAACCGCTCAAAAGAAGCCACCGAGGCCGCGACCAGCGGCCAGCCGGCCCAGAGCATGAACAGCGCCCAGGGCGTGACGCAGGCCAGCAATGCCCAGGCATGCCAGCGCGGCCGGGATACGCCGCTCGGATGCGGCTGCAGGGAGGCCAGGTGGGCGTGGCTTCTCGAGGCCGCGGTCACGGCCACCGCCACATACAGCGCGAACAGCACCTGCGCGGCGTCATTGGCTTGGCGCGAATAGGCTTGCACGAGTTCACGCAGCGGCCATTGGGCCAGCAGCAGCGCCGCCAGCGGCAGCACCAGCAGAGCGAACACCGTGGTCATGCGGGTCAGGCCTTTGTCCACCCCGGATACGGCCCTGATGACAGCCTCCATCCTCATGCGGCACCAGGCTTGCCGTGGCACGCTTTTGTGTCGGGCCGGTGCGGACCAGGCTGGGCAACACGGCGAAGTTTCATGGTGCGATCCAGTGAATGGAAAAAATGAGGGCGGCCGCGGGAAAGTGTAGCGGGTTCGGGCTATAATATTTGACTAGTCGGAGTGTGGCGCAGTCTGGTAGCGCACCTGGTTTGGGACCAGGGGGTCCAAGGTTCGAATCCTTGTACTCCGACCATCATTTCCCCGTAAAAAGCCCACGCCAGTGGGCTTTTTCATGTCCGCCTGGTTCGCCTCAAAAGGCCCGGCCCTGGGCCCCGGGGGCAACCCTCAGGATTTGAGCGGCCCGAAGTTGGACGTGCGCCAGTATTCGCGCACCTGTTCCAGCTTTTCCTGGAAATCCCGAAAATGCAGTGGCTTGCGCACATAGCTGTTAAGGCCGCCCTGAATTTCCTTCACGATCGGGGAGTATTTGGGCTCGGAGGTCAGGATGACGACGGGCACAAAGAAGGTGCGGGGATCGCCGCGCATGCGCTGCATGACTTCCGCGCCACTGAGCCCGGGCAAATTCAGGTCCAGCATGACCAGCTCGGGTGGCTGGTCGGACGGCCGGCCGCTGTAGGCACCTTCGCAGAAAAGGTAGTCCAGGGCTTCCGTGCCGTCGCGGGCGACGATGATTTCATGATCGGCGCCGTTTTCCTGCAGCGTCACCAGCGTCAACTCGACGTGAGCGGGGTTATCCTCCACCAGCAGCATGGTTGGTCTGGGCATGTTTGCTCGCCTCCTTGGTATTGACGGCCTTCGGGCTCGCGGCCGTAACCCCGAATATATACCTCCGGCCTTGGCCGGCGGTGTCAGCGAGGTTCGCGGGTAGGGGGTGAGGGGGTGTGGCTGGCGCCATGTCTGGCCTGCCCGGAGGGGATCGAACCCCCGACCCTCAGCTTAGAAGGCTGATGCTCTATCCAACTGAGCTACGGGCAGTCTGTGTGTGCAAGCCGGGGCAAGGCCGCGCAGGGGCGGCCGCCGTTTCCAGCTCGTCGCGAATCATACCTTCAATCGCCGGCCGCCGGCCCGGCCGGCAGGCCCCAGCTTAGCGCTTTTCGTACTGGGTTTTGCCGAACAGCACTTCCCGCGCCTTGTCGTCGGTGATGGGCCTGCGCAGCTCGGCCAGCACCTTGACGCCGCGCTGCACGGCGGGGCGCTCGCTGATCAGGTCGAACCAATTTTTCAGGTGCGGGTAGTCGGCCCAGTCTATGCCGTGGTTCTCCCAGTTGCGCAGCCAGGGAAAGATGGCGATGTCGGCAATGCTGTATTCGTCGCAGGCGATGAAGGCATGGGTGGACAGCTGCTTGTCCATCACGCCGTAAAGCCGCTTTGTTTCGTTGGTGTAGCGCTTGATCGCGTAGTCAATTTTTTCGGGCGCATACTGGCGGAAATGGTGGGTCTGGCCGATCATGGGTCCGACGCCACCCATCTGGAACATCAGCCACTGCAGCACCTGGAATTTCAGGCGGTTGGTTTTCGGCAGCAGCTTGCCGGTCTTGGCGGCCAGGTAAAGCAGGATGGCGCCGGATTCGAAGACGGAGATGGGCTGGCCGTCGGGACCGACCGGGTCGACGAGGGCCGGGATCTTGTTGTTCGGGCTGATGGCCAGGAATTCGGGCTTGAACTGGTCGCCGGTGCCGATGTTGACGGGAATGGCCTGCCAGTCGCGGCCCAGGTGCAGGCCGCATTCTTCCAGCATGATGTGGACTTTATGGCCGTTGGGCGTGGGCCATGAGTAAACATTGATCATCGGGGTGTCCTTGACTACTATGATGGTCGCTGCACTTTAAGAGAAAAGCGAAAACCATGTTCGAGCGGCTGAAGAAAGTCTTTGTTGCGGGTAAGGCGGATGCCGGCGATGCGGCTACGTCGGATGAAGCCGTGTCCGAATGGGCCGGGACCCGCGGCTTTTCTTTCACCGGCATGGGGCAGGGCAAGGGTTTTGCGCTCAAGGGCAATGTGGGCGGCAAGCCCTGGAAAATGGAGCGCGGCCGCCCCTCGCGCGATTACATCCGCGGCGAGGAACTGCGCGCCCGCGGCGAGATCAAGGTCAACGACGACGTCACCGTCCTGGTTATGAACCGGGCCCTGAAGGATGCGCTGGAAAAAAAGGCCTACCAGGCCTATACCGACACCCTGCAGACCACCGCCGATCCCAACATGCCGGAAGAGGTGCGCTGGCTGGCCATGTACCCCGAAGTCGGCTGGGAAAGCCTGCCCAAGCCTTTCTGGGAACGCTATGCGGTGATGGCCGACCATCGTTCGAATGCGATGGCTTGGCTGGATCCGCAACTGGTCGAGTTGATGATGTCCTGGCCCGAGCCGGCACCCGACCCGCAGGTGCCCTTTATCCTGATGGTGCTGCGCGGCAAGGCCTATCTGCGCATGCAGTACACCCCGGCCGATATGCCCACGCTGGAGCACGCGGCCCTGATTTTCACCACGGCCTGCGAGTCGGCGATCGCCGGCCTGTCCAACGACCTTACCTTGTAAGAGGTGTTCGCCTCAGGCGCCGCGCGTGATCGGCATTTCCACTTCGCCGGGCATGAGCAGGTGCTTGGCCAGTTCCAGCTTGGCCAGCGAGGCGCGGTGCACCTCGTCCGGGCCGTCGGCCAGGCGCAGGGTACGCTGGCTGGCGTAGGCGTAAGCCAGCGGAAAGTCGTCCGACACACCGCCGCCGCCGTGGGCCTGTATGGCCCAGTCGATGATCTGGCAGGCCATATTGGGCGCCACCACCTTGATCATCGCGATCTCGGCCTTGGCGACCTTGTTGCCCACGGTGTCCATCATGTAGGCGGCCTTGAGCGTCAGCAGGCGGGCTTGCTCAATCATGCAGCGCGCCTCGGCGATGCGCTCGTGCCAGACCGACTGGCTGGCAATCGGCTTGCCGAAGGCGACGCGGCTGTTCAGGCGCTTGCACATCAGCTCCAGCGCGCGCTCGGCGATGCCTATGCTGCGCATGCAGTGGTGTATGCGCCCGGGGCCGAGGCGGCCCTGGGCGATTTCAAAGCCGCGGCCTTCACCCAGTAGCAGGTTGGCCGCGGGCACGCGCACATTGACCAGGCGCACCTCCATGTGGCCGTGCGGCGCGTCGTCGTAGCCGAAGACCGACAGCGGGCGGATCACCGTGATGCCGGGCGTGTTGGCCGGCACCAGGATCATCGATTGCTGCTCGTGGCGGCCGGCGTCGGGATTGGTCTTGCCCATGACGATGTAGACGGCGCAGCGCGGGTCGCCCGCGCCGGAGGACCACCACTTGAGGCCGTTGAGCACATAGTGGTCGCCGTCGCGCTCAATGCGGCACTGGATGTTGGTTGCGTCCGACGAAGCAACTTCCGGCTCGGTCATCAGGAAAGCCGAGCGGATCTCTCCCTTGAGCAGCGGATCCAGCCACTGGTCCTTGTTGGCCTCGGAGCCGTAACGGGCGATGGTTTCCATGTTGCCGGTGTCGGGCGCCGAGCAGTTGAAGACCTCGGCCGCGAAAGGCACGCGGCCCATGATCTCGCACAGCGGCGCGTACTCGAGGTTGGACAGGCCTTCGGGCGCGCGCGGCGAGTGCGGCAAAAACAGGTTCCACAGGCCGGCCGCGCGGGCTTTGGGCTTGAGTTCTTCGACCAGCTTTGTCGGCACCCAGGCATTGCCCTTGGCGCGTTTCTCGGCGATCTCGCGGAAGAAGCGCGCCTCGTTCGGGTAGATGTGCTCGTCCATGAACTTGAGCAGGCGCGCCCGCAGTTCCTGTACCTTGGGGGTGTAGTTGAAGTCCATGAAATCTCCAGAAGGGGTGTGGGGCGGTGTTGTTGTATAGGGGAGGGCTGATGTCAGCCTTGGCTCTTGAGGGCAAAGCCCCAGGCCATCTTGGCCAGCAGCGGCGCGCCGGCGGCCGAGCTGACGGCCTGGGCGCTGGAGGCGGTCCCGGTTTCGACGCGCTTGGCGATGCCCTGCAGGATGGCCGCGATGCGAAACAGGTTGTAGGCCATGTAGAAATTCCAGTCGGCCTTGAGCGCTTCGGGTGTGGCCAGGCCGGTGCGCTCGCAGTAGCGGCGTATGTATTCGGATTCGCTGGGAATGCCCAGGCTTTCGACGTCCAGCCCGCCGATGCCGCGGAAGGCTCCGGGCGGGATGTGCCAGGCCATGCAGTGGTAGCTGAAGTCGGCCAGCGGATGGCCCAGGGTGGACAGTTCCCAGTCGAGCACCGCAAGCACGCGTGGCTCGGTGGCATGGAACAGCAGGTTGTCGAGCCGGAAGTCGCCGTGCACGATGGAGACCAGGCTTTCATCGCACGCGCTGGCCGGGATGTTGGCCGGCAGCCATTGCATCAGGCTGTCCATCTCGGCGATGGGCTGGGTGATGGAGGCGATGTACTGCTTGCTCCAGCGGCCTATCTGGCGCTCAAAGTAGTTGCCGGGCTTGCCGTAGTCGGCCAGGCCCCGCTCGGCGAACTTCACCTTGTGCAGGGCGGAGATCACGCGGTTCATTTCGTCGTAAATCTCGGCGCGCTGGGTTTTGTCCATGCCGGGCAGGGACTGGTCCCAGAGCACACGGCCTTCGACGAACTCCATCACGTAGAAGGCGCGGCCTATCACGGACTCGTCTTCGCAAAGGCAATACATCTTCGGCACCGGCACATCGGTGCCCTGCAGGCCTTGCATGACCTTGAATTCGCGCTCCACCGCATGGGCCGAAGGCAGCAACTTGGCCACGGGACCGGGTTTAGCACGCATCACGTAAGACGCGCCGGGCGTGAGCAGCTTGTAAGTCGGGTTGGACTGGCCGCCCTTGAAGATTTCCGCCGTCAGCGGGCCCTTGAAGCCGGGCAGGTGGCTGCTGAGGTAAGCAGTGAGCGCGTCGAGGTCAAACGCGTGCGCGCCGGACACGGCCCGGGTGCCGACAAAGTGGTCGAAGTTGCTCATGCTGAAAGGGCTCGTCCCCGTGTGTTTATTTTTCGATTTCGGCTTCGGAAATGCGCATCAGGGCTTGCCGGTTGCGTACCACCAGGCCGCCCGGCTCTATGCGTATGGCTTCCTCGCGCTCCATGGCCTTGAGTTCCTGGTTCACGCGCTGGCGCGAGGCGCCCAGCAACTGGGCCAGTTCTTCCTGCGCCAGCTGCAGGCCTATGCGCACTTCTCCACCGTCCGCCAGGCTGGGCACGCCGTAGCTGCGCACCAGGTGCAGCAACTGCTTGGCCAGGCGCGCGCGCAGGGGCAGGGTGTTGAGGTCTTCCACCAGGCCGAAGAGCTGCCGTATGCGGCGCGCATGCAGGCGCAGCAAGGCTTCGTAGAGCTCGACGTGCTGGCTCAAGATCTTGCGCAGGTCGGCGCGCGAGACGCACAGCAGCGTGGTCTCGCCATGGGCATAGGAGTCGTGGGTGCGCCGCTCGCCGTCGAAGATCGCCACGTCGCCGACCCACAGGCCCGGCTCCACATAGGTCAGCGTGACCTGCTTGCCCGAAATCGAGGTCGAGCTCACGCGAATGGCGCCCCGTGCGCAGGAGATCCATTCCTCCGGCACATCGCCGCGGGCGCTGATGAGTTCGCCGTCTTTGTAGCGTTTGACGTAGGCGGATCGGAATATGTCGTGCCTCAGGGATGGGGACAGGGATGAAAACCAGCGGCCATTGTTGATGGCCTCTCGTTCCTCTATCGTAAGAATGGGATCGTCCATGGTCTGTCTTTTGAGTGACTAACAAGACGTCCATTGTCGCTTGAGGGACCCGTCCGGCGCCAGCGGGCTGTCGCATGGGTGTCGCCCGGCAGGGTGCCGGGGAATGGTGGCGGGGCGGCCTGTGACTGGCCTGCCCGCAAAAGGCCCGCTTAGCGGTAGTGCGGCGTGCGCTTGTTCAGGAAGGCGTCTATGCCTTCGCCCGCATTGGCGTCGTGCAGGTTGCGCACGAAGTGGTCCTGCTCGCGGGCCAGTTGCTGGTTCAGCGTGTTGCCGGCCGCCTCGTTGATGAGTTCCTTGATGCTGGCCAGCGCATTGGGCGCGCGCGCATTGAGGCTTTCGGCCAGTTCCCGGGCCTGGGCCAGGGCTTCGCCCGGGGCTGTGACCCGGTTCACCAGGCCGAAGTCATGCAGCCGGCGCGCCCCTATGCGTTCGCCGTTCATCAGCAGTTCGCTGGCCAGCGCCCGCGGCAGGGCGCGTGCCAGCGCCCAGCTGCCGCCGCCGTCGGGCGACAGCGCCACGGTGCTGTAGGACATCACAAACACGGCGTTGTCGGCCGCCACCACAAAATCGCAGGCCAGCACCAGCGAAAAACCGGCGCCGGCGGCCGCGCCTTCCACGGCGGCGATCACTGGCTTGGGGTAGGTGCGTATCGAATCTATCCAGTTGTGCAGGCCTTCTATGCTCTGCGCCTGCACCTCGGGCGCCTCGCGGCGGTTGGCCTCCAGCCGCTGCAGGTTGCCGCCCGCGCAGAAAATCGCGCCTTCGCCGGTAATGACCACGCTGCGGATCTCGGGGTTGTTCTCGGCGGCGTTCAGGGCTTCAATGCCCGCAGCATAGATGTCGGGCCCCAGGGCATTCTTGAACTCCGGGTTGCTGATCGTCAGGATAAGGGTCTGGCCCTCGCTGGTACTCTTGATTGCGCCTGCCATGTCACTTGTTCCAATGCGAAAGAAGGGGTAGCTGGAGAGCGGATTCCCACGCCAGTGGGGGCCGCGGAACTGGCTTCGCCAGGCCGCAGGCGCCGCCCCCTCGAGGGGGGAAGGTGCTACACGAAGTGAGCATCCGACGGGGGTGTTTCATTCTTCCACATGCATGAGGCTCAAGCCGATGGCACCGCGGCGCCGCAGCCAGGGGGAGGGGCGGTAGCGCTGGTCGCCGTACACGGTCTGCATGTTGAACAGCACCTCCAGCACATTGGTGGGGCCGTAGCGGTCGCCCATGGCCAGCGGGCCCAGGGGGTAACCGAGCCCGAGCGTCACGGCGGTCTCCAGGTCCTTCGGGCTGCAGATGCCCTGCTGGCAGATGTCGCTGGCGATGTTGACGATGGTGGCCACCACGCGCTGGGTGACAAAGCCGCCGCTGTCGCGGATCACGCTGACCGCCTTGCCGTCGCGGGCAAAGAGCGCGTGGGCGGCGTCGCGCATGTCGCTGCGCGTGGCCGGGTTGGTGGCCAGCACGCGGCGCTTGGTGGCCGCGTCGTCGATCAGCATGTCGATGCCGACGGTGCGGGCCGGGTCCAGGCGCTCGACGACGGCGACCGTGGTGATGTCAAAACCCAGCGGGGCGACCAGTGTCAAGGCCTGCGGCGAGGCTGAGGCGCCGGTCTCGATCTTGGCGCCCAGGTTCTTGAGCAACTGCAGCAGTTCCACGCGGCGCGAGGCACGGGGCGAGACCCAGACCGGAGGGAGTTCGGTAACCTGGGGCACTGCGGGTTCGGCGGGCACCTGCATGGCGCCGTCCGCGTAGCGGTAAAAGCCTTCACCGGTCTTGCGGCCCAGCATGCCGCCGGCCAGGCGCTGCGCGGTGATCACGCTGGGGCGGTAGCGTGCCTCTTCGTAGTACTGGTGGTAAATCGACTCCATCACCGGATGGGAGACGTCGAGCGCGGTCAGGTCCATGAGCTCAAAGGGGCCCAGCTTGAAGCCGGCCTGGTCGCGCAGGATGCGGTCTATGGTGGCGAAATCGGCGACGCCTTCGCTGACGATGCGCAGCGCCTCGGTGCCGTAGCCCCGGCCCGCGTGGTTGACGATGAAGCCGGGCGTGTCCTGCGCCTGCACCGGGGTATGGCCCATTTGCCGGGCATATTGGCTCAGGCCCTCGCACACGCTGGGGTTGGTTTTCAGGCCCGCGATCACCTCGACCACTTTCATCAGCGGAACCGGGTTGAAGAAGTGAAAACCGGCCAGGCGTTCGGGGTGCTTGAGCGCCGCCGCGATGGCGGTCACGGACAGCGAAGAGGTGTTGCTGGCCAGCACCGTCTGCGCTGGCACCAGTGCCTCCAGTTCGGCGAACAGCGCGCGCTTGACGTCCAGGCGCTCGACGATGGCCTCGACGACGAGGTCGCAGCCTGAGAGATCGGCCAGGGTGCCGGCGAGCAGCAGGCGGTCCTTGTGCGCGGCGGCCGCCGCGGCTTCGAGGCGGCCTTTTTCAACCAGCTTGTCCCATTGGGTGCAGATGGCTTCGCGCGCTTTTTCGGCGGCGCCCGCCTGCGCGTCCATGAGCCTGACGGTGCTGCCGGCCTGCGCGGCGATCTGGGCAATGCCGCGTCCCATCGCGCCAGTGCCAACTATTCCCACATTTGCAAAATTTACTTTCATGGCCGAATTATGGCTGAGCGTCTTCTGCGAAGGCGCGTGGCAAAATTTGCCCACCCCATGAAATCCGCCGAGAAGTCTCTGAAATGCCTGCTTGGCGCTTTGTTGATGGTGCTTGCCGCCAACGCGCTGGCCGCATCCCTGGGCCGCGTGCGCGGTGCGGCCATCGTGGGCGGCCCGCTCGATGTCACGCTGAGCGCGCAACTGGACGGCGCTGAAAACCCATCTTCCGTTTGCCTCTCCGCCGAGGTGTTTTTCGGCGACAGCCAGATTTCCCCCGACAAGGTGCGCACCTCGATCTCGCCGGGCGCCGGTGCCGGTGAAGTCCTGGTCCGCATCCGTACGACTGTCGTGCTCGATGAGCCGGTCGTGACGCTGTATGCGCGCGAAGGCTGCCAGCAAAAAAATTCACGCAAATACGTGTTGCTGGCCGAGATGCTGGGCGACAACAGCGTCCCGGTGCCCTCGACATTCGTGCAAGCGCCGGCTGTTGCTGCGGCGGGTACTGCAGCGCCATCCCAGGCCGGGCCATCGAAGGCCAAGCCGCAAACCCGTCCCAGCACCGCCATGGCCTCTTCATTGACCATGCCGCCGGCCCGCAGGGTCGGCAAACAGGCACCCCCCCCAGCGCCCGTGCGCAAACCGGGGCCACGCCTGCAGCTGGCCCCCGTTGATCTGGCCGCTGAACGCGACCCTGCGCTTCGCGCCTCGCCGGAGTTGCTGACGCTGCCTTCTGCTGATGCCCAGCAACGGGCTTCCGCGGCCGCGCTGTGGCAGGCGCTTAACGCCCAGCCGCAAGACATGGTGCGTGACAGCCAGCGGCTCAAGTCCCTGGAGTCCGACGTGGCCGCGATGCTGGCGCAAAGCCGCAAAACGGAACAGGCCGTGACGGACCTGCGCGGCCAGCTGGAGCAGGCGCGCCAGGAGCGCTACAGCAACTGGCTGGTGTATGCCTTGGGCGCTGTTTTGCTACTCGCGCTGCTGGCAGCCGGCTTTTTCTGGAGGCGCGATCGCCAGCACGCGCTGCGCCTGAGCCACTGGTGGGACAAGGAGGCCGGCCAGGGAAAAGCCAGCGGTTTTGCGGATGAGACGGGGCCGGCCTCTCGGTCTGCCGGCCTTGCGCCTGCGCCGATGCCGGCGGTGGACCTGAACCTGGACGCGCTTCAATTTGAAAGCACGCGCAAGCTGCCCGCCTCCAGGCCAGCTGAGCCCGTGGACCGTCCCGAATTCCTGCCCAGCCTGGGCGGCTTGAGCGGCATGCCCCGCATCGTCAATGCCGAAGAGCTGTTTGATGTCCAGCAGCAGGCGGATTTTTTCGTCTCACTGGGCCATCCCGACAAGGCGGTGGATGTCCTGCGCCTGCACATCATGGACAACGTGGAAACCAGCGCGCTGGTCTATCTGGACCTGTTCGACCTTTACCACAGCCTGGGCCGCAAGGACGACTACGACGCGCTGCGCAAGGACTTTCACCGCATGTTCAATGCCCAGGTGCCCGCCTTCGACGACTATGCGATGGACACGCACGGCCTGGAGTATTACGTGGCGGCCCTCACGCGCATCGAGTCGCTGTGGCCCACGCCCAAGGTGCTGGATGTGCTGGAAGAGTCCATCTTTCGCAAACCGGATTCACGCAGCGAAGTGTTTAGCCTCGCGGCTTACCGTGAGCTGCTGCTGCTTCACTCCATCGCCAAGAAGATTGTGACCCGGCCCGCCGAGCCCGGGGAGGGCGCCGGCGCGCCGGCACCCGGGGCGCCTAGCCTGGCTGCCGCCCTGCCGCAGGCGAGCAGCTTTGGCCCGACCAACATCCTGCCCCTGTCTGCCCGCTTGCAGGAGGCGCCGCCCCCGCTTCCCGTTGCGCTTCCGGTCGTCGGGGCTGCCGCTTTTTCCACGGAAATTGTGCCAAGCCTGGACTTGACGCGGCCGCCTGTTTCACCGAGGCTGGGGCTGGACATTGACCTGAGCCAGGAGGAAGCCGGCGACGCCCTTGCGCCGCTGCCTGCCATCGCCATGACGGACATGGCGCCCGAAGCCGGCGATTTCAGCAACCTCATCGAGTTCGACCTCGATGCGCCGGCCTCCAGGCCGGCCCCCAAAGCCTAGTTTCGGCCCCGCTTCAGGGGAAATACACCGCCTCAGCGCCGCACTTGCAGCGCGCCGGGATTGACGATGTTGGTGGGCGTGCCCTTGATGAAATTGACGACGTTGTCGAAAGCCGCGCCGAAATACAGCTCATAGCTGTCTTGCTCCACATAGCCGATGTGCGGCGTGCAGATGCAGTTTTCGAGGCGAAGCAGGGCATGGCCCTGCAGGATGGGTTCGGACTCAAACACGTCGATGGCCGCCAGGCCGGGGCGGCCGCGGTTGAGCGAGGCAATCAGCGCCTCGGGCTCTATCAGCTCGGCGCGCGAGGTGTTGACCAGCAGGGAGGTGGTCTTCATGCGCGACAGGTCTTCCAGCGTGACGATGCCGCGGGTCTCGTCGTGCAGGCGCAGGTGCAGGCTCAGCACATCGCTTTGTTCGAAAAACTCGGCTTTGCTGCCGGCGACTTCGTAGCCATCGGCCTGGGCCCTTTCGCGCGAGGCCTCGCGGCCCCAGATGATGACCCGCATGCCGAAAGCCCGGCCATAGCCGGCGACGATTTGCCCGATTTTTCCGTAGCTCCACACGCCCAGGGTCTTGCCCTTGAGGACGGAGCCTATGCCGAAGTTCGGCGGCATGGAGGCAGACTTGAGGCCGGCCTGCTGCCAGGCGCCGTGCTTGAGGTGGGCCACGTAATGCGGGATGCGGCGCATGGCCGCCATGACCAGGGCCCAGGTCAGTTCAGCCGGCGCTGTGGGCGAACCGGTGCCTTCGGCCACCGCGATGCCGCGCTCGGTGCAGGCCGCAACGTCGATATGGCCTCCGACGCGGCCGGTTTGCACGATCAGCTTGAGTTTGGGCAGTTTTTCAATGACCTGCCGGCTGAGCTGGGTGCGTTCCCGGATGAGGACGATGACGTCAGCATCCTTGAGCCGGACGGACAGCTGGCCTATGCCTTTGACGGTGTTGGTGTAGACCTTGGCGGGGTAGGCCTCCAATTTGGCAGCGCAGTTCAGTTTTCGCACTGCGTCCTGGTAGTCGTCGAGGATCACAATATTCATGCCGATATTGTGCCTGCAAGATTTTTCTTGCTTGTGGGAAGGGCTACCCGAACGCGCTCATTTTGTATCGCCAGGAAACCTGTCGCAATATTTCAGTCTGGCGGCCGCGCGCTGCGCGGGATCATGGGCCTTTGCCGCAGGGGGCAAGGGTGGGCCGGGCTTGCTTTTTACTGCAGCGCGGCCTCGCGCTGGGCCATGCGATCAAGCTCCGCGCAGACGTCGGCCATGCGGCCCGAGATGACCATGCGGCCGGCGCAGGCCGGGCCGACATTGACGTCGAATTCGCGCACGACGCGCAGGCGACTGGGCGTGGGACTCTTGGGCATGGCCTTGCCGGCTGGGGTGGTTTCGCGCGGGGCCGTGGCGGCGTTCGAAGAAAAAGGCAGTACCAGCTGGCCGTTTGCGCGCTGGGCACGCGCAGGCGCGGAATACCGGCCGGACCTGGTTGCGGGCACAAACCAGGCAGCCAGCGCCTGTGCGGGGGCCAGCAGGATGGACAGAAGGGGTGAATGTGAAAAACTGACGATTCCCATGATGAACTCCTGTATGAGAGAGGTTTACACAGGCAGGATTTCGGACCGGCGACAGGCCGGCAGGGCCGCTGCACCAGGGTGTTGGCCACAACAGCCAAACGCCCGCCACCTGGTGCGTGGCCGGATGGGGTGGCTTACATCAGCATGGTGTTGCGTATCAAACCGACGGCCAGGCCTTCGAGTTCAAACGGCTCACCGGGCTCGACCACAATGGTCTTGAAGTCGGGGTTTTCGGGCAAAAGCTCAATTAAGTTTTTATTGCGGCGAAAGCGCTTGACGGTGACTTCATCGCCGAGGCGGGCCACGACGATCTGGCCGTTCTTGGCTTCCTTCGCCTGTTTGACGGCCAGCAGGTCGCCGTCCATGATGCCGACGTCGCGCATGCTCATGCCGCGAACCTTGAGCAGGTAATCGGGCTGGCGCTGGAACAGGCCGCTTTCAAAATAATAGGTTTGTTCGATATGTTCCTGCGCGAGAATCGGGCTGCCAGCAGCAACCCGCCCTACCAGAGGTAGGGCGAGTTGGGCCAGGCTTTGCAACGGCAGGGAAAACTGTTTGGTGCGCGATTCGTTGATGGAGCGCAGGGTGTCGCCGCGCAGGCGTATGCCGCGGGAGGTGCCGCTGACGAGTTCAATGACGCCTTTGCGGGCCAGCGCCTGCAGGTGTTCTTCGGCGGCATTGGCGGACTTGAAGCCCAGCTCGTTGGCGATTTCTGCGCGGGTGGGCGGTGCGCCGGTGCGCGCAATGGCGCTCTGGATCAGTTCCAGGATTTGTTGCTGGCGTGCCGTGAGCTTGGGACCTTCGGAGGGAAAATGCGGGAAATCGGCGAGGATGCTCATGGCGGGACTCCTTGGTTCTTCAGTCAGGTCAGGAGGCCGGGGCTGTAACCCGTTTACCTGTATAGACCTGTTTTAATATCCAGTACCTGTATTTTCATCCAGTTTTTAAAAGATTGCAAGATCACTTTCCATGCATCCTCAAAATATTGTGATTCTGGGCACCGGCGGCACGATTGCCGGCCGGGCCGCCAGCGTGTCGGACAACATCGGCTACACCGCCGCCCAGGTGGGCGTTGAAGAGCTGCTGGCCACGATCCCGGCTCTGGCGCAAGCCGGTTCAGTGCTCACCGAGCAGGTGGCCCAGGTGGACAGCAAGGACATGACTTTTGCTGTATGGGCCAAGCTGGCCGCGCGCGTCAGCCATTTCCTGGCGCAGCCCGATGTGCAGGGCATTGTCATCACGCACGGCACCGATACGCTCGAAGAGACCGCTTTTTTCCTGCAGGCGCTGCTGGCGCCGGCCAAGCCCGTGGTGCTGACCTGCGCGATGCGCCCGGCCACGGCGCTGGTTCCCGACGGGCCGCAAAACCTGCTCGACGCCGTGGCCGTGGCGCGCCACGCGGGCGCGCAGGGCGTGGTCGCGGTATGCGCCGGCGTCATCCACGGCGCAGCGGATGTGCAGAAGGTGCACACCTATAAGCTCGATCCTTTCAGTTCGGGCGATGCCGGCCCCATAGGCTATGTGGAGGAGGGCCAACTGAGGCTGCTGCGCAACTGGCCCCAAGCCCAGGCGGGGCGCGCGCAGGCCGCCGCCAAAAGCATTGCCGGCCTGGCTGGCGCCGTGCCCCGTGTCGAAATCATCATGAACCATGCCGGCGCCGGTGGCGCCATCGTGCAGGCTTTGCAGGCGCAGGGCGTGCAAGGCCTGGTGGTGGCCGGAACCGGCAACGGCAGCCTGCACCATGAGCTGCAGGCCGCCTTGCTCAAGGCCCAGGCCGACGGCATCAAGGTGATTCGTGCCAGCCGCTGCGCCGCGGGGCGGGTGCTGCCCACCCCAGCCGACGCGATTCCGGATTCGGAAGGCCTGAGCCCGGTCAAGGCCCGCGTGAGCCTGATCCTGCAGCTGCTGGCCTGAATCTCTCCGGGGCCGGTCGCACAGGCGTGCCGGCCCCGAACCTCCATTCTTTTTTGACCTCGCGGACACCCCATGCAAACCCCGTATGAACTCGGCAACCAGAACCAGACCACCACTTGGGAGGCCTGCATCCGGTTTTATGAGGCGCTGGCCCGGCGCTGCCCGACCGTGTTGCAGTTCTCGCAGATCGGCGTTTCCGATGCCGGCGTGCCCATCCACGCTGGCATCGTCAGCGCCGACGGCGTGTTTGATCGCGAGAAAATCCGACAGACGGGGCGCGCCGTCTTCTTCAACAACAACGGCATACACCCCGGCGAGCCCGAAGGCATAGACGCCTGCATGGCGCTGGTGCGCGACTTGTGCCTGGAGCCTGAACGCCTGGCCGCGCTGGGCACGACGGTCTACCTCTTTATCCCGGTCTATAACGTTGACGGCAGCTGCAACCGGGGCGATACCAGCCGCGTCAACCAGGACGGGCCCGAGTCTTTCGGCTTTCGCGGCAACAGCCTGCACCTGGACCTGAACCGCGACTTCATCAAGTGCGACAGCCTCAACGCGCAGCTGTTCAACCGCTTCTTCACGGCCTGGGACCCGGACGTGATGGTCGACACCCACACCTCCAATGGTGCGGACTACAGCTACACCATGACGCTGATCCATACCCAGGCCGACAAGCTGGGCGGCGGCCTGGGCGCCTTCCTGCGGGACAGCATGCTGCCGGTGATCTACCGCGGCATGGAAGAGCGCGGCTGGCCGACCTGCCCCTATGTGAACCCGGTGCAGGTGAGCCCGGACCAGGGGATTGCCGACTTCCTCGAGGTACCGCGCTTTTCGACCGGCTATGCGGCGCTGCACCACACCATAGGTTTTATGCCGGAAACCCATATGCTCAAGCCGTTCAGGGACCGCTATGAGTCCATGCGCGCGCTGCTGGATGTGACGCTGGCGTTTACGGTAGCCAACGCGCCGCAAATCCAGGCGCTGCGGCGGCAGGCCCGGCAGGCGGCGGTCAGCAAGGCCCATTGGCCGGTTCGCTGGAAGCTCGATGAGACCCGCCGTTCACGCCTGCGCTTCAAAGGCTACGCCGCGGTGCACTCGCCCAGCCTGCTGGGCAACTACCAGCGCCTGGCCTACGACAGGGACCAGCCCTGGGAGCGCGAGATCGATTACTTCACCCACTTTGCCGAGGAGGCTGTTGTGCGCGCACCGCGGGCCTACGTGATTCCGCAGGCCTGGCGCGCGGTGGTTGAGCGCCTGGACTGGAACGGCGTTCGCATGGAGCGCCTCGCTGCCGCCCGCACGGTGCAGGCGCAGGTCAGCCGCATCCAGGCCGTGCAAAGCCGGCCGGGCGCCTATGAAGGCCACATGTTCCACGACGAGCTCACGCTGGAAACCAGCCTGCAGGCCGTGGAACTGCAGGCCGGCGACTGGTGGCTGCCGCTGGATCAGGAAAAGGCGCGTTATGCCGTCGAAACCCTGGAGCCGCAGGCGCACGACAGTTTTTTCCGCTGGGGGTTTTTCAACAGCATCCTCGAAAAGAAGGAGTACTTCTCGGACTATGTGTTCGAAGACATGGCGCTGCAGCTGCTCAAGGACGAGCCCGAACTGCGCGCGCGCTTCGAGCAGTGGAAGGCGGCCAACCCGCAGCTGCTGTCCGACCCCAAGCAGGTGCTGGGTTTTATCTTCGAGAACTGCGCGCGTTATGCCGAGCCGCAATGGCGGCGCTACCCGGTGCTGTCGATTTTTTGAGGCGCCATGAAAAAAGCCGTCGCAAGGACGGCTTTTTTGCGGACCAGCGGGCTGCTTAAGCTGACAGGGCCTCGAAAGCCCGTGCCGTGATCTGGTCGACCGTGCCCATGCCGCTGATGGCGCGGTATTTGGGCGCCGCGTCGGGTGCGACCTTGGCCCAGCCCGAGTAGTAGTCCACCAGCGGGCGGGTCTGCGCGCTGTAGACCTCCAGCCGCTTGCGCACGGTTTCTTCCTTGTCGTCTTCGCGCTGGATCAGCGGCTCGCCAGTCACGTCGTCCTTGCCCTCGACCTTGGGCGGGTTGAACTTGACGTGGTAGGTGCGGCCCGAGGCGGGATGCGAGCGGCGTCCGCTCATGCGCTCGATGATGGCCTCGAAGGGCACGTCGATCTCCAGCACGTAGTCGAGCTTCACGCCGGCCGACTTCATTGCGTCGGCCTGAGGGATGGTGCGCGGGAAACCGTCGAACAGAAAGCCCTTGGCGCAATCAGGCTGGGCGATGCGTTCCTTGACCAGGTTGATGATCAGGTCGTCGCTGACCAGAGCGCCGGCATCCATGATTTTTTTGGCTTCGATGCCCAGCGGCGTGCCGGCCTTGACGGCCGCGCGCAGCATGTCGCCGGTGGAAATCTGGGGGATGCCGTACTTCTGGCAGATGAAGGTCGCTTGCGTCCCCTTGCCCGCGCCAGGCGCGCCCAACAATATCAGTCTCATGGATGTCCTCGGATTTTATGAATTCGTGAAGTCAGCCCCAGGCCGGCGCGCCGGTCACCCGCTGGGGTTGCTTGGCAGGTGTGAAGGGCTGCCAGCACGTCCTGCAGGCCTTCCACTTGCGTTTTTCCCAAGGATAGCACGCACCCCTGACAGCAACTTACAGGGCGGGGCTTTGCCGGCGGGGCGCGCGCTCAGGAAAACAGCTTGCGGGCGCGGTCCAGGTCTTCGGCCGTGTCCACGCCCGGGCCTGGCGCGTCGTCGGTGATGTGCACCGCGATGCGGTGGCCGTGCCACAGGGCGCGCAGCTGCTCGAGCTGCTCCAGCTGCTCCAGCGGCGCCTGGGGAAGGAGGGGGAACTCGCGCAGAAAGCCCACGCGGTAGCCGTAGATGCCGACATGGCGCAGCGGCTTGGGCAGCTTGCTGCCGGTGTCCCACCAGGCTTTGCCGGCGAAGTCGCGGCCCGCCGGAATCGGCGAGCGGCTGAAGTAAAGCGCGGTGTGGCGGGCATCGAGCACCACCTTGACCACATTCGGGTTCTGCAGGTCGGCCAATTGGTCGATGGAATGCGCGGCGGTGCTCATGGCGCAGTCAGGGCGCTCGCCCAGCAGGTGCGCCACGGCGTTGATCAGCGCCGGGTCTATCAGCGGCTCGTCGCCCTGGACGTTGACCACGATGTCCCCGTCCGCCAGGCCCAGCACGCCGCAGGCCTCGGCCAGCCGGTCGCTGCCGCTGGGGTGGTCGGCGCGGGTCAGCACGGCCGCGACGCCAAAGGCCGCGCATTTTTCAATGATCTCGTTGCTGTCGGTTGCCACCACGGTGCGCAGGGCCGAGCTTTGCATGGCGCGCTGCGCCACGCGCACGACCATGGGCGCGCCGCCTATGTCGGCCAGGGGTTTGTTGGGCAGGCGGGTGGAGGCCAGCCGCGCCGGGATCAGGACGGTAAAGCTCACAGGCCCAGCTCTTCGTCTGTCAGGGTACGCGCTTCATTCTCGAGCAGCACCGGCAGGCCGTCGCGCACGGGATACGCCAGCCGGGCGCTGCGGGAGACAAGCTCCTGTTTTTCCCGGTCGTAATCGAGCGGCCCTTTGGTCACGGGGCAGACCAGCAGTTCAAGCAATTTGGTGTCCATGCTTCGATGGTACTGGAGAAAGCAGGGGCGCCAGCAGCGCATCGAAGGCGGCGAAAAAGGCCGGCTCCGGCGAAAACACCAGCGGCACGGCCAGCAGGTCCAGCCCGGCGGCGGCAGGCAGGGCAAACAGCTTGATGGCGTCTTTTTCGGTGCACAGCACGGTGCGTCCTTGCAGCCCGGCCAGGTCGGCCTCGCTGAATTGATGGTGGTCGGGCAGGGCGATGCAGGCCTCCAGCATCAGGCCGCGGTCCCTGAGCATGCTGAAAAACGCCTGTGGGTTGGCGATGCCCGCCAGCGCCGTCACCGGCCGGCCGCGCAAGCCGTCCAGCGCAAGCTGCCCGCCATCGGCCGACCAGGCGTCGCCAGCCAGTTGCCGGCTGGATTGGAAGCCGTCGAAGGCGGGGCGCTGCCCGGTATGCAGCACCAGGTCCAGGCCCTGGCGCTGGCGCGCGGGCCAGGGTTCGCGCAGCGGGCCCGCCGGCAGCAGCCAGCCATTGCCCGTGCCGCGGTCGTCAAATGCGGCGATCTCGAGGTCGCGCTGCAGGGCGTAGTGCTGCAGGCCGTCATCGCAGATCACCACGGTGGTTTCGGGGTGAGCGGCAAGCAAGGCCCGCAGGGCTTGCGTGCGCTGCCTGGCGACAAAAACCGGCGCACCGGTGAGCCGGTGGATCAGGGCCGGCTCGTCGCCTGTTTGCGAGGGCGACGCGGTGGGCGTGACCTCCATGCAATCGGAAGCTGTGCGCCCATAGCCGCGCGACACCACACCCACGGCCACCCGCTGCGCCTGCAAGTGCCTGACCAGGGCGATCACCAGGGGGGTTTTGCCGGCGCCGCCGGCGATCACATTGCCGACTACCACGACGGGAACCCTGAAGCGCTCGGAGCGCAGGACGCCGCGGCGGTACAGCCCACGGCGCAGGCGCACCAACACGCCGTAGCACTGCGCCAGCGGCCAGAGCAGGCATGCCAGCATTCCACGGCTGAGCCAGGCGTTTTGCAGGAGGTGTTTCACGGCCGTTTCGCGGGGAAGGGCGGCTGTCGGGGCCGGGAAAGCCGGGGCTTATTTCGCCCCGGCCATCGCGGCGCTCTGGGTGGCAAAGGTGATTTGCGTGAGGCCCTGGCGGCGCGCCGCTTCCATGACGGTGATGACCGCCTGGTGCGTGGCGCTGGCATCGGCGCTGATGATGATGACGCTCTCCTTGCCGGCCTTGGCCGCCTCGGTCAGCGCGGCGCCCAGCGCCTCTATGCCCCGGCCCTGCACCAGGGTCTTGTTGACCATGTAGCGGCCGTCGCTGCTCACGGCGACGATGACTTCCTTGGGATAGTCGCGCTGCTGCTCGGCATCGGCCACCGGCAGCTTGACCTGCAGCTCGGTGAACTTGCTGTAGGTGGTGGACAGCATCAGGAAGATCAGCACCACGAGCAGCACGTCGATGAAGGGGATCAGGTTGATCTCCGGCTCATCATGGGGATGCGGGCGGAAGTTCATTTTCGGAGCGTGTTGAGATGGCGCACGAAGCGCTCGGCGGCCAGTTCCATGGTCAGCAGGTAGCCGTCCACGCGGGCCCGGAAGTAGCGCCAGAAGATCAGCGCCGGAATCGCCACCATCAGGCCGAAAGCCGTGTTGTAGAGGGCGATCGAAATACCTTGCGCGAGCTGCGCCGGATTGCCGCCACCCGCGCCGCCGACACCACCGCCGCCGCCCTGGGAGCCGAAGATTTCAATCATGCCGATCACCGTGCCCAGCAGGCCCAGCAGCGGCGCGGCGGAGGCGATGGTCGCCAGGGCCGCCAGGTAGCGCTCCAGCTTGTGCGCCGCCTGGCGCCCCGCGCCTTCCAGGATGGAGCGCAGGTCGTCCTCACTGATGCGCGGGTTGCTGTTCAGCGCGCGAAAGCCGCTGGCCAGCACTTCGCCGAGCACCGAGTTCTGTTCGAGCTGCGCCACGACGTCGGGCGAAGGAATGGAAGCGCGGGAGACGGTGATGGCTTCGTCAAGCAGTTTGGGAGGGGCGACTTTACGGATTTTGAGGCTGGTGAAACGCTCGATAACCAGGGCAAGAGCCAAGACGGAACAGGCAACCAAGGGCCAGATCGGCCAGCCTGCGGCTTGTATGATCGAAAACAATGCACATCTCCAAGCAGATAATTTGTGGTGGATTATGGCTTACAGATACTGCAGTGCCGCATGGCGCGCGGCACATCGCGCATGAATGTTTTCAAGATGCTGTTTTTGTCGGACATAGCCCACAGAACTTGTGGATAACTTTGTGAGCAAGTAAGGGCGATGCGCCCTCCAAGCCGCGCCAAATCGCGGATATGACAGAACGATGAAAATTTGAGCAGAATTAAGTTATTCAAAATCAATGAGTTACACGAATTTATCGCGGCGTCCGCAGGAAACAGGGTCTTGCGCCCACGCGGGACGGCGCTCTGTGGAGTACTACCCCCGACAAATCAAGGGGTTTAGCCATGTTTGAGCCAGCCGCGCGTTCCGAGAGGCCTTTTCCGGCGGGACGCGAGGCCGGTGTGCGTATCTGGCCAGTGGGCTCCTTGCTGCGCGCGATCGCCGACAGCCTGGAGGCGCGCTTCAACCCGGTCGCCGTGCAGGGCGAAATCAGCGGCTTTTCCCGCGCCGCCAGCGGGCACTGCTACTTTTCCCTCAAGGATGAACAAGGCCAGATTCGCTGCGCCATGTTTCGCCGCGCGGCCGGTTTGCTCGACTTCGCCCCGCGCGACGGCCAACTGGTGGAACTGCGAGGCCGCCTGGGCGTGTACGAGCCGCGCGGCGAACTGCAACTGGTGGTGGAATCCATGCGGCAGGCCGGGCAGGGCAATCTGTTCGAGCAATTCCTGCAGCTCAAGGCCAAACTGGAGGCCGAGGGACTTTTTGACCCGGGCCGCAAGCGCCCCTTGCCCCTGCTGCCGCGCGCTATCGGCCTGGTCACCTCGCTGGGCGCCGCGGCCCTGCACGACGTGGCGACCGCGCTGCAGCGGCGCGTGCCGCACATCCCCGTGGTGATTTACCCGGCCAGCGTGCAGGGCGGGCAGGCCGCGGGCGAGTTGCGCGAGGCCCTGCACAAGGCCTACCAGAGGCGCGGCCAGGACCGGGTTGACGTGCTGCTGCTGGTGCGCGGCGGCGGCGCGATGGAAGACCTGTGGGCCTTCAACGACGAACAACTCGCGCGGGCCATTGTGGCTTCGCCGGTCCCAGTCATCAGCGGTGTGGGTCATGAAACTGATTTCACGATTGCCGATTTTTGCGCCGACGTGCGCGCGCCCACGCCCACCGCCGCGGCCGAGCTCTGCGCCCAGCCGCAAAGCATCTGGCTGGGGGCGCTGGCGCTGGCTTTGTCGCGCCTGCAAAACGGCGTGGACCGGCAACTGCAGTCGCACAACCAGCGCCTGGACTGGGCCGCGTCCCGGGTCAGCCGGCCCTCCCACCTGGTGACGCGCCAGCATGCGCGGTTGGCCGGCCTGGGGCAAGGCTTGAACCACGCCGTGCGTTCGGCCCTGCAGCACGAGCGGCTGAGGCTGCAATCCCTGGCGGGCGACTTCCCGCGCGAGGTGCAAGGAAACCTGCTGCGCGGCCGACAGCGCCTGGAGCGCGCGCAGCTGCGGCTGGAACTGCTGGACCCCAAACTGGTCCTCAAGCGCGGCTACGCCTGGCTGGCCGACCTGCAGGGACAGCCGATCACCAGTCCCGAGAACACGCATGAAGGCCAGCCCGTGCGCGCTACCCTTGCCGGCGGCGAGGTCGATTTGACCGTCACGGCGCGCCGGCTGATTTAGTTTTTACAATGGTCCGGACAGTGTTCGCAACCGCGTTCACAATCGTCCAACAACAGTTTATTCATCACCACGAGGAAAATCATGGAACACAAGCTCCCACCACTCCCTTACCCGATCGACGCATTGGCGCCGCATTACAGCCAGGAAGCCTTTGAGTACCACCATGGCAAGCACCACAACGCTTACGTGGTGAACCTCAACAACCTGCAAAAAGGCACCGAGTTCGAATCCATGACGCTCGAAGAGATCGTCAAAAAATCCAGCGGCGGCGTCTACAACAACGCGGCCCAGATCTGGAACCACACCTTTTTCTGGAACTGCATGAAGCCCGCCGGCGGCGGCGAACCCGGCGGTGCGCTGGCCGCGGCCATCAACGCCAAATTCGGCTCTTACGCCGCTTTCAAGGAAGCCTTCGTCAAATCAGCCGTGGGCAATTTCGGCTCCGGCTGGACCTGGCTGGTCAAGAAAGCCGACGGCACCGTGGACATCGTCAACACCGGCCCGGCTGGCACCCCGCTGACCACCGCCGACAAGGCCTTGCTGACGGTGGACGTCTGGGAACACGCCTACTACATCGACTACCGCAACCTGCGCCCCAAATTCGTGGAAACCTTCCTGTCCAACCTGGTCAACTGGAGCTTCGCGGAAGCCAACTTCGCCTGATCGAGGCTTGAGGCGCTTCCAGCGCCCAAAAAAAAGCCGGCTTCAAGCCGGCTTTTTTTGTTTTGGGCGAACGGAAAAATCAGCGCCTGGCCTCAAAAATGGGGCCGCCCAGCTTGCTGCCGGCCTTGATGCCTTTTTTCGCGAACCAGCCCTTGTTCATTTCCAGCACATAGCGCACCGGCTGGGCCGAGCAGTGGGCATCCGTGGTCTGCGGCTTCATGTCGGCCAGGTTCACGATGGTGCCGTCGTCCGCCACAAAGGCCGCCGTCAGGGGCAGCAGGGTGTTTTTCATCCAGAAGCACTGCTGGCTGGCCTGCTCGAACACAAAGATCATGCCTTCCTGCTGCGGCATCTCCTTGCGGAACATCAGGCCGATTTGACGCTGCTCGGGCGTGAGGGCCACCTGTGCATCAATCAGGTGCATGCCGGCCGACAGCTTGACGCGCTGCAGGTTCATCTGCGGGCCGTCCTGGGACCAGGCGCACAGCGGGGAGAGCAGGGCGGCCAGGGCAAAAGTGCCGGCCAGGGCCCGAAATGCCTTGCCCAAAGAGAAGGCGCCAGGGGTTGGAAACATAGAATCACCACGCATGAAGTTGACCTGCCAGCATAAACGACGCGCATAAAAAATGCCCGCACGCGGCGGGCATTTTGACCGAAGTCACCAGGAATTTACTTCTTGGCTTCAGCTTTCTTGGCGGCAGCGGCTTCAGCTTTTGCCTTCTTGGCGGCAGCAGCTTCGGTCTTCTTGGCAGCAGCGGCTTCAGCCTTTGCCTTCTTTTCGGCAGCGGCTTTTTCTTTCTTGGCGGCCTTGGCGGCAGCTTTTTCTTCCTTGGTCATCTTGGCTGGCTTGGCAGCGGCTGCGGGAGCAGCGGATGCGGCAGGAGCAGCAGCGGGTGCGGCTGCAGCAGCGGGTGCGGAAGCAGGCTTGGCGGCGGGAGCTTGTGCGTATGCACCAACGGCGAAGAGGCCAGCGATCAGAGCAGCGAGGATTTTGTTCATTTGGAATTTCCTTGAAAACGTTATTGGAAAAAATACCCCGAACTTCTCGGAGGCCCTTCCGTAACGGAGCCCCTTCACCGGCCGTTGACACAAGCCCCCAAATTCTTTTCCCCCGTGGATTTACGGCTAGAATTTAGGGGTTTTTACCTAACCTGCTACACGGCGTACCTATCATCGCCACAGCGCCCACCGGAGACTTTCCTACATGTACCAGCACATCAAAGTGCCTTCCCAAGGCAAAAAAATCACTGTCAACGCCGACAACTCCCTGAATGTGCCTGACGAACCCGTCATTCCGTTCATCGAAGGCGACGGCACCGGCGCCGATATCACGCCGGTCATGTTGAAGGTGGTCGATGCTGCTGTTGCCAAGGCTTACGGCGGCAAGAAGAAGATCCACTGGATGGAAGTCTATGCCGGCGAAAAGTCCACCAAGGTCTACGGTCCCGACGTGTGGCTGCCTGAGGAAACCCTGCATGCCGTGCGCGACTACGTCGTCTCGATCAAGGGCCCGCTGACGACGCCCGTGGGCGGCGGCATCCGCAGCCTGAACGTCGCGCTGCGCCAGGAACTCGACCTCTACGTCTGCCTGCGCCCCATCCAGTACTTCGCGGGCGTTCCTTCCCCCGTCAAAGAGCCGCAGAAGACCAACATGGTCATCTTCCGTGAAAACTCGGAAGACATCTACGCCGGCATCGAGTTCGAGTCCGGCAGCGACAAGGCCAAAAAACTCATCAAGTTCCTGCAGGACGAGATGGGCGTCAAGAAGATCCGCTTCCCGAACACCTCCGGCATCGGCATCAAGCCGGTTTCCAGCGAAGGCACCGAGCGCCTGGTGCGCAAGGCCATCCAGTACGCCATCGACAACGACAAGCCCAGCGTGACCATCGTGCACAA